>LNFM01000161.1_pt1 | contig 164342 bp, 164 predicted proteins | sample 596031 | NCBI WGS metagenome assembly LNFM01 (sample SAMN04254537, study PRJNA301005) | activated carbon metagenome | isolation source: dual media filters at the Ann Arbor, Michigan drinking water treatment plant | place: USA: Ann Arbor | reverse complement strand
AGAACGACATCAAGCGCATCGTCGCCTATTCGACCTGTTCGCAGCTCGGCTACATGTTCGTGGCGATGGGGGCGGGGGCCTATTCGGTCGGCATATTCCACCTGTTCACTCACGCCTTCTTCAAGGCGCTGCTGTTCCTGGGGTCGGGCTCGGTGATCTACGCGATGCACCACGAGCAGGACATCCGCAACATGGGCGGGCTGTGGCGGAAGATCCCCTACACCTATGCCGTCATGGTGATCGGGACGCTGGCGCTGACCGGCTTTCCCCTGACAGCCGGCTATTTCTCAAAGGACGCGATCATCGAAGCCGCCTACGTCTCGCGCAACCCGCTGGCGTTCTACGGCTTCCTGATGACGGTCGTGGCGGCGGGGCTGACCTCGTTCTATTCATGGCGCCTGATCTTCAAGACCTTCCACGGCGAGCCGCACGACCAGAAGCACCACGACGCCGCGCACGAGGCGCCGTTGTGGATGCTGGTCCCGATCGGCGTCCTCGCCGCCGGTTCCATCCTGGCCGGTTTCCCGTTCAAGGAACTGTTCGCAGGCCATGGCGTGGCCGAGTTCTTCCGGGAGTCGCTCAAGATGCACCCGAGCATCATCGACGATATCCACCATGCGCCGCGCGCGGTCGCGTTGCTGCCGACGGTGATGATGGTGCTCGGATTCCTGGTGTCGTGGCTGTTCTACATCCGCCGGCCCTATATTCCGGTCGAACTCGCCAACCAGCACGAGATGCTCTACCGGTTCCTGCTCAACAAATGGTATTTCGACGAGCTATATGAATTCATCTTCGTCCGGCCGGCGAAGTGGCTCGGCGACTTTCTCTGGAAGAAGGGCGACGGCTACGTCATCGACGGCTTCGGGCCGGACGGCGTGTCGGCGCGGGTGCTCGATGTCACCCGCAATGTGGTGAAGATCCAGACCGGCTATCTCTACCACTATGCCTTTGCGATGCTGATCGGCGTCGCGGGGCTGATCACCTGGTTCATGTTCGGGCTGGGAGGCCAGTGATGACGACCTGGCCCATTCTTTCGGTCGTCACCTTCCTGCCGGTGCTCGGCGCGCTGGTGATCTACCTCAACCGCGGCGACGACGAGGCGGCCAGGCGCAATTCGCGCTGGATCGCGCTGTGGACCACGCTCGTCACCTTCGCGGTATCGCTGATCCTGGTCTGGCGTTTCGACGCCACCAACCCTGACTTCCAGTTCGTGGAGAAGGCGAACTGGCTCGCCAGCGGCATCAACTACCACATGGGTGTCGACGGCATCTCGCTGCCATTCGTGATCCTGACCACCGCCTTGATGCCATTCTGCATTGTCGCGAGCTGGAAGTCGGTCACGGTACGCGTGCGTGAATACATGATGGCGTTCCTGCTGCTGGAAACGCTGATGGTCGGCACCTTCTCGGCGCTCGATCTCGTGCTGTTCTACCTGTTCTTCGAGGGCGGCCTGATCCCGATGTTCCTGATCATCGGCGTCTGGGGCGGCCCGCGCCGGGTCTACGCATCCTTCAAGTTCTTCCTGTACACGCTGCTGGGCTCGGTGCTGATGCTGCTGGCAATCATGGCGCTGTACTGGAACGCCGGCACCACCGATATCCCGACCCTGATGCGCACGGCGGTGCCGCGGTCGTTGCAGACCTGGGCGTGGCTGGCGTTCTTTGCCTCGTTCGCAGTGAAGATGCCGATGTGGCCGGTGCATACCTGGCTGCCGGACGCCCATGTCGAGGCGCCGACGGCGGGATCGGTGATCCTGGCGGCGATCCTGCTGAAGATGGGCGGCTACGGCTTCCTGCGCTTCTCGCTGCCGATGTTCCCGCTGGCCTCGCACGACTTCGCGCCGCTGATCTTCTCGCTGTCGGCGATCGCCATCGTCTACACCTCGCTGGTGGCCCTGATGCAGGAAGACATCAAGAAGCTGATCGCCTATTCATCGGTGGCGCATATGGGCTTCGTCACCATGGGCATCTTTGCCGCCACAACCCAGGGGGTGGCGGGCGGCATATTCCAGATGGTGTCGCACGGCATCGTCTCGGGCGCGCTGTTCCTGTGCGTGGGCATCGTCTATGACCGCATGCACACGCGCGAGATTGCGGCCTATGGCGGCCTCGTCAACCGCATGCCGCTTTATGCGCTGGTGTTCATGGTATTCACCATGGCCAATGTCGGCCTGCCCGGCACTAGCGGCTTCGTCGGCGAGTTCATGACGCTGCTCGGCACCTTCAAGGTCTCGATCCCGACCGCGACCATCGCCACGCTCGGGGTGATCCTGTCGGCGTGCTACGCGCTCTGGCTCTACCGAAAGGTCGTGTTCGGTGCGATGTACAAGCCGGCGCTCGCCGGTATCAAGGATCTGACGTTCCGTGAAAGCCTGCTGCTGTTCCCGCTGGTATTCCTCACCATCCTGTTCGGCATCTATCCGAATCCGGTGCTCGACATGTCGGCGGCTTCGGTCCAGCAACTCGTTAATAACTACAATGCCGCCGTGACTGCCGTGAAGGCAGCCGCGCTGGTGGTCCAATAACGTTGCGTTTGCAGGTGAAGCGGATGCCGTTTTGCCTGAACCAAGCGCGCCAGGGATAGTTCGACATGAGCTTTTCGAGTGCAGGTTATCAGTTGCTGCCGGTGCTGCCGGAACTGGTGCTGGCGGTTGGGGCCATGGCGCTGCTGATGCTCGGCGCCTATCGCGGCGGCGAGGGAACCACCCGGCTGGTCACCGCCCTGGCGTTCGCGCTGCTGGTCGTCACCGGCGCGCTGGTACTGCTGCTGCCCGCCGGCAAGCTGATGACCTTCGGCGGCAGCTTCATCGTCGATGATTTTGCCCGCTTCCTGAAGATCCTGGCCCTGATCGCTTCGGCGGCGACCGTGATCCTTTCGGTGGAGTTCCTGGCCGATCCGTCGCGGCGCATTTTCGAGTACCCGATCCTGGTGCTGCTCTCCACGCTCGGCATGATGGTGCTGATCTCGGCCGGCGACCTGATCATGCTCTATCTCGGGCTCGAGTTGATGTCGCTTGCGCTGTATGTGGTGGCCGCCAGCAACCGCGACAACGTCAAGTCGACCGAGGCCGGGCTGAAGTACTTTGTGCTCGGCGCGTTGTCGTCGGGCATGCTGCTTTACGGCGCCTCGCTGATCTACGGTTTCACCGGGACAGTCGATTTTGCCGGCATCGCCGCCGCGGTGAAGACCGGCAGCGTCGGCATCGTCTTCGGCCTGGTGTTCCTGTTGGCCGGGCTCTGCTTCAAGGTCTCGGCGGTGCCGTTCCACATGTGGACGCCCGACGTCTATGAGGGGGCGCCGACGCCGGTCACCGCCTTTTTCGCTTCGGCGCCGAAGGTCGCGGCGCTGGCGGTATTTACCCGCGTGACGCTGACGGCGTTTCCGGGCATCGTCCCGCAATGGCAGCAGATCGTCGTGTTCGTCGCCATCGCCTCGATGGCGCTGGGATCGTTCGCCGCGATCGGGCAGAAGAACATCAAGCGCCTGATGGCCTATTCCTCGATCGGCCATATGGGGTTTGCGCTGGTCGGCCTTGCGGCGGGCACCGTCGAGGGCGCGCAGGGCGTGCTGGTCTATATCGCGATCTATGTCGCGATGACGCTGGGTTCCTTCGCGGTGATCCTGACGATGAAGCGCAACGGTCAGCCGGTGGAGCAGATCGGCGATTTCGCCGGGCTGTCGCGCACCAACCCGTTGCTGGCGTTCTTTTTCGCGATGCTGCTGTTCTCGCTGGCCGGCATTCCGCCGCTGGCGGGTTTCTTCGCCAAATGGTACGTGTTCGTGGCCGCGATCAAGGCGGATCTGTTCACGCTCGCCGTTATCGGCGTGCTAGCAAGCGTCGTGGGCGCGTTCTACTATCTCACCATCATCAAGGTGATGTATTTCGACGAGCCCGCCGGACAGATCGATCCGATGCGGGTCGAGCTACGGACGGTGCTGGCGGTAGCCGGCATCTTCAACATCCTCTTCTTCGTCTATCCGGGGCCGCTGGTCAGCGTCGCCACGGCCGCGGCGAAGTCGCTGTTCTAGAGCGCATGATCCCGAAAGAGCGGCCCCGCTTTTCGAAGCGGATCATGCGCAGAAAAAACTGGAAATGACCTTCTCGCTCGGTCCCAAGGCCCTGACGGCGGGGTATCGGCTCGTCGCCTTCGATCGGATCGGCTCGACCAACGCCGAAGCCATGTCGCGCGCCCGCGAGGGCGAACGCGGCCCGATCTGGTTCGTCACGCCGGAACAGACCGCGGGGCGGGGCCGCCGGCAGCGCGCCTGGGTCGCCCCGCGCGGCAACCTCGCCAGCAGCGTTCTCGAAGTCATGGACGTCTCGCCGGGCATCGCGGCCACGCTGGGCTTTGCCGCGGGCCTGGCGCTGGAGCGCGCGCTGCAACAAGTGAGCGTCGAAGCCAATGTGCGGCGGGCCGGCGCGAACCCGCTGAAATACGCCCTGAAATGGCCCAACGATGTCATGGCGGAGCGGAAGAAGCTCGCCGGCATCCTGCTCGAAGCGGAGGCCGTGGCCGGCAACCGGCTTGCGGTGGTGGTCGGCATCGGCACCAACGTCGTCGCTTCGCCTACGGATACGCCGACCCCGGCGACTTCGCTGGCTGCGCTCGGTGTCGAGGTCGATGCGTCGGAGCTGTTCACCGCACTGTCGGAGGCCTGGGTCGAGCTTCACGGCATCTGGGACGGGGCCCGTGGCTTTGCCGAAATCCGCAAGCTGTGGCTGGAGCGGGCGTTTGGCCTTGGCGAAGCGGTCGCGATCCGCACCGGCGCCGAGACTATCGAAGGCACTTTCGATACCATCGATGACGTGGGATGCCTGATCGTCCGGACGCTGGAAGGCACGCGCAAGCCGATCGCCGCGGGCGAGGTCTATTTCGGCGCGGCGGCGTCCATGGGAGCAAGCTGATGGCGCGGCCTGACGAATTGACCTTTGCGCCGCTCGGCGGCGTCGGCGAGATCGGCATGAACCTGTCGATCTACGGGCTCGGCAACCGCCACCAGCGGTCCTGGCTTGCGGTCGATCTCGGCGTCTCCTTTGGCGACGAGGAGCATCTGCCGGGTATCGACCTGATCATGCCCGACATCCGCTTCCTGGAAAAGGAGCGCAAGAACCTGGTCGGCCTGGTGCTGACGCATGCCCATGAGGACCATTTCGGCGCGATCATGGATCTGTGGCCAAAGCTGCAATGCAAGATCTACGCGACCAAGTTCAGCGCCGCGCTGTTCGAGGCCAAATGCGCCGCCGAGCGCAATCCGCCGAAAATCCCGGTGACGGTGGTGCCTTCGGGCGGCCGCATCGAACTCGGGCCGTTCGGCGTCGAGTTCATCCCGGTCGCACATTCGATTCCGGAATCGCACGCACTGGCGATCCACACCTCCGCCGGCACCGTGCTGCATACCGGCGACTGGAAGATCGATCCGACGCCGATCATCGGCGTGCCGACCGACGAACGGCGGTTGCGCGAACTCGGTGACGCGGGCGTGCTGGCGCTGATCGGGGATTCCACCAATGCAGTGCGCGAGGGACGATCGCCCTCGGAGACCGAGGTCGCCGCCACCATCACCAAGCTGGTGATGGCGGCGAAGGGCCGGGTTGCCGTGACGACATTCGCCTCCAACGTCGCCCGGCTGAAGGCGGTGGCGATCGCGGCCAAGGCCGCCGACCGCGAGGTGGTGGTGGTCGGCCGCGCCATGGAGCGCGTGGTGCAGGTCGCCCGCGAAACCGGCTACCTCGACGGCGTGCAGAACTTCCGCGGCGCCGACCTCTACGGCCATTTTCCGCCCAACAAGGTGCTGGCGCTGTGCACCGGCAGCCAGGGCGAGCCGCGCGCGGCGCTGGCGCGGATCGCCAATGACGATCATCCGCAGGTGACGCTGAACAAGGGCGACTGCGTGATCTTTTCCTCGCGAACCATCCCCGGCAACGAGAAGGCGGTCGGCGCCATCATCAACGGCCTCGTGACCCAGGGCATCGAGGTCATCACCGACCGCACCGATCTGGTCCATGTCTCCGGCCATCCGCGCCGCGACGAGCTGCGCGACATGATCTCATGGGTGCGCCCGCAACTGCTGATCCCCGTCCATGGCGAGGCCCTGCACCTGGCCGAGCACGCCAAGCTGGCGCGCGCCGCCGGCGTGCCCAAGGTCGTGGTTTGCCGCAACGGCGATCTGGTCAAGCTCGGGCCGGGCGACCCCGGCATCATCGAACAATTGCCGTCGGGCCGGCTCTACAAGGACGGCAACATCCTGGAGGATTCGAACTCGCGCGCCGTGGTCGAACGGCGGCGGATGGGGTTTGCCGGCTGTGCCTTCGTGGCGATTGCCATGAGCGACAAGGGCGAACTGGTCGACGATCCCGAGGTTGATCTCGTCGGCATCCCCGAGAAGAATGCGGCCGGAGAGCTCATCGACGAGATCGTGTTCGACGTGGTGGTTTCCACGGTTGAGGGCCTGCCACGGGCGCGGCGGCGCGACGCCGATGCGACGGCGGAATCGGTCCGCCGCGCGGTGCGTGCTGTCATCAACGAGCACTGGGGCAAGAAGCCGATCTGCCTCGTTCATGTTCTGACGGTTTGACGCGCCGGGTGGCGCGTCTGGGATAGCGGAGGGAAGTCATGCTGGGCCGGCTCAATCACGTCGCGATCGCGGTCAAGGACGCGGAAAAGGCCGCGAAGATCTATGGCGGGGCGTTCGGGGCCGAAATCTCCGGTGCGGTTCCGCTGCCCGAGCACGGCGTCGTCACCGTGTTCGTGACGCTGCCCAACACCAAGATCGAATTCATCCAGCCGCTTGGCGAGGCCTCGCCGATCGCCAAATTCGTCGAACGCAACGCTGATGGCGGCATCCATCACATCTGCTACGACGTGCCCGACATCATCGCCGCGCGCGACCGGCTGATCAAGGAGGGCGCACGCGTGCTTGGCGACGGCGTGCCGAGGATCGGCGCCCACGGCAAGCCAGTGCTGTTCTTTCATCCGAAGGATTTCTCCGGCGCGCTCGTCGAAATCGAGCAGGCCTGAACCCGGATGATCTACAGCATTTCGACGGCGCTTGCGATCTACTTCGTGCTCTGGTGGCTGGTGCTGTTCCTGACGCTGCCCTTCGGTGTCCGTAGCCAGCACGAGGACGGCGACAGTGTGCCCGGCACCGACCCCGGCGCGCCGGTGCTGGCGCGGATGGGGCGCAAGCTGCTCTGGACCACGCTGATCTCGGGCGTCCTGTTTGCCATCGGAATGTGGGCGTATCATCAGGGCTATTTCAACATCGAGCGGCTGTCGAAGCTGATGGGAACGCCGTTCTGACGTCGAGGCCTGGCGGGAGTCCTCAAACCTTCTCTAGGGCGACGACGCCCTCGATTTCGGTGATCAGGTTCCGCCACGCGGAATCGATTTCGGCCGACCATTCGGACCCCAGAACCTCCCGCAGTGTCCCGGCGATCACGCCGAAGAACGCGATGAACAATTCACGCGGCGTGCCGTAGGCGTCGTGCGAGGATATCTCGCACGCGATCAGGCGGAAATGGCCGGTGCGCTCACCCGCGAAGTCCAGGATCGCTTCAATCGTCAGCGCCAGCATTGAACCCTTGACCAGTTCGCTGCCCTCGCTCCGGAACATCGTCCGCGCTTCCGGGTGCGCATCGAACAGGCGGCGATAGACGAGGGGGGTCAAGTCGTCGCAGCGCTCGGCGGCGATCTCAAAACTTAGTTCGATCGCATTCGGTCGGGCCATGCGTCGTCTACGCGACCTCTCGATCCGTTGATGTGTTTATCAGGCCGCCTCGTCCGAAAAAGCGTCTCAAAAAAAGAGCAGGGCGTCAGCCCTGCTCAAAAATTGTGTCGACCCTTGTTTCCTCGCAAAGTTGGATTTGCTCTTGATTGACGAGGCGACGCTGCTTGTGCGCGTCAGGGTTCCTCCCGAGACTTGGACCACCAAGCTTGAGCCTCTCGGCCAGCCTGAGCCCGAAGTCGTAGACCATCTTTTTGATCTTGTCATCATCTTCAGCAACGAATGTTCAAAATTCCAGCATTGTGCGAAAGAAAATGACCACTTCCGATTGTGGATTGTGCCCCGCGATACCCCTGATATCAGTGGAAGCGCGGCAGCAAATGCCATCGATTTACCAGGCTTGTTGGCCGAAGCTGCAAGACAATCGGGGAATCTGATCTCGACTTCCAGCCCTCGGAATGATTAATTTGGGGTTGGATGGGTTTGCGATGCGCCGGCGGCTGAAGAAATTTCTACCGATAGTCCTCATTGCGCTGGTGGTGCAGATATTCGCGCCCATCGCTGCCTGCTGGGCCGTCAGCATCGCGGCCTCCGATCCGCTCGCCCGCGCCGTGATCTGCCACGGCAAAGGCGATTCCCCCGCCGGTCAGGCCGACCAGACCGGCCATCGCGCCCACGACGGTTGCTGTTCGGTTTGCAGCGTGCTGCAGACCGGTGCGCCGGTCGATACGCCGCAGGTCGTGACCACCCTATCGGCCGATCGCGAAGCCCGACGCGTGGTCTGGATCGCGTTTAGCCGAGACCTGTTCGCCTCCCGCGCCGGTTCACACGCGCAGGCCCGCGCGCCACCCTCCCTTTCCTGAACCCATAGAAGACCCGAACGATCGGTGCGGCGACAGCCGTGCCGATTAGTGCCGTTATCTAGGCCGGCCGAAGAGCTGGCGTCAGGATCATCTTCTTATGTCCCATTATCGTGCCGTGGGTAGCACGAGCCTGTTTGTGCTTTGCAGTGTGTTTCCGCTGACGCCGTCTCACACCAAGGCCCAGACTGCGGGCCAGACGCTGCCGCCGGTGACCATCGAGGCGCCGCGCGTTGCGGCCGCCAGACCGGCGGCCCGCAAGCCGGCCGTTCGCTCGGTCGCCAGGACGCAGGCAAGGCCATCGGCGATGCGTACGGCGCCTGCCATGTCGCAGACGGCGCGCGTCACGCCGAGCGCCGCGCGCGCGAGCCTTTACCAGGCGCCCGCCGGCCAAACCGCGACCACCGTCGAGCGCGGCCAGTACGACAACCGGCCGGCGTTTTCGGTCAGCGACGTGCTCCGCGAGAGCCCGGGCATCTCGGTCAAGCAAGGCAATGGGCCGCGCGATATCGGCATCTCGATCCGCGGCTCCAACGCCCGCAACGGCTTTGCCATCCGCAATATCGTGATCTTCGATGACGGCTTTCCGGTTACGCAACCGGACGGGCTTTCCCGCAGCGATCTGATCGATCCGCGCGCCTATGGCGCGATCGACGTCATAAGGGGACCGTCATCGGCGCTCTATGGCAACTACGCCACCGGCGGCGCGCTCAATTTCCGCACCCGTCCGGGCGGCAGCATCGACGGCGTCGAATACGGCGTCGATGGTGGCAGCTTCGGCTATCTCAACAACTACCTGGCCGCGGGCAAGAAGGTCGTAAATTTCGAGGGCTCGCTGTTCGCCAGCGACGCGCGCGGCGACGGTTTCATCGGCAACAGCTGGTTCAACACCCAGACGGTGAATTTTCTAGGTACATTGCAGGCGACGCCCGACGACCGATTCACCTTTAAGTTCATCAACAACAATCTCGATACGAAACTGCCGCTCCGGTACAGGCTCGACCAGTTCTACCTAAATCCGTTCCAGCGAGGCTGCACGGCGGGAGGAAACTTAGCACCCGGATGTGCAACGGTTACGCTAAACAAGAACGGCTTCAACACAGCGGCGGGGACCGACGTGGAAACGGCGGTGCAGGCGGGCCTTGGTCGTCACGACCGCCGGACCATCGTCGGTGGGCGATGGGAGCACGATTTCGACAACACCACGACCTGGCGCAACCAGTTCGTGTTCGACGACCGCAGCATTAACCAGCCGACCGGTGCCACCAGCGCTATCGGCGATTTTCCGTCGTACAACTACACGAGTGACATCACCAAGCGCGGTGAGATCTTTGGCCTGGATTCCACCACCTTCTTCGGCGCGTTCTACAATACGCTCACCGCGTCGAACGACTCGAGATTCGTCATGCCGGGCGGAAACGCGACGCTGGGCCGGCTTTCCAGCAATACCTGGAGCAACACCACCAACTACGGCGTACGTGCTCGCGAAGAACTTCAGCTGGCGCCGCAACTGACCGCCGTTGCCGGGATCGGATGGGAAACGACGCATCTGAAAGGAATCAATACGGCCTACAACTATGGAAACTCACCGGTCCCGACGCCGGTCATCATTCCGACGACCGCCGACCGGCAATTCCAAAACACCGCGCCGGAGTTAGCGTTGCTCTACAAGCCGAACAGCGAATGGCAACTTCGTGGGCGTGTCGCCACCGGCTATGGAACACCGCAAGTTGGAAACCTCTTTGTCCTTGCCAGCGGTCAAAACGGCAATAACACTCAGCTTCAGACGCAGAAGAATCTAGGCTATGATTTCGGCTTCGACTGGACGCCGAACAGCGCGCTCAAGTTCAGTGCGACTGGCTTCTACGAGTTCTTCCGCAACGAATTGGTGACCCAGGCGACTCCCGCGCCCGGCATCAGCTACGTGTTCAACGCGCCCCGATCCGAGCATCGCGGGGTGGAACTCGCCGCTGAATGGAAATTCTATCCCGGCTGGCGTTTCGCGACGGCGTATACCTATCTCGATCAATTCTACACTGAGTACAGCGAGGACATCAGGAGCCAGGGAGTGGGCGGGACCCTCTTCAGCTTCAACCGCGCCGGCAACAAGATTCCCGGAATATCGCCGAACGAACTGACGGCGCGGCTCGGATACGATCAGATGTGGGGGCCGCTTGCAGGTCTTGGCGCGTTTGTCGAAGTCCATTGGAAGGATTCATTCTACATGGACAACGCCAATTTGCAGAAGGCGCCCGGTTACGAACTGGTCAATCTCAACGTCAACTACAAGGCCGACCTCGTGTCCGACTATTTCAGGTCGTGGAGCCTGTATCTTGAAGTCAAGAACGTTTTCGACCGCACCTACATCGCCTCAGCGAACAACATCGGAAACAACGTATCTGCAGCTGGCGTCCAAAGCCCGGCGACCACGGGCTCGATCTACGCCGGTTCGCCGCGGGCTTTCGTGGCCGGCATGAAGGTGGCGTTCAAATGATCCATCATCGATTCCACATGGGAGGCTCAACCATGATCCGGACAGGCCGCTTGCTTGCGACGATTGCTCTTGCGCTCTGGCAGACGGCGGCGCTCGCGCAAACGAACCACCAGCACGTCTCGGGATCGGCGTGCGGGGAAGCGGTGCTGCGTTGCGCCTCCAAAGTCACGCCGGCGTTCGCGCCTGACGGCACCCTATGGCTGGCCTGGCTGGCGGGCGGGCAGGTATCGGTGGCCAGTTCGAAGGACGGCGGCCAAACGCTTTCAGCGCCGGTTGCGGTGACGAAATTGCCGCTCAACCTCGATACGGGTCCGGATGCGCGCCCCAAGATCGCTATCGACCGCAATGGCGGCATCGCCGTCGCACTCGCGATCTTCAAGGACAAGGCGTTTAACGGCCAGGTGTTCGCGACGCGGTCGGCCGATGGCGGGAAAAGCTTTGCCGAGCCGCGGCCGATTACGTCAAGCAACGAGAGCCAGCGCTTCGAGACGATCGGCGTCGACGCGGACGGCTCGGTGTTCGCCGCCTGGCTCGACAAGCGCAACCGCATTCGCGCGCAGCAGAGCGGCAGGAAGTACGAGGGAGCAGGGTTGTTCTTCGCGTCGTCGAAGGACGGCGGCGCGACCTATGCCGAGGCGCGGCTGGCGAGCGACAACACCTGCGAGTGCTGCCGGCTTGGCCTCGCCTTTGCCGGTCCCGGCCGCCCCGTGGTCGTGTTCAGGAACATCTTCGAAGGCGGGGTGCGGGATCACGCGGTCGTGTCGTTTGCCGATCCGGCGACCCCGGGCGAAGTTCGCCGGGTCAGCAACGACGACTGGCGGATTGCAGCCTGCCCGCACCATGGTCCCAGTCTCTCGATCTCGGCCGCCGGCACCTACCACGTGACCTGGTACAGCAACGGCAAGGCGCGCAAGGGGCTGTTCTATGCGCGCTCGCAAGACGAGGGCCGCACGTTCTCCGAGCCGCTTGCGCTCGGTCGCCCCGATCGCAACCCCGCCCGGCCATACGTGCTTGCCGGTCCGCGCGGCACGGTCATGGTCTGGAAGGAGTTCAACGGCGAAACGACGGCGGTCAACGTCATGATATCGCATGACGAGGGCAGGAGCTGGACCAAGCCGGTCGCGGTCGCCACGACCAAGGATACGTCCGATCACCCGCTATTGGTTAGCGACGGGCACAAGGCGTATCTCTCATGGATGACCAAGGCCGACGGATATCGACTCGTGCCTGTTGGAGACGAACCATGAAACGCCGACTGCTTGCCGCGATATTCCTGCTTGGCTCCCTGGTGGCGGCGCCGGGCGCAGACACGACGTCGGATTTTAAGCTCAAGCCATTCGTGCGCGGAAGTTGGCAGGAAGTGCTGCGCGCGCATGCCGGGCGTCCGACGCTGGTTCATTTCTGGGGCGCCACGTGCGGCCCGTGCAAGGTCGAACTGCCGCTGCTCGGAAAGTTCATGAAGGAACACGCCGGGATCGAGGTGGTGACGATCAGCGCCGATCTCGTCCCCGATCTGCCGGGCGCGACGCGGGCGATGCTGGAAAAGGCGGGGTTGCGCCCGGCGGAGAACTGGATATTCAGCGACGGCTTCGTCGAACGCCTCCGGTTCGAGATCGACCCGACCTGGCAGGGTGACATTCCGCGAACGCTGTTGATCGAGCGGGACGGAACCATCACGACCATCGAAGGTTCGGCCGAGATACCGGTTCTCGAGCAATGGTCGACCAGGCAACGAGCCGCGCCGAAATGACAACACAGTCACGTTAATGTACACACCGACATTGCGATCTCGCGTTAAGCAGCGGGATCACCGGATCAGCCGGATACTCGATGGAAGAAGACCATGAAATCTGTTCTGCAGTTCGTCGCCACTGTCGCGCTGTTTTCGCTGATCAATGCCTCCGTACACGCCCAGGAGGTCAGGGCAGGTGACCTCGTCATCACCCAGGCCTGGAGCCGCGCCACGCCGGCCGGCGCCAAGGTTGCCGGCGGATATCTGACCATCGAAAACAAGGGAAAGTCGCCGGATCGGCTGGTCGGCGGTTCGGGCGACAGCGCCGGCAAGGTCGAGATCCACGAGATGGCGATGAACAATGGCGTGATGACGATGCGATCACTGGACAAGGGACTGGCGATCGAGCCCGGCAAGACCGTGAAGCTGGCGCCGGGCGGTTATCACCTGATGCTGATGGACCTCAAAAAACCACTCAAGCAGGGCGACAAGACGCCGGTTACGCTGGAATTCGAGAAAGCCGGCAAGGTGTCGTTGTCGCTCGACGTGCAGGGCGTGGGCGCGCAGGCTCCCGCGGCTCAGCCGGGCGGTCACATGGACATGAAGCACGATCATTCCGGCATGAAGAAGTAGAGGCCGGCGCAATGCGCCGGGCGTCAAGCTGACGCCAATGCCGCTGCGGTGGATCGCCGTGAATCCGCGATTCCAGCGGTTTTTTCGCCGCGCCCGGCCTTGTGTTTTCGCACCCGATCCGGTTTCACTGCTCCTCTTCGGACGTCCCACCTGATTCCCCGAGTTGAACCATGCGATTGTCGCGGTTTTTTCTACCGATCCTGAAAGAGAATCCCAAGGAGGCGGAGATCGTCTCGCACCGGCTAATGCTGCGCGCCGGCATGGTGCGGCAGGAAGCCGCCGGCATCTACGCCTGGCTGCCACTGGGATTTCGCGTGCTGAAGAAGATCGAGCAGATCGTGCGCGAGGAACAGGATCGCGCCGGCGCGCTGGAGCTCCTGATGCCGACCTTGCAGCTGGCCGACCTCTGGCGCGAAAGCGGCCGCTACGACGCCTACGGCCCGGAGATGCTGCGGATCAGCGACCGGCACAAGCGCGAACTGCTATATGGGCCCACCAACGAGGAAATGATCACCGAGATCTTCCGCGCCTATGTCAAATCCTACCGCAGCCTGCCGCTCAATCTCTACCACATCCAGTGGAAGTTCCGCGACGAGCAGCGCCCGCGCTTCGGGGTGATGCGCGGTCGCGAGTTCCTGATGAAGGACGCCTATTCGTTCGACATCGACGAGGCCGCGGCGCGCCGCGCCTACAACCGGATGTTCGTCGCCTATTTGCGCACCTTCGCGCGAATGGGGCTGAAGGCCATTCCGATGCGTGCGGAGACCGGCCCGATCGGCGGCGACCTCAGCCATGAATTCATCGTGCTGGCGGAAACCGGCGAGTCCGGCGTGTTCTGCAACAGCGACGTGCTCGATCTGCCGGTTCCATCGGACGATGTCGATTACCAGGGCGACCTCTCCGGCATCATCAGTCAGTGGACGTCGGTCTATGCGGCGACCGAGGACGTCCATGATGCGGCCCGCTACGAACGCGAGGTCCCTGCCGACAAGCGCGTCAGCACCCGCGGCATCGAGGTCGGCCAGATCTTCTATTTCGGCACCAAGTATTCGGATGCGATGAAGGCGCTGGTTACCGGCCCCGACGGAGCCGACGTGCCGATCCATGGCGGTTCCTACGGCGTCGGCGTCTCGCGCCTGGTCGGCGCCATCATCGAGGCCTGTCACGACGAGGCCGGCATCAAATGGCCGGAAGCCGTGGCGCCGTTCACGGCGGTGATCCTGAACCTGAAGCAGGGTTCGGAAGACACCGACGCGGCTTGCGAAAAGCTCTACCGCGAGCTTCAGGCCCGGGGCGTCGACGTGCTCTATGACGACACCGACCAGCGCGCCGGCGCGAAATTCGCAGCCGCCGACCTGATCGGCATCCCCTGGCAGATTCTGGTCGGCCCCAAGGGGCTCGCCGAGGGTAGGCTCGAAATCAAGCGGCGCAGCGACGGTTCGCGTGAGAATCTCAGTCCCGCGGAAGTGGTGGCGAAGATTGCGGGATAGGATTATCCAGAAGGGCCGCTGAGAGGCGGGCCGTTCCGGCTACATTTGGTCCGAATCATGGGATTATCGAGCAATGGATGAAACCATGAACGAGACGATCCGGACGCGGCCCTTCGCGCCTTTCGAGTGGCTGTTGTCCGGGCGTTATTTGCGCGCGCGCCGCAAGGAAGGATTTATCTCCGTTATCGCCGGTTTTTCGTTTCTTGGCATCATGCTCGGCGTCGCGACGCTTATCATCGTGATGGCTGTCATGAACGGCTTCCGCAAGGAATTGCTCGACAAGATTCTCGGGCTCAACGGCCATGTGTTGATTCAGCCGCTGGAATCGCCATTGACCGACTGGAAGGATGTCGCCGACCGCGTCAGCCAGGTGCCGGGCATCAGGCTGGCGGCGCCGGTGGTGGACGGTCAGGCGTTGGCGTCCTCGGCCTTCAACGCTTCCGGCGTGCTGGTGCGCGGGATGCGCGCCGGCGACCTGAACAACCTAACCTCGATCGCCAAGAACATCAGGCAAGGCACGCTGGAGGGTTTTGACGAGGGGCAGGGCGTCATCATCGGACGCCGGCTGGCCGATCAATTGTCCCTGCATGCCGGCGACACCATCACGCTGGTCGCGCCCAAGGGCGCGGTGACGCCGATGGGGACGACGCCGCGCATCAAGCCCTACAAGGTGGCCGCCGTGTTCGAGATCGGCATGTCGGAATACGATGCAAGCTTCGTGTTCATGCCGCTGCCCGAAGCGCAGGCCTATTTCAACCGCAGGGACGACGTGACCGCGATCGAGGTGTTCACGACCAATCCGGATCGCATCGACACCTTCCGCAGGACGATCACGGAGGCGGCCGGGCGGCCGGTGTTTCTGGTCGACTGGCGGCAGCGCAACTCGACCTTCTTCAACGCGCTTCAGGTCGAGCGCAACGTGATGTTCCTGATCCTGACCATGATCGTGCTGGTTGCGGCGCTCAACATCGTTTCCGGCCTCATCATGCTGGTGAAAGACAAAGGCCAGGACATCGCGATCCTGCGCACCATGGGCGCCTCGCAGGGCTCGATCATGCGGATCTTCCTGATCACGGGAGCCGCCATCGGCGTTGTCGGCACGCTGACCGGATTCTTCGTCGGCATGCTGGTCTGCCTGAACATCGAGTCGATCCGGCAGTTCCTGTCCTGGATGACCAACACCGAATTGTTCTCGCCGGAGCTCTATTTCCTCTCGCGTCTGCCGGCGGAGATCGATGTCGGCGAGACCACCGCCGTGGTGATCATGGCGCTGACATTGTCGTTCCTGGCGACGCTCTATCCGTCGTGGCGCGCGGCGCGCCTCGATCCCGTCGATGCGCTCCGGTACGAGTGAGGACGAGATGGCGGAGGGAGCGGAAGATGTGCCGGTCATCTATCTTCACGAGATCAAGCGTCAGTATATCCAGGGCGAAGCGACGCTGACCATTCTGGATGGCGCCAAGCTTGCGCTGTGGGCGGGTCAGTCGGTGGCGCTGGTGGCGCCGTCGGGTTCGGGGAAGTCGACGTTGCTGCATATCGCGGGCTTGCTCGAAAGTCCCGACCATGGCGAGGTCTATGTCGGGGGCACGCCGACGTCGCAACTCACGGATATCGACCGCACGCAGATCCGGCGCAGCGACATCGGCTTCGTCTATCAGTCGCACCGGCTGTTGCCGGAGTTCACCGCGCTCGAGAACGTCATGCTGCCGCAGATGATTCGCGGCCTGAAGCGTTCCGAGACCGTGAAGCGGTCACAGGAAATCCTGTCCTATCTCGGACTCGGCGACCGCATCACGCACCGCCCGGCCGAACTGTCCGGCGGCGAACAGCAGCGGGTCGCCATCGCGCGCGCGGTCGCCAACGCGCCGCGGGCCCTGCTTGCCGACGAGCCGACGGGAAACCTCGATCCGAACACCGCCGATCATGTCTTCAGGGCGCTGCTGCAATTGGTAAAGGCGACGAGGGTTGCGATGCTGATTGCGACCCACAACATGGAACTCGCCGGCCGGATGGACCGGCGCGTGTCGCTGGTCGACGGGCAGGTCGTGGAGCTGGATTGACGAGGCTCAGTAAACGCCGCGGCGCCGCGGCATCGGCCGACCGTGATAGGCGTGCGCCACGTAGGGATTGATCACGCATTGCGCGGCACGGCCCGAGGCCGACATGTTGCATTGGGGAATCGACGTATAGCGGCACTCATAGTAGGTGATCGGGCCGTAGACATGCAGGCAGACCGGGTAGTCCGACCCGTAGGTCTGCGCCTGTGCGGGACCTGTCGCGGCAATCGTTCCGATCGCCAGAATAGCCAAAGCCAAAATGCGCATCGGAATCTCCTCGCCCGCATCTTCCGTTTGCCAACAAACAATCGACGCTACGCGACGTCAAATCACGTTCGCGCGTTGCAAAACCAAACATGGAATGCGCCGGAATGTGTGTCTTTGGAGCGAACTCTCAATATCTGGGGTAGGCGGCAGCCGGCGGGAGCGCGCGGCCCGGCAGGGGACGATAGGCCGACGAGGGAAGGGCACCCTCGCCGACATAATAGGGATTGGCGATGCATGTCAGGAACCGTCCCGAGGCGGTCGCCTGACACTGCTCATAGCTGGTGAAGGTGCAGTTGCTGAGCGCGGGCTCCTGGTCGCCCTGGATGCAGAACGGATAGCGGGTGCCGACCGCGTCGGCCGGCGCGGCGCCGAGGGTCGCCAACCCATTTGCGATCAGCGTCGCCAGAATCACTCTGCGCATTTTTCAACCCTCCTCGACCGGCTGCGGCCCCGCTGGCCATATCATCCAAACTCCTGCCTGCGCCATCCCTTCAACGCATTCGGGCACGCGATATCGCGGAAAAATGGCTGCATTACATGCTTTCGCAAGTAGGCCTCAGAAAGTTTCGGAAATTCGCTCCGATGCCAAATTTACTTGCGTTTCCCCTCGGCCCGTTTGCGATGTGATGTTGCTGCGCGGTTACAGTAATTCGGACGAACAGTGTTAACAGGCGGCACGGCCTTGGGGGCTGTACAAACTGAAAACGGGAAAAAGAATGAAGAAGGTTTTGCTTGTCACCGCCAGCCTGATCGCGCTCGGCGCGGCTGCGCCCGCAGTCGCTGCGGATCTCGCGGCCCGTCCTTACGCCAAGGCGCCTCCGATGATGGCCGCTTTGTACAACTGGAGCGGTTTCTATATCGGCGCCAATGGCGGCTGGGGTTCGAGCCGCAACTGCTGGGACTTCCTGCCGGTTGCTGGTGGTAGCTCCGCGGAAGGTTGCCACAACGCCGATGGCGGTACGATCGGCGGCCAGGTCGGCTATCGCTGGCAGGCCGGCACCTTTGTGTTCGGCGTCGAAGCGCAGGGCAACTGGGCCGACTTCGAGGGCAGCAATGTGAGCCTGTTCAACCCGGCATTCCGCAACCAGTCGAGCGTTGATGCGTTCGGCCTGTTCACCGGCCAAGTCGGCTACGCCGCTAACAATGTGCTGTTGTACGTCAAGGGCGGCGCGGCCGTCACATCGAACGAGTATCGTTCGCTCGCGGTTGCCACCGGCGCGCTCGCGGGCACCACCAGCGATGACACCCGCTGGGGTGGCACGATTGGCGTCGGTCTTGAATACGGCTTTGCCCCGAACTGGTCAGCCGGCATCGAATACAATCACCTGTTCATGCAGGACCGCACCTATCGGTTCGTCACCCCGGCCGGCGCCTTCTTCAACGACCGCGTCCGCCAGGACGTCGATCTCGTCACCGCCCGCCTGAACTACCGCTTCGGCGGCCCGGGCGTGGGACGGTACTGATCCAAGCGCGACCAAAGCATTGGTCCATGAGCCCCGGGGGCGGTGCCCCCGGGGCTTTTCTTCTTGGGCAGGGGAATTAACCAGTCGCCTATTTGGGGGAGTTCCATCGGTTCAACCGCCTTGACTCATCAGAACATATAGGGAACATTGTTCTTGATACGTTCCCGGATTCAGGAGCAGGCCGATGTTGAGGACGTTTGTGGAAGAAGCGGCGGCGCTGGCGTCGATTACGCTGTTTGTCGGGATGGTGGCGGTCTGGGCGCAGCTGATACCCCAGCTCTGATGCGGCGTTGCTGGGGGCTCCAGCGGCCTTCAGGCGGGGCTTGGGGAAAAGCCGGATCGCGGGCGCGCAGGAGGCCTTGCGCGTGGACTCCACCTGACCGAAGCCGCACCATCGGTTGGCGAATCGCTTGCGCCTGTTCGGCCGGCGATCGCTCCCTGCCATGATGCAAGAGCCCGATAAGAGAATGTCCAGCGCCGGATTTGTTCATCTCCACGTTCATTCCGCCTATTCGCTGCTGAAGGGCTCGATCAAGATCGCCAGGCTTGGCGAGCTGGCGAAAGCCGACCGCCAGCCGGCGCTGGCGCTGACCGACACCGACAACATGTTCGGGGCGCTGGAATTCTCCGACAAGATGGCCGGCTACGGCATCCAGCCGATCGTCGGCTGTGAGCTCGCCATCGATTTCGGCGACCAGGACCCGAACGCGCGCAACGCATTTGCCGCAACACCGTCGCGAATCGTGCTGCTGGCGGCGCGCGAACGCGGCTACCGCAGCCTGATGCGGCTGAACTCGCGGGCCTTCCTGGAGACGCCGGTTCACCAATCGCCGCATATCAAGCTCGAATGGCTGGAAGGCGATGCCGAGGACGTGATCGCCCTGACCGGCGGCCCGGACGGTCCGATCTCGCTGGCGCTGCATGCCGATCACGGTGCGCTTGCCGCGGCGCGCTGCGACCGGCTGGCGCGGCTGTTCGGCGACCGCCTCTATGTCGAATTGCAGCGCCACGGCACCGACCGGGAACGTCGCACCGAAACCGCCCTGATCGATCTCGCCTACGCCAAGGGCTTGCCGCTGGTCGCCACCAACGAGCCGTACTTTGCGTCGCAAGACGATTACGAGGCCCACGACGCGCTGCTGTGCATTGCCGGCGGGCGGCTGATCGCCGAGACCGACCGCGAGCAATTGACGCCCGACCACCGCTTCAAGGGACGCGCCGAAATGGCGGTGCTGTTTGCCGACATTCCGGAGGCGCTGGCCTCCACCGTCGAGATCGCCGAACGCTGCGCGTTCCGCCCGATGACGCGCAAGCCGATCCTGCCCCGCTTCACGGTCGGCGCCGGCGCCAATGCCGCCGACGCCGCCACCGACGAGGCCGAAGAACTGCGGCGGCAATCCGAGGAGGGCCTCGCTAACCGGCTCCGGGTTCACGGGCTGTCGCAAGGGACGACCGAGGAAGACTACCGCGCCCGGCTGGCGTTCGAGCTCGATGTCATCAGCCGCATGAACTATGCCGGCTACTTCCTGATCGTCGCCGACTTCATCAAGCACGCCAAGTCAAAGGGCATTCCGGTCGGGCCGGGGCGCGGCTCCGGGGCGGGATCGCTGGTCGCCTACGCGCTCACCATCACCGACCTAGACCCGATCCGGTTCGGGCTCCTGTTCGAGCGCTTCCTCAACCCCGAGCGCGTCTCGATGCCGGACTTCGACATCGACTTCTGCCAGGAACGGCGCGGCGAGGTGATCGATTATGTGCAGCAGCGCTACGGCCGCGACCAGGTCGCCCAGATCATCACCTTCGGGACGCTGCAGGCCCGCGGCGTGCTGCGCGACGTCGGCCGCGTACTGCAGATGCCCTATGGGCAAGTCGACAAGCTGACCAAGCTGGTGCCGCAGAACCCGGCGGCGCCCGTCACGCTGGCGGCGGCAATCGCGAGCGAACCGAAGCTGCAGGCGTTCCGCGACGAGGATGCGGTGGTGGCGCGGGCCTTCGATATTGCCCAGCGCCTCGAAGGCCTGACCCGGCACGCCTCGACCCATGCGGCCGGCATCGTGATCGGCGATCGGCCATTAAGCGAGCTGGTGCCGCTCTACCGCGATCCCAAGTCGGACATGCCGGTAACCCAGTTCAACATGAAATGGGTCGAACCGGCGGGGCTGGTGAAGTTCGACTTCCTCGGCCTGAAGACGCTCACCGTGCTCGATGTCGCGGTCAAGCTGCTCCGGCAGCGCGACATCCATGTCGATCTCGCGACGCTGTCACTGGACGATGCGAAAAGCTACCAGATGCTCGCCCGCGGCGACGTGGTTGGCGTGTTCCAGGTGGAAAGCCAGGGCATGCGGCGCGCCCTGGTCGACATGCGGCCCGACCGTTTCGAGGACATCATCGCGCTGGTGGCGCTCTATCGCCCCGGTCCGATGGCGAACATTCCGACCTATTGCGCGCGCAAGCATGGCGACGAGGAGCCGGAATACCTGCATCCGCTGCTGGAGCCGATCCTGAAGGAAACCTTCGGCGTCATCATCTACCAGGAACAGGTGATGCAGATCGCGCAGGTGATGGCGGGCTATTCGCTCGGCGACGCCGACCTGCTGCGCCGCGCCATGGGCAAGAAGATCCGCGCCGAGATGGAGCAGCAGCGCGCGATCTTTGTCGCCGGCGCGGTTAAGAACGGCGTGCCGAAGGCGCAGGCCGACACGATCTTCGAACTGCTGGCCAAGTTCGCCGACTACGGCTTCAACAAGAGCCACGCCGCGGCCTACGCGCTGGTGTCCTACCACACCGCCTACATGAAGGCGCACTACCCGGTCGAGTTCCTGGCGGCTTCGATGACGCTCGAACTCAACAACACCGACAAGCTGTCGGAGTTTCGCGCCGAGGCGCTGCGGCTCGGCATCAAGCTCGAGGCGCCCAACATCAACCGCTCCGGCGCCACCTTCGAGGTCGGCAACGGCACGATCTACTACGCGCTTGCCGCGCTGAAGGGCGTCGGCCCGCAGGCGGTCGAACTGATCGTGGAGACGCGGCGGGAAGGCGTTTTCACCTCGCTGGCCGACTTCGCCGCGCGGGCCAACCCGCGCGCCATCAACAAGCGCGTGATCGAAAGCCTGGCCGCGGCCGGCGCGTTCGACACGCTCGACTCGAACCGGGCGCGGGTTTTTGCCGGCGCGGAATCGATCCTGGCGGCCTGCCAGCGCAGCCATGAGGCGTCAACGCTGGGGCAGAACGACATGTTCGGCAACGCCGCCGACGCGCCGAGCATCATGCTGCCGCAGGCCGAGCCGTGGCTGCCGGCCGAGCGGCTGCGGCGCGAATATGACGCGATCGGCTTCTTCCTGTCCGGCCATCCGCTCGACGACTACGCGACCGTGCTGAAGCGGCTGCGGGTGCAGACCTGGGCAGAATTCTCGCGCGCGGTCAAAACCGGCGCGACCGCGGGCAAGGTGGCCGCCACGGTGGTGTCGCGGATGGAGCGGCGGACCAAGACCGGCAACAAGATGGGCATCATGGGCCTGTCGGATCCGACCGGCCATTTCGAGGCGGTGCTGTTCTCAGAAGGCCTCGCGCAATATCGCGACGTGCTTGAGCCCGGCGCTGCCGTGCTGCTGCAGCTCGGCGCCGAGCTGCAGGGCGAAGACGTGCGCGCGCGGGTGCTGCATGCCGAGCCGCTGGATCAGGCCGCGGCCAAGACGCAGAAGGGCCTGCGGATCTTCGTGCGCGACACCAGGCCGCTGGATTCGATCGCCCGACGGCTCGATATGCCGGAAGCGGCGGCCGGGGGCGGACGGCAACCCCAGGCCAAGCCGGCCGGTGCGGGCGACGGCGAGGTATCGCTCGTGATCATGCTCGACCTCGAAACCGAGGTGGAAATGAAGCTGCCGGGCCGCTTCAAGGTCTCGCCGCAGATTGCCGGGGCGATAAAGGCGGTATCGGGCGTGGTGGACGTGCAGACGCTTTAGGTGCGGGTATCGAGGATTCCCACGTCAGCAAGCCGCTCGGTCGGCTTCTCGCCCTGAAATCCTGCGATTTCCAACGCTAACCAGGCTGATCGCGGCGGCCAAAAAGACCACCGCTCCCGGTTCAAACCGGCCATATCTCCTTGCTTCTGGCCGAATTCCCGCTATATAGCGGCCCATCTCACACGGAAACATGGCTCTCAAAGGCCGTCCGGTGGCAACCGGGCCATAAGGCTCGTGTGCTCACACGTTTCCGGAGGAACCAACCGGAGAATTGATACAATGGCGGTACCTGATTTCTCTATGCGTCAGCTGCTTGAAGCTGGCGTCCACTTTGGCCACCAATCCCATCGCTGGAATCCGAAAATGGCGGAGTACATTTTCGGCGCCCGCAACAACATCCACATCATCGATCTCGCCCAGACCGTGCCGCTGCTGCATCGCGCGCTGCAGGCGGTATCCGACACCGTCGCCAAAGGCGGCCGTATCCTGTTCGTCGGCACCAAGCGCCAGGCGCAGGACGGCGTCGCCGAGGCCGCGAAGCGGTCGGCACAGTATTTCGTCAATTCGCGTTGGCTCGGCGGCACGCTGACCAACTGGAAGACGATCTCGGGCTCGATCAAGCGCCTGCGTCACCTCGATGAAATACTCTCGTCGGGCGACGCCAGCTCCTACACCAAGAAGGAGCGGCTGACGCTGCAGCGCGAGCGCGACAAGCTCGACCGTTCGCTCGGCGGCATCAAGGAGATGGGCGGGCTTCCCGACATGATCTTCGTGATCGACACCAACAAGGAAGACATCGCGATCCAGGAAGCGCAGCGGCTCAACATTCCCGTTGCCGCGATCGTCGACACCAATTCGGATCCCAAGGGCATCACCTTTATCGTGCCCGGCAATGACGACGCCGGCCGCGCCATTTCGCTGTATTGCGACCTGGTGGCCCGCGCCGCCATCGACGGCATTTCGCGCGCCCAGGGCGACCATGGCATCGATATCGGCGCTTCCGCCCAGCCGGTCCGCGAGGAAATTCCAGAGGCGCCGCAACCCGTCGGCTTCCAGGGTCTGGCCGGACCGCGCGGCACCGCCGACGACCTCAAGAAGCTCACCGGCGTATCGGGTGCGATCGAGAAGAAGTTCAACGACCTCGGCATCTTCCACTACTGGCAGCTTGCCGAACTCGATCACGATACCGCGCACAAGATCGGCGAAGAGGTCGGACTTCCGAGCCGCGCCGACGGCTGGGTTGCCCAGGCCAAGCTGCTGACCGCGGAAGCGGAATAGCTGCAACGCCCGCGTGGCCGGCTTGCCGGCCACCGGTTCTGTTCCCCGGATTGAGCAACCCTGCGGCGGAAGACGGTACGGCGCAAAACCCGCGCTGGGCCCGCGGAGAGCAGGCAAGAAGGATATCGAACATGGCAACGATCTCTGCGGCGATGGTCAAGGAACTGCGCGAATCGACCGGCGCAGGCATGATGGACTGCAAGGCGGCCCTGACCGAGACCGGCGGCGACATGCAGGAAGCGCAGGATTGGCTGCGCAAGAAAGGCCTGTCGAAGGCGGCGAAGAAGGCCGGCCGCATCGCGGCGGAAGGCCTGATCGGCGTGATCACGTCGGGCACCAAGGGCGTGGTGGTGGAAGTCAATTCCGAAACCGATTTCGTGGCGCGCAACGAACAGTTCCAGGGCCTGGTCAAGATGATCGCCGAGGTCGCGCTCAAGGTTGGCGCCGACGTTGCCGCGATCAAGGCGGCGAGAGCTGGCAACTCCACGGTGGAGACCGCCATCTCGGACGCCATCGCCACCATCGGCGAGAACATGACGCTGCGCCGCGCCGCCCTGCTTGAGGTCGGCAAGGGCGTGGTTTCGAGCTACGTCCATGGCGCCGTGACCGACGGCGCCGGCAAGATGGGGGTGCTGGTGGCGCTCGAATCCGCAGGCAAGACCGATGAACTCGCTCATCTCGGCCGCCAGCTGGCCATGCATGTTGCGGCGACCAATCCGCAGGCGCTGGATCCGAGCGGCCTCGACCCGGAAGCCGTGAAGCGGGAAAAGGACGTGTTGGCCGACAAGTACCGCCAGCAGGGCAAGCCGGAGAATGTGATCGAGAAGATCGTCGAGTCCGGGCTCAAGACCTATTACAAGGAAGTCTGCCTGCTGGAGCAGGCCTTCATCCACGATGAAAAGGGAAAATCGGTCGCGCAGGTGGTCAAGGAAGCCGAAGGCAAGGTTGGCGGGCCTGTGAAGATTGCCGGATTTGTGCGCTATGCTCTTGGCGAGGGAATCGAAAAGCAGGAATCCGATTTCGCGGCCGAGGTCGCGGCGGCCAGCGGAAAGAAGTAGCCGCTGCGGTCACGGCCATCCGGCGCCACCGTTACGGGAAGTCGCCTGCGCGAGACAAGGAAGCGATACGCCATGGCTGAGCCGGTCTACCGCCGCGTCGTGATCAAGCTCTCGGGCGAATATCTCGCGGGCAGCCAATCCTTCGGCATCGACCAGCCGACGGTAGACCGCATTTCCGACGACCTGATCGCGGCCAGGAAGCTTGGCATCGAGGTGGCCGTCGTGGTCGGCGGCGGCAATATCGTTCGCGGCGTGGACGTGTCCTCGCGCGGGGTCTCCCGCCCGACCGGCGACACCATGGGCATGCTCGCCACGATGATGAACTGCCTGGCGCTGGAGGCCGCCATCGAGCGCAAGGGGAGCCCGGCACGGACCCTCTCGGCGTTCGTAATGCCTGAAATTTCGGAGCTGTTCACCCGCAGTGCGGCGCACAAATACCTCGCGGAGGGTCGAATCCTGCTGCTCGGCGGCGGAACCGGCAATCCTTTCTTCACCACCGATACCACCGCGGTGCTGCGGGCGGCCGAGATCGGCGCGCAGGCGGTGCTCAAGGCCACCAATGTGGATGGTGTGTACAGCGCTGATCCCAAAAAAGACCCGTCGGCCAAGCGTTTCGACCGATTGACGCATTCCCAGGCGATTGAAGGCGGCTACAAGGTGATGGATGCAACCGCCTTCGCGCTTGCCCGCGAGACCTCGCTGCCTATCATCGTTTTTTCGATCGCCGAGCCGGGTTCGATCGGCGCGATCTTGCGTGGCACGGGGCACGGCACGGTGGTTGCCGGCTGACCTGGCCGACGCTGCTTAGAACCGCGGGTCCAGGGAGGCCGGCGGCTGGTTTTCAAAAGGAGGGGAGAGCGGTATGCCCACGCCCGGTTTTGACATCAACGAATTGAAGCGCCGGATGCAGGGCGCAACCCAGTCGCTCAAGCACGAACTCGGCGGCTTGCGAACCGGCCGCGCGGCGGCGTCGATGCTGGAGCCGGTGCAAGTCGAAGCCTACGGCTCGCATATGCCGCTCAACCAGCTCGCCACCGTCAGCGTGCCGGAGCCGCGGCTGCTGTCCGTCCAGGTGTGGGACAAGTCGATGGTCAAGGCTGTCGAGAAGGCGATCGTTGATTCCAATCTCGGGCTTTCGCCCGCGACCGAAGGACAAGTGTTGCGCCTGCGGATTCCGGAGCTGAATGAGGAGCGCCGCAAGGAACTGGTGAAGGTTGCCCACAAATATGCCGAGGCCGCCAAGATCGCGGTCCGCCATGTCCGCCGCGACGGACTGGATATTGTCAAGAAGCTTGAGAAGAACCATGAGATTTCCGAGGACGATCAGGAGCGCCTCGCCAATGAGGTGCAAAAGGCGACCGACGGCACGATCGCTGAAATCGATCAGTTGCTTGCGGTGAAGGAAAAGGAAATCCTCACGGTTTGACGGCATGCGATCAAGACGCCCGAGATCGCCACTTGAGACCGCTACTTGGGACTGTCCCTGGAATTTCAGATGAATTCGAACGCCGCCGCCCCAGCCGTCACAGGACCGGATCGACCCGCTCCGTTGCATGTGGCGATCATCATGGACGGAAACGGGCGTTGGGCGGCGGCGCGTGGTCTGCCGCGCACCGAGGGCCATCGCCGCGGCGTGGATGCGCTGCGCCGCGTCGTTCGCGCCGCGCACGAACTTGGCGTCCTCTATCTGACGATCTTTTCGTTCAGTTCGGAGAACTGGTCGCGGCCGGCGAGCGAAATTGGCGACCTTTTCGGGCTGCTGCGTCGTTTCATCCACAACGACCTGGCGATCCTGCATCGCGACGGGGTCCGCGTCCGTGTGATCGGCGAGCGGGAAGGGCTGGAGCCCGATATCTGCGCGTTGTTGAACGAAGCCGAAGAGCTGACCAGATCCAACGCCAAACTGAACCTCGTGGTCGCGTTCAATTACGGCTCGCGCCAGGAGATCGCAGGCGCCGCGCAGCGGCTGGCGCGCGAGGTGGCCGAGGGAAAGCGCGACCCGGCCTCGATCGACGCCGACACGCTTGGGCAGTATCTTGACGCGCCCGACATTCCCGACCCTGACCTGATCATCCGCACCAGCGGCGAGCAGCGGCTGTCGAACTTCCTGATGTGGCAGGCGGCCTATAGCGAACTGGTGTTTGTGCCGATCCACTGGCCGGATTTTGACAAAGCCGCGCTGGAAAGCGCAATCGCAGAATATGCCAGGCGGGAGCGCCGGTTCGGCGGTCTTGCTGCGAAAACCGGCTCGTGACCGAGGACAAGGCCGCGCCGGCGGTGGTGAGCCAGCCCGATCCACGCCGAAGCGAATCCGATTCGCGAAACCTCTTGATGCGCGTCCTTGCGGCTGCGGTGCTGGTGCCGCTTGCCGTGGCGATCGCCTATGCGGGTGGCCGGTTATGGATCGCTTTGGTGACCTTGGCCGCCATCGGCTTGTTCATGGAATGGCTCAGCGTCGTGGGTCTGGGGCGCGCGATGCGGGCAATCGTGCCGGGCGCGGTCGCGCTGGCAATCGCCGGCATTTGCTTGTCGATCGGTCGCGCCGATGCGGCGCTGATTGTCCTCGCCGTTGGCTTTGCAGTGGTCGTATCGGCCGCACCGGAGCGGCGGCGCTGGGCGGCGGCGGGATTTCTCTACGTGGCGATGGCGCAGATTTGCGCGGTGCTGTTGCGTCTCGATTCGGAGAAGGGTTTTGTCGCGCTGATGTTCGTGCTGCTGGTCGTGTGGGTGACCGACAGCGGTGGTTATTTCGCCGGACGCGGCATTGGCGGGCCGAAACTGTGGCCGCGGGTCAGCCCGAAAAAGACCTGGGCCGGCGCCGCCGGCGGCCTGGTCGCCAGCCTGGCCGTGGCTATCGCGTTTGCGGCGCTCGGCCTCGGCAGGGCCTTGCCCTTGTTGCTGCTGGCGGTGGCGCTCACGATCGTTTCGCAGCTTGGCGATCTGTTCGAATCCGCCGTCAAACGCCGTTTCGGCGCCAAGGATTCCAGCCACATCATTCCCGGCCATGGCGGGTTGATGGATCGCCTGGACGGATTTGTCGCAGCCGCCGTCGTGGCGGCCATTTTCGGCTTGCTGCGGGGTGGCGCCGATGGCGTTGGCCGCGGTCTTATGGTTTGGTGAAACGATGAGCGCGGTTCCATTGCGTAACAACAAGGCCGGGGTCGGGGAGGCGCGCACGGTGACCGTGCTGGGCGCCACCGGTTCCATCGGCGACAGCACCATGGATTTGCTGCGGGGCGCGCGCGACCGTTACCGGGTCGAGGCGTTGACGGCGAATTCCAATGTCGACGCGTTGGCCCGGCTTGCGAGAGAGTTCGGCGCGCGATTTGCGGCGGTGGCCGATCCCGCGCGCCTGGGCGAACTCAAGCAGGCTTTGGCCGGCACTTCGACCGAATGCGGGGCGGGGGAGAGCGCCGTGATCGAGGCCGCCGCGCGTCCCGCCGACTGGGTGATGGCGGCGGTGAGCGGCGCGGCCGGACTGAAGCCGGCGCTGGCTGCGGTGGATCGCGGTGCGGCGGTGGCATTGGCGAACAAGGAATGTCTAGTCTGCGCCGGCGACTTCTTCATGCAACGCGCCGCCAAGGCGGGAGCATGCATCCTGCCGGCGGATTCGGAACACAACGCGTTGTTTCAGGCGCTTTCCTCGGGCAATCGCGAGGAATTGGTGCGCGTCATCATTACCGCCTCCGGCGGCCCGTTCCGCAGCTGGGCGGCTGCAGACATCGAGCAGGCCACGCTCGCGCAGGCGCTGAAACATCCGAACTGGAGCATGGGCCAGAAGATCACCATCGATTCGGCGTCGATGATGAACAAGGGGCTCGAAGTCATCGAAGCCTCCTATCTCTTCGCGCTGGCGCCCGACGAAATCAACGTTCTCGTGCATCCGCAATCGATCATCCACGGCATGGTGGAATTCTCCGATCGCTCGGTGGTCGCCCAGCTCGGCGCTCCCGACATGCGCATCCCGATTGCGCACTGCCTTGGTTGGCCGGATCGAATCGTCGGGCCGTCAGCCCGGCTTGATCTTGCCAAGATCGGGCAGCTGACCTTCGAGGAGCCGGATTTCGAGCGGTTCCCGGGACTGCAGCTGGCCTACGACGCGTTGCGCACCGGCCGCGGCGCGACCACGGTGTTCAACGCCGCCAACGAGGTCGCGGTGGCGGCGTTCATTGCCGGCCAAATCAGGTTCGGGGCGATCGCGCGGCTCGTCGAAGCCACGATCAATGACTGGATCCGGACCGGGAATCTCGCGCTGCTGACATCGGCCGACGACGCGATCGCCGTTGACCATGGCGCGCGAAAGAGGGCTACCTCCCTATTGCCTCAAATTGCCTTGAAGGCATCCTAGAGGCTTGGGGACGGCGACGTTTGGCTTTGTCGAGGGAAATCGGATGTTAGATTTATTCCTAAATAGTTTCAGTACGTTGGGGCAGGGTCTTGTCGGCTACATCATCCCATTCCTGTTCGTGCTGACCATCGTCGTCTTCTTCCACGAGCTCGGCCACTTCCTGGTTGCCCGCTGGGCGGGCGTGAAGGTGTTGACGTTCTCGATCGGTTTCGGGCCGGAACTCGTGGGCTTCAACGACCGCCGCGGCACGCGATGGAAGATTTCCGCAGTTCCGCTCGGCGGCTATGTGAAGTTCTTCGGCGACGAATCGGAGGCCTCGACCCCTGCATCCCCGGAGGCGCTCGCCGGCATGACCGCGGAAGAGCGCGCAGGCAGCTTCCACCACAAGAAGGTCGGCCCGCGCGCTGCGATCGTGGCCGCTGGTCCGATTGCCAATTTCATTCTCGCGATCGTGATCTTCACCTGCCTTTTCACCTTTTTCGGCAAACCGAGCACAACAGCGCGGGTCGACAAGATCGAGGCTGGCAGCGCCGCTGAAAGAGCGGGCTTTCAGGTCGGCGATATCGTCACAGCGATCGACGGCAAGGCCGTCGGCAGCTTTTCCGACATGCAGCGCATCGTCGGGGTTCGCGCCGGCGATCAGCTTAATTTCGCCGTCAAGCGCGGTGATTCGAGCCTGCAGTTGAAGGGCACCCCGGAACTCCGCGAAGTGAAGGACAATTTCGGAAACGTCCACCGGCTCGGCGTGCTGGGCATCACCCGCGCCACCGCGCCGGGTGATGTCGTGACCGAGCGGGTCGATCCCGCCAGCGCGCTATGGCTCGGGGTCAAGGAAACCTGGTTCGTGATCGACCGGACGCTGGCCTATATCGGTGGGGTTTTCACCGGCCGCGAGGCCGCCGACCAGGTCGGCGGTCCGATCAGAATTGCTCAGATTTCGGGCCAGGTCGCGACCATCGGCGTGGTCGCCCTGGTGCATTTGGCCGCGGTACTTTCGATCTCGATCGGCCTGCTGAACCTGTTTCCGGTCCCGCTGCTCGACGGAGGTCACCTTTTGTTCTATGCGATCGAGGCCATCAGGGGGCGCCCGCTGTCGGTACGGGCCCAGGAGATGGGCTTTCGAATCGGGCTGGGCCTGGTGCTGATGCTGATGGTGTTTGCGACCTACAACGACATCCTGCATTTGGCGGCATCGTGAAGCGGCTTTTTTGTGGCGTTGCCCATTGGCAACGTCTTGGAATGAAATTGGAATCGCACGGCGATGCCCGGTTTGCCCCCTCGTTTAAATTGGCTACAAGCAGTCCAACGATGGGATTCTGTCGGTTCGTAGGGGTACGGGCCGGCAAGTTAATAACAAGGGCGCGTTGCGCATGATGCTTGGAAGACGAGTGCGGGGGAGCGTTCTGGCTGCCCTGATCCTGGGCGCGGCGCTGGTGGGCGTCACGGCGGGCGGCGTGATTGTACCGGCGCCCGCTGCGGCCCAGACGGTTGCATCCATCGCCGTCGAGGGTAATCGACGCGTCGAAGTCGAGACCATCCGCTCCTATTTCAAGCCGGGCCCCGGCGGCCGGCTCGGTCAGGCCCAGATTGACGATGGCCTGAAGGCGCTGATCGAAACCGGGCTGTTCCAGGACGTGCGAATCAACCAGGCGGGCGGCCGGCTGGTCGTGGTTGTGGTCGAAAATCCGGTGATCGGACGTATCGCCTTCGAGGGCAACAAGAAGGTCAAGGACGAGCAGCTCTCCGCGGAGATCCAGTCCAAGCCGCGCGGGACCCTTTCGCGCCCGATGGTGCAGTCGGACGCCCAGCGCATCGCGGAGATCTACCGGCGCTCGGGCCGCTACGACGTTCGCGTCACTCCTGAGGTCATCGAGCAGCCGAACAACCGCGTCGACCTGATCTTCACGATCACCGAAGGCAGCAAGACCGGCGTCAAGTCGATCGAATTCGTCGGCAACGTCGCCTATTCCTCCTATCGCCTCAAGGACGTCATCAAGACCCGCGAGTCCAACCTTCTGAGCTTTCTCGGCGGCGCCGACGTTTACGATCCCGACCGGGTCGAGGCCGACCGCGACCTGATTCGCCGCTTCTATCTCAAGAACGGTTATGCCGACGTACAGGTTGTGGCCGCGCTGACCGAGTATGATCCTGATAGGAAGGGGTTCCTCGTCACCTTCAAGATCGAAGAGGGCCAGCAATATCGGGTCGCAGCGGTCGATTTCCAGACCTCCATCAGCACGCTCGACGCCAAGTCGTTCCGCAGCTTCTCGCGCGTCAACGTCGGTTCGCTCTACAACGCCGAGGCGCTAGAGAAGTCGGTCGAGGAAATGCAGATCGAGGCCTCTCGGCGCGGTTATGCCTTCGCCGTCGTGCGTCCGCGTGGTGATCGCAATTTCGAGCAGCACACCGTGTCGATCGTCTTCGCCATCGACGAAGGCCCGCGAACCTATATCGAGCGCATCAACATTCGCGGCAACACCCGCACCCGCGACTATGTGATCCGTCGCGAGTTCGACCTGTCCGAGGGCGACGCCTACAACCGCGCGCTGGTCGATCGCGCCGAACGACGGTTGAAGAATCTCGACTTCTTCAAGAGCGTGAAGATCCTGAGCGAGCCTGGCTCTTCCAGCGATCGGGTGATCCTGATCGTGGATATCGAGGAGAAATCCACCGGCGACTTCTCGGTGTCCGGCGGCTACTCCACCACCGACGGGGCGCTGGCCGAAGTCAGCATATCCGAACGCAATTTCCTCGGCCGCGGTCTGTACGCGAAGGCGGCGGTGACCTATGGCCAGTACGCGCGCGGTTATTCGCTCTCCTTTGTCGAACCCTACCTGCTGGACTATCGCGTTGCGCTCGGCCTCGACCTGTTCCAGCGCGAGCAACTCGCCAACCGCTTTATCTCCTACGGCACCAAGACCATCGGCTTCAGCCCGCGGCTTGGCTTCAGTTTGCGCGAAGACCTCGCTTTGCAGCTGCGCTATTCGATCTACCAGCAGGAAATCCAGCTGCCGAGCACGCTCGCGAACTGCAACAACAATGCGTCGAACTCGTTGCTCGCATTCAATCCGACGCCGGCCTTTGCCCAGTTGAACGGCATTCCCAACGGAGGAACGTTGGGCGGCGTTACCGACTCGGGCAGCGGCCTGTGGTGCTATGCCGACGGCGAAGCCTCGCTGCCGGTCCGCAGGGAGCTGCAGAGCGGCAAGACGCTGACCTCGTCGTTGGGTTACTCGCTGAACTACAACACGCTCGACAACAACAAGAACCCGACCGATGGCCTGTTGATCGACTGGAAGCAGGATTTTGCCGGCGTCGGCGGCGACGTGAAATACATCAAGTCCTCGTTTGACGCGAAGTACTACACGCCGCTGGTCGCCGATATCGTCGGCCTGCTCCGCGTCCAGGGCGGCATTCTGAATCAGTTTGGCAGCAGCGAGCTGCGGATGCTCGATCACTTCCAGATGGGTCCGAACCTTGTCCGCGGCTTTGCGCCGAACGGGATCGGCGCTCGCGACATCAATCCGTTCGGAACCGGCGATGCGCTCGGCGGCACCAAGTATTGGGGCGCGTCTGCGGAACTGCAGATGCCGTTCTGGTTCCTGCCGAAGGAAGTCGGACTCAAAGGCTCGGTCTATGCCGATGCCGGCGGCCTTTTCGACTACAAGGGGCCGACGTCCTGGGCGCAGACAGGCGAAGTCAATGTGGCGGGCTGCAGGCCGGCGAGAACCAACAGTGTGACTGATCCCGGCACCTGCCTCGGCCTGCAATACGACGACGGCAACGTCGTTCGCACCTCGGTCGGTGTTGGCCTGATCTGGGCCTCGCCGTTTGGTCCGCTGCGCTTCGACTATGCGGTTCCGCTTACCAAGGGTAAGTTTGACCGGGTGCAGGAATTCAAGTTTGGCGGCGGCACGTCGTTCTAGCAGGCTTGCAGGCGTGGCGATCACAGGCTCGCACCTGCAGGCGCGTCGGGACAGGGAGCGCGGCCGGTTCTGGTTTTTCAGAGCCGGCGCTCTGGTGTGAACGCCGGCCGGACTGCGACGGGTGGAATGGCGCAGCCGATCTTTTTCAAGCGACCCCCATCATCGACGCTGGCCGAGATCGCCGCGCTGACTGGTGCGGTATTGGTCGATCCCGCGCAGGGCGCGCGGGTAGTCAGGGCCCTGGCTTCGCTCGACGAAGCCGGCCCCATGCATCTGTCGTTCTTCGACAATCTCAGATACGCCGACCAGCTCAAGGCGACCAAGGCTGGGGCTTGCCTGGTCAACTCGCGTTTCGAAGCCGACGTACCCGCCCACGTCACCATCCTGCGCGCAGCCCAGCCGTTCCGCGCCTTCGTCAAGCTGGCGCGCACATGGCATGCCGATGCGCTGCGTCCGCAATCCTGGTGCGGCGATGAGGGCATAGCGCCGTCAGCGATCATCGACCCGTCGGCTCGCCTGGAAGACGGCGTGATCGTCGATCCGCTCGCTGTGATCGGCCCGCGGGCCGAGATTGGCTCAGGAACGGTGATCGGCCCCGGTGCGGTGATCGGAGCCGATGTCAGGATCGGCCGGGATTGCAATGTCGGCGCGCGCACCGCCATCCAGTTCGCACTGATCGGCAACAACGTCCTGATCCATCCCGGCTGCAGCATCGGCCAGGACGGCTACGGCTTCCTGTTCTTCGGGCCGGAAGGTCATCTGAAGGTGCCTCAGACCGGCCGCGTCCTGATCCAGAACGACGTCGAGATCGGCGCTGGCACCACCATCGACCGTGGCAGCCTCCGCGACACCGTGATCGGCGAGGGCACCAAAATCGACAATCAAGTTCAGGTCGGTCACAATGTAACCATCGGCAGGCACAGCCTGCTCGCGGCCCAGATCGGGCTCGCGGGCAGCCTGACGATCGGAGACAATGTCGCGTTGGGCGCCAAGGTAGGCATCAATAATCACCTCAAGATCGGCGATGGCGCCCAGGTCACGGCGATGAGCGGCGTCAAGGACGACATTCCGCCCAACGGCCGCTGGGGCGGCTTCTTTGCCAAGCCGACCAGGCAGTGGTTCAGGGAGATTATCGCGGTGGAGCGACTGGCGCAGGACGGCTCGGCCGATCCGAAGGGCGGGGGGCGGGAGTGATGGAGGATGCACCGGTCAGGTTCGAGCTCGTGGATATCAACGAGATTCTCAAGACGCTTCCCCACCGCTATCCGATGCTGCTGATCGACCGGGTCATCAAGATACGGACCGATTACAGCGGCATCGGCGTCAAGAACGTCACCTTCAACGAACCTCCGTTTCTCGGTCACTTTCCGGATCGTCCGGTGTATCCCGGCGTGATGATGATCGAGGCCATGGCCCAGACCGCCGGTGTCATCGGCATCAAGTCGGTCGAGGGCACGCAGAAACCGCGCGCGGTGTATTTTCTCACCATCGACAAGTGCAAGTTTCGCAAGCCGGTGATGCCCGGCGATACCATCGAGTACCACATGCGCTCGATCGGCCGCCGCAAGGCGATGTGGTGGTTTCACGGCGACGCCAAGGTGGATGGCAGCGTGGTCGCAGAGGCCGACGTCGGCGCGATGCTGACGGACTGAACGGCTCAAGGTCCCGGCCGCCGATCGCTTTGGCAATTATAGCGGCCGCTCGTGCCCTGCTCCCCGATATTGCGGCGAAAGAACTGACCCATCGAGGGCGCGGCCATGAAGGCGTCGAAGGTCTCGACCGAAAGCTCGCAATATTGGCTGTAGCTGCCCTGGATGCCGACGATCAGGTGGAGTCGCGCGCGGTCATAACAGACGCGCTGGACGATCGTGCTGCGATTGATGTCGCGGCATTCATGGCTTCCGAGGTCGTGCAGGCCGCCGTCGCCGACATTGACCGTTTCCACGCCGATCGAAGCCGACAGCAGCACAAGGACAAGACTGGTTGCTGCTCTGACCATGAATGCTCGACGCTACCGATCCAGCCGGCGTGATATGCGGCGCGTTTACCTTTTAACCGATGCGGCAAGTCTTGGGGAGAACCGAAACACGGCGTAACCATACGTCACTGGACAGCGCTGGCATGCCGCGGTAACCACCGGAAAATCCCAATATCCGCCATGCATACAGCCGGCACTGGACTTGTTCGATGAAGACGATCGATCCCACCGCGCGGATTGAAGAGGGCGCCGTGATCGGTGAGGGAACCTCGATCGGCCCTTACTGCATCGTCGGTCCCAACGTGGTCGTCGGCGCCAATTGCCGGCTGATCGCGCATGTTTACGTCACGGCGCAGACCACGATCGGCGACGGCTGCGTCATCTATCCGTTTGTCTCGCTCGGTACGCCACCGCAATCGCTGGGCTACCGCGGCGAACTGACCCGGCTCGAGATCGGCGCCGGCTGCACCATCCGGGAGTCCGTCACCATGAACGCTGGGACCGTTGCCGGCGGCGGCGTGACGCGAGTTGGCGCGCGCGGCTACTTCATGAATTGCAGCCATGTCGGGCATGATTGCCAGGTCGGCGATGACGTGATCTTTGCGACATCGGCGACGCTCGGCGGGCATTGCCAGATCGGTGACTTCGTCTTTATCGGCGGGCTGTCGGCGGTGCACCAGTTCACGCGGGTCGGGCCGCAGGTGATGGTGGGTGGCGTCTGCGGCGTGCGCGGCGACGTCATTCCGTTCGGCCTGGTCAACGGCCAGTATGCCGCGCTCGAGGGCCTCAACATCATCGGCATGAAGCGTCGCAACTTCACCAAGGCCCGACTGGCCACGGTGCGCGCGTTCTATCAGCAGCTGTTTCACGGACCGGGTATCTTTGCCGAACGGCTTGAGGCGGTGCAACAGCTCCGCAATGAGGACCCGGCGATTGCCGAAATCCTCGACTTCATCGGCGACGGCAAGCATCGCGCGCTGTGCCTGCCGGCCGACAACGGCGGCAGACATTGATGACGGGGTCGCCGCAGCCATGAGTTCAGCGGCTTCAGCGGTCGGCATCATCGCCGGCGGTGGCGTTATGCCGTTCGCGGTGGCGGACTCGCTTGTCGCACGCGGCATTGCGCCAGTGGTGTTCGCGTTGCGTGGCGCCTGCGATCCGGCGCGAGTCGAGCGCTTCCGCCATCACTGGATCTCGGTCGGGCAACTCGGCCGTGCGACAAGACTGTTTCGCAGCGAGGGCTGCCGCGATCTTGTCTTTATCGGCTCCTTGATGCGGCCGGCGCTGTCGGAGATCAGGCTGGATTGGGGGACGATCCGCGTCATCGGCGAGTTGATGTCGGCGTTTCGCGGCGGCGACGATCATCTGCTTTCGGGAATTGGCCGAATCCTCGAACGCGACGGTTTCAGGATGGTCGGCATCCGGGACGTCGCGCCGGACATTCTGATGCCGCAGGGAACCATTGCGCGGGCAACGCCTGATGCAGCCGCCACGGCCGATATCGGGCGGGGGCGGGAAGTGCTCGGCGCGCTGGGGCCCTTCGACATCGGTCAGGCCGTTGTCGTGATCGACGGGCACGTGGTTGCAGTCGAGGACATCGAGGGCACGGATGGCTTGCTGGCGCGCGTGGCACGGCTGCGCGAAACGGGGCGCATTCGCGCCAAACCGGGCCGCGGCGTGCTGGTGAAGGCGCCGAAGAGCGGCCAGGACTTGCGCTTCGATCTACCCACGGTAGGCCCGAAAACCATCGAAGGCGTCGCCAGCGCAGGGCTTGCCGGCATCGCCGTCATCGCCGGCAGCACCATCGCTGCGGATGCGCAAGGCATGGTCGCGGCTGCCGACAAGGCCGGCTTGTTCATCCAGGGTTTGCCCGCGTGACGCCGGCGCGCAGGCCTGCCGAGGAGAGGTTGGTCTTTCTGATTGCGACGGAGGAATCCGGCGATCGCCTGGGCGCCAACCTGATGAAGGTGCTGCGCCAGCGCCTCGGCGACGCGGTGCGGTTCGAAGGCGTGGGCGGACGGGCGATGGCGCGTGAAGGCCTGGCGTCGCTGTTTCCGATCGAAGAGCTCTCGATCATCGGGCTCGCTGCGGTCGTCGCGCAACTGCCGAAGATTCTCGGGCTGATCAAGGAGACGGCCGCGGTGGTGGCCGACGCCTCGCCCGACGTTCTGGTCATCATCGACAGCCCCGACTTTACCCATCGCGTCGCCAAACGGGTCCGGGCCAGCGACCCCGGAATCCCGATCGTCGACTATGTCTCGCCCTCGGTCTGGGCATGGCGGCCGGGGCGGGCGCGCGCGATGCTGAAGTATGTCGATCACGTGCTGGCACTGCTGCCGTTCGAGCCCGACGCGTATCGCAGGCTGAACGGTCCGCCCTGCAGCTATGTCGGTCACCCCCTTACTGAGCAACTCGCCTCACTGCGGCCGAATGCGGAAGAGGCGAGGCGGCGCGCGGATGCGCCACCGGTGCTGCTGGTGTTGCCGGGAAGCCGCCGCAGCGAGATCCGCCATCACATGGCTGTGTTTGGCCAGGCCTTGGGACGGCTGCAGGAGCAGGGCGTTGCCTTCGAACTGGTGCTGCCGACCATGCCGCATCTGCAGGAGGCGATCGTGGAGGCGCTGAAGGGCTGGCCGGTGCAGCCCCAGGTCGTGATCGGCGAGCAGGAAAAACGCGCGGCGTTCCGGATTGCGCACGCGGCGCTCGCGAAATCCGGCACGGTCACGCTTGAACTGGCGCTATCGGGGGTGCCGATGGTGGCGGCCTACCGGACCGGCGCGGCGGAGGCCTGGATATTGCGGCGGGCGATCAAGGTGAACTCGGTGATATTGGCCAACCTCGTGCTCGGCGAGAACGTCGTGCCGGAATTCCTGCAGCAGGACTGCGCGCCGGAAAAGCTTTCGCAGGCGCTGCGCGAGGTGCTCGGCGATACCCAGCTGCGGCAAAAGCAGCTCGAAGCGTTCGCCGGGATCGAGCGAATTCTGTCGACCGGCAGCCAACCGCCCAGCGTCCGCGCCGCCGATATCGTGCTGGCGACAATGCGAAAAGCGCGGCGGGGGTAGATTTCGGATGGGTGGAGCGAAGCGATGCCCATCACTGCCTGTCCGCAACCGCGATGGGTTTCGCTGCGCTCTACCCATCCTACGCATAAAACGAGAAGAGCCGGAGGCTGTGATCGCATCCGGCTTTTGAGTTGTCGTGCGACCGGCGCTTACTTCCGCTTGTCGATCGGAACGTAATCGCGGCGGGTGACGCCGGTGTAGAGCTGGCGCGGGCGGCCGATCTTCTGCTGCGGATCCTCGATCATCTCGCTCCACTGGCTGATCCAGCCGACGGTGCGGGCGACCGCGAACAATACGGTAAACATCGAGGTCGGGAAGCCCATCGCCTTCAGCGTGATGCCCGAATAGAAATCGACGTTCGGATAAAGCTTGCGGTCGATGAAATACTGGTCGCTCAACGCGATCTTTTCCAGCTCGAGCGCCACTTTCAGCATCGGATCGTCGCCATGGCCGGTTTCGGCCAGCACGGCGTGACACATCTTCTGCATGATCTTGGCGCGTGGATCGTAGTTCTTGTAGACGCGGTGGCCGAAACCCATCAGGCGGACTTCGCTGTTCTTGTCCTTCACCTTCTTGATGAATTCGGGAATCTTGTCGACGGTGCCGATGTCGGCGAGCATGGACAGTGCCGCCTCGTTGGCGCCGCCATGCGCCGGGCCCCACAGGCAGGCGATGCCGGCGGCGATGCAGGCGAACGGGTTGGCGCCGGAAGAGCCGGCGATACGCACGGTCGAGGTCGAGGCGTTCTGCTCATGGTCGGCGTGCAGGATGAAGATCTTGTCGAGCGCGTCGGCCAGCACCGGGTTGAGCTTGTAGTCCTCGCAGGGAACCGCAAAGCACATGTGCAGGAAGTTCTCGGCAAAGGTGAGCGAGTTCTTCGGATACATGAAGGGCTGGCCGACGGTATATTTGTAGGCCATCGCGGCCAGCGTCGGCACCTTCGCGATCATGCGCATCGAGGCGATCATGCGCTGCCGGGTGTCGTTGATGTCGGTGCTGTCGTGATAGAACGCGGCCAGCGCGCCGACGGCGGCAACCATGATGGCCATCGGATGGGCGTCGCGCCGGAAGCCCTGGAAGAACCGGGCCATCTGCTCGTGAACCATGGTGTGATGGATCACGCGGCTGTCGAAATCCTGCTTCTGGGCCGCAGTCGGAAGGTTCCCGTAGAGCAGGAGGTAGCAGGTCTCGAGGAAGTCGCCCTTTTCGGCGAGCTGCTCGATCGGGTAGCCGCGATATTCCAGCACGCCGGCGTCACCGTCGATATAGGTGATCTTCGACTGGCAGCTGCCGGTCGAGGTGAAGCCGGGGTCGTAGGTGAACATGCCGGCCTGGGCATAGAGCTTGGCGATGTCGATGACATCGGGCCCCACCGTGCCGCTGAGGATCGGGAAATCGTAGGACTTGTTGCCTACGGTGAGCGTTGCAGTCTTGTTGCTGGATTTTGCGTCCATCGTGTAGTCCCCGATGAAATCGTTGCGAAAACCGCGCCTCACCCTGGTGCCATTCTCAAGGCGGAATCAAGGAGGCCGGGTTGTCTAGAAGGCGGCGCCAAATGGGTAGCTTATTGCCCTATGCGCTGCAAGATGGCCGCAAGCGTCGGGGCAAGCGCTCACGCTGCGGCCTGGTCGCCTAGCCGGGCCAGGCATTCCTGCCGCCCCAGCACCGCCAGAACGTCGAAGATTCCGGGCGAGGTCGTGCGCCCCGTCAGCGCCACGCGGAGCGGCTGCGCCACCGCGCCGAGCTTGAGGTTGCCTTGCTCGGCAAAGCTTCGCATCGCGGCCTCGGTGGAGTCGGCGTCCCAGTCCGTGACGGCCTCCAGCGCGGTCCGCAGCTTGCCGATCAGCGCGCGGGTTTCCGGCGTCAAGAGCGCGGCCGCCTTCGGTTCGATGTCGAGCGGGCGGTCGGCAAAAATGAAGTAGGAACTCGCGATCAGCTCAATCAACGTCTTGGCGCGCTCTTTCAGGCTCGGCATCGCCTGCAGCAACTGGGAGCGTGTGCTGTCGTTGAGCTTCGCCTTGAGGTTGGCGCCGTCGGGGACATAGTCCAGCACATCCTCGAACATCCTGACCAGCGCGCGGTCGTCGGCGTGGCGGATATAGTGGCCGTTGAGGTTCTCAAGCTTGGCGAAATCGAACCGCGCCGCGGAGCGCCCGATTGCTGCCAGGTCGAACGCTTCGATCATCTCCTGCGTTGAGAAAATTTCCTGGTCGCCATGGCTCCAGCCCAGCCGCACCAGGTAGTTGCGCATCGCCGCCGGCAAGTATCCCATGGCCCGGTAGGCGTCGACGCCGAGCGCACCGTGGCGCTTGGAGAGCTTGGAGCCGTCGGGCCCATGGATCAGCGGGATGTGCGACATGCTCGGAATGTCCCATCCCAGGGCCTCGTAGATCTGCTTCTGGCGCGCGGCGTTGATCAGATGGTCGTCGCCGCGGATTACGTGGCTGATGCCCATGTCGTGGTCGTCGACCACCACCGCCAGCATGTAGGTCGGGTTGCCGTCGCCGCGCAGCAGCACGAGATCGTCGAGGTTCTCGTTCTGCCAGACCACGCGGCCCTGAACCTGGTCCTCGATCACGGTTTCTCCAGTCTGGGCCGCCTTGAGCCGAATAGTCGGCTTCATGCCGGCAGGCGCCTGTGCGGGATCGCGGTCGCGCCACAGCCCGTCATAGAGGCGGGTGCGGCCCTCGGCGCGCGCGCTCTCGCGCATTGCGGCCAGTTCCTCCGACGTCGCGTAGCAGCGGTAGGCCTTGCCGCTCGCCAGCAGTTGCTCGGCCACCTCGCGGTGGCGGGCGGCGCGGCTGAACTGGTAGACGACGTCGCCGTCCCAATCGAGCTCCAGCCACTTCAATCCGTCGAGGATGGCTGCTATGGCGGCCTCAGTCGAGCGCTCGCGGTCGGTGTCCTCGATCCGCAGCAGCATTTTGCCGCCGAGCTTTCTGGCGTATAGCCAGTTGAACAGCGCGGTGCGGGCGCCCCCGATGTGGAGGAAGCCGGTGGGCGACGGGGCGAAGCGTGTGACGACGGGATCGGTCAAGGGCGGGCCTATGCTTGGACGGTGGGGTATAGCAGGAACGGTACATAACTAAAGCCTCGCCCAAGGGCAAAGCAGGCTTGGCGCGGGGGGGCGAATTTGGCAGAAGGTTCGCCAATCCCTGACAGGAATGCGGAATGACTACAGAATCGGTAGCGGCAGAGGCGGGTCGCGATTTCATCCGCGACATCGTCCAGGCCGACCTCACCTCCGGGAAGCACAAGGAGGTTGTTACCCGGTTTCCGCCGGAGCCGAACGGCTATCTGCATATCGGCCACGCCAAGTCGATCACGCTCAATTTCGGCATTGCCCAGGAGTTCGGCGGGCGCTGCCATCTGCGCTTCGACGACACCAACCCGACCAAGGAAGAGCAGGAGTACATCGACTCGATCCAGGCCGATGTACGCTGGCTCGGCTACGATTGGGGAACCGATCTCTACTACGCCTCGGACTATTTCGATCGGCTCTATGACTGGGCGGAGGGTTTGATCCAGGCCGGCCACGCCTATGTCGACGACCAGTCGCAGGAGGAAATCCGCGTCAGGCGCGGCACGCTGACCGAACCCGGCAAGAACTCGCCGTTCCGCGACCGCACGGTGGAGGAAAACCTCGACCTATTCAGGCGCATGAAGGCCGGCGAGTTTCCGAACGGCGCCCGCGTGCTGCGCGCCAGGATCGACATGGCCGCCGGCAACATCAACCTGCGCGACCCCGTACTCTACCGCATCCTGCACGCGCACCATCCGCGCACCGGCGACAAATGGTCGATTTATCCGAGCTACGACTACGCCCACGGCCAGTCGGACGCCATCGAAGGCATCACCCATTCGATCTGCACGCTGGAGTTCGAGGACCACCGGCCGCTCTATGAGTGGCTGCTCGACAAGCTGCCGGTGCCCTCCAAGCCGCGGCAATACGAATTCGCTCGGCTGAACCTGACCTATACGCTGTTGTCCAAGCGCGTGCTGACGCAGCTGGTGCGCGACGGCCACGTCTCCGGCTGGGACGATCCGCGGATGCCGACCATTGCCGGCTTGAAGCGGCGCGGCGTGCCGCCGGCGGCGGTGCGTGAATTCGTCAAGCGCATCGGCGTTGCCAAGGCCAACAGCGTGGTAGATGTCGGCATGCTGGAGTTCTGCATCCGCGAGTTCCTCAACAAGACGTCGCAGCGGCGGATGGCCGTGCTGCGGCCGCTCAAGGTCGTGATCGAGAATTACCCGGAAGGCCAGACGGAGGAACTTGAGGCCGTCAACCATCCCGACGATCCCGCAGCCGGCTCGCGCAAGGTTTCGTTCGGCCGCGAGCTCTTTATCGAGCGCGACGACTTCATGGAGAGCCCGCCGAAGAAATTCTTCCGCCTGTCGCCGGGCAGCGAAGTGCGGCTGCGCTACGCCTATTTCATCAAATGTACCGGCGTCATCAAGGACGCCGCCGGCGAAGTGGTCGAACTGCGCTGCAGCTACGATCCCGCCACCAAGGGCGGCAACGCGCCCGACGGCCGCAAGGTCAAGGCCACTATGCACTGGCTCTCGGCGACGCAGTCGGTGCCGGCCGAAATCCGCGTCTACAACCAGCTGTTCCAGAACCCCAACCCGAGCGCGGCGAACTTTGCCGCCGATCTCAATCCGGAGTCGCTGAAGATCTTGTCCGACGCCCGCATCGAGCCGTCGGTCGCCGCCGATGGTTCTAGCGACGTGATGCAGTTCGAGCGGCAGGGCTATTTCGTCCGCGACCGGGACTCGACCCCGGGCAAGCCGGTGTTCAACCGCACCATCGGCCTGCGCGACACCTTTGCCAAGGAAGTCGGCGGCAAGGCTTGAGCTGTGCAATGTCATCAATCGGGCATAGCGCGACCGACGACGTCGTCTCCGGCATCATGGAGAAATGGGCGACCGCGTTTCGAAAACTGGACGCCGCGGCGCTTGCGTCGCTCTATTCGAGGAACGCATTCTTCTTCGGCTCGAATCCAAACCTGTATCGCGGCCATGACGGCGTGAGCGCATACTTCGCTGGCCTGCCGCGATGGTCCTCGCCATCAGTGCAATTCACCGATGTCAGGACCGCGCCGGCTGCCGACGAGGTCATCAACGTCGCGGGTACGGCGACCTTTGAGGTGGACGAGAGACCCGAGCCGCTGCAGGTGAAGATCACCTGGGTCATCGTCCGCGAGGACGGCGACTGGAAGATCGCGAGCCATCATGTGTCATCGAAGACGCCGCTGATCGAGCCATAGGTCGGGCCGCACTGCCTAGCAGCCCCGGCAGATGCCTCGCAGGGATTTCACCAGCTGGGCGTCGTCCGACGCCGTCGGCTCATAGGGCTTTTGCTGCGCGGCCTGTTGGGTGTCGCGGGCCTTTTGTCGCGCGGCGCGGGCGGTTTCCTGACGCTGGTAGCACGCCTCGCGCTCCAGTCTCGCTTCAATGAACCGGCATTGTTCGGGGGCAGCGTGGGCGATGGAGGCCAGGGCGGTCATCACCGCTGCGAAAGTCAGGCATGCCGCAAATTTCATGTTGTCTCTTACCCCTGGTCCGATCCGACTCTGCTCGGGACTGTAGCGCTAACCGGGGCGGGTTACCTCAGGTTTCTGCATCCGTTCCGGCTGGCGCCCGGAATGCAGCGTCCGGTAGTCTTGCGGTTCCCACGGGATCGTAAGGTGTTGCGTGGCGGAGCAGGGCGGCACGTCGGGCCAGAAGCGGGGGTATGCCGGAACCTGGCCGCCACGAACGACCGCGCGCAGTGGCTACATGCCGTTGCGCCCCACGCTGTGGCCGCAGCTGGTCGAAACCCTGCGCCGGTGGGCGCGCGCAGAGGCCGGGGCCGGACGCTTGCTGCCCTGGGTGCCGGTCGCGTTCGGGACCGGCATCGCCGTTTACTTCGCCGCCGATCATGAGCCGGTGCTGGCGGTGGCCGCGGTTGTCGCCATCGGGCTCGGTGTCATCGCGGTGCTGCTGCGGCGGCGGAAGTTGTTTCCCGTTGCGGTGATGATCGCGGCGGTTGCGGCGGGTTTTGCAGTGGCGACCTGGAAGACCGCGCGGGTCGCGCATGGCGTCCTGGCGCGGCCGATGTTTTCGGTGTCGCTGACCGGCTTTGTCGAGACCCGCGACATCAGAGAGCGCACCGATCGCTTCGTGCTGCGCGTCGTCACCATGGAAAGCGCGCGCGGCGCGACCAGGCTGGAACGGGTGCGGCTGTCGGTGAGGAAGGGCACCGCGCCCGCGGTCGGCAGCTTCGTCGAGTTGAAGGCGCGGCTGCTGCCGCCGCTGGCGCCGTTGCGGCCCGGCAGCTACGATTTCGGCCGCGACATGTTTTTCGCCGGCATTGGCGCGTCGGGCTTTGTGATGGGTTCGATCCGGACGGCGCAGGCGCCCGACGGCGGCGGGCTTCGTCTGCGCTACGCGGCGCTGATGCAGGGCCTGCGCGATACGATCGACGGGCGGATCAGGACCACGCTCGAAGGCGACAAGCGCGCCATCGCCACCGCGCTTCTGACCGGGCGGCGCGACGCGATCTCGCCGCCGGTCAACGATGCCATGTTCGTCTCCGGCCTCGGCCACGTGCTTTCGATCTCGGGTTATCACATGGCGGTTGTGGCGGGCGTGGTGTTCTTCGCCGTGCGGGCGCTGCTGGCGCTGTTTCCGACGCTCACGGTCGGCTACGCCATCAAGAAATGGTCGGCGGCCGCGGCTCTAGCGGCGGCGGCGTTCTATCTCTTGCTGTCGGGGGCTGAAGTAGCGACCCAGCGCTCCTTCTTCATGACCGCCGTGGTGCTGATCGCAGTGATGGTCGACCGCCGCGCCATCACGTTTCGCACGCTGGCGGTCGCCGCCCTGATCGTGCTGACGCTCGCCCCGGAAGCGCTGGTTCACCCGAGCTTCCAGATGTCTTTTGCGGCGACGCTGGGCCTGGTGGCGCTGGTGCAGATCGGCATGCCGCGCCTGTTTGCGACGCCGGACCACGCCGCCGCCGCCCGCGTGGCGCTGTGGGGCGGGCGCGAGATCACGATGCTGCTGCTGGCCTCGCTGGTGGCGGGGCTGGCGACCACGCCGTATGCCGCCTTCCACTTTCATCGGGTCACGCCCTATGGCGTGCTCGCCAACCTCGCGGCGATGCCGGTCGTCTCGGTGCTGGTGATGCCGGCCGGCCTGCTCGGGCTGGTCGCGATGCCGTTCGGGTTTGATGGCGTATTCTGGGCGATGATGGGCGTCGGCATCGACTGGATGATCGCGGTCACGCAATGGGTCGCGGCCTTGCCCGGCGCGGTCGGCCGGATTCCGGCGTTCGGGATCGGCCCGCTGGTTGCGGCGAGCCTCGGCATCATCCTGCTCGGGCTGTTGCGCACGCCGCTGCGCTGGTCGGGCGCCGTGCTGGTGCTGCTGGCGGCGGTGTGGGCGGCGCGGGCGCCGCAGCCGGATATTCTAGTTTCCGCGGACGGCCGCCATGTCGCCGTGCGCGGCGGGGATGGGCGGCTGCATCTCATGCACGCGGCCAGGGGGACAAGGAATGCCTTCCTGCTCAGGGAATGGCTGGCGGCGGATGCGGATGTGCGAACGGTCACCGACGCCTCGCTCACCGCCGGCGTCTCGTGTGACGACGACGGCTGCGTGACGCGAGCGGCCGACGGCGCCTTGATCGCCCAGGCGCTGAAGCCCGAGGCGCTCGCGGATGATTGCGAGCGCGCGGCGCTGATCGTGACCCTAAGGCCGGCGCCGGCTTCCTGTGCGGCCTCCGTCCTCGACGCCGAGCGGTTACGTCGCCAGGGCGCGCTGGCGCTGCGACGAAGCAAGGACGGCTTTGTCGTCGAGGCCGTGAGGCCCGCCGGCATCAACCGCCCCTGGTCGCCGTCGACAGCCGGCGACGGCGAGGCCACGACCTTGATCCCGTCGCCGCGTGCAGCAACCCCTGCGGCCATCGACGCCACGCCATCGGAGGCGGACCTTCAGGCGGACGAGTAAGCGCCGGTCGCACCGCATTGGGTAACGCCGCAAGACGCCGCCGTTAACAACCTAATTCTGCGTTCGGCTCAACTAGTCACGATCGATGCAGGCGACGGCGCTCCCGCCACCTTCGGTGCGCGATCATTGTCATTCTGACCCGCCGGCAATTGCAGTACGGTCACGCGCTGGCCCTGGCAGAGCTGCGTCACCAGAACATGGCTGCCGTCCGGAAATTCGATCGCGTCATGGTGACGGTCGGGGGTTTGGGTCTCGATCTGATTGAACTTGCCGACGCGCCAGCCGACGGTTCGGGTCCAGATCCAGCGGCTGTCATATTTGACGTCGGCGGCGAACGCCAGTTCGGTGCCGGGAAGCATGCAGACCGCGACCGCGGGTTCCTTTTCGGACGCAAAGCCGCGGGTGGACGTGCCGCGAAAGGTTGTGCTGATCAGCGTTTCCCCGACACGTGCGGGACGCGTTGCCAAAGCATGAAGGCTGTAGTCGCACATCGGATGGCTCCCTCATTTGAGATAGCTGACCCGTACTTGCGAGGAGGCACAGGCCTCTATCAGGTGAACATGGCGCCGAGCGTCAGCTGCATTCTCGGCATTTCTGCGACTGGCTCACGGCGCCTTCATCACAAACGCGCCAACGCGCGCCGGTTCCGCGCATCAATAAAAAAACCCCGGCGCGGCCGGGGCTTCTTTCGCTATCTGTGATCTTCAAGCGAGTTCAATACTTCCGGTACAGACCGATCAGTTTTCCCTGAATCCGGACCCGGTTCGGCGGCAGGATGCGGACTTCATAGGAAGCGTTGGCGGGCTCCAGCGCGATCGATGCGCCGCGGCGGCGGAAGCGCTTCAGCGTTGCTTCCTCCTCGTCGATCAGCGCCACCACGATGTCGCCGGTCTCGGCGGTTTCGTTGCGCTGGATCAGCGCCATGTCGCCGTCGAGGATCCCGGCGTCCACCATGGAATCGCCGCGCACTTCCAGCGCGTAATGTTCGCCGGAGCCGAGCATGTCAGGCGGCACGCTGATGGTGTGGCTGCGGGTCTGCAGCGCCTCGATCGGCGTACCGGCGGCGATCCGGCCCATCACGGGCACGGCAACCGGACGGTTGCCGTCGTCCTCGGTGGCCGTGGCGCTGCTCGAGCGCTTGCCAAGCGTGCCCTCGATGACGCTCGGCGTGAATCCGCGGCGGCCGTTGCCGCCACCGCCGCCCGAAAGCTCCGGCAGCTTGATGACTTCGATGGCGCGGGCGCGATTGGGCAGGCGGCGGATGAAGCCGCGCTCTTCCAAAGCGGTGATCAGTCGGTGGATGCCGGACTTCGAGCGCAGGTCGAGCGCGTCCTTCATTTCGTCGAAGGAAGGCGGCACGCCGGCCTCTTTCAGCCGTTCGTTGATGAAACGCAGAAGTTCATACTGTTTGCGCGTAAGCATCGCGAGTTTTCCCCCGGTTGGTCGTCGTTCGGTCCCGAGCCTCCCGGTCTGTAGAGCTGGAGCACCAGACTCCAGCTTAGACACAAGCGGTCGAAACAAAGCATGAACGAACACTATATGTTCGATATGTGTTCCGCAACCACTTAATTTCAGGTGAAGGCGATGGGGGTCCCTGCGCGAAGCGCAAGGGGCATGCTCAGGGCGCCGTCCAGGCCGTCATTCCGGCAGGCGCAGCAGTTCGCACCGCGCGCCCTTGGCGGCCGCTGGCGCCAGCGGCGGGCGGACCACAAGCGCCTGCGCCGCAGCAAGATTGCCAAGCAGCGAGCTGTCCTGGTGGATCACGGGCGTGGCGACCAGCGTGCCGTCCGCGCGCGCTTCCAGGCGGGCGCGGAGGTAATCCTCGCGCTGGTCGTTGGCTGCGAGATCGCGGCCGAGCAGGGCGGTCTGCCGGACATGATGCACGCTGGTTCGACCCGACAGCGCGCGAATCAGCGGCACCAGGAACAGGAAGCCGCAGACATAGGACGAGACCGGATTGCCGGGCAGGCCGATCACCCGCATCGCGCCCAGCCGCCCGTGCATCATCGGCTTGCCCGGACGCATGGCGATCCGCCAGAACGCCATGGCGACGCCACAGGCCTCCAGCGACCGCTTGACCAGGTCATGGTCGCCGACCGAGGCGCCGCCCATGGTGATCAGGATGTCGGCGTTGGCTTGGCGGGCGCGCTGGATGCCGTCCGTGATGGCCGCCATCGTGTCGGCGGCGATCCCGAGATCGATGACCTCGGCGCCCTCGGCCCGCGCCAGCGCTCGCAGCCCATAGCCGTTGGAATAGACGATCTGGCCGGGACCCGGGACGGTCCCCGGCATCACCAGTTCGTCGCCGGTGGCGAGCACGGCGACCCTGGGTCGGCGGCAGACCGCAAGCTCCGGGTGGTTCATGCCGGCGGCGAGCGACAGGTCGCGGTCGGTGAGGCGGGTTCCCCTGGCGAGCAAGACGTCGCCGGCGCGGAAATCGACGCCGGCCGGGCGGATATGCCGGCCAGTTACCGCAGCCTCGGTGATGGCGATATGATCGCCGTCGCCGGAGGCTTCGCGGATAGTGTCTTCCTGGATGATGACGGCGTCGGCCCCATCGGGGATCACCCCGCCGGTGAAGATTCGCACCGCCTCGCCGGCCCCGAGCTTGCGCTCGAACGGCCGGCCGGCCGCGACCTCGCCGATCACCCTCAGCCGCACCGAGAGTTGGGCGGCGTCGGCGGCGCGCACCGCATAACCGTCCATTGCCGACATCGCCAGCGGCGGCTGGGTACGCCGCGCCGCGACGTCGCGCGCCAGCACGCGATGGAAAGCGGTGTCGAGCGCGACGGTTTCTTCGGGCAGGGGGTCGGCGCCGGCAAGGATTGCGGCAAGCGCGTCGGCGACAGGCATCAACGCCACGGATTCCCCCTCAAATGCCCAGCGCGGCAAGCGCTGTGGCGACATCATCAGGCGATCGCACATGGACCGCGGTCAAGCCCCGCGCCCGCGCCCCGGCGATGTTCTCGGCGGAATCGTCGAAGAACAGGATCCGCGAGGCGGGCAGGCCGATCGCCTTGACGACGTGATCATAGGCCGCCGCCTCCGGTTTCCGAAGCCCGATCGTCGATGACAAATAGATTTCGCGGAAATGACCGAGCACGTCGGCGTAGGTGCGCGAGAAATGTGCGACATGCGGGGCGTTGGTGTTGGAGAAGGCATAGAGCGGCAACCGCGCCGCGGCCCGCGACAGCATCGCGGCGATGCCCGGCATTTCGCCGGTGAAAATGGCGTTCCAGCCTTCGAGGAACTGGGCGTCGGTGATGTCGATCCCGAGCGAAGCGCGCAGGCTTTCGAAAAAAACGGCGTCGCTGATCTCGCCCCGCTCGTGACCCCGCCAGGCCTCGCCGGGCGATAGCCGCCCCGCCAGATCGGCGGGCGCGCGGCCGGCGTGCGCGGCCCAACTCGCCACCACCTTGCCGAAGTCGATATCGAGCATGACCCGTCCGAGATCGAAGAGCAACGCGTCGGCGGCGTGGGGGACGAGGGGCGCATGCATGGCAATCGTTTACAAAACCGAACGCGTCGGGGCAACGGGGCGGGATTGAGGCGGCCTGCCCAATCCAGCACTTAAGCCGGTGCGCAAGCTGTGCTAAGCCTTCGAGCAAATCGGAAGGGGAGCAGTCGCATGAGAGTTCTCGGCGGAATTTTCGGCGTCATGGCCACGGTCGGGTTGCTCGCCGGGCCCGCCGCGGCCCAGGGCGGCCCGACCAGGTATGGTGAGCCCGACAAGGTCAAGACGCCGTCCGAAATCGCGGCCGAGAAGGAAGCCGAGCGGGCCTACCAACGGTCGCTAGGCAACATACCGGAACGACAAAAAGCCTCCGATCCATGGGGGACGGTGCGCAGCGAAGGCGCGCCGCCGAAAGCTGCGGCGACAGCGCCGCCGTCCAGGCCGAAGACCAAGTCCGCCGACACCAAGCCCGAGAGCGGCGCAAAATAAACGGCGCAAGAAAAAAGACACATCCCGGCGCGATGCCGGGCCAACGTGTCCAAACCGAGGAAACCGGAAATGACTGAAAGCCTGCTGTTCTCCCCGATGACGATCCGCGGCGTCGAGCTGCGCAACCGCATCGTGGTGCCGCCGATGCATCAGTATTCGGCCGTGAAGGGCTTTCCGACCGACTGGCACCTGATGAACGCCGGCAAGTTCGCCGCCGGTGGCGCCGGCCTTGTTGTCGTCGAATCCACCAAGGTGGAGCGGCGCGGCTGCGGCACGGTCGGCGACCTCGGCATCTGGGATGACGCCTTTGTCGAACCGCTCAGCCGCCTCGTCCGGTTCATCAAGCAGCAGAATTCGGTCGCCGGCATCCAGCTCGGCCATTCCGGCCGCAAGGCGCGCGCCACCCGGCCATGGGAGGGCGATCGTCCGCTGCAACGAACCCCCGACATCGATGACTGGGAGGCGTGGTCGCCGGTGGCGCCAAGCGCGATCGCCCACAGCGAGAAATGGCCGGTGCCGAAGGCGCTGGAGCGGCACGAGGTGAAGGACCTGGTGCAGGCCTGGGGCAACGCGGCGCGGCGCGCGCATGAGGCCGGCTTCGACGTGCTGGAGCTGCACGGCGCGCATGGGTATCTCGTGCATCAGTTCCTGTCGGAGCGGTCGAACCAGCGCAGCGACGAATATGGCGGCTCGGAAGCAAACCGGATGCGCTTCATCACCGAGATCACCGAAGCCGTGCGCGCGCACTGGCCCGAGCACAAGCCGCTGTTCGTCCGCCTGTCGGTCGAGGACAATGCCGGATGGGGACCGGAGCAGAGCGCGCGGCTGGCGAAAATCCTCAAGGCCAAAGGCGTCGACGTCATCGATTGCTCCTCCGGCGGCATCACCGAAATGGCGCCGATCCTGGGCAAGGAAATCAAGTACAGCTATCAAGTGCCGCTGTCGGAATATGTGAAGCGCCACGCCGACATCATGACGATGGCGGTCGGCCTCATCATCCATGGCGACCAGGCCGAACAGATCCTGCGCGACAAGCAGGCCGATCTGATCGCGGTCGGCCGCGAAATCCTCAACAACCCGAACTGGCCGATGGACGCCGCGCTGAAGCTCGGCGTCGAGGGTCCGTTCCGCAACGTCCCCCCGCAATTCGGCTATTGGCTCGGCACCCGCGCCAAGCGCGGCTTCGGGACCCAGCCCTCGACCTGGCAGAACGGGCTGCAGGACGCGGGGAGGGTGGTTTAAGCCCGTAGCAGTGTGACCATCATCAGGCCGGCGGCAGGCCGAGCGCCTGGCCGCTCTCGATCCAGGTCGGCAATTCGCGCTGATACATCGCGTTGCTTTCCTTGAAGCCGAGCGCCGGCTCCAGCACGAACGTGCCGAGGACTTCCTTCACCTTCGGGTCGCTGTTGGCGGCCACGCAGAGTTCCGCCAGCCGATCGACGATCGGCTGCGGCGTCGCCTTTGGCAGCGCCCAGCCGGTGAAGCCGCTGACGGTGAAGAACTTCCCTGTCGCACCCTGTTCGGTCAGGGTCTTGACGTGAGGGATCGCGGCGACCTTTTTCGAATGCACCGCGAACAGAACGCCGCGATTGCTTTGCAGCACAGGTTGCGCCGCGGTGTAGCTGCCCATCGCGACATCGAGCGTGCCTTCCAGCAACCCCGTCCACATCGGCGCTTCGCCCCGGTAGTGGATCGGCTCGATGTTGAGGCCATACTGCTTGTTGAGTTCGTTGATCGTGATGTGCGGGGCTGATCCCGCGCTATAGGTGCCGAAGTTCACCTTGCCGCTCTGGCGCGCGAAGGCGACGAATTCCGCCAGCGTCCTGGCGCCGCATTTCTCGCTCGCGACCAGGAGCAGCCCGGCGCCGGGAATGATGCTGACGAGCGTCAGGTCCTTGTCCATGTCGTAGCCGGGGTTCTTCATCATCACCCGGTTCATCACATAGGTGGTCGAGATCGAGCACAGGATCGTATGGCCGTCCGGTGCCGCGCGGGCGACTTCGGCCGCGCCGATCGAGCCGGAGGCGCCGGCCTTGTTTTCGATGACGACGGTCTGCCCCACCTGTCTGGAGATGAAGTCGCCGAAGGCGCGGGCCAGCAGGTCGGTCTGCCCGCCCGCGGGGTAGCTGCAGACCATCCGGATCTGCCGCGACGGCCAGGCGGCTTGGGCCGAGGCCCGGCGCCACAGCAAAGGCGTTGCGGCGGCGGCTGCACCGGCCGCGATGAAGTGACGACGATTGAATTTGGCTGGCATGATTCTCTCCCTGAATTTTCCGGCAGGCTATCGCATCGGCCGGCTGAAGCCAGCCACGAAAGACGGGACAGAGTGGCGCATTGGGCGCAATTCGGGCTTTTCGCGCGAAAACGCTGTGCAGGCGAGGCCGCCGCGCCTTGATCCGACCAAAAAGCCGGGCTGAGTTAGTCGCCCCGGGTGGGGACGCCGATTGGGGGCGATGGCGGGCGCCCGTCAAGAAGGGGATCGACCGACGATGCGCAGAAACTTCGCTTTTCTTCTCGGCGCCGTCGCCGGCGCGGGCCTGACCGTGCTCGTCATGGGCCCGCAGGGCGCGCATCTGGTTGCGGTGGCGAAGGCTGCGACCCGCGCCGACACCTACGCGCAGATCCAGCTGTTCGGCAGCGTGTTCGAGCGGATCAAGACCAGCTATGTCGAAAAGCCCGACGATTCCAGGATGATGGAAGGCGCCATCAGCGGCATGATGTCTGCGCTGGATCCGCATTCGCGCTACATGAACGAAAAGGGTTGGCGCGACATGCAGGAGGCCACCCATGGCGAGTTCGGTGGGCTCGGCATCGAAATCACCATGGAGGACAGCCTCGTCAAGGTTGTTACGCCGATCGACGATACGCCGGCGGCGCGCGCCGGGATTCTGTCGGGTGACGTGATCACGCAGATCGACGATGAGCCGGTCTCCGGCCTGACCCTCGAACAGGCGGTGAGCCGGATGAAGGGACCGGCCAACAGCAAAATACGGTTGAAGATCAGCCGCAAGGGCTCGGCCGCGCCGATCGACCTCGCCATCCAGCGTGAGATCATCCGGGTGCGGCCGGTCCGCTACCACACCGATGGCGGCGATGTCGGCTATATCAGGATCACCCGCTTCAATGAGCAGACCACCGATGGCCTGAAGAAGGCGATATCAGGGATTTCGAAGCAGATCGCGCCGGACCAGCTCGCGGGTTATGTCATCGACCTCCGCAACAATCCGGGCGGCCTGCTCGACCAGGCGGTCTCGGTGTCGAGCGCCTTCCTCAACCGGGGCGAAGTGGTGTCGACGCGCGGCCGCATCGCCGAGGAGACCCAGCGCTTCGCCGCGCGCGGTGGCGATTTGACCAAGGGCAAGCCGCTGGTGGTGCTGATCAATGGCGGGTCGGCGTCGGCCTCCGAAATCGTGGCCGGCGCGCTGCGGGATCACAAGCGCGCCACCCTGATCGGGACCCGCAGCTTCGGCAAGGGTTCGGTGCAGACGATCATCCCGCTCGGGCCCGGCAACGGCGCGCTGGCGCTGACCACGGCGCGCTACTTCACGCCGTCCGGCCGCTCGATCCAGGCCCAGGGCATCGCGCCCGACCTCGAAGTGCTGCAGGACGTGCCCGAGGAATTGAAGGGCCGTTCTGAGATGAAGGGCGAAGCTGCGATGCGCGGCCACCTCGCCGCCGACGGCGCCGAACAGACCACCGGCTCGCAATCCTGGGTGCCGCCGGCCGGCAAGGACGACAAGGCGCTCAACGCCGCCTTCAACCTGCTGCGCGGGGTGACCGTCAACGCGAATGCGCCTGTCGTGGCGAAGCGGGCGGTGGCGAACTGAGGGATCAGATCGGCGTGCCGCGGAAGGCGATCCTGCGAGCCGCGCTTACCGTATTGTTTTCGCGAGCCTGACAGGACGGTCGCTTCGTTTGGCGACGCCATCGCGTGCAACGGCTTGCCGTGAAGGTCAGCTGCTAAACAATTGTATTACCGATAAATTTGCGATAGGCACGGATCCGCTCTGCCGGAGCGACCCCTTGCGAACCGGGACTTGAGGAAAACATCGTATGGCGCGGAATATCCTGATCCTTGGAGCCTCCTATGGCTCCCTGCTGGCGACCAAGCTCTTGATGGCTGGTCACAACGTGACGCTGGTGTGCAGGAAGAAGACCGCCGAACTCATCAACCGCGACGGCACCGAGGTTCGCATCAAGCTGCGCGACGAGGCGGTGCATCGGGCGATCTTCTCACGCAACCTGCCGGGCAGACTTGACGCGACCACGCCGGCGGAGGTCGATCTCTCCCGTTACGACCTCGTCGGTCTTGCGATGCAGGAGCCGCAGTATACCAACCACACCATCCGGGTCTTGATGGTGAAGATCGCCGAGGCGGGGCTGCCTTGTCTCTCGATCATGAACATGCCGCCGCTGCCTTACCTGAAACGGATCCCGGCGCTGGCGGACATGGACCTCGAGGAGGCCTATACCAACGCCCAGGTGTGGGAGCGCTTCAAGCCGGGACTGGTGACGCTCTGCTCGCCCGATCCGCAGGCCTTCCGTCCGCCCGAGGAGGCGGCCAACGTCCTGCATGTCGGTCTGCCCACCAACTTCAAGGCCGCGGCTTTCGCGGATGAAGAACACAACAAGCTGCTACGCGAGCTGGAAGCCGGTATCGACGCGGTGACGCTCGATGGCCATGATGTTCCGGTGAAGCTGAAGGTGTTCGATTCGCTGTTCGTGCCGCTGGCCAAATGGTCGATGCTGCTGACCGGCAACTACCGCTGCATCACGCTCGGCGAGCCGCAGTCGATCCGCGACGCCGTCCATGGCGATTTGAAGCTGTCGCAGTCGATCTACGACCATGTCGACGCCATCGCCCGGCGGCTCGGCGCCGATGCCGCGGACCAGGTGCCGTTCGGGAAATATGCCAAGGCGGCGGAAAGTCTGCTCAAGCCCTCGTCGGCCGCTCGGGCGGTGGCCAGCGGCGCGCCTTTCATCGAGCGGGTCGACCTGCTGGTGAAGCTGATTGCGCAGCAGCTCGGCATGCCCAGCGCCGAGATCGGCCGCACCGTCGAGATCGTCGATCAGCGGCTGAACGAGCGGATCGTGGCGAGCTGATCCTGCTCCACTTTGCAGGACGGCAAGACGCCCCGTGGAAAAGGGCCCATCGATCCGCTACGCTGATCGCGCAGCGGGCAGACTGCCACCTTGGGTTCGGCCGCCCGGACCTGCCGCATCCTGCTCCCGCGGGTGCGTCAGCAACATTTGCCCGATCTCGGCTGCCGGCCTCGGCTTGCTGAACAGATAGCCCTGCAGTTCCTCGCAGCCGAGCGCGCGCAGGATTTCCCGCTGCTGTTCGGTCTCGACGCCTTCCGCGGTAGTGGTGATACGCCGTTCGGCAGCGATATTGACCACCGCCCGTACGATGCAGGCCGATCCGTCGGGCTCGGCGATGCCGGTGATGAAGCAGCGGTCAATCTTGATCTTGTCGAACGGGAAGCGCTGCAGATAGCTCAGCGACGAATAGCCGGTGCCGAAATCGTCCAGCGCGATCCGGACGCCGATGGCGCGGAGGTCGTGCAGAATGGCGAGCGCGGCCTCGTCGTCGCGGATCAGGACGGCCTCGGTGATCTCGAGCTCCAGCCGGTCGGCCGCGAGGCCGGAGGCGGCCAGCGCTGCCATGACTTTCAGCGCCAGCGTTCCGGTCTTGAATTGAACCGGCGAGACGTTGACCGCGAGCTTGACATGGCCGGGCCAGGTTGCGGCTTCCAGGCAGGCCGAAGTCAGCACCCACTCGCCGAGCGCGTTGATCAGGCCGGTTTCCTCGGCGATCGGAATGAATTCGGCGGGCGAGATCATGCCGCGCTGTGGATGACGCCAGCGCACCAGCGCCTCGCAGCCGGTGATCGTGTCGTCCTGCAGGCTGAGGCAGGGCTGATAGTAGACCTCGAAGCCGCCGTCGACGATCGCCTGGCGCAGGTCGATTTCCAGGCTGCGGCGGGCGCGGGCCTCGGCGTCCATTGCCGGCTCGAAGAAGCGATAGGTCCGGCGGCCGGCGGCCTTGGACGCGTACATCGCCAGGTCCGCGTTCTTCAGGATCTGGTCGAGATCGGATCCGTCGCGCGGCGCCATCGCGACGCCGATACTGGCGTCGGTGGTTACCTGATGGCCGAGACATTGATAGGGGGCGCGGATCGCCTCGAAGATGCGGCTGATCAGCATCACCACGTCCCGGCTGTCCTCGACGCCGGTCTGAACGATGGCGAACTCGTCGCCGCCGAGCCGGGCGACGAAATCGGTCTCCCGGACGCAAGCCGCGAGACTGGCGGCGACCGACTTCAGCAGCACGTCGCCGATCATGTGCCCGAGCGAATCGTTGACGCTCTTGAACTCGTCGATGTCGATGTAGAGCACGGCCAGCTGCCGGCCCGGCGACGCCTGGAGCAGTTCGGCCTTGAGACGCTCGTGGAACAGGGCGCGGTTGGGCAGGTCGGTCAGCGCGTCGTAGTGGGCGAGGTGAGCGATGCGCTCCTCGGCGCGCCGGCGTTCGGTGATGTCTTCATGGGTCGCCACCCAGCCGCCGTCTGCCAACGGTTCGTTGACGATCTGGATCGAGCGCCCGTCATGCGTGGTGATGACCTTGACATTCCGCTGGCCGACGTCGCGCAGCACCAGTTCGACATATGGCTCGACGTCGCCGACGAACGACCCGGTTTCCTTGCGGTGGGCAATTACCTCGCGGAAACTGCAGCCGGGTTTCAGCACCTCGGCCGACAAGCCGTACATCTCGATATAGCGCTGGTTGCAGATCACCAGCCGTTGCGAGGCGTCGAACAGCAGCAGCCCCTGCGTCATGTTGTTGACTGCGGTGTCGAGGCGCTGCTTTTCCAGGGTCAGGCGCTGCCTCGACGCGCGGTGCTGACGGGAAAGCTTGCTCACGACGAGAAACAGCAGGGCGGCGATTGCGAGCGCGGACAGCCCGGCGATCGCGATCAGGATACCGGTCTGCTCGCGCCAGTCCGCCAGCGCGGCGTACGTGGTCGTCGTCGCGACGACGACGATCGGAAAATTCGTCAGCGCGCGCGACGAGATCAACCGGTCTTCGCCGTCGATCGGGCTGGCGAGGCGGGACGTGCTGCGGGCCTGTTCGAACACCTGCTGCTGGGCGGCCGGACCGGTCCTGAAGTTCTTGCCGATCGACTCGGCGACATGCGGGTGCCGGGCCAGCAGCGTGCCGTCGCTGTGGAGCATGGCGATGCTGGCGCTCGGTCCGAGCGCAACGCTAGCGAAGAACTTCTCGAAACTGGCCGGCTCGATGCCCCGGCCGATGACGCCGAGGAATTCACCCTTCGGCCCGCTGACCTTGCGCGCGATCACGGTGGTCCAGGCGCCGGTGATGCGGCTGTAGACCGGCTCGACCAGCATTTCCGGCGAACCGGCGCCATGCTTGAACGTCTTGAAGTAATTCCGGTCCGCGGCGGTGACCGGCGGCGCCGGCCAGACGGCCGACGCGTTGATCAGCGCACCGTCGGCGTCGAAGACGTTGATGCCGCCGACATAGGACATCGCCTCGATCTTGGATCTCAGCATCAGATGGATTTCCGGGGTGGACATCCGACGCTGGTAGTCTTCCGCGGTCGCGATTCCCTTTGATCGCATGAATGCGATCAGGTCCTTCTGAACAACCTCGAAATCAGCAAGCTGCTGGTCGAAATGGCGCGCCAGCAGCAGCACGGTGTTTTCCAGTTCGCGCTCGCTGCTGCGCAGTGCCTTCTCGCGGAAATGGCCGGCCACCAGGGTCGCGCCGATCGCGATGGCTGCGATCAGCAGCACGCCGCCCAGCACCAACCAACCGACCGGGCCGCTGGAGGTCGAGGTGATCTTGAGAGAACGGGTAACGGTTGAGGCCATGGCCCACGATCGCTGCAGGAAAAGAGTTTCTGGCGCGGAGTTCGCTCCAGCCCATAGCACCAGTATCCCGCCGAGTTGGAATTTGACGTTAGCAAGCCTGGTTAACGAAGCGTCAACGCGTTTCCGCGCAAGGTGAGATCCGGTTCGCATCAGGTAATCAGGCCGGCGAGGGAGGCGTGTTGACAGCAACCCCGAAGCGGGATGCGCGAGCAAGCTCCGTCGCGCTGTTGAGGCGCGGGCTTCCTCAGGCTTTCGCGCGATAGTGGCCTGACTTCCCCCCGGTTTTCTCCACCAGGTGAATGCCATCGATGCGCGCGCTGCGCTCGACCGCCTTGATCATGTCGTAGATCGTGAGGCACGCGACCGACACCGCCGTCAACGCCTCCATCTCGACGCCGGTCGGCCCGGTGACCTTGACGGTGGCGCGGACGATGCAGCCCGGCAGGTCCTTGTCCGGCGCAACGTCGAGCGTGACTTTCGACAGCGCCAGCGGGTGGCATAGCGGTATCAGCTCCGAGGTGCGCTTGGCCGCCATGATGCCTGCGATGCGGGCGGCGCCCAGCACGTCGCCCTTCTTGGCGTTGCCGGAGATAATCAGATCGAGCGTCGCCTTGCCCATGATGACGCGCCCCTCGGCCACGGCTGTGCGTTCGGTCGCGGCCTTGGCGGAGACATCGACCATCCGCGCTTCGCCCGCCGCGTCGATATGGGTGAGGGCCGGGCCGTCTTTGGGGGTCTTCCTTGCCATCGGCTTAGCCGGTTCCGGTGGCGCGCGGCGCGTCGGCGCGCGTCAGCAGCGCGCGGGTCGCCGCTGCGACGTCGGCCTGCCGCATCAGGCTTTCGCCGACCAGGAAAGTGGACATGCCCACGCGCTCGAGGCGCGCGAGATCTGCGGGCGTGGCGATTCCGCTTTCACCGACCATCAGCCGGTCGCATGGGATCAGCGGCGCCAGCGCCTCGCTGGTCGCCAGCGTCGTCTCGAAGGTGCGCAAATTGCGGTTGTTGACGCCGATCATCGGTGACCGCAGTTTCAGCGCCCGATCGAGCTCAGTACGATCGTGGATTTCGATCAGCACGTCCATGCCGAGCGCGATCGCCGCATCCTCGATATCCGCGGCTGCGGCGTCGTCGAGCGCGGCCATGATGATCAGGATGCAGTCGGCGCCGTGGGCGCGCGCCTCCGCCGCCTGGTAGGTATCGAACATAAAATCCTTGCGCAGTACCGGCAGGCTGGTCGCCGCGCGCGCCGCGACCATGAAATCGAGATGGCCCTGGAAGGAGGGCGCATCGGTCAGCACCGACAGGCACGCCGCGCCGCCGGCCTCATAAGCCTTCGCCAGTTCGGGCGGATCGAAATCGGCGCGAATGAGCCCCTTCGACGGCGAGGCCTTCTTCACTTCCGCAATCAGTGCGTAGTCGCCGCCTGCCAGTTTTTCACGAATCGCGCGCACGAAACCACGAGGCGGCGATGCCGCCCTGGCGCGCGTTTCGACCTCGGAGAGGGGGTGCGCCCGTTTGGCGGTGGCGATTTCCTCGCGCTTGTAGCTCTCGATCTTGCTGAGGATATCGGACATCGCGGGACCTTAGCTGTTGGAGATCGCGATCAGATGTTTCAGCCGCGCCGCCGCGGCGCCGCTGTCGAGCGATTTGGCGGCGAGCAGCGCGCCGTCCTTCAGGTCCTTCGCCCGGCCGGCCACGATCAGCGCCGCAGCGGCGTTCAGCAGCGCGACATCGCGATAGGCGCCGGGCTTGCCATTGAGCACGCCGAGCAGTGCGACCGCGTTGGCGTCACCGTCGCCGCCCTTGAGCGCCTCGCCAGCGACGCGGGAAAGGCCCGCATCTTCCGGCGTCACCTCGAACGTGCGGATATCGCCGTTGTCGAGGCTCGCGACAAAGGTCGGGCCGGTGAGGGTGATCTCATCGAGGCCGTCGGAGCCATGCACGACCCAGACAGATTCGGAGCCGAGGTTCTTCAACACCTGCGCCAGGGGCTGCACCCATTGCCGGGAAAACACCCCGACCAGCTGCCGCTTGACCCCGGCCGGGTTGGAGAGCGGTCCGAGCAGGTTGAAGATGGTGCGGGTGGCGAGTTCGACCCGCGTCGGGCCGACGTTCTTCATTGCCGGGTGATGCGCCGGCGCGAACATGAAGCCGATGCCGGCTTCCGCCACGCAGCGGCCGACCCGCTCCGGGCTGAGATCGATCTTGACGCCGAGCGCGGCCAGCACATCCGCGGAGCCCGACCGCGAGGACAGCGCGCGGTTGCCGTGCTTGGCGACGGGCACGCCGGCGCCGGCGACGATGAAGGCGGCGCAGGTCGACACGTTCACCGAACCGGAGCCGTCGCCGCCGGTGCCGACCACGTCCACGGCATTCGCGGGCGCCTTGACCCGCAGCATCTTGCTGCGCATCGCCGACACCGCGCCGGTGATCTCGTCGACGGTTTCGCCGCGCACCCGCAACGCCATCAGCAGCCCGCCCATCTGCGAGGGTGTGGCCTCGCCGGACATCATGGCGTCGAAGGCGGACGCCGCCTCGTCACGCGACAGCGTGGCGCCGGTGGCGACTTTCCCGATGATAGATTTGAGATTGTCCATCGCATGCCTTCAGGGTCGTGTGTTTTCTCGCAGCATGACCGACGGGCCAGGGGCAGCCTGGTTGCGCCCGGTCCTGCTCATTTGTTGGCGCCCGTCACCTGCGCGAAGGCAGCCTGATTGATGGTGGTGCCGATCTCGGCTTCGATCCTGGTCACGTACTGCGCGACCTGCTCGTCGGTCATCCCGCGCTGCAGCGTCTCCTTGAGTTTCTTCATATCCTCCGAGGCGGCATCGATCGGCGGTACGACGACGTCGGTGACGCGGAACACGATCCACTCGCTGCCACCGGCGCCGGGCGCTTGTCCCACGGCGTCCTTAGGGGTTCGGAACACGGCGGTGACCACGGCGGATGGCAGACCTGGCGGCGAGGCGTCGCGGCGCAATCCGGTGGCGGTCGCCACCGTCGATCCGACCGACGCTGCTTCCGCGGCGAGCGCGCCGCCTTGCTCGAGCTTCTGCGTCATATCGGTCGCCTGCGTACGCAGCCTGCTCGATATCTGGTCTTCGCGCCATTTCGCCTCGACCTGGCCGCGGACTTCCTCGAGCGTGCGTTCGCGCGAGGGTGTAATGCCCAGCACGTCGTAATACACATAGCCGCCGGCAAACTGGATCGGGTCGTTGTCGACGCCGACATCGCTGGTGAAGGCCTGGGAGACGACGTCAAGGCCGCGTGGAATATTGGCTACGGGCTGGCCATTGGGGAGGCGGCCGGAGCGATCGACGGCGTCGATGGTGACCGGCGTGAGTCCAAGCTTCGGCGCAGCCTCCACCACGTTGGCGCCGCCGCCGCGCTCGTCTTCCATCTTGTTCTGGATTTCGGTGACCTTGATGCGGGCGCGCTCGGTTGCGATCTCCTTCTTCAGCTGTGGCGCCAGATTTTCAAAGGTGGGCGTCGCGCCCGGCTCGATCTTGCCGATCTTGACCAGCGCAACGCCGAACCGGCCCTGCACCGGCTGGCTTACTTCGCCTGCCGGCAGCGCGAACGCAGCGTCCGCGATCGCAGGCTCGATGATCGCGGATTTCGCCATCAGGCCGAGATCGACGTCCGCTGGATTGAGATTGCGCTCCTTGGCCAGCTCCTCGAATGACATCCCCGACGCGATGCGGCTGCGCGCGGCCTGCGCTTCGCCGGCGTTGGGAAACACGATCTGCGAGACTTCGCGTTTCTCCGGCGTGCCGAGCTGGTTGGCGCGCTGCTCGAACGCCTTTTTCGCGTCCTCGTCGGAAACCTCGGTCCATTTGCCGATTTCTTCCGGGCTGATCACGACGAACGAAATCTTGCGATATTCGGGCGCGCGAAACTGGGTCTTGCGATCCTCGAAATAGGCGGCGAGCGCCTCGGGCGAGGGCGGATCGATAGTGCCGGCCTGGGCGGCGTCGAGCTTGATGTAGTCGATCGAGCGCTGCTCGTTCTGGAACCGCGCCAGCGCTTCGATCAGCACCTTCGGTGGTTCCACGCCCGCCGAAACGGTGCCGGCGATCTGGCGCCGCAGTCCGACCCGCCGCTGCTCGGCGATATAGCGCTGTTCGGTGTAGCCGTATTGCCGGATGGTGGCCTGGAAGCGCGCGGGGTCGAAGTTGCCGCCCAATCCCTTGAAGTTAGGGTCGCTGTAGATGGTCCGCAGGATTTCGTCCTGGGACTGAGCAAGCCCCATGCGGCGGGCTTCCTCGTCCAGCGCCGCCTCGGCGATGGTCTGCTGCAGCACCTGCCGATCAAGCCCGAAGGCGCGGGCCTGTTCCATGGTCAGGGGACGGCCGAAGCTGCGGCCGAGCTGCTGCAGCTTCTCGGTGTAGATCTGGCGGAATTGTTCCGTCGAAATCTCGGTCCGGCCGACCTTCGCCAGCGACGACTGGCCGAACCCCTTGAAGATGTCGGCGATGCCCCACACCGCGAAACTGATGATCAGGACGCCCATCACCACGCCCATCACAATCTTGCCGAGCCAGTTTGATGAGGCTTTCCGAATTCCTCGAAGCATGGGTCCAACTTGTTTTTGCAGGAGGGGAACCGGTGTGCCCAACGAAAACCCGATCCGGTTCGGATCGAATCCGCAACAGGGCGTCACCAAGTTGATAACGCATCATAAAGTGGCGGCCGCCCCCTCGCAACCTGGGGCCGCCCATTTGGGGTGGTTAACCGACGCCGGTAGCCCTCTGGAAGTGGCCGCCTGCCTCTGCTAGCGCATCTCCGAGCCACTATTTCTGACATTTGCGGGACAAACGACATGACCGACGCCATTCGGCCGCTGATCGCCGGGAACTGGAAGATGAACGGCCTGAAATCCGCCATGGCGGAATTCGAGGTGATGATCGCCGGCGCGGCGGGATTGACGGCCAACGCCGATTTGCTGGTCTGCCCGCCGGCCACCCTGATCGCCGGTTTTGCCGACAGGGCGCGCGGCTCAAGACTCGCCGTCGGCGCCCAAGACTGCCACGCCAAGGCTTCGGGCGCCCATACTGGCGACCTCGCGGCGGAAATGCTGGCGGACGCGGGCGCTACCGCCATCATTGTCGGCCATTCCGAGCGCCGCGCCGACCACGGCGAAACCGATGCGTTGGTCCGGCAGAAGGCCGAAGCGGCCTGGCGCGCCGGCCTGACCGCGATCGTCTGTATCGGTGAAACACAGACGCAGCGCGACGCCGGCCAGACGCTCGATGTCTGCGGCGGACAGCTCAAGGGATCGCTCCCGGAGGGCGCGACGGCGGCTAACCTGGTGGTGGCCTATGAGCCGGTCTGGGCGATCGGCACCGGGCTGACGCCGACTGCCGGGGATGTCGAGCAGGTTCACCGCTTTATCCGGGGTGTTCTGACCGAGCGGTTCAAGGCCGAAGGCGGCAAGATGCGCATCCTCTATGGCGGTTCGGTCAAGCCTTCGAACGCCGCGGAGTTGATGGCCGTCGCCAATGTCAACGGGGCCTTGGTCGGCGGCGCCAGCCTGAAGGCGGCCGATTTCCTGGCGATCGCGGCGGCGTGCTAACTCGATCAAGCTGGCACGGCTTCCCGCAGCCGCTTCCAATAGATCAGTGTCCCCGTCAGACCGCCATGCGGCTTGAGCGCGTAGTCCGGGATGAGGCCGGTCAGCGTAAAGCCCAGCCGTTCGTAGAAGCCGGCCGCGCCTTCTTCCTCGGCGGTGTCGAGTACCAATAGCCAGCGCCCGCGCGCAATCGCCATTCGCTCGGCCGCGTGCAACAGCGCGGTAGCGATGCCGCGCCGGCGGTGACTGAGGCGGGTCATCATCTTTGCGATCTCGGCGCGGTGCGGCTGGTTCGGCGGCAGATCGAGCAACAGGGTCACGGTCGCGACCAGACGCTCGCCGTCAAAGGCGCCGAGAACGATCCGATCGCCTCGGTCGGCCGAAGCAAGCGAGCTACGCCAGAATGCATCGGCTGTCTGCAATGGAAGCGGGTGCATGAAGCTGACCGAACCGCCATTCGCAACGGTTTCGACCAACATCTCACTGAGCATCGCGCAGGTCTCAGGCGAGGAATTCAGTGTCTTGATCTGGATGTCAGGCATGAATTATCGAATCCGGGTGAATGAAGAGCGGTTTCGCGGGTTCAGGTTCGATTCCTGGCTGCACGGGTGGCGCGCGCCTGCTTGATCGCTGCAATCCGTTCAACATCCTCGATCTGCAGGTGACGGCCGCGTTCGAGAATTTCCAGCGTGTATTCTTCGTAGGTGAGACCCAGCCGGTCGGCTTTCCGGATGCGAAACGCGACGATGCCGGGCGAAGGGTTTTTCCAGGCGGTGCGATGCGCCGCCTTCCAGTAAAAGTAATTTCCAATCCCGTCGTTGCCCCATTCAGGCGTGTGCTCTTCGTGGAGCGGCGGACCGCCATTGTGGCCCGTGGAAGCGGAACTTGCCGTGTCGGTCGGAGAACACCTGACTTCGCTCTCCGACATCGCCAGCTAGCTCCGGGCAAGGGCGACGATGTAGGTGCAAGGCGCGGCGCTCTCGTTGGCAAATGTCACTTCCGCCGGCGGACCGAATCCGAGGCAGTCGCCGGAACGGAGTTCGTGGCGCTCGCTGCCCTCGATCAGCACGAGCGCGCCCGACAACACCCACAGCGCTTGGCAGATGCGTGCGTAGGACGAGGCGGGTAGCGTCACGCGCCGCTTGGCCGGCATCTCGACCTTGATGATTTCGATGGGATGGTCGGGCCGGCTGAAGACCTGGCGGCGCAGATAACCGGTTTCGGGATCGCGCCACACCGGCTGGTCGGCAGCCCGCGAAAGACGCTCGCCCTGGCCTTCGGCTCGCAGCATCAGGCCGGCGAGGGTGAGGTCGAAGGCGCTGGCGAGCCGAACCAACACGACTGCGGTCGGGCTGACCTCCGCGCGCTCGATCTTGCTGATGGTGGCCTTGGAAACCCCGGAGCGCTCGGCGAGATCAGCCAGTGACCAGCCGCGGCTGTCGCGCTCGAGACGCAGGCGCCGGGCGAGCCGGGCGCTGAGATCGTCTACTAGAGTATCCATTCGTCCAGTATAGGAGAAATTTACGCAGGCTCAAGTCCGGATTCGGACGTGGACGAAAGCGGGAGGACGGCCTTGCTGCCGGCTCTGCGGCAATTATCTCCCGGTCAGCGGTTGGGGGTGACAATGCCCGGTCCGATCGTGTAACACCGCGCAACTTCAGGAAAACCCGCAAGCTCAATGGTGCAGCCGAAGTCCGGCGCCCTCGGCTTGTGACGGAAGGTTTTGAGATGCAGACCGTCATCATCATCGTTCACCTCATGATCGTCGCCGTGCTGATCGGCGCGGTGCTGCTGCAGAAATCCGAAGGCGGCGGCCTCGGCATGGGCGGTGGCGCCGGCTTCATGTCGAGCCGCGGCACCGCCAACCTGTTGACGCGGACGACCGCCATTCTGGCGGGGCTGTTCTTCGTGACCAGCATGACCTTGGCCTGGATGGCCGGCGCCGATCGCAAGCCGGCATCGATCCTTGGCACCGCGCCGGCCACGCAGTCCCAGCCCGGCGCCGCGACGCCGATCACGCCGCCGACCTCTGGCGGCGGCGTTTTGGACACGCTGAAGAAAGTGGACGAGCAGCAGGGCCAGCCTGCGCCGTCGGCTCCGCAGGCGCCGCGTTCGCAATAAAGCAGGGCGGCCATGCAGGGCGGAAGTTCCCGACCTGCATCAGGACCTTCTGTCAATACTCTGATATCGCTTCAGATCTTCCGTCACCCACAGCCCGCCAGAATGTCCGCCCGCGGATCCGATTCGTTTGGCGAATCGAGCCAGTGGCCTTAAAGGTTGAATCCCATGGCGCGGTACATCTTCATCACCGGCGGCGTGGTTTCTTCGCTCGGCAAGGGTCTGGCTTCGGCGGCGCTCGGCGCCCTGCTGCAGGCCCGCGGCTACAAGGTCCGGCTCCGCAAGCTCGACCCCTATCTCAACCTCGATCCCGGAACGATGTCGCCGTATCAGCACGGTGAAGTATTCGTGACCGACGACGGCGCCGAGACCGATCTTGATCTCGGCCATTACGAGCGCTTCACCGGGCGACCGGCCACCAAGGCCGACAACATCACCACCGGGCGCATCTATCAGGACATCATCACCAAGGAGCGGCGCGGCGACTATCTCGGCGCGACCATCCAGGTGGTTCCGCACGTCACCAACGCGATCAAAGAATTCGTGCTTGCCGGCAACGATGAATATGATTTCGTGCTGGTCGAGATCGGCGGCACCGTTGGCGACATCGAGGGACTGCCGTTCTTCGAGGCGATCCGCCAGCTCAAGAACGAACTGCCGCGCGATCACGCGGTCTACATCCATTTGACGCTGCTGCCGTTCATCCCGAGCGCCGGCGAACTCAAGACCAAACCGACCCAGCATTCGGTCAAGGAGCTGCGTTCGATCGGTATCCAGCCGGACATCCTGCTCTGCCGCACCGACCGGCCGATTCCGAAGGAAGAGCGGCGCAAGCTCGGCCTGTTCTGCAACGTCCGCGAAAGCGCCGTGATCGAGGCGAGGGACGTCGACAACATCTACGCCGTGCCCGAGGCCTATCACGCCGCCGGCCTCGACGACGAGGTGCTGGCCGCGTTCGGCATCGTGCCGAAGATTCCCCCGGCGCTGCAGAGCTGGCACGTCATAAACGAGCGCGTGCGCAACCCCGAAGGCGCGGTGACCATTGCCATCGTCGGCAAGTACACCGGCATGAAGGACGCCTACAAATCGCTGATCGAGGCGCTGTCGCATGGTGGCATCGCCAACAAGGTGAAGGTCAATCTCGACTGGATCGAAAGCGAAGTGTTCGAGAACGAGGACCCGGCGCCGTTCCTCGAACACGTCAATGGCATTCTGGTGCCCGGCGGCTTCGGCCAGCGCGGCGCCGAGGGCAAGATCCGCGCGGCGCAGTTCGCGCGGGTTCGCGACGTGCCGTATTTCGGCATCTGCTTCGGGATGCAGATGGCGGTGATCGAGGCCGCGCGCAATCTCGTCGGCATCAAACAGGCCAATTCAACCGAGTTTGGCCCGACCAGCGAACCGCTGGTTGGTCTGATGACCGAATGGCTGCGCGGCAATGAACTGGAGAAGCGGTCGAAGTCCGGCGACCTCGGCGGCACCATGCGGCTTGGCGCGTATCCGGCGGCGCTCAAGCGCGGCAGCCGGGTGTCGGAAATTTATGGCGGCGCTACCGAGATATCCGAACGCCACCGCCACCGCTACGAGGTCAACACGGCGTACAAGGACCGGCTTGAGCAGCACGGCTTGCGTTTCTCTGGGCTGTCGCCCGACGGCGTGCTGCCGGAGATCGTCGAATACCAGGATCATCCCTGGTTCATCGGTGTGCAATTCCACCCCGAACTCAAGTCGCGCCCGTTCGAGCCGCATCCGTTGTTTGCCTCGTTCATTCAGGCCGCCGTGGTGCAGTCGCGGCTGGTGTAGGGCACACCTCCCGCGGCCCGCCTTCGATACGCCACTGCGCTGCTCATGAGTGAGGGCGTCCTAAGTCAAACCTTTGACGAGCGCGCCAATTGTTGCGACAAAGGGCTCCCGCGAAGCTGCAAGAACAATAATCAAAGGAGTGCCACCAATGATCATGGAAATGCGCGTCTATCGCTGTCTGCCGGGGCGGCTTCCGGCGCTGATGAAGCGGTTCGATACGCTGACGCTGAAATTGTGGGACAAGCACGGCATCAAGCAGGCCGGCTTCTTTACCACGCTGATCGGCACCTCCAATCAGGAGCTGACCTATTTCGTGGCGTGGGACTCGCTCGCCGATCGCGAAAAGAAGTGGGCCGCGTTTCAGAGCGATCCCGACTGGATCGCCGGCCGCGCCAGGAGCGAGGAGGACGGCCAGATCATCGACAACATCGTCAGCCAGCTATTGGTGCCCACCGCGTTCTCTTCGGTGAAGTAACCGGCGGCGCAACCCTGTTATTCAGGGTCTGAATAGGGTTGATCCTGGTGGTGCGGACCGGCATGGTCCGCACCAGGCACGAAGGAAAATCCCTTGAACGCGAAGCTCGACGCAGCGCCGGTGGTCTCGGTCGGTTCGGTCAGGTTCGGCAATCACCTGCCGATGTCGATCATCGCCGGTCCCTGCCAGCTTGAGAGTCGCGCGCATGCGCTCGAAGTGGCTGCCGCGCTGAAGGAGATCGCCGGCCGGCTCGGGATCGGCCTCGTCTACAAGACCTCGTTCGACAAGGCCAACCGCACCTCGGCCTCGGCCGCGCGCGGCATCGGACTAACGCAGGCGCTGCCGATTTTCGCCGAGATTCGTGCCTCGCTCGGATTGCCGGTGTTGACCGACGTGCATGAACCCGCGCAATGCGCCGAGGTCGCGCAGGCGGTGGACGTGCTGCAGATTCCGGCCTTCCTGTGCCGGCAAACGGATCTGCTGGTCGCCGCGGCCGCGACCGGCAAGGTCGTCAACGTCAAGAAGGGCCAGTTTCTTGCGCCCTGGGACATGGCCAACGTCGTCGCCAAGATCACCGCAAAAGGCAATCCGAACGTTCTGGTAACCGAGCGCGGCGCGTCGTTCGGCTACAACATGCTGGTGTCCGACATGCGAGCATTGCCGATCCTGGCGCGCACGACCGGCGCCCCCGTCATCTTCGACGCCACCCATTCGGTGCAGCAGCCGGGCGGGAAGGGTGACTCGTCGGGCGGGGAGCGCGAATTCGTGTCGGTGCTGGCGCGGGCGGCGGTTGCGGTTGGCGTGGCCGGCATGTTCATCGAGACCCACCCCGATCCCGATCGCGCGCCGTCGGACGGACCCAACATGGTGCCGCTGCGCGAGTTCGAAGCATTGGTGAAGATGCTGATGGAGTTCGACGCGCTGTCCAAGCGCGGAACACGGCCATGAGCCGGCCCTCGCGGTGACCGCATCCAGCCGCATGCCGCCGGCGCTCAACATCATTGCGCTGGCGACCTTTTCCGCAAGCCTGTCGGCCCGCGCGCTCGATCCGGTGCTGCCGCACGTGGCTACTGATTTTTCTGTCAGCATCGCCACCGCCGCCGGCTTCGCCGCCGTCTTCGCCTTCACCTTCGCCATCGTCCAGCCGGTGCTCGGCGCCTTCGCCGACGTGTTCGGCAAGGCCCGCCTGATGGTCGCCTGCCTGGTGCTGCTCGGCCTTGCAAATATCCTCGGCGCGCTGGCAACCTCATTCGAGATGTTGTTCGTCAGCCGCATTCTCGCCGGCATCGGCTCGGGCGGCGTGTTTCCGATCGCGCTCGGGCTGACCAGCGACCTGATCGGTCCCGAGAAGCGCCAGATCGCGATCGGCCGCACGCTGGCCGGCGCCATGACCGGAAATCTGCTGGGCGCGTCGGCCTCCGGGCTGATCGGCGATCTTCTCGGCTGGCGCGGCGTGCTCGCGGTGCTCGGCGTGATCGTCGTGCTGGCCTCGGTCGCGGTGGCGTTCGGGTTTCGCGGCGCGGCGCTGAAGCGCCCGCCACGGACCACCCTGTCAGGCCTCCGGCAGGGTTACCGCACGATCTTCAGCAACCCGAATGCCCGCATCTGCTACGCTGCGGTCTTCATTGAAGGCTGCTGCGTGCTCGGATTGTTTCCCTTCGTCGCTGCCTTCCTGTTCGACCTCGGCGAAAAATCGCTGTCGATCGCCGGCATTGTCATTGCCGGCTTCGCGGTCGGCGGGCTGATCTACACCATGACTGTGTCGCGCTTTCTCCCCCGAATCGGCGTCAACGGTATGATGATCGCGGGCGCCGCGCTGGTCGGCCTGCAACTTGTCGCGGTCGCGATGGGACCCGGATGGAAACTGCAAACCCTCAGCCTGATCTTCATGGGCTGGGGTTTCTATATGATGCACGGCTGCCTGCAGGTGTTCGCCAGCGAATTGTCGGCGGAAGCGCGCGCCACCGCGCTGTCGCTGCATTCGTTCTTTTTCTTCATGGGCCAGACCGTCGGCCCGATCGCCTACGGCTTTGGCATCCAGCATGCCGGCAAGGTCCCGACCCTGCTGACGGCGGCTGCCGTGATGGTCGTGCTGGGATTCGTCTGCGCCAGGCTGCTGCGTCAGACGCGGCCGGCGGACGAGGCGGCGAGGGCGGGGTAGCGTTAGCCCCGTCCACGATAGGGCGCGACGCCCTGCTCGGGCACCCACATGCCCTTCGGCAACCTGCCGGTCTGCCAGAACACGTCGATCGGGATGCCGCCGCGCGGATACCAGTAGCCGCCGATGCGCAAGAATTTCGGCTTGATCTCGGTTGCGATCCGCTTGCCGATCATCACCGTGCAATCCTCGTGGAAGGCGCCGTGGTTGCGAAAACTCGCGACAAAAAGCTTGAGGGATTTCGATTCCAGCAGCCACCGGCCGGGGACGTAGTCGATCACCAGATGCGCGAAGTCCGGCTGGCCGGTGACGGGACAAAGCGAGGTAAATTCCGGCGCGGTGAACCGAACCACGTAATCGGTATCGCTCTGCGGGTTGGGCACCCGGTCGAGTTTTGCCTGGTCGGGGCGATCGGGCCATTCCACGGCTTGGCCAAGCTGCAGGCCGGATGACTTCAAGGCGGACCCGGCCGATCGGGGTAGCTTGCGGGGTTTCTCAGGCATAAAGGTCTCCGTTTCCGCGGTATTAGCCAATTGCTGCATCAACGTCACGCCGCGCGCCGGCCTTTTCCGCTTCAAAGCCTTGCTGTAGAAGCGGCCAACCCTCCGATCCCCGACAATTCCCCATGAGGCCCCCATGACCGCCATCGTCGACATCATCGGCCGCGAGATTCTCGACAGCCGCGGCAATCCCACCGTTGAGGTCGACGTGGTGCTGGAGGACGGCTCGATCGGCCGCGCGGCGGTGCCCTCGGGCGCCTCCACCGGCGCCCATGAGGCGGTCGAGCTTCGGGACGGCGACAAGAAGCGCTATCTCGGCAAGGGCGTGAAAAAGGCGGTCGATGCCGTCAACGGCGAAATCTTTGAGGCGCTGAGCGACCAGTCCGTCGAGGAGCAGGTCCAGATCGACCAGATCATGATCGATCTCGACGGCACGCCGAACAAGAGCCGGCTCGGCGCCAACGCCATCCTCGGCGTCTCGCTCGCCTGCGCCAGGGCGGCGGCTGAATCCTTCGACATGCCTCTTTATCGCTATGTCGGCGGCACCTCGGCGCGAACGCTGCCGGTGCCGATGATGAACATCATCAATGGCGGCGCGCATGCCGATAACCCGATCGACTTCCAGGAGTTCATGATCCTGCCGGTTGGGGCTTCGAGCTTCGCCGAAGCGCTGCGCTGCGGCTCGGAGATATTCCACACGTTGCGGGGCGAGTTGAAGAAGGCCGGCCACAACACCAATGTCGGCGACGAGGGCGGTTTCGCGCCGAACCTGCCGTCGGCGGATGCCGCGCTCGATTTCGTCGTCGGCGCGATCGGCAAGGCCGGCTACAAGGCGGGCCATGACGTCATGCTCGGGCTCGATTGCGCGGCGACCGAGTTCTTCAAGGACGGCGCTTACGTCTATGGCGGCGAGAACAAGACCCGCTCGCGCTCCGAGCAGGCGAAATACCTCGCCGATCTGGTCGCGCGCTATCCGATCGTCTCGATCGAGGACGGCATGTCCGAGGATGACATGGCGGGCTGGAAGGAACTGACCGACCTGATCGGCGGCAAGTGCCAGCTGGTCGGCGACGACCTGTTCGTCACCAACGTCACGCGCCTTGCCGAGGGCATCAAGAACGGCCGCGCCAACTCGATCCTGATCAAGGTCAACCAGATAGGCACGCTGACCGAGACGCTCGCCGCCGTGGAGATGGCGCACAAGGCCGGCTATACTTCGGTGATGTCGCACCGTTCCGGCGAGACCGAGGACTCCACCATCGCCGATCTCGCGGTCGCCACCAATTGCGGCCAGATCAAAACCGGATCGCTGGCGCGCTCCGACCGCACCGCCAAGTACAACCAGCTTCTGCGCATCGAACAGCAACTCGGCACGCAGGCGAAATACGCCGGCAAGGACGTGTTCAAGGCGTTGGCGTGACGTTCCGGCGCATCCGGACATCAAGATGATAAAAACGGGAGGACCGCGATGAGTGACGGCAAGACCGGGCTGCAACTGCGCTCGCTGCTCAAGAAGAGCGGCGAACTCGAATTGTCGCTGGTGAATGTCCCGACCCCGGAGCCGGCCGACGACGAGGTCGTGGTCCGCGTCGAGGCGACGCCGATCAACCCCTCCGATCTCGGGCTGCTGATCGGCCCGGCAGACATGTCGACCGCCAGGGTATCGGGAAGCAAGGACGCGCCTGTTGTGACGGCAAAGATGCCGGAAGCCGCCATGCGCCTGATGGGCGGTCGGCTCGACCAGTCGCTGCCGGTCGGCAACGAGGGCGCCGGCGTCGTGATCCGGACCGGATCCTCCGACGCCGCCAAGGCGTTGCTGGGCAAGAACGTGTCGATGATCGGCGGCGCGATGTACGCGCAGTACCGTACGGTGAAGGTGAGGGACGTCATGGAACTGCCGCCCGGAACCACGCCGGCCGATGGCGCTTCATGGTTCGTCAATCCGCTGACCGCGCTCGGCATGACCGAGACCATGCGGCGCGAGGGCCACAAGGCGCTGGTGCATACCGCGGCCGCCTCCAATCTCGGCCAGATGCTCAACAAGATCTGCCTCAAGGACGGCATCGGGCTCGTCAACATCGTGCGCAGCAAGGAGCAGGCCGACCTCTTGCGCAAGATCGGCGCCAAACATGTCGTCGACTCCACCGCGCCCAGCTTCATGGATGATCTCACCGCCGCGCTGGTGGAGACCGGCGCCACCATCGCCTTCGACGCTATCGGCGGCGGCAAGCTCGCGGGCCAAATCCTCACCTGCATGGAGATCGCGGCCAACAAGACCGCGAAGGAATACAGCCGCTACGGCTCCAACGTGTACAAGCAGGTCTATATCTACGGCAGCCTCGACAACCGTCCGACCGAGTTGAGCCGGACGTTCGGATTGACCTGGGGCGTCGGCGGCTGGTTGCTGACGCCGTTCCTGCAGAAGATCGGCCCGGCCGAGATCGGCAAGCTGCGCCAGCGCGTCGCTTCCGAACTCAAGACCACCTTTGCCAGCCATTACACGCAAGTGGTGTCGCTGCAGGAGGCACTGCAGCTTTCCAACATCGCCGTCTACAACAAGCGTTCCACCGGCGAGAAATTCCTCATCAACCCGAACAAGGGCTGAAAAGCAGGCCGGGCCCCATGCACCGCTAGGCACCGGCCGCCCGAATAGAGGCGGCCGGCTCCGCCTCGCCGCAAGGGGGGTCGACGGGCGTTCTCACAAAGCCGTCACCGCGACTTGCATGCACTTGCATCTTTCTGCCGATCTGGCGTAAGGCAGGCAAGCGTTCAGCTCAGGAGGGAAATCCAATGGCCACCCACACCATCGTCACGATCGTAGGCTCGCTGCGCAAGGAGAGTTTCTCGCTCAAGATCGCTAACGCGCTGGCCCGGTTGGCGCCTTCATCGCTGAAACTCGACGTCACCACGCTCGGCGGTATTTCCTTCTTCAACCAGGATCTGGAAGCCGCACCCCCGGCGGACTGGCTGGCGTTCCGCGAAAAGCTGCAGAAGTCGAGCGGCGTGCTGTTCGTGACCCCGGAGTATAACCGCTCGATCCCCGGCGTCCTGAAGAACGCCATCGACGTCGCGTCGCGCCCCTACGGCAAGAGCTCGTTCCTCGGCAAGCCGATCGGCATTGTCAGCAACTCGCCGGGCCCGCTCGGTGGCGTCAGCGCGGCCAAGCATCTGCAGAACATCCTGCCGGGCATTGCCGGTCCGATCCTGGGCCAGCCGGAAATATACCTGAACGGCGTCGGCGATGCCTTTGACGACAAGGGCGTGCTCACCAAGGAATCGCTGCAGAAGGTCCTGCAGCAATACATCGACGCCTTCGCGGCCTTCATCGACAAGCAGAACCGCTAGCTCGTCATTGCGAGGAGCGAAGCGACGAAGCAATCCAGCCCATTATTCTGACGCACGATGGATTGCTTCGCTTCGCTCGCAATGACGGCGCTGAAGGTGAGCTGCTCGATACTGGCCTTCTTAGGATTTCGTTAATTCAACCGTCGCATTCTGGGCGGCATGGTCTCCCGCCCCCGACTGAAATCGCTGCTGACCGGGCTCGCCCTCTACACGATGGCGGCGATGATGGTCGGCTATTTCGGCGTCAATGCCTATACCGGAAAATACGGATTGAACGCGCGCCAGGAACTCGATCAGGAAATCATCGCGCTGACTTCGGAGCTGGCGCGGCTGAAGCGAGAGCGGGCGCAGGTCGAGCAACGGGTGTCGCTGCTTCGGTCGGACCGTGTCGACCCCGATTTGCTCGACGAGCGCGCGCGCTTTCAGCTCGACTACGCCCATCCGCGCGATCTGATCCGGCCGCTCAATTCGCGCTGAACGAACGGCGTGAGATTCGCGCCCGTCGTCATGACCCGGTGCGCAAATTTCAAAAACCGGCGGATTCAATTTCGAAAGTGTCGCCGCGTTGCACTGCGGCATAGCATTATTTTCCTAAGCGCAGGCAATCCTTTCACGGCGGTTTGAGTTGGGATAGAGAGGGCTGACCGCCTCACTCATTCGGAATCGCCATGGCCGTACTCAGGAAAACCGTCGAAAAGGAATCAACGCCAAAGGCAAGCCGATCCCCTCCGGATTTCACCAAAGCGCAGGAACTGGCCGCGTTCCGGGACATGCTGCTGATCCGGCGCTTCGAGGAAAAGGCCGGCCAACTCTACGGCATGGGTGCGATCGGCGGCTTCTGCCACCTCTATATCGGCCAGGAGGCGGTGGTGGTGGGGATGCAGATGGCCTTGAAACCGGGCGATCAGGTGATCACCGGATATCGCGACCACGGCCACATGCTGGCATGCGGCATGGAAGCCAACGGCGTGATGGCTGAACTTACCGGCCGCCGTGGCGGCTATTCCAAGGGCAAGGGCGGCTCCATGCACATGTTCAGCATGGAGAAGAATTTTTTCGGCGGCCACGGCATTGTCGGCGCCCAGGTGTCGCTCGGAACCGGTCTCGCCTTTGCCAATCGCTACCGCGGCAATGATTTCGTCAGCATTGCCTATTTCGGCGACGGCGCCTCCAACCAGGGCCAGGTCTACGAGAGCTTCAACATGGCGTCACTCTGGAAGCTGCCGGTGGTCTATGTGATCGAGAACAACCGTTACGCCATGGGTACGTCGGTGACGCGCTCGTCCGCGCAGACTGATTTTTCCAGGCGCGGTATCTCCTTTGACATTCCGGGCGAGCAAGTTGACGGCATGGATGTCCGTGCCGTGAAAGCCGCCGGCGACGAGGCGGTGGCCTGGTGCCGCGCCGGCAACGGACCTTTCATCCTGGAAATGCAGACCTACCGCTACCGCGGCCACTCGATGTCGGATCCCGCCAAGTACCGGACCCGCGAGGAGGTCGAGAAGATCCGCCACGACCAGGACCCGATCGAGCAGGTCCGCAACCGCTTGCTCGCGGCCAAGGTCAGCGAGCAGGAACTGAAAGCCATCGACGCCGAGGTGCGCGAGATCGTCAATGCGTCGGCGGATTTTGCCCAGCGTGATCCCGAGCCCGATCCTTCCGAGCTCTGGACTGATGTCTATCGTTGAATTTTACTGCACGCGGCGAAATGAGCGCAGAACAAACTGAAGAGTGATTTCGGGAGCCGATATGCCCATTCAAGTCCTGATGCCTGCGCTGTCGCCGACGATGGAAAAGGGTAATCTTGCGAAATGGCTGAAGAAGGAAGGCGAGGCGATCAAGTCCGGCGATGTCATCGCCGAGATCGAGACCGACAAGGCGACGATGGAAGTCGAGGCGACCGATGAGGGCACGCTCGGCAGGATATTGATCCCCGAAGGCACCGCCGACGTCGCCGTCAATACGCCGATCGCGACCATCCTGTCCGACGGCGAGAGCGCCGCCGATCTCGGCAAGGCGAGCGCGCCGCCGCCCAACGTCGCCCGCGAAGCGGCGCAGTCGCGTTCGCCAGTCGGCGAGGGCAGGCCGATGATTTCGGCGCCGGCGACTCCGTCGGCGCCCGCCGCCGTGGCCGAGCGCGATCCGGAAGTTCCGGCGGGCACCGAGATGGTGACCATGACCATCCGCGAGGCGCTGCGCGATGCGATGGCCGAGGAGATGCGTCGCGATCCCGATGTCTTCGTCATGGGTGAGGAGGTCGCGGAATATCAGGGCGCCTACAAGGTCACGCAGGGCCTGCTGCAGGAATTCGGAGCCCGCCGCGTGATCGATACGCCGATCACCGAGCACGGCTTTGCCGGCGTCGGCGTTGGTGCGGCGATGTCGGGACTGAAGCCGATCGTCGAATTCATGACCTTCAACTTCGCCATGCAGGCGATCGACCAGATCATCAATTCCGCGGCCAAGACGCTGTACATGTCGGGCGGCCAGATGGGCTGTTCGATCGTGTTTCGCGGACCGAACGGCGCAGCCGCCCGCGTTGCCGCCCAACACAGCCAGGATTATTCGGCCTGGTATTCGCAGATTCCCGGGCTGAAGGTGATCGCGCCGTTCTCGGCCGCCGACCACAAGGGGCTGCTGAAGGCGGCGATCCGCGATCCCAACCCGATCATTTTCCTGGAGAACGAAGTCCTGTACGGGCAGAGCGGCGAGGTCCCGAAGCTTGACGACTACCTGATCCCGATCGGCAAGGCGCGGATCGTTCGCACCGGCGGGCACGTCACCCTGATCTCGTGGTCGCACGGCATGACCTACGCGCTGAAGGCCGCCGACGAACTGGCAAAGGAAGGCATCGAGGCCGAGGTCATTGACCTGCGCACGCTGCGCCCGATGGACACCGAAACCATCGTGGCCTCGGTGAAGAAGACCGGCCGCGCGGTGACGGTGGAAGAGGGCTGGCAGCAGAGCGGCGTCGGCGCCGAGATCGCCGCCCGCATCATGGAGCAGGCCTTCGATTACCTCGACGCGCCGGTTGCGCGGGTGTCCGGCAAGGACGTGCCGATGCCCTATGCGGCGAACCTCGAAAAGCTCGCTTTGCCCAACGTGGCCGAGGTGGTCGCGGCCGCCAAAGCCGTCGCATATCGGTAAGCGCATGGCCGGTCCCAACCAGCAGCCACTGCCACCTGACGTCATTGGCCGCGAGGACGCCACGGAGGTGTTGCGGGCGTTCGTGGTCGATGGCGGGCTCTCGATCGCCTTCCAGCGCGCCTTCGAGGATCCTGAAATGTGGGGTCTGCTCCTGGTCGATATCGCCCGCCATGCCGCCCGCGTCTATGCGCGCGAGAGCGGCTATACCGAGGACGAGGCGCTGACGCGCATCGTCGATATGTTCGACGCCGAAATCAACCGGCCGACCGATATCGGCTCTACCACGTCGCGTTCGCAACAGGGTCACTGACAATGCCGATCAACATCTTGATGCCCGCGCTGTCGCCCACGATGGAGAAGGGCAACCTTGCCAAGTGGCTCAAGAAAGAGGGCGACAAGGTCAAATCCGGCGACGTGATCGCCGAGATCGAGACCGACAAGGCGACGATGGAAGTCGAGGCGGTTGACGAGGGGACTATCGCGAAAATCCTGGTGCCAGAGGGCACCCAGGATGTGCCGGTCAACGATATCATCGCGGTCATGGCGGGCGACGGCGAGGACGTGAGGGCGGCGGGAACCGGCGCGGCATCCTCGCCCAAGGCCGCTGAAAAGCCTGCTGCAAGCGCTCCCGCAGCCCCGGCGGCGAAGCCTGCCGCCGCGGCGCCGGCATTAGCCCCCGTTGCGCCAGCGGCCGCGCTCGCCAACGGCCACGCGCGCGTCTTCTCGTCGCCGCTCGCTCGTAGGCTCGCCAGGGACGCCGGCATCGAACTCATCCGTATCGCCGGTTCCGGTCCGCACGGCCGCGTCATTGCCCGCGACGTCGAGGGCGCCAAGTCCGGCAAGGGCCTCAAGGCGCCGGCCGCGGCGTCAGCAGCCGGCCCCGGCATCGCGACGATGGGCGCGGTTCCCCCCGGGATGTCCGACAAGCAGATTCTGGCGCTGTTCGAGCAGGGCTCTTACGAAATCGTGCCGCATGATGGGATGCGCCGCACGATCGCCCAGCGCCTGACGGCGTCGGTGCAGACGGTGCCGCACTTCTACCTGACGATGGATTGCGACGTCGGCAAGCTCCTGGCCGCACGTGAGGAGATCAACGCCGCGGCGCCCACGGACAAGGAAAAGAAGCCGCTCTACAAGCTCTCGGTCAACGACTTCGTCATCAAGGCGATGGCGATCGCGCTGCAGCGGGTGCCCGATTGCAATGTGAGCTGGACCGAAGCCGGCATGCTCAAGCACCGGCATTCCGACATCGGCGTGGCGGTGGCGATGCCCGGCGGCCTGATCACGCCGATCATCCGCAAGGCCGAAACCAAGACGCTATCCACCATCTCGGCGGAGATGAAGGATTTCGCCGCGCGGGCGCGCGCGCGCAAGCTGAAGCCGGAGGAGTATCAGGGCGGCACCACGGCGGTGTCCAACCTCGGCATGTACGGCATCAAGGACTTTACGGCGGTGATCAACCCGCCGCACGCCACCATACTCGCGGTCGGCGTCAGCGAGGAGCGCGCGGTGGCGCGCGCTGGCAGGGTCGAGGCCGCCCAGATCATGAGCGTGACGCTGTCCTGCGACCACCGCGCGGTCGATGGCGCGCTCGGGGCGGAGTTGATCCGCGCGTTCAAGTTGCTGGTCGAAAATCCCGTGATGATGATGGCTTGACCATTGCATGCCGTCATTGCGAGTGCAGCCAAGAATCCATCGCACGTCCAGCCGGTGGATCGGGTTGTCGCATCCGTGCAAGATTGCTCTTGCAATGAACCAGTACCGATGACCGTACGATGACAGCGAGCGCATGACATGACCGATACATCCTTCGACGTCATCATCATCGGCTCCGGCCCCGGCGGCTACGTCACCGCGATCCGAGCCGCCCAGCTCGGATTCAAAACCGCCATCGTCGAGAAATCCTACCTCGGCGGCATCTGCCTGAACTGGGGCTGCATCCCGACCAAGGCGCTGTTGCGCTCGGCCGAGATCTACCACTACATGCAGCACGCCGGGGATTACGGGCTCTCCGCCGAGAAGGTGTCGTTCGACCCCAAAGCGGTGGTGGCGCGCTCGCGCGGCGTCTCAAAGCGCCTCAATGACGGCGTCGGCTTCCTGATGAAGAAGAACAAGGTGACGGTGATCTGGGGCGAGGCCGCGATCGACGCGCCCGGCAAGGTCACCGTGAAGAAGTCCGCCGCCGAGGCGCCGAAGGGCGCGCTGGGCGAGGGCGCGTATCAGGCCAAACACATCATCATCGCGACCGGCGCGCGGCCGCGGGTGCTGCCGGGGCTGGAGCCCGACAAGAAACTGGTCTGGACCTATTTCGAGGCGATGGTGCCGGAGCGGATGCCGAAATCGCTGCTGGTGGTTGGTTCCGGCGCGATCGGCATCGAGTTCGCCTCGTTCTTCAAGACCATGGGCGCCGACGTCACCGTGGTCGAGGTGCTGCCGCAGATACTCCCGGTCGAGGACGCCGAGATCGCCGGCCTCGCGCGCAAGCGGTTCGAAAAGCAAGGCATCAAGATCCTCAGCAACACCAAGGTCACCAAGCTGGAGAAGAAGGCCGACAGCGTGGTCGCCACCATCGACGACGGCAAGAAGCCGCAGGCGGTCGAGTTCGAGCGGGTGATCTCCGCGGTCGGCGTGGTCGGCAATATCGAAGGACTTGGGCTGGAGAAGCTCGGCGTCAAGACCGACCGCGGCTGCGTCGTGATCGACGGCTACGGCAAGACTAATATCCCCGGCATCTACGCCATCGGCGACGTTGCGGGCCCGCCGATGCTCGCCCACAAGGCCGAGCATGAGGGCGTGATCTGCATCGAGGCGATCAAGGGGCTGCATCCGCACGCCATGGACAGGAATCTCATTCCCGGCTGCACCTATTGCAACCCGCAGATCGCTTCCGTCGGTCTGACCGAGGCGAGGGCGAAGGAGGGCGGCCGCGAGATCCGCGTCGGCCGCTTCCCGTTCGTCGGCAACGGCAAGGCGATCGCGCTTGGCGAGGACCAGGGCCTGGTCAAGGTGATCTTCGACAAGAAGACCGGTCAACTGCTCGGCGCGCACATGATCGGCGCTGAAGTCACCGAGTTGATCCAGGGCTACGTGGTCGCCATGAACCTGGAGACCACCGAGGAAGAGCTGATGCACACGGTGTTCCCGCATCCGACCCTGTCCGAGATGATGAAGGAAGCCGTGCTGGACGCCTATGGACGCGTGCTCAACGTGTGAGGCATGATCGCTTTGTCGATGCTGAAACCTATGTGAGGGAGTACGAGATGCGAAGGATACTACTGTCGGCGCTCATGCTGTTGGCATTCGGCGGCGCGGCCATGGCGCAGGGCTTTCCATCGCGCCCCCTCACGATCATCGTGCCGTTCGCCGCCGGCGGTCCCTCGGATGTGATGGCGCGTATTCTCGCCGAGCGGATGAAGGTTACGCTTGGCGAGCAGATCCTGGTCGAGAACGTGACCGGAGCCGCCGGTTCGGTGGCGGTCGGTCGCGCGGCGCGCGCGCCGGCCGACGGCCATACCATCAGCTTCGGCCATCTCGGCACCCACGTCGCCAACGGCGCGATCTACAAGCTGGGCTACGACCTCGTCACCGATCTCGAACCGGTGGCGTTGCTGCCGAGCAATCCGATGATCATCGTCAGCAAGAACGCGGTGCCCGCGAAATCGCTGCAGGAATTTCTCACCTGGTTGAAGGCGCAGCCGACGCCGCCGACTGCGGGCACCGCGGGCGCCGGCTCCGGAAGCCACATCGCCGGGCTCTATTTCGAGAACATCACCGGCATCAAGCTGCAGTATGTGCCCTATCGCGGCACCGGCCCCGCGATGAACGATCTGGTGTCCGGGCAGATCGATCTGATCGTCGACCAGACCTCGAACTCGATCGGGCAGGTGCGTGCCGGCAACATCCGCGCCTACGCCATCACCGACAGCAAGCGGGTAGATTCCGCGCCCGACATTCCGACCGTGGACGAGGCGGGATTGCCGGGATTCCACATGACACTGTGGTCGGGTCTTTGGGTGCCCAAGGGGACGCCCGGCGGCGTGGTCGCAAAGCTCAACGCCGCGGCGGTGGAAGCCCTCAACGATTCCGCGGTGCGCAGGCAACTGGAGAATCTCGGCCTGCAGATGCCGCCCAAGGAGAAGCTCTCGCCCGAGGCGCTCGGGGCCTGGCAAAAGGCGGAGATTGCGAAGTGGTGGCCGATGATCAAGGCCGCCAACGTGCGGGTCGACTAATCGAGCGCGCCAAAAAGGGTTGCCTTCGCGCCACGATTGTTGCGTGACCGCAACAGTGTCAGATCATTTGGCTCCCCTGGTGCCCGGTTGAGCCCCGCGCCGCTTTTTGGCCACACCCCTCCATGATTCATTAGGCCTCGCACGCGGAAGCCAAAGCGCGCGACGGCGAAGGGAAATCTCCCCGCAACCGACAAGCACGATGGCTGGGAAACAGGTTCGGGAATGGACGCCAAGACCCCCCTCCAGAAGAGGCTGCCGAGCCGGCACGTGACGGAAGGGCCCGAGCGGGCGCCCCACCGGTCCTATCTGTACGCGATGGGCCTGACCACCCAGCAGATCCACCAGCCATTCGTCGGCGTAGCTTCGTGCTGGAATGAGGCCGCGCCCTGCAACATTTCGCTGATGCGCCAGGCGCAGGCGGTCAAGAAGGGGGTGGCGTCCGCCGGAGGCACCCCGCGCGAGTTCTGCACCATCACCGTCACCGACGGTATCGCCATGGGCCATGACGGCATGCGCTCGTCGCTGCCCTCTCGCGAATGCATCGCCGATTCGGTCGAACTGACGATCCGCGGCCACGCCTATGACGCGCTGGTCGGGCTTGCCGGCTGCGACAAGTCGCTGCCGGGCATGATGATGGCGATGGTCCGGCTCAACGTGCCCTCGATTTTCATCTATGGCGGCTCGATATTGCCCGGCAATTTTCGTGGCCAGCAGGTCACGGTTCAGGACATGTTCGAGGCCGTCGGCAAGCACTCGGTCGGCGAAATGTCGGACGCCGATCTCGACGAAATCGAGCGGGTGGCTTGCCCGTCGGCCGGCGCTTGCGGCGCACAATTCACCGCCAACACCATGGCCACGGTTTCCGAAGCGATCGGGCTGGCGCTGCCCTATTCCGCTGGCGCGCCGGCGCCTTACGAAATCCGTGACGCGTTTTGCACTGCCGCCGGCGAAAAGGTGATGGAGCTGATCGCCTCCAATATCCGGCCGCGCGACATCGTCACCCGACGCGCGCTGGAAAACGCCGCTGCCGTGGTCGCGGCATCCGGCGGATCGACCAACGCTGCGCTGCACCTGCCCGCGATCGCCCATGAATGCGGAATCAAGTTCGACCTGTTCGACGTCGCCGAAATCTTCAAAAAGACTCCTTATGTCGCGGATTTGAAGCCGGGGGGCCGTTATGTTGCCAAAGACATGTTTGAAGTTGGCGGCATACCGCTTCTGATGAAGACGCTGCTCGACAACGGCTTCCTGCACGGGGATTGCATGACCGTGACGGGCCGGACGATCGCCGAAAACCTCAAGAGCGTGAAATGGAATCCGCACCAGGATGTGGTGCGGCCTGCTGACAAACCGATCACCGTCACGGGCGGCGTCGTCGGCTTGAAGGGCAATCTCGCGCCGGAGGGGGCGATCGTGAAGGTCGCGGGCATGTCGAAGCTGAAATTCACCGGTCCCGCGCGCTGCTTCGATCGCGAGGAGGACGCCTTCGAGTCGGTCCAGAAGAAAACCTACAAAGAGGGCGAGGTCATCGTGATCCGCTACGAGGGGCCGCGGGGCGGTCCCGGGATGCGGGAAATGCTTTCCACCACGGCGGCGCTGACTGGGCAGGGGATGGGCGGCAAGGTTGCCCTTATCACCGATGGCCGTTTCTCCGGCGCCACCCGCGGGTTCTGCATCGGTCATGTCGGGCCGGAGGCGGCGGTGGGAGGTCCGATTGCATTGTTGCAGGATGGCGACATTATCGAAATCGACGCCGAAGTCGGGACACTTAACGTAAAGTTGACCGAAGCTGAACTCACCCAGCGTCGAACCAAATGGAAGCCCCGGGAGACCAACCACGCGTCGGGTGCGCTGTGGAAGTATGCCCAACAGGTTGGGCCAGCGGTGGATGGGGCTGTCACCCATCCAGGCGGTGCGCACGAGAAGCAGTGCTATGCGGATATCTAGGCGTATCATTCTTGCGTTGATGCTGGGGGCCGCGCCGGTGGCGGGTTCCGGAATCGCGCTTGACGCCATCCCGGGCAAGCCCGATGCCGGGTTGGCGGTCACCCAGCCTGCTGCGCCGGCGCTCCCGTCTCAAGGTCTCACCGCCCAGGCCCTCAAGAAGTCGGCCGCGACGTCGGCGGCTGCGCCCTCGCTGAACTCGCTGCAGTATGCCGCCGAGGGCGGCCATCCCGTGGCGCAGTGGAAGCTTGGGCGGATGTACGCCGACGGCGATGGCGTCATCCAGGACGATCTGCGCGCCTTTGAGTACTTCAGCCGCATCGCGAACGCGCATGCCGAGGACAGCCCGTCGGCGCCGCAGGCGACCATCGTCGCCAATGCCTTCGTGGCGCTGGGACGCTATTATCTCAATGGCATTCCCAATTCCAAGATCAAGGCGGACACCGAGCGGGCGCGGGAGATGTTCTCCTATGCGGCGTCCTATTTCGGCAATGCAGACGCCCAATATGACCTGGCGCGGCTGTATCTGAAGACCCCGGACGCCTCGCGGGACGATTTCCGTTACGGTGCGCGCTGGCTCGGCCTGGCCGCCCAGAAGGGCCAGCACCAGGCGCAGGCGATGCTCGGCCAGATGTTGTTCAATGGCGACCGGTTGCCGCGCCAGGCGGCGCGCGGCCTGATGTGGCTGACGCTCGCGCGCGACAATGCGGCGCCCGACGAGACCTGGATCCGCGAAAGCTACAACCGGGCGATCGCCAGGGCGTCCGACGACGACCGCGCCACCGCGCTGCAGATGCTCGAGCATTGGGTGCAGGGCCGCAAGAATTGACGTTCGCCGTCGCTGAAGTGAAGGTGGGCACTTTTTCGCTTTACCCGCCTGACGACTGCAGCCGCTACGTCTTCGCCAGATCGAAATCCGCCCAAACCGGCACATGGTCCGAGGGCTTTTCCCAGCCGCGCACATAGCTGTCGATGCCGACCCGGATCAGGCGGTCGCTGGCCTGCGGCGACAGCAGCAGATGGTCGATCCGGATCCCCCAGTTCTTCTGCCAGGCGCCGGCCTGGTAGTCCCAGAACGTGTATTGGCCGGGCGCGTCGGTGACGGCGCGCAGGGCGTCGGTCAGCCCCAGGCCAAGCAGCGACTGATAGGCCTCGCGGGTTTCGGTCCTGAACAGCGCGTCGTTGGCCCAGGCGGCGGGGTTGTAGACGTCCTCCGCCGCCGGAATGACGTTGAAGTCGCCCGCCAGCACCAGCGGCTCCTCCGCCTTCATACGCTCGCGCGCGTAGTCACGAAGGCGTGACATCCACCGCAGCTTGTAGGGATATTTGTCCGTATCCGGAGGGTTGCCATTGGGCAGGTAAAGGCAGGCTACCCGCATCACGCCATGTTTCAGGGTGACGACACCTTCGAGGAAACGGGCGTGGGCGTCCTCATCCTCGCCGGCAAGGCCTGACTTGGTCTCGTCGAACGGCAGTTTTGACAACAGCGCCACGCCGTTAAAGGTCTTCTGGCCGTGGGTCGCGACGTTGTAGCCCAGCGCCTCGATTTCCAGCCGCGGGAAGGCTTCGTCCACGCACTTGATTTCCTGCAGGCAGGCGATGTCGGGCGAGCAGTCCTTCAGCCAGCTGAGCAGGTGGTCGATCCGCTGTCGGACCGAGTTGACGTTCCACGTCGCAATACGCATCAAATTTGACCTGGATGGTTACCGCACATTTTGGTGACTGTGGCATACCATGCGCTGTGAGGCTGTGGTAACTATCTCAAAACAAGGCGCAAAAATCGCCGTTCGGGGCAGGATCGAACCGTCCCGATCCCAAAGGGGATCGGCGAGCGTGGAACTCATGAAAAAGCGTACCTTGATCCTCCTGGCCGGAATCATCGCCATCGCGGCGGCGGCTGGATTCATCACCCGCTCGTCGTGGATGGGCGGTAGCAGCAGCGCCCAGGGGCCACAGCGCCCGCGCGTGGTTTCGGTCGAACTGGCCAGCGCCGAACGCAAATCCGTCCCCGTCGACGTCGATGCGATCGGAACGGTGACGCCGATTTCCAGCGTGGCGCTGAAATCGCGGCTGGAAACCACCATCCTGGCCGTGCACTTCGAGGACGGCGCCAGGGTCAACGAGGGCGACTTGCTGTTCACGCTCGACAGCCGCCAGCTCGAGGCCCAGATCGAACAGGCCGAGGGTATCCTCGCCAGGGACCAGGCGCAATTTGAGGGCGCGCAGCGCGACCTTCGCCGCTACAACGATCTCGTCGCCAAGGGCGCCACCACGCAGGTCAATGTCGACAATGCGCGCACCCAGTCCGACATCCTGACCGGCGCCATCAAGGCCAATCAGGCCGCGCTCGAGAATCTCAAAGTGCAGAAGAGCTATACCATGATCCGCGCGCCGTTTTCGGGACGGATCAGCGTCGCCAATGTGAAGGTCGGAAACTTCGTTCGTCCGGCCGACACCACGCCGCTGGCGGTCATCAACCAGATGGCTCCTGTCTATGTGACGTTCGCGGTGCCGCAGCGCGTCCTGGTCGATCTCAGGGAGTCGATGGCCAAGGGGGTCTCCCGCGTGACCGCCACCATTCCGGGCCATTCGCGTTCCGAGACCGGCAGGGTAGCCATGGTCGACAACACCGTCGATGCGAGCACCGGCATGGTCACGGTGCGCGGCGTCATGGACAACGCCAATGAGACGCTGTGGCCGGGAACGCTGGTCTCGACCAAGCTCGTGATCCGCAGCGAGGATTCGATCGTGGTGCCGACGGTGGCGGTGCAGCGCAGCCAGAGCGGCAATTTCGTATTCGTGGTCAAGGACGGCACGGCCAGGGTTCAGCCGGTCAAGGTCGACCGTACTTCTCAGGGCATGTCGGTGATTTCGGAGGGGCTCGCCGGCAACGAAAGCGTCGTCGTCGACGGCCAGTTGCTGCTGTCAGACGGGTCGCTGGTCGAGCCGCGCAGCAAAAAGGCCGGAGCCTGACCGATGACGCTGTCCGAACTCTGCATCCGCCGGCCGGTCATGACCACGCTGATCACGGCCTCGATCATCGCGTTCGGCGTTTTCGCGTTCCGCCTGCTGCCGGTATCGGCGCTGCCGCGCGTCGACTTCCCGACCATTGCGGTGAACGCGACCTTGCCGGGCGCCAGCGCCGACACCATGGCGGCTTCGGTTGCCGGCGTCATCGAGCGTCAGCTCTCGACCATCGCCGGCATCTCCTCGATGTCCTCGAGCTCGTCGCAGGGCAGCAGTGTCATCACCATCCAGTTCGATCTCAACCGCAACATCGACGCCGCCGCGCTGGACGTGCAGACCGCGCTCACGATCGCGCAGCGCCGCTTGCCGGTCGAGATGATTACCCCGCCGAGTTTCCGCAAAGTGAACCCGGCCGACTTCCCGGTGCTGTTCGTGGTGTTGGGCTCCTCGACGCTACCGCTTTCGGCGGTCAACGAGTATGGCGACATCACCATCGGCCAGGCGCTGTCGCAGATTCCGGGCGTCGCCCAGGTCAGCGTCTACGGAGCGCAGAAATTCGCCATTCGCGTCCAGGCTGATCCGGAAGCCGCCGCCGCGCGCGGCCTGTCGCTCGAGGACATCCGCACCGCGGTCGCTCGCGCCAATTCCTCGACCCCGGTCGGCACGCTGAACGGTCCGAAACAGGACGTCGCCCTGCAGGCCTCCGGCCAGATGGACAAGGCGATCGATTATCGCCAGATCGTGGTGGCCTGGCGCAACGGCTCGCCGGTCAAGCTCGACGAGGTGGCGAGAATCTACGACAGTGTCGAGAACGAGCGCATCGCCAGCTGGTTTAACGGCAACCGCTCCATCGTGCTGGGGATCCAGAAGCAGCCGGACGCCAACACCGTGGCGGTGGTCGACGCCATCCGGGCCAAATTGCCGGTGCTGCGGGCACAGATCCCGCCGTCGGTTTCGATCAACATGCTGATGGACCGCTCGATCTCGATTCGCCAGGCGGTGGCCGACGTCCAGGAAACGCTGCTAATCGCGATCGGGCTCGTCATCCTCGTGATTTTCCTGTTTCTGCGCTCGGCGTCCGCGACCTTCATCCCGGCGCTGGCGGTTCCGATTTCCCTGCTCGGCACCTGCGCGGTGATGTACGCGCTCGATTATTCCATCAACAACATGACGCTGCTGGCGCTGACGCTATCGGTCGGCTTCGTGGTCGACGACGCCATCGTCATGCTGGAGAACATCGTCCGCCACATCGAGCGCGGCATGCGCCCGTTCGAGGCCGCGTTGAAGGGCGCGCGCGAGATCGGCTTCACCATCATTTCTATCACCTTCTCGCTGATTGCCGTGTTCATTCCGGTGTTGTTGATGGGCGGCGTCGTCGGCCGCGTGTTCCGCGAATTCGCGGTCACGGTGTCGATCGCGATCGTGGTTTCCGGGTTCGTGTCGCTGACGCTGACGCCGATGCTCTGCGCGCGGATGCTGCGGGCGCACGACCCCAACAAAAAGCCCAACATCGTACTTCGCGCCTTTGAGCGGGTGTTTGATTCCTGGCTGCGCGCCTATGAATGGACGCTCGACTGGGTGCTGGCGCGCAAGCGGCTGATGCTGATGGTTACGCTGGCGACGCTCGGCGGCACCATCTACCTCTACATGATCGTGCCGAAGGGCTTCTTTCCGCAGGAGGATACCGGTTTCCTGATCGGCGTCACCGAGGCTGCCACCGACACTTCCTTTGATGCAATGAGGGAGCGGCAGCAGGCGCTGGTCGATGTGCTCAAGTCAGATCCGGCGATCGAGTATATCAACTCCACCGTCGGCGCCGGCGGGCCCAACACCACCGCCAACTACGGCCGCCTGTTCATCGCGCTGAAGCCGAAGAAGGAACGCGACAACCTCACCGCGATCATCGGGCGGCTGCGCGCCAAGGCGCGGCAGGTTCCGGGGATGCAGGCGTTCTTCCAGCCGATCCAGAACCTCAATATCGGCGGCCGGATTTCCAAGAGCCAGTACCAGTATGTGATGCAGAGCGGCGACACCGAAGCGCTGTACCGGGTGGCGCCGGAGATGCGTGACAGGATCGAGAAGCTGCCGGGCCTGCTCGACGTCACCACCGACCTCTACATCAAGAACCCGCAGCTGACGGTCGATATCGACCGGGAAAAGGCTGCGGTCTACGGCATCACCGTCGATCAGGTCCGCAACCAGCTCTACAACGCCTATGGCTCGCGCCAGATCGGCACCATTTACACGCCCTCGAACGACTACCAGATCATCCTGGAAGTGCAGCCGCAGTTCCGCGTCGATCCGTCGGACCTTTCGCGGCTATACTTGAAGACCCAGAACAACCAGACCATTCCGCTGTCGGCGGTGGCGAGGCTGGTTCCGTCCGTCGGTCCGCTGCAGATCAATCACCAGGCACAGCAACCCGCGGTGACGATTTCCTTCAACCTCGCGCCCGGTCAGTCACTGGGCTACGCGGTCGACAAGATTACCGAACTGGAGCGGAACTCGAACCTGCCGGCAACTATTGCCACCGGCTTCTCCGGAACGGCCCAGGTGTTTCAGGAGTCGTTGCGTGGGCAGGGCGTCCTGATCCTCGCCGCGGTGTTCGCCGCCTTCGTCATCCTCGGCATTCTCTACGAGAGCTTCATCCATCCCATCACCATCATTTCGGGGCTGCCCTCGGCCGGCATCGGCGCGATCCTGACCCTGATGCTGTTCGGGATGGAGATGTCGGTCATCGCCATGATCGGGATCGTGATGCTGGTCGGCATCGTCAAGAAGAACGCCATCATGATGGTGGACTTCGCGCTCGATCGCCGCCGCGTCGGCCTCAGCGCCGAGCACGCGATCCGCGAAGCGGCGCTGTTGCGTTTCCGTCCGATCATGATGACGACCTTTGCCGCGATCTTCGGCACCCTGCCGATCGCGCTCGGCACCGGCGCCGGCGCCGAACTGCGCCAGCCGCTTGGCATCGCCGTGGTCGGCGGCCTGATCCTGTCGCAGCTGCTGACGCTCTACATCACGCCTGTCGTCTACATCTATCTCGACCGCTTCGACCGCCGGCTGCGGCGCAAGCTCGAACCGCAGGAGCAGACCGACGAGGCCGAGCGGCCGCGCGTCGTCGCCGCCGAATGACGATGTACGGGCGCGCGGTGCGGTTGACGGCGCGGTGCACCGGCATTCTCGTCGCGCTGGCGGGGACGGCCGGGACCATTGGCCCGGCCGTTGCGCAGCAGCCGATCGAGATCTTCGACGCCCACCTCCACTACAATTGGGAGCCGAAACCCCATTACAACGTCGAGGAGGTGCTGGCGCTGTTCCGGAAGCACCGCGTCACCGGCATCCTCGCCACCAGCCGCCCGAACACCGGCACCCATGCGCTGATGGATGCGAAGCCGCCCGGCCTGCAGATTGTCCCCTTCATCCGGCCCTACCGGGTCCGCGCCGACATCCAGACCTGGTTCGGCGACCCCTTCATTTTCGATCTGGTGCAGGACGAGTTCAAGCGCGGCTATTACCGCGGCATCGGCGAGTTTCACATCTCGGGCAAGGCGGCGGAAAACGACTGGGTCAGGAAAACCGTCGATTTCGCGGTTCAGCACGATCTCTATCTGCACGCCCATGCCGACGACTCCGCCGTCGAAATCCTGATGCGGCACAATCCGCGCGCCCGCATCATCTGGGCCCATACCGGCTTCGGCCTTTCGACCGACCGCGTCGCGGAGATGCTCGCGAAATACCCGAAGCTCTGGGGCGAGCTATCCTACCGCGGCGGCATCGTCGATGGCGGCGGAAAGCTGACGGCGGAATGGCGAGCCCTGTTCGAGCGCCACCCCGACCGCTTCCTGATCGGCTCCGACACCTGGATCAACGAACGCTGGGAAAGCTACGGCGAGATCATCGCCGGCTACCGCGCCTGGCTCGCGCAACTGCCACCAAAGATCGCCGCGCAGATCGCGCACGGCAATGCGAAGGCGTTGTTCGGCGCGGGGCGCTAACCTCCAGGCCATCGGCTGCGACCTAGATTGGGACCGATGCCTTCAGGTCACTCAAATCGAGAAACTGGTCCCGCAACCGCACGAGGCCGTCGCGTTCGGATTGACCACCCGGAACGAGGCGCCGATCAGGTCGTCGACGAAATCGACTTCGGAGCCGGCGAGGAACGGCACCGAGGCGGGATCGACAAGCACCACCGCGCCCTCGCGCGCGATCACGAGGTCATCCTCGGCCTTGTCATGGTCGACGTCGAATTTGTACTGGAAGCCGGAGCAACCGCCGCCTTCGACGGAGATGCGCAGCATGGCGCCGTCGCCCTCGGTCTTGAGGATTTCCCCGATGCGGCGGGCGGCCCGCTCGCTGACGGTGATGGCAGGGGTCATGGCGTGATCTCCGGGCGTCATACCCAAATCGGGCGGGATGACGTATCAGATATAGTTAGGTGCGCAATCCCGCGGAATCAAATGGATAAGGACTAAAAAACCGTGTCGGTCGGAATGGCTGCCCCCCGCGCGCCCTACGCCTGCGACCCCGATTCCAGCCGCGGCCGGCTGTTTGCGGAGCCGCCGAGCCGGTCGCGGAGCCCGTTCCGGCGGGATTGCGACCGGGTGATCCATTCGACCGCCTTCCGGCGGCTGAAGCACAAGACCCAGGTCTTTGTGTTCCATGAAGGCGATCATTACCGGACCCGGCTGACCCATTCGCTGGAAGTAGCCCAGATCGCCCGCGCGCTCGCCCGCCAGCTCGGGCTCGACGAGGATCTGACCGAAACGCTGGCGCTGGCCCACGACCTCGGCCATCCCCCGTTCGGCCATGCCGGGGAGCGGGCGCTCGACAAATGCCTGCGGGCCCATGGCGGCTTCGACCACAACGCGCAGGCGCTGCGGGTGGTGACCGCTTTGGAGCACCGCTATCCCGAATTCGACGGGCTGAACCTGACCTGGGAATCGCTGGAGGGCATCGTCAAGCACAACGGTCCGCTGACGGAGCCGGGCGGGGCCGCGGCCGGGCCTCATCGGGAGAGCGGGCTTCCCGCCGGCATCTCGGATTTCAACCGGAAGTTCGATCTGGAGCTGTGGAGCTACGCCTCGCTGGAGGCGCAGGTCGCAGCCTTCGCCGACGACATTGCCTATGACGCCCACGACATTGACGACGGGCTGCGCGCCGGCCTGTTCGCCGTCGACGATCTCAAGGAGATGCCGCTCACGGAAGCGATCATCGCGGAGATCGACCGGCGCTATCCCGCGCTCGACGACGCCAGGCGCGGCGCAGAGCTGGTGCGCGAACTGATTTCGCACCTGATCGGCGCGGTCATGTCGGAGACCGGCAGCCGTCTGGCCGCCGCCAAACCGCAATCGGCCCACGATATCCGCCGTCACCATCAGCCGCTGGTGGCGTTTTCGCCTGGGGTTGCGGAGGAGGAGGCCGCCATCAAGGCGTTCCTGAAAATCAGGATGTACCGCCATGCGCGGGTGATGCGGGTGATGGGTGAGGCGGAGGCGATCCTGTTCGACCTGTTCGCGCGCTACCAGGCCTCACCGGGCGACCTGCCGGCGGAATGGGTCGAGGGCAGCGAGCAGGAGAGCGAGGGCGAGCGCGCCCGGCGGATCGGCAATTTCATCGCCGGGATGACCGACCGCTTTGCGCTGATGGAGCACCAAAGGCTTTTTGACTCGACCCCGGATTTGCGTTAGGCGGCGACCATGTCCGACCAGTCAGCCTTGCCGCACCTGTTCGCCGACGTGCTCGCGCGCGTGCTGGCGGTATGCGCCGATCTCGCCGCCGAAAGCAAATGGCCTGACGGCATCGATTTCTCCCGCGTCGTGGTCGAACCGCCGCGCGAGGCGACCCATGGCGACATGGCGACGAACGCCGCGATGGTACTCGCCAGGGACGCCGGAGCCAAGCCGCGCGATCTCGCCGAGCGGATCGCCGAAAAACTGCGTGCCGACGATATGGTGGCCTCCGTCGATGTCGCCGGTCCGGGCTTCATCAACCTCACCTTGAAGCCCCAGGTGTGGGCCGATGCGCTGCGCACCGTGCTGCGCGAGGGCGCGTCCTACGGCCGAAGCGCGATCGGTCGCGGCGCCAAGGTCAACGTCGAATATGTCTCTGCCAATCCGACCGGGCCGATGCATGTCGGGCATTGCCGTGGCGCGGTGTTCGGCGACGCGCTGGGCAGCCTGTTGCAGTCTGCGGGCTTTGACGTCACCCGCGAATACTACATCAATGACGCCGGCGCGCAGGTCGACGTGCTGGCGCGCTCGTCCTTCCTGCGCTACCGCGAGGCGCTTGGCGAGAGCATCGACGAGATCCCGGACGGGCTCTATCCCGGCGACTATCTGGTGCCGGTCGGGCAGGCGCTAGCCGCCGAGCATGGCGATCGGCTGAAGGCGATGCCGGAAGGCGCGTGGCTTCCGATCGTCCGTGCGAAAGCCGTCGCCATGATGATGGACATGATCAAGGGCGATCTCGCCGCGCTCAACATCAAGCACGACGTGTTTTTCTCGGAGCGGTCGCTGGTCGAAACCGGCAATAACAAGGTCACCGAAACCATCGATTTCCTGCGCTCCAAGGGCGACATCTACCAAGGCCGCCTGCCGCCGCCGAAGGGCAAGCCGACCGAGGACTATGAAGACCGCGAGCAGACCCTGTTCCGCGCCACCGCCTATGGCGACGACGTCGATCGGCCGCTGATCAAGTCGGATGGTTCCTATACCTATTTCGCCTCCGACATCGCCTATCACAGGAACAAGATCGAGCGCGGCTTCCTCGACATGATCGACGTGTTCGGCGCCGATCACGGCGGCTACATCAAGCGCATGCAGGCGGCGGTGAAGGGGGTCAGCGCCGGCAAGGCCGCGCTCGACGTCAAGGTGGTGCAGCTCGTGCGCCTCCTGCGCAACGGCGAGCCGGTGAAAATGTCGAAACGGTCCGGTGATTTCGTCACGCTGCGCGAAGTGGTTGACGAGGTCGGTTCCGACGCCGTGCGGTTCATGATGCTGTTCCGCAAGAACGACGCCGTGCTCGATTTCGACCTAGCGAAAGTGATCGAGCAGTCCAAGGACAACGCGGTGTTCTATGTTCAGTACGGCCACGCCCGCGGCCACTCGATCTTCAAGAATGCTCGTGAATTGGTTCCCGACCTGCCCGAGGATGATGTCGCCCGGTCGACCTGGCTCGCCGCCGCCCCGGTCGAGCGGCTGACCGACCCGGCGGAGCTTGACCTGCTGAAGCGGCTGGCGCTCTATCCCCGAATGATCGAGGCTGCGGCGGTGGCACATGAGCCCCACCGAATCGCTTTTTATCTATATGATTTGGCCAGCGAATTTCATGCGCTATGGACGAAAGGGCGCGATTTGCCCTATTTACGCTTCATTATGAATAATGATGCAGAGATCACAAAGGCGCGGCTGGCGATGGTCCAGGGCGTCGTTTCGGTACTAGCATCGGGGTTAGCCGTTCTCGGCGTCCACGCTCCATCCGAGATGCGGTAGCAGGGGCAAAAGTCCTCACGAATGGGGGTTCGTGAGGATATCTGGCAGGGGCCAATTCGTCGGCATGTTTCGCGGACATGGCGGCTTGGCGCTGTCCCGCAGGGGATGCATCACCACGATGGCTGATCGATATAGAGACCGACCTTTTCCCGCCCAGGAGAGCTACGATCGCCATGATCGCGGCGGCGACTCCTACGGCGCGGATCGTGTCGAGGGCGATCCGCTGGCCGAACTGGCGCGGCTGATCGGGCAAACGGACACGTTCGCGGACGCAGCCAAGGCTCCGCCACATCCGCTGCAATCGCGCGCATTGGCGCATCCGCAATATGACCTGCCCGAGGATGATCTCACCGCTGCCCCCGGCCCGCCGCGGTGGATGCAGCGCGCCCGGCACGAAACCGTCCCGCCGCCGCTGAACTACGACGAGCCCGACTATCAGCCGGCGCCGGTGCACCCCCTGCATCGATATGCGGCCCAGCATCCTCAGGCGAGCGGGGAGGACCAATACGAGTCGCCGCAATACGCCGCCGCCGAGCCGCGGCCCGACCCTTCGCGCTACGACGATGCGCTGTACGGCAAGATCGAATCCGGCGGCCAGGAATATCAACGCGATCCAGCCTATCCGGACGATCCTTACGCCTACCAGGATGACTATGAGGAAGAACCCGAGCCGAAGAAGCGCTCGACCGGGCTGATGACGATCGCTGCGGTGGTGGCGCTCGCCGTGGTCGGAACCGGTGCAGCGTTTGGCTATCGCACCTATGTCGGTTCGCCCCGTGGCGAGCCGCCGATCATCAAGGCCGACAACAGCCCTACCAAGGTGGTGCCGGCGCCGTCGGGCGGCAGCGCGCCCAAGACCCCCGACCGCCTGCTGCCGGGCGACGGCAGCGAAAAACTGGTGTCGCGCGAGGAAGCGCCTGTTGACGTCAATGTCCGATCCGGGGCTCCGCGCTTGGTGTTTCCGTCGCCGAACCTGAACGCCAGCTCGCTGCCGGTCGGCAGCGTTCCTCCTGCTGGCGCGCTGCCAGCAAGCGAGCCGCGCAAGGTCAAGACGCTGGCGGTCAAGGGCGACGCCAGTGAGAATGGCGGCGTTCCGACCAGCGCGATCGCTCCGCCGGCACGGACTGTGCCGTTATCGCGTTCCGTGACGGCCCCTGCCGCTGCACCTCCCGCCGGGCGCAATCCTGCATCGGCCAACGCCAGCGCCAATTCGCCGATTCCACTGACCCCGCAAGGCGCGCCGCCGTCCGATCCGGCGCCGACCCGGCTGGCAGCGACCAACCCGGTTCAGGCCGCCCCGTCGGCCTCCGGCGGTTACCTGGTGCAGGTCTCCTCGCAGAAGACCGAGGCCGATGCACAGGCCTCCTACCGGACGCTGCAGAGCAAGTTTCAGGCGGAATTGGGCTCCCGACCGCCGCTGATCAAGCGTGCCGACCTCGGCGAGAAGGGCGTGTTCTATCGCGCCATGGTCGGCCCGTTCAACTCGTCGGAAGAGGCGACGCAATTCTGCATGAGTCTGAAATCCGCGGGCGGCCAGTGCTTCGTCCCAAGGAATTAGCGGCGGTTTCCTTGACCCCGGTGCAGCAAGGGGCCTAATCGATCCCCATGAGCAGCCGCGCATTCATCACGGGCATATCAGGAACTCAGTTGAGCGTGGCGGAGCGCGAATTCATCCGGGGCGCGCGGCCGTGGGGATTCATCCTGTTCAAACGCAACGTCGATACCCCGGATCAGGTAGCGGCGCTCGTTGGCGAATTGCGCAGCTGCGTCGATCGCGCGGATGCCCCTGTTCTGATCGACCAGGAAGGCGGACGGGTGGCGCGGCTCGGCCCGCCGCACTGGCCGGTCTATCCACCCGGCGCCGCCCTTGGGGCGCTGTACGACCTCGATCCTGCGCTTGGGCTGCGCGCGGCTCGCTTGAGTTCACGGCTGATCGCGGCCGACCTGATCGATCTCGGCATCACCGTCGACTGCCTGCCGCTGGCGGATGTGCCGGTCGCAGGCGCCGATGCGGTGATCGGCGACCGCGCCTATGGAACCACGCCGGCCAAGGTCGCGGCAATCGCCCGAGCCGTCACCGACGGGCTGGAGCAGGGCGGCGTCCTGCCGGTCCTGAAGCACATTCCCGGTCACGGGCGCGCCGCCGCCGACAGCCATTTCAGGCTGCCGATGGTCGATACGCCCGGCGATGAACTGGAACGGACCGATTTCGCCGCCTTCAAACCACTGGCGGACCTGCCGATGGCGATGACGGCACATGTTGTGTTTAGCGCGCTTGACCCTGCCCAACCCGCGACGACTTCTGCGACAATCATCCAGAAGGTGATTCGCGGTGTGATTGGATTCCAAGGCCTGTTGATGAGTGACGATGTGTCGATGAATGCGTTGGCGGGATCGATCGCGGAACGAACCCGCGCCACCATCAACGCGGGCTGCGACATGGTTCTGCATTGCAACGGTAAGCTCGACGAGATGGACGATGTCGCGCGCGAGACGCCTGAACTGACGGGCGAGGCGATGCGGCGCGCCGGACGGGCGCTCGCCTCGCGGAAGTCGCCGCAGCCGCTTGATCGGCCGGCCGCTCGCGCTGAACTTGAAGCGTTGATGGAACGGGCAGGAACGGCATGACCGCGGAGATTCTATCGTTCGAAACCGGGCGGCCCGCCGAGGTCCATGACGGCGAGCCGTCGCTGGTGGTCGATGTCGAGGGCTATGAGGGCCCGCTCGACCTGCTGCTTACGCTGGCAAGGCAGCAGAAGGTCGACCTCGCCAAGATTTCGATCCTGGCGCTGGCCGACCAGTACCTGATCTTTATCGAGGCCGCGCGAAAAATCCGCCTTGAGCTGGCGGCGGACTATCTCGTGATGGCCGCATGGCTGGCGTTCCTGAAATCGCGGCTGTTGCTGCCTGAACCGGCGACGCCGGACGGGCCGAGCGCGGAGGAAATGGCCACGGCGCTCGCCAACCGGCTGCGACGGCTGGAGGCCATTCGCGAAGCCGCCAACCGGTTGATGAACCGGCCCCAGTTGCGGCGCGATATCTTTCCGCGCGGCAATCCGGAACAGATCGCCGAAATCCGCCACCCGCGATTTACCGCAACCCTGTTCGATCTGTTGACCGCCTACGCCGCGCAGCGTCAGCAACGCGTGCTGGCCAACGTGCATCTGGTCAAGCGCACGGTGTGGTCTCTTTCGGAGGCCCGCGCCTCGCTGGAGCGGTTGATCGGCATCGCCGAGGAATGGAGCTGCCTCGACGACTACCTGCTCAGTTACGTCGTCGATCCCTCGCAAAAAGCCACGGTGTTTGCGTCGAGCTTCGCGGCGGCGCTCGAACTGGTGCGGGAAGGCGAGATGGAGCTGAACCAGAAAGAGGCGTTCGCGCCGCTGTATTTTCGAAAGCGTCCGCCGCAAGCATCCGGAGCGATGCCCGCGCCGGGCTTGTCGGTCGAGTAAGTGGAAGGAGACCTAGCCATGGCAAGCTTGGCGGAAAAGCGCATGGATGACGCCGAGGACAGGCCGGTGGAGGCAGGCACCGAGGTCGCCGCGCGGCCCGAGGAATTGCGGCTTCTGGAAGCGCTGCTGTTTGCCTCGGACGAACCGATCGATCAGGCGGCCCTGGCGAAGCGGATGCCCGACGGCGTCGACATCAAGGCCGCCCTGGCGCAGCTGCAGGCGGAGTATGCCCCGCGCGGCGTCAATCTGGTTCGGGTCGCCAACAAATGGACGTTCCGCACGGCTGGCGATCTGTCCTGGCTGATGACGCGCGAAAGCACGGAGACGCGGCGCCTGTCGCGTGCGGCCATCGAGGTCCTGGCGATCATCGCCTATCACCAGCCGGTGACGCGCGCTGAAATCGAGGAAATCCGCGGCGTGATCACGTCCAAGGGAACGCTGGACGTGCTGCTGGAAACCGGCTGGATCCGTCCGCGGGGCCGCCGCAAGACGCCGGGCCGCCCGCTGACCTTCGGCACCACGGAGGCGTTCCTGTCGCAATTCAGCCTGGAGGCGCTGGGCGACCTTCCGGGCCTCGAGGAACTGAGGGGCACGGGGCTGCTGGACTCGCGGCTGCCGTCCGCCTTCAGCGTTCCGACGCCTTCAGACGACACGACGCTGCGTGACGACGAAGACCCGCTTGATGACGGAGATACGCTGGAACTGCTGCTTGCGCCGGCCGCGGAGCCTGAAGGGGGTGGCGGCGGCTAGGGCCCGAAAATTCCGCCCCGTTCCCGCAAGCGGGGTTAACAATCACGGCAATTAGGTCGCCGCGGCAGTGCTATGCCGTGGCCTAAGTCCTTGTTTTTGACACCTGCCGGGCCTACCTTTCGACAAAGCTTGGCCGGAAGCCGGCCGTCTCTTTTTTGGAGGGTTGCAGGATGGGTTCGCTTAGCATTTGGCACTGGATCGTCGTGATCGCAGTGGTCCTGCTGTTGTTCGGCCGCGGCAAGATTTCGGACCTGATGGGCGATGTCGCGCAGGGCATCAAGTCCTTCAAGAAGGGCCTGCAGGACGATGACAAGAATGTCGACAAGCCCGCGGAGCCGGTGAAGACCATTGATCACAATGCGCCGGCGCCTACGGCGGCGCGGACGGATGTCGGCAGCAAGGCCGTCTGAACCAGGCTTCGGCTGAAAAGTTTCGGTCGAAAAAGACGCGGGTCCGCCCCGAATCTGGCGTGGTAGGGGTTGGGGCGCGGACGCCTCGCGCGAGCGGAAGAACTCATGTTCGACATCGGGTGGAGTGAACTGGTCGTCATCGCGGTTGTCGCGCTGATCGCCATCGGCCCGAAAGAGCTGCCGGGCGTACTGCGCACGGTCGGGCAATGGATGGGCAAGGCGCGCAAGATGGCCGCCGAATTCCAGGGTCAATTCCAGGATGCCATGCGCGAGGCCGAAATGGCCGACCTCAAGAAGAGCTTTGACGAGGTCAAGGACGTCGCGACCGGGCTTGCTCCCGTCAACATCATGACTTCGCTGGAAAAGGACGTCGGCGACGCCTTGCAGATCGGCGATCTCGACAAGCCCGCCACCGACAAGCCCGCCGATCCGCAGCTGACGTCCGCGGTGGTTGAGCCGGTCGTTCCGACCACGCCCGCCGCGCCGACGCCGGCGACCTTCGCCGAGGCCGAGGCGCATGCCGCAACCTCCGAACCGATTGCATTTGCGCGCGAGGTGCAGGCGCCATCGCAAGCCGTTGCACCGGCCGCCCCTGACCTGCTCAAGGACGCCAAAGCGTCATGACCATCGAGGATATCGAGGCCAGCAAGGCGCCGTTGATGGATCACCTGATCGAGCTGCGCTCGCGGCTGATCAAGGCGCTGCTGGGGTTCGGGATCGCCTTCATCCTGTGTTTCTTCTTCGCCAAGCAGATCTACAACGTGCTGGTGTGGCCCTTCGTCTGGGTGGCGGGGGCGGAAAACTCGAAATTCATCTACACCGCGCTGCTGGAATACTTTCTTACCCAGCTCAAGCTCGCGCTGTTTGGCGCCGCGTTCATTTCGTTTCCGATCGTGGCGACGCAGATCTATAAATTCGTGGCGCCCGGGCTCTACAAGCACGAGCGCGGAGCCTTCGTGCCGTATCTGGTGGCGACGCCGTTTTTCTTCGTGCTGGGATCGATGCTGGTCTATTTCGTGGTGCTGCCGATGCTGGTGCGGTTCTCGCTCGGCATGCAGCAGATGGGCGGGGACGAGGCCGCGCAGATCCAGCTGCTGCCCAAGGTCGGCGAATATTTGTCGCTGATGATGTCGCTGATCTTCGCCTTCGGCGTCGCGTTCCAGCTGCCGGTAATCCTGACGCTGCTGGGGCGGATCGGCATCATCACCTCGGTGCAGCTGCGTGAAAAGCGGCGCTATTTCATCGTCGTCGCCTTTGTCATAGCAGCCATCCTGACGCCGCCCGACGTCATCAGCCAGGCCGCGCTCGCGATACCCCTGATGGCGCTGTATGAGGGTTCGATCTTCGCGGTTCGCATCGTGGAAAAGCGGGCGGCGGCGGCGGCCAGGACCGCCGCGGGCACGCCGCCACCCGCGAGCCCGCCCCCGGAAGCCAACCCGGCCGAGTAGGGGCGAGCCCGCGCGATAATCGGCCGTCATTCCCCGCGAATGCGGGGAATCCAGTACGCCTCGGCCTCTCGATCATAACATTGATGCTCTAGAATACTGGATCACCCGCTTTCGCGGGTGATGACGGATGTGGTACGGGAAGCGCAACGATAATCGTTAGATGTCAACGCAGTGCGTGGCATTCAACGCAATCGCTCCAGGATTGAACGCCAATGCACGACATCAAATCGATCCGCGACAACCCGCAGGCGTTCGACGCCGGACTGAAGCGCCGCGGGGTGGCGCCGTTGTCGGCCTCGCTGCTTGCGATCGACGAGAAGCGACGCGCGGCGATCCTGGCCTCTGAGCAGGCACAGGCGCGGCGCAATGCAGCATCAAAGGAGGTCGGCGACGCCAAGAAGGCGAAGGACGACGCGCGCGCCAGCAAACTGATGGCCGAGGTCGCCGAACTCAAGACCACGATGCCCGAACTTGAGCTTGCTGCGAAGAGCGCCGACGAGGATCTGGCGAAGGAATTGGCCGCGATTGCGAATTTGCCGCTCGACGACGTGCCCGAAGGCGCAGACGAGCATGGCAACGTCCAGCGTCATGTCTACGGAAAAATCCGCCAACACCCGTTCCCGCCGAAGCCGCATGACGATCTCGGCGTCGCGCTCGGCTACATGGATTTTGAGACGGCCGCCAAACTCAGTGGCGCGCGGTTCGTCGTGCTGAAGAAGGGGCTGGCGCGGCTGGAGCGGGCGATCGGTCAGTTCATGCTTGACCTCCATACCAACGAGCATGGCTACACGGAGATCAATCCGCCGCTGCTGGTGCGCGACGACGTGATGTTCGGCACGGGGCAATTGCCGAAGTTCGAGGACGACCAGTTCTGGGCCGTCAAGGGCGAATCGTTTTCAGGGCCTGCCGAACGATTGAAGACCGAACGTCTCGGCTTGATCCCCACCGCCGAAGTCTCGCTGACCAACCTCGTCCGTGAATCCATCGTCGACGAAAAAGAACTGCCGATGCGGCTGACCGCGCTGACGCCGTGCTTTCGGGCCGAGGCGGGCGCGGCGGGGCGCGATACCCGTGGCATGATCCGGCAGCATCAATTCACCAAGGTCGAGCTGGTCTCGATCGCCACGCCGGAGACCAGCCGCGACGAACTTGAGCGTATGTTGTCCTGCGCGGAGGAGGTGTTGCGGCGGCTCGGCCTGCATTATCGCGTCATGACGCTGTGCGCCGGCGACATGGGATTCTCCGCGCAGAAGACCTACGACATCGAGGTCTGGATGGCCGGGCAGGGCGAAGGCGGCGCCTACCGCGAAATCTCAAGTTGCTCGGTGTGTGGCGATTTCCAGGCGCGGCGCATGGACGCCCGCTCGCGCGGACCCGACGGCAAGCCGCGTTTCGTGCACACGCTGAACGGCTCGGGTACGGCGGTCGGCCGCGCGCTGATCGCCGTGATGGAAACCTACCAGCAGGAGAACGGCGCGATCGCGGTGCCCGATGTGCTACAGCCCTATATGGGCGGGCTTAAGGTGATCGAGCGCGGCAAGTAGCGCAAGGCGGCAATGGCATTGCATCGCGACATCTTTTGGATCGGCAGGCAATGGGCTGTCACCGGCCACGGGATGCAGTTGATTGACCAGAAGCTGCAGGGCTTCTTCGACGTCGCGATCGCGCATTTGTGGGACGATGCTCTCATCGAAACCATGCATGGCAAGCAATGGCTTAACGCGGCCGATTTCGACAAGGGCCTCGCGGTCGCGCGGACGCGGTTTCCGCAATCGCCGGATCTGGTGACGCGGCAGCCGGCAAACGCGCCGGCTGTCGTGGTCAAGCCGGACGCGCCGCTTCCGCCGGTTGCGAAAACGGCAGCGCCGAAGCCCGAACCGCCGAAGATCAACAAGCCTGAGCCACCGGCACGGGCCGCGCCGCTCCTGCGAGCGCCAGAGCCTGCAAGGCCAGATACCGCCCTGCCGCCAGCGACACCACCTGAACTTCAAATGCGGATCGAGGGCCATGCCAGGTTGGTTCGTCCCTGGAGGGTCTGGATGAAGGGGCCATCATAGGGAAGGGGGCCGGTTTGCCTCGGCTGCGATAGCCGGATAAGACGACCACAAGGCAGCCCCCGAACAAGGCCGACCCCAGCGCCAGACCGAAACGCCGGCCCCATGGCAAAAGGCGGGCTCGACCCAGAACAAAGGCATTTGACGGATGCGAATCCTCTGCACCAATGACGACGGCATCCATGCTCCGGGCCTGAAGACCGTTGAGGAGATCGCCCGCGCGCTGTCCGACGACGTCTGGGTCGTGGCGCCCGAACTCGATCAATCCGGTGTCTCGCATTCGCTGTCGCTGAATGATCCCTTGCGCCTGCGTGAAGTCGGGCCGCGCCATTTCGCGGTGCGCGGGACGCCGACCGATTGCGTGATCATGGGCTCGCGCCATATCCTCGGCGAGAAGGGGCCGGACCTCGTACTGTCCGGTGTCAACAAGGGACGCAACGTCGCCGAGGACGTCGTCTATTCCGGCACCATCGCCGGCGCCCTTGAGGGTACGATTCTTGGCATCCCGTCGTTTGCCCTGAGCCAGGAATTTTCCATCGAGACCCGTCACGCGCCGCTGTGGGACACCGCGTTGAAATTCGGCCCGGACATCCTGCGCAAGGTGATCGACGCCGGCGTGCCCAGGAACACCGTCATCAACGTCAACTTCCCGGCCTGCACCCCCGACCAGGTCAAGGGCGTGCGGGTGACGCGGCAAGGCAAGCGCAATCTCGGATTCCTCAAGGTCGACAAGCGTCACGACGGCCGTGGCAATCCCTATTTCTGGATCGGCTTCGAGCGCGCCGCAATGATGGACACGCCCGCTGAAGGCACCGATCTGGCAGCCCTCGCAGCGCGCTACGTGTCGGTCACGCCGCTGCGGCTGGATCGCACGGATGAAGCGTTTTCCGCGGCGCTGACGACGACGCTGAAGTGATGGGTGCCTAGACCGGGGTACGGTTCATCGTGGATGCAATCACCTGGGCCAGCGTTTCCAACTGGAACGGCTTCTGAAGCGCCGGGCGATCACGATATTCCTGGGGAACGCCGGCAGAACCGTAGCCGGTCGCGAAGATGAACGGGCGGTTGCGCGCTTTGACCGCCTCGGCCACCGGCGTGATGACCTTGCCGTTGACGTTGACGTCCAGGATGGCGAGGTCAAATTCTGTCGATTGCGCAAGCTTGACAGCTTCGCCGATTTCGCCGGCCTCCGCAGCCACGCTGTAGCCGAGTTCCTCGAGCATGTCGGCGACCATCATCCGGATCATCACCTCGTCTTCGACGAGGAGAACGGAACAACTCGCCGGGTGCGTCGCTACCATGATGGAGTCCTTGCCCTTCCGGATCGAGATTTGCAAATAACACCTCTTGGCGCAATCGCCAGGTGGAGCGAAGGGACGCCGGGGTGATGCCGAACTTCCTTCCCTAACGCCGGATAACGCAAGCGGTTCCCCGAGACGGAACCAGAAAGCTGTTCCTTAAGTTCGCCGACGCTATTACACCATAGCAGGCTGATGCGCAGGACGGCTTCTGAGGCATGCCACGAGATCGCCATGTCGCGAGAACCACCCGAAAAGATGATGTTCCAGCTCAACCTCCGGCGGCGGGGGATCAGCGAACAGGCGGTGCTCCGCGCCATGGAAGAGGTGCCGCGCGAGGCGTTCGTCGCTGCCGCCGACCGCGCCCATGCCTACCGTGACAGTGCGCTTGGCATTTCCTGCGGACAGACCATCAGCCAGCCCTTTGTGGTCGCCTACATGACCGAGCAGTTGCGTCTGCACCGGGATTACAAGGTGCTCGAAATCGGCACCGGCTCCGGTTATCAGGCCGCGGTGCTGTCCCGCCTGTGTGGGGACGTGATAACGATCGAGAGGTACCGGACGCTGGCGGACGGCGCCCGCGCCCGACTTGCCGAGCTCGGCTATCACAATATCGAGGTCGTGCTTGGGGACGGCCTCGACGATCCCCCGGGGACGGGCGATTTCGACCGCATCATCGTCACGGCCGCGATCGAACAGGTCCCCGAGAGCCTGCTGCAGCGGCTTGTGCCTGGCGGCATCCTGATCGCCCCCGTTGGTCCGCATCACGGCGTCCAGACGCTGGTCCGTGTCACCAGGATCGACAGCGGTTTCGAGCGCAAGGAATTGGTGGACGTTCGCTTCGTGCCGGCGCTGCCGGGGATCGCGCGCGAACTTTAGAATTCCGGATTGGCCGTTGCCGCCAACGCCTTAATCCATGGGTTAAGCGGTTGTTTACTCCGGACGTGTTTACTCAAAACAGTATTTTGTTGCGTACGAGTGAGTAACCATGTCCCCTGTCGCCGAGTTGCTTGGCTCGCGTCGGCTGCCGCACGTCGCGGTGCTGGCATTGATGTCGTTTGGCTTTGCCGGTTGCAGCGCTGACATGTCGACGCGCTTTTCCGACAGCTCCTTTTCCAATCCTTTTGCATCGCAGCGGGAATCCACCGGATCCGTGAAGGCGGCGGCCGTCGAGCGCCGCGAACTGCCGCAATATTCACACCCACAGGGGTCCTACTCGCAATATCAGTCCCAACCTCTGCCGCCGCCGGCCGCGGTCGGTGCACCGCAGTCCCATTCAGCCGCAGGCAGGGCGGGAGGAGGGCGCGGGCTTTCGTCCTATGCGCCGCCGTCTCATCCCCCCATTGAAACCACCGCAACGGTAGCGCCGCGTTCAATAGCAGCCCGGCCACCAGCGCAGGGCGGCACCACCATCATCGTCGGCACCAGCGACACGCTCGATATCCTGGCGAAGCGCTACAATGTCTCGAGCGCCGCGATCCTGCAGGCTAACGGCTACAGGGGCCCGCGCGCGCTCTCGCCCGGTCAGCAGCTCATCATTCCGCGCCAGACAGCGGTCGTTGCGACGCCCGCGCCGTTGGCCAGCAAGCCCCAGACGGCCGCCGTCGCATCGTCGAGCATCCATGTCGTCAACCGCGGCGACACGTTGACCAGCATCGCGCGCCGTAACGAGGTGCCGGTTGCGGAACTCGCCAGAGCCAACAATCTCGATCAGTCGGCCAGGCTCAGCCTCGGCATGAAGCTCACGGTGCCGGGGTCGAAATCCGCGACCGCCGCGCCGCTCGCCCAGCCCGTCGCCGCAGTGCAGGCCCAACCGGTTGAGACAGTGGCGGCACCCGCTACCAGGCTCGCCGCGGCCGGCGGCCAACCGCAAAGCGCGCGGCTGGCGCAGGCAACCACCAATGTCGCCGAAGAGAAGCCCGTCGTCGAAGCCGCGTCGGTGAAGTCCGGCGAAGCCACCGGCGCGTTGCCGACCTTCCGCTGGCCGGTGCGCGGCAAGGTGATCACGAGCTACGGCGCCAAAACCAACGGCAAGGCCAATGACGGCATCAATCTCGCGGTGCCGGAAGGCACGCCGGTCAAGGCGGCGGAAGATGGGGTCGTCGCCTATTCCGGCAACGAGCTCAAGGGTTACGGCAATCTCATTCTGGTTCGGCACTCCAACGGTTATGTCACCGCATATGCCCATGCGAGTGAACTGCTGGTGAAGCGCGGGGACACGATCAAGCGCGGCCAGATTATTGCCAAGTCAGGTCAATCGGGAGAGGTGGGGTCGCCGCAGCTCCACTTCGAGATCCGCAAGGGATCTTCCCCGGTTGACCCGCTTCAATTCCTGAACGGGGCTTGAGGCGCTCATAGCGTCCCCATCAGCAATTGTCTTCGCCCGCGAAAGCGCGCGATCCAGTATCCCAGAGGCGCTTATGGTAGGCTGAGCGGCTGCGGCGTACTGGATTCCCCGCCTTCGCGGGGAATGACGGCGGGTGTTTGTATAAGCGGCCTGCTCTCGCAAGCCCGGTCCCTATCTCCCCGCCAGCCTGACCCCGAGCCTTCCGGCCAGTTCCTGCGTGAACTGCCAGGCGACGCGGCCGGAACGGGAGCCGCGCGTGGTCGACCATTCCAGCGCCTCGCGCTCCAGCTCCGTTTCGGCAATCCTGATGCCGAAATGGCCGCAATAGCCGCGGACCATCGCGAGATACTCATCCTGGCTGCAGCGGTGAAAGCCGAGCCATAGGCCAAAACGATCCGACAGCGATACTTTCTCCTCGACCGCTTCGCCCGGATTGATCGCCGTCGAGCGTTCGTTCTCGATCATTTCGCGCGCCAGCAAATGCCGCCGGTTTGAGGTGGCGTAGAGGATCACGTTGTCGGGGCGTCCCTCGATGCCACCCTCCAGCACCGCCTTGAGCGATTTATAGGATGCGTCGTTGCCGTCGAAGGAGAGGTCGTCGCAGAACACGATGAAGTGGAAATCGGCGCCGCGCAGCTGGTCCATCAGGCCCGGCAGGCTTTCGATGTCCTCGCGATGGATCTCGATCAACTTCAGCCGATCGGCCGGTTTGCGGCCGGCGTTGATGTCGGCATGGACGGCCTTGACCAGCGACGACTTGCCCATGCCGCGCGCGCCCCAGAGCAGCGCGTTGTTGGCGGGAAGGCCATTGGCAAAGCGTTCGGTGTTTTCGATCAGGATGTCCCGCATCCGGTCGATGCCCTTGAGCAGGCCGAGATCGACGCGGCTGACGCGTGGCACGGGCGAAAGGCGTCCGTCCAGGTGCCAGACAAAGGCATCGGCGGAGGCGAACGTCTCGGGGCCCTTCGCTGCGGGGGAGGTCGCGGAAAGGTGGGCCGCGATGGCCTCCAGCGCCGTCGCGATCCGCCGGGCGGTGACGTCCCCGGGCGTATCTGCCGGGCGTTTTGTCGCGGTTCTTGCAGCCCGCTGCGAGGGCGCATTGGCGGTGGCGCGATTCGCCGCTTGCGCTGGTTTTTTTTGCGGTTTTTTCGACATTTTCGGAATTCCTGACCGAGCAGCCTTATCGAGCCTTGGAACGTCTCGCAAGCGGCCTAAATGAGGGTGGCTACGTTGCAATTGGGCCCGCCGCCGCTATAGTCCGCGCGAATTTGACCGGACCGGCGATATGCCCAGGCCTTGACGCCCAGGCAGGCCGGTTCTTTCCCGTCTCACGAGGATCGTTCGAATGCTGATTACCCCTGCGTACGCCCAGGCTGCGGCCGGCGGCGATGCCAACAGCATGTTGATGTCGCTGCTGCCGTTCGTGCTGATTTTCGTCATCATGTATTTCCTGATCTTGCGCCCGCAGCAGAAGAAGGTGAAGGACCATCAGGAGCTGGTTAAGAACATCCGTCGCGGCGACACCGTGGTGACGTCGGGCGGCCTCGTCGGCAAGGTGACCAAGGTGGTGGACGACGACCAGATCGAGTTCGAGATCTCTGACGGCGTCCGGGTGCGGCAGATGCGGCAGATGATTTCGGGCGTCCGCACCAAGGGCGAGCCGGCCAAGGAAAAAACCGAAACCGCCAAGGACGAGCCGTCCGCGAGCTGAGTTTTCCGCGCCGCTCTCACGGTGCATTTTCCTGGATCTGACGGGTCAACTCGATGTTGTATTTCACGCGGTGGAAGGCGCTGGCGATCATTCTGACCGCGCTCGTCGTCTGCCTGTTCGCGGTCCCGAACTTCTTCCCGGAATCCCGGGTCAAGACCTGGCCGGTGTGGGCCCAGCGTCACCTCGTTCTTGGTCTTGATTTGCAGGGCGGCTCCTACCTGCTTCTCGAAGTCGATTCCAATTACGTCAAGAAGGAGAGGCTCGATCAGGTCCGCGACGAAGTCCGCCGCGTGCTGCGTGACGCCAAGATCGGCTATACCGGACTGACGGCGCGTGCCGAGGTAGTCGAGGTTCGTGTCAAGGAATCCGACCAGCAGACGGCGCTCGCCAAGCTGCGCGAGCTGTCGCAGCCACTCGGTGGCCTGCTCGGCTCCAGCGGGCAGCGCAACCTGGAAGTGTCAGATGCCGGCGGCGGCCTGTTTCGACTTGCCGTGCCGCAAGCCGCCATCAACGAGCGCATACGGCAGACGATCGAGCAATCGATCCAGATCGTCGAGCGCCGCATCAACCAGCTGGGTACGGTCGAGCCCTTGATCCAGCGGCAGGGCGCCGACCGCATTCTGGTGCAGGTGCCGGGGTTGCAGGATCCGACCGAGCTGAAGCGCATTCTGGGCCAGACCGCCAAGATGGAATTCCGCATGGTCGATCCGTCGGTTTCGCCGGATCAGGCCCAGCAGGGACGCGTTCCGGCCGATTCGGAAGTCCTGATGAGCGAGCAGACGCCGAAGGTGCCCTACGTCATCAAGCGGCAGGTGCTGGTTTCCGGCGGTGACCTCACCGACGCGCAGCCGGGCTTCGACCAGCGCACCAACGAGCCGATCGTGAGCTTCAAGTTCAACAGCTCCGGCTCGCGCAAGTTCGCGCAGGCGACGTCGGAGAATGTCGGGCAGCCCTTTGCCATTATTCTCGACAACAAGGTGATCTCCGCGCCGGTGATCCGCGAACCCATTACCGGCGGACAGGGTCAGATTTCCGGCAGCTTCACGGTGCAGGCGGCCAACGAACTGGCGCTGCTGTTGCGGGCCGGCGCGCTGCCGGCGCCGCTGACCGTGATCGAGGAGCGCACCGTGGGTCCCGGCCTTGGCCAGGACTCGATCGAAAAGGGCAAGCTTGCCGCCTATGTCGGCTCGATCATGGTCATCGTGTTCATGCTGCTGACCTACCGGCTGTTTGGCGTGTTCGCCAACGTAGCGGTGGCGATCAACGTCGCGATGATCTTCGGCATTCTTTCGCTGCTGAATGCCACCCTGACGCTGCCCGGCATCGCCGGGATCGTGTTGACGGTCGGTATTGCGGTCGACTCCAACGTGCTGATCTACGAGCGCATCCGCGAGGAGCTGCGCGGCGGCCGCAACGCGATCTCCGCCATCGACGCCGGGTTTACCCGCGCGCTGTCGACTATTCTGGACTCCAACATCACCACCTTCATCGCCGCCGCTGTGTTGTTCTATATCGGCACCGGCCCGGTCCGCGGCTTCGCCGTCACGCTCGGCATCGGCATCATCACCACGGTCTTCACGGCGTTTACGCTTACCAGCCTGATCGTCGCTGGTTGGGTGCGCTGGAAGCGGCCGAAAACCGTGCCGATCTAGGAATTCGATGTGACTGACTACGTTCTCATAGGCCTCGGCATTCTGATCGTCGTATTGACGGTGGTCGCGGTGTTCGACCTGTTGCCGCCGCTTCGCATCGTCCCCGACGATACGCGGTTCGACTTCACGCGTTTTCGCCGCATCAGCTTTCCGATTTCGGCGGCGCTTTCGATCGTCGCGATCGTGCTGTTTTTCACCCACGGGCTGAATTTCGGAATCGACTTCAGGGGCGGCACGCTGCTGGAGGTGCAGTCCAAGTCGGGCTCCGCCGATATCGCCGCGATGCGCGCTTCGCTGACCAATCTCGGTCTCGGAGACATTCAACTGCAACAGTTCGGCGGTCCGGCCGATGTGCTGATCCGGGTTGCCGAGCAGCCCGGCGGCGATGCCGCGCAGCAGGTGGCGGTGCAGAAGGTTCGCGGCGCGCTCGGCAATGCCGTGGAGTACCGGCGCGTCGAGGTGGTGGGGCCGCGGGTTTCCGGAGAACTGCTGGCCTACGGCATGCTTGGCCTGATGCTCGCGATCTTCGCGATCCTGCTCTATCTCTGGTTCCGGTTCGAATGGCAGTTCGCGCTTGGCGCCATGATCGCCAACGTCCACGATATCGTGCTGACGATAGGCTTCATGTCGATCTCGCAGGTCGACTTCGATCTCACCAGCATTGCGGCGCTGTTGACGATCCTCGGCTACTCCTTGAATGACACCGTCGTTATCTATGACCGCATCCGGGAAATGCTGCGGCGCTACAAGAAAATGCCGATGCCGCAACTACTCAATGAGTCCATCAACTCGACGTTGTCGCGATCGATCATCACCCACGTCACGGTGACGCTGGCGTTGCTGGCGCTGTTGTTGTTCGGCGGTCACGCGATCCACAGCTTCACGGCGGTCATGATGTTCGGCGTGGTGCTGGTCGGCACCTACACCTCGATTTTCATCGCCGCGCCGATCCTGATCTATCTCGGGGTCGGTGAGCACCGCGAAGCACCGGACGTCCCAACGAAGAAGTGAGCATGGCCACGTCCTCGGACGCGCCGCATCTTCCGAGGCCGGCGCCGATCGAAGCCTACGGCAAGGGCGGCTTCGCGTTCGCCGACATGTCGCATCGCGGCTCGCTGCTGTGCCTGCCCGACGGGATATGGGCCTGGGCGGCGGCGACACCCAACGAGATCGACGAGCATTCGCTGGAACGGGTGTTCAGGGCAGCCAATGCCATCGATACGCTGATCGTCGGTGCCGGCACTGATCTCTGGTTGCCGCCACGCGGCCTCCGCGAGGCGTTGCGGACGGTGGGGGTGGTGCTGGAGCCGATGCAGACCGGACCCGCGATCCGCACCTACAACATCATGCTGGGAGAGCGGCGTCGGGTGGCGGCGGCGCTGATCGCCGTCGCATGAGCGTGGTGGGAAGGTCGATGGACGCGGCTGGCTACTGCGCCGATCTGGTGCGGACCCATGATTTTGCGCGCTACGCGGCGACGCTATTCCTGCCCCCGGTTCAGCGCCGCGCGTTGCTGGCCATTTACGCCTTTAACGCCGAGATATCTCGGGTCGGCGATCATGTAAGCCAGCCGCTGCCGGGCGAAATCCGGCTGCAATGGTGGATCGACGTGCTGGAGGGCACAAGCCATGGCGAGGCCGAGGGCAATCCGGTCGCGGCCGAGCTCTTGCAGGTGATCCGCGATTTCCGGCTGCCGGTCGAGCCGCTGGCGCGCCTGATCGAGGAACACAAATTCGACCTCTATAACGATCCGATGCCGTCGATGGCTGCGCTGGAAGGCTATGTGACGGAAACCTCGTCGGCGTTGTTCTGGCTCGGCGCACGGATTGCGGCGCGCCCTTCGGAGGCGATCGACCATCTCGCACGTCACGCCGGGCTGGCCCAGGGTATCGCGCAGGTGATTGCGTCGCTGCCGCTCGATGCGGCGCGTCGCCAGCTATTCCTGCCACTGCAGCTGCTGCAGCGGCACGGCAGCGGGATGGAGGAAGTATTCCTGGGCAAGCAGACACCCGGCGCCGGCGCGGCGATCAACCAGCTTGCTATCGAGGCACGAGGACATCTCGATATTGCGCTCGAACTGCTCACCGGCATTCCGCCGCAGGTGCGACCCATTTTCCTGCCGCTGGCTCTCGTCCGCCGCGACCTGAACCGCATGTCGCGCGCCGATGTCGATCCCTTCGTACCCCAGGTGCGGTCGCGGCTGAGCACATTGTGGACGCTTTGGCGCGCATCGCGATCGCGCGAGTTCGGGAGCTAGGTTCCCCGCAACGAAGTCGGCGCCAGCTACGAATTCAGCTCGCGGCTCTCAAAATTGAATCGATCACGCAGGTTCTTGCGGCTCTCCAGAATGTCCTTCAGGAAGGTCCTGTCAGACTCATTCGCGATCAGCGGTCCGATCAGGTCGACCTGGTTCATGGCAACGAGCTGCAATAGTTCCGTGCGCGGCCTGCCGGCGGCATCGCGCGGCAAGGCGCGCACCACCTGGATATGCTCGGGCGGTTTGACCCGGCCGGCCGACGCCAGATTGGCGCGCAATTGCTTCTCCAGCGCGACATGGTCGGCCTCGACGAAGGCATAGAGCCCGACGCCGGTGCGGCGGTCGGCGAAGGCTACGATCGCAGCGTCGCGCACGCCCGGATTTTTCCGGATCAGGTCGATCAGGACGGGCGCATCGTTGACCAGCCGTCGGCCGCCGCCTTCGCGGTCGGTGAAATTGAACAGGCCGCGGGTGATCGCCTGGTAGACCTTCTTGCCGGTCTTGAGCCAGATCGAGGCGACAAAGGATTTTCGCGCGAGGATCTTGCGCTCCATCGGTGTCAGCGCCGTTGGAGCGTAGCTGCGCTTGTGCTTGAGCAGATGGCGTAGATCTTCATAGGCCGCGACCCGGAACAGGCGGCTGCGGGTCTTGAAGCAGGCGGCCAATTGGAAATCGGTGACATAGGCCCGCCCGTCGCGCCCCACGAGCCAGTTCTGTTCCTTGGCAAGGTCGTTGTGGCAGATGCCGGCGCGGTGCAGCTTGCGCAGGGCGTGCTTGGCGGAGCGGAAATAGGCGAGGTCGCCATGCGGCTTCGCCAGATGCAGCGCGACGCCATCGATAAAGCCGCGCACCAGCGCTTGACGACCGGCCCACAGCAGTTTGGGGCCGACATCAAGATCGCGCGCGAGGGCCAGTGCACGGCATTCGCGGGCGAACAAATGGCGCGCAATCGGATAGGACCAGGCCGGCACCTGATCGAGCCGGCGCAGCACCGCATCGACCTCGCCGGCATCGTCGCGGAAGCGGCCGCGCTCGACGGTCGAGAACACGTCGCGCTTCAGCAGAACGCCTTCGGTCCAGCGCGCCGACAGGATGGCGGCGTCGTCGCTCGGCAATCCCATGAGTTATGCCGCCGCCGCGATGCGCAGATGATCGGCGATCCAGCGATCGAGATCGGCAAGCGCGCGGGCGCTGAGCGCCTGCTTCCGGGCGACGGTTTTCTCGTTGCCGCGCAGCCGCGTACCGTCGGGCTTTTTGGTCGGCGCGCTGGCAAGCGGCGGGAACAGCCCGAAATTGATGTTCATCGGCTGGAACGACCGCGTGCCCGCCTCTGGCGCCTCGATGTGGCCGCCGGTGATATGGCCGAGCAGCGAGCCCAGCGCCGTGGTGGCCGGCGGCGGTTCGAGCGCCGCCGCCCGCGCATCCGCCGCGGCATAGAGGCCGGCGATCAGGCCGATGCTGGCGGATTCGACATAACCCTCGCAGCCGGTCATCTGCCCGGCGAACCGCAGCCGCGGCTGCGCGCGCAAGCGCAACTGGCCGTCCAGCAGTTTCGGCGAGTTCAGGAAGGTGTTGCGATGCAGCCCGCCGAGCCGGGCGAATTCCGCGTTCTCAAGGCCGGGGATGGTCCGGAAGACGCGCTGCTGCGCGCCGTAGTTCAGCTTGGTCTGAAAGCCGACGATATTGTAGAGCGTACCAAGCTTGTTGTCCTGGCGAAGCTGGACGATGGCGTAGGGCTTGACGGTGGGGTCGCGGGGATTGGTGAGGCCGACCGGCTTCATCGGCCCGTGGCGCAGGGTTTCATGGCCGCGCTCGGCCATGACCTCGACCGGGAGGCAGCCGTCGAAATAGGGCGTGCTGGTCTCCCAATCCTTGAAATCCACCTTCTCGCCGGCCAGCAGCGCGGCCACAAACGTGTCGTACTGATCTTTTGTCATCGGGCAGTTGATGTAGTCGGCGCCGGTGCCGCCAGGCCCGACCTTGTCGTAGCGCGACTGAAACCAGGCCACCGACATGTCGATGGAATCCCTGTGCACGATCGGGGCAATGGCGTCGAAAAACGCGAGCGCATTCTCGTCCGTCAGCTCGCGAATCGCCTCCGCCAGCGGCGCCGAGGTGAGGGGCCCGGTCGCGACGATCACATTGCCCCATTCGGCCGGCGGCAGGCCGGCGATCTCGGTGCGGTCGATCTCGATCAGCGGATGGTCATGCAGGGATTTGGTGACAGCGGCGGAAAAACCGTCGCGATCCACCGCCAGAGCCCCGCCGGCGGGGACCTGGTTGGCATCGGCGGCCCGCATGACCAATGATCCCAGCCGCCTCATCTCGGCGTGCAGCAAGCCGACGGCGTTGTTGGCGGCGTCGTCGGAGCGGAAGGAATTGGAGCAGACGAGCTCGGCAAGGCCCTCGGTACGGTGCGCCTCGGTCATCCGTACCGGGCGCATCTCATGCAGGACCACGCGGATGCCGGCATTGGCGACCTGCCAAGCGGCTTCCGAACCGGCGAGGCCGCCGCCAATCACATGCACGGTGTCAGTCTGGGGAGTTCGGCAAATCATGGCGCAGGGTTAGCGCGTTTTCACGCCGAACGCACCTCCGACAACGATACTCCGGCCCGGATACGACAACGCCCGCAGCGTGGCGGGCGTTTTTGCTTCTTGGCGGGCCGAACAGGGGATCAGCGGCTATAGGTCCCGGCGGCAACGCTGGGAATGTCCGAACGATCGATCCCGATATCGGCGAGTTCGCGATCACTCAGCTGAGACAATTCGCTGACATTGCGCCGGTAACCCCGGAACGCCTGGATCATGCGGATGAGCGAGAGCAACATGGTAATCTCCTTGCAGTTTTGATTCAGCTCTTGGAGGAAGCCGTCATCGTTGAAATGAACATAGATGATATTCTGCAGCGCAGAAGTACTCATGTTGCGGTGCAGCTAGACCAAAAATGCATGGCCTCGGTAATAACCGTTTAACATTCGCCGATGGGCAAGCTAAGCCTGCCGCGGTCGACGGGTATATCTCTATAATTGCTGGGGAATGGTGTTAACTCGCTGATTTGATTCCGGTCCGGAGGCCGTGACATTGCGATGACCGAAAGCTGCCGTTCAGCACTTATAAACTGAAATTTCCAATCTTTCGCATGCGTGATTCGCATGTCGAGTCAATTAAAGATGAACTAGTATTCATTATTTGATAGTCAAAGAAAAGCTCTGGCGGGCTCCGCATGAGATCGGCGTCCGTTGCCGTCGACATCGAGGACGCGCAGGACCCCGCCAAAGTTCATCGCTCGTGCGCTCCCGACCGGTTGTCGGCAATCAGCCTGTTCTCGGCCTTACGCGTCGTCTTTGCGTCGCCACGGGAACAGGTTGGCCGGGAAATCCGCCGCCGGGCGCCGCTCGCGGGGGGCACGCGGCGGAAGCGGTTGTGGATTGAGCTCGGGTTCGAGGGTTAGCCGATAGAGATGCCACGTCGCGTGGCCGAGCAAGGGCAGGACGACGGCGAGGCCAAGGAAAAACGGCAACGATCCCGCCACCAGCAGCGCCGCGACGATCAATCCCCAGGCCGCCATCGGCACGGGATTGCGCGCCACCGCGCGGAGCGAGGTGACCATCGCGTCGCCGGCGCCGGCATGACGGTCGAGCATCAGCGGGAACGACACCACGCTGACGCAGAGCGCGACGAGGGCGAACAGGAAGCCGACGCCGCAGCCAACCACGATCAGCCACCACCCTTGAGATGTCGTCAGCACGCGCGTGGCGAAATCGGAAATGCCGGTCACGCCTTCGTAGCCGAACGTGGCGATATAAATCGCCTGCGCGGTGGCCACCCAGGTCCCGAACAGCGCCAGCAGCAGCGCGCCGAGCCCGAGCATGGCGCCGAACGACGGCGAGCGCAGCACGTCGATGGCATCCCATGCGGTCGCTTGTTCGCCGCGCTCGCGGCGACGGCTCAGTTCATAGAGGCCGAGCGCAGCAAACGGGCCGAGCAGGGCGAAGCCGGCAGCCAGCGGAAACAACAGGGGCAGCACGGAGTAGCCGAGCACCGTGCGCGCCAGCACCAATCCGAGCACGGGATAAATGATGCACAGGATGATGGCGTGGCTTGGTACGGCCTTGAAATCCTCCCAGCCGCGCCGCAGCGCCAGACCGAGTTCGGTAAATCCGATCGTCCGGATCACAGGCGCGGCAGTGGAACCGTGACCGCTTTGCGTCATCGACGTGACATTGCCGTGTAATGAAGTCGCCATGGTCGTCGTCTCCCCTCGATGGTCGCGCTTGCGCCAATCCCGCGACGCAAGCGCGCCGTTGCCAACGAACGATCACGAGCAGGCCAGACGCGAAGACAGAGTGGTGGAACTGGCCACGTCGCGAACTGAACCCACAGCGTACTCCCATACGGTTGCAATCGCACTCACGCTTCGGTGAATGTTTCGTTGGCAAGCCCAGCCTGGCTGGCTAAACTTGTACGATCCCGGCTTGGTGCTGCCGGTCAATCAGTGCCGATAGCGACTCACCCATCTTCAAGTCATTCGGAGCGAACGATGAGTATTTTCGGAAAAATCATGGGCGCGATCTTCGGCACCAAGGCGGACGCCGCGCCGGCCGGTGGCGGAGCGGCCGCAGGCAGCGGATCGTCCGGCGGATCCGCGGCACCTGCGGGCGGCACGGTCGATGTTGCCCCGATCCTGGACAAGGCGGTCGCCGCCAAAGGCGAGAAACTGGCGTGGCGCACCTCGATCGTCGATCTGATGAAGGCGCTCGACATCGATTCCAGCTTTGCCGCGCGCAAGGAGCTTGCGAAAGAACTCGGCTACAGCGGCGACAGCAACGATTCCGCCAGCATGAACATCTGGCTGCACAAGCAGGTCATGGCCAAGCTCGCGGCCAATGGCGGCAAGCTGCCGCCTGACATCAAGCACTGAGGTTTGGTTGGTCAGAAAGGCGCGAAGGCCCGCGGCGACGCGGGCCTTCTTGATTTCCGCCCGATGCTTTACGCCAGATCGGCAAATTCCGGATTGTTGCGCAGGTAGTCGGCGACGAACCCGCAAGCGGCGACGACCTTGCGTCCGTCGGCGCGGATCAGCTCCAGTGCGCCCCTCACCAGTTCGGACGCGACGCCCCGGCCGCGCAGCGCATACGGCGTCTCGGTGTGGGTAATGATCACCGCCGCCGGCGTCAGGCGATAATTGGCGAACGCCACCGCGCCCTCGACGTCCAGTTCGAAGCGGTTTTGATTCTTGTTGTCGCGGACAGCGGCCATCGAGCGAGTCCCGGTTGATCTGGCTGTTCATTTGGGGAGCCGGCAGACGCTCGCAAGATTGCCGCCAGCCGGCCTTGCGAGCGGGCCTGGCCCGCCTAGGTAATAAAGTAGACATACGCCCCGATGCGGCCGGATCTGGTTCGATATCGGAAATGTTGTGATCGCGGGCCGTTGACGTATGCCTCTTTTGCAAGGGAGGTTTACCATGTCGGACTTTCGTTTCTTCAGGATACATCGATCGTGGGAAGACTGGGCCGGCATGCTGCTTGGCGTGCTGATCGTGGTCTCGCCCTGGTTTCCTTTCTCCAAACCTGACGTCATCGACTCCGAACGCAGCACCATGATCCTCAACACGTTCGTGGTCGGCCTGATGGTCTTCGGCCTCGCCCAACTCGAATATGTCGCACTGCAGCGCTGGGAGGAGGTGGGAGAAGTCGCGCTCGGCCTCTGGCTGATCGCCTCGCCCTTCATCCTCGGCTATTCCGGCGACGAGATGCTGCGGCTCTGGCATGTCATTCTCGGCGGCATCGTCGTTCTGCTGGGTGCGCTGCAGCTGTGGCAGGACTGGCACCTGAGCGATCAGGAACTCGCCAATCATTCGCAGTAACTTCTCCCTCACAGGGCCTGCCGGTTCGTTGAGCCGGCAGGCCCTTGGCCCGCCGGCTGTGATTGAGTGAGGCGGGGAGCCTCCCGTGTCTCCCCGACAATATCGGCTATCGGTGACCAGCCATGCCAATTCCGGGGATCGGCTGGTGGACGGGGGTGCGCGGCTGGCCCATGGTGTCGCCTGCAACGGGCGCCGGGGGAGGTGACGATGGCCAATGAAAAGGGCCCCAACATCAAGAAGAAGCAGAAATGCAAGAATTGCGAGGGCAAGGGCCTGTTGAAGAAGGGCGACAAGGTTGTCAAATGCCAGCGCTGCAAGGGGACCGGCGTGCGCTGACGCCGGACGGCGGCCCTTTGCGGAACTTTCTGCAACCGGGCTTTCTGCTATCGTCGGCGTGAGGTGTTGGATGCTTGCTTTGCGACCTGAAACGGTGAATTGGCGCGGCCCGCGCGCCGCTGTTTGGATGGCCCGGCGATGACCGGCGCCGTGACCTCTGCCGCCCCGCGCGGCGGTATGGCCCGCATGTCGCACCGGGTAATGAATCTCGCCCATATCCTGACCCAGAATGCCCGCCGCCACGGCGACCGCATCGGCTTCGTCTGGGCTAAGAAGTCCTGGACCTGGCGCGAGATCGACCGCGCCGTCTCGGCGCTGGCGGCGGCCTTGGCGGCGCGTGGCGTCGTCAAGGGTGACCGCATCCTGGTGCATTCCAGGAACAGCGACGAGATGTTCTGGTCGATGTTCGCCGCCTTCCGGCTGGGCGCGGTCTGGGTGCCGACCAATTTCCGCCTGATGCCGGACGAGGTCGCCTACCTCGCCACCGCCTCCGGCGCCAAGGCGTTCCTGTGTCACGGCGATTATCCTGACCATGCCCGGGCGGCGGCCAATCCCGCGCTCGAATTCATCTGGCGGATCGGCGAGGAGGGGACCTTCGGCGAGAAGGCCGTCGGCGACGCGATCGCCGACCATGCGGGCGCCAGGGTAGAAAACGTCGCGGTCGATTACGACGACCCCTGCTGGTTCTTCTTCACCTCCGGCACCACGGGACGTTCCAAGGCGGCGGTGCTCACCCACGGCCAGATGGCCTTCGTGATCACCAACCATCTCGCCGACCTGATGCCGGGCACCACCGAAGCCGACGCCTCGCTGGTGGTGGCACCGCTGTCGCACGGCGCCGGCGTGCACCAATTGGTGCAGGCCGCGCGCGGCGTGCCGACCATCCTGCTGCCGTCGGAAAAGTTCGACATCGCCGAGGCCTTCCGGCTGATCGCGGCGCACCGCGTCAGCAACATCTTCACCGTGCCGACCATCCTGAAGATGATGGTCGAGCATCCCGCCGTCGACAGATACGACCATTCCTCGCTGCGCTTCGTCATCTATGCCGGCGCGCCGATGTACCGCGAGGACCAGAAGGCGGCGTTGCGCAAGCTCGGCCCGGTGCTGGTGCAGTATTTCGGCCTCGGCGAGGTCACCGGCAACATCACGGTCATGCCGCCAAATCTGCACGACCCCGAGGACGGCCCGCACGCCCGGATCGGGACATGCGGTTTCGAGCGCACCGGCATGCAGGTCTCGATCCAGGGCGACGACGGGCGCGAACTTAAAGCCTTCGAGACCGGCGAGATCTGCGTGATCGGTCCGGCCGTGTTCGCCGGCTACTACGACAACCCCGAGGCCAACGCCAAGGCGTTCCGCGACGGCTGGTTCCGCACCGGCGATCTCGGCCACATGGACGAGGAGGGCTTCGTCTACATCACCGGCCGCGCCTCCGACATGTACATTTCCGGCGGCTCCAACATCTATCCGCGCGAGGTCGAGGAAAAAATCCTCACCCATCCCGCGATCGGCGAGGTCGCGGTGCTCGGCGTGCCCGACCCGTTCTGGGGCGAGGTCGGCGTCGCCGTCTGCGTCGCGCGCGAGGGCGCCGCCGCGGTCAGCGAAGCCGAACTCGCCGCGTTCCTGTCGCCGAAGGTGCCGCGCTACAAGATGCCGAAGCGGTTCTTCTTCTGGGAGGCGCTGCCGAAATCCGGTTACGGCAAGATTCCGAAGCGGCTGGTCCGCGACGAGCTTGAGGCGCGGGGGCTGCTGGAGCTGGTTGCGAAGCCGACGGACGGCTGAAACATGCGCAGCATTGCCCAGCCCGGCACGGCGACGCCCGAGCGGATCCAGTGGGTCGAGGCGCGCGGGCGCGCGTTCGCCTTCACGATGGCAGCGGGCCTGCCGCTGCTGGAAGCAGCGCGCCGCGGCTTTGCCGAGGCCGGTTTTTCCGGCGGCGTGCTCAGCATGCGGGGAGGGGCGCTCGGGCCGTTTGCCTATGTGATACCGGCGCTGTCGAAGACCGGCGCCAATGCGGCGTTCTACAGCGACACCTTTCGCCCCGCTGGCGTCACGCGGCTGAAGCTCGGCGCCATGACGCTTGGCGAGCGCGACGGCGCGCCGTTCTTTCATTGCCACGGCCTGTGGACCGAGGGCGACGGCCGGCTGCACGGCGGGCATGTGCTGCCGGAGGAGAGCATCGTCGCCGAGCCTTTTGTGGTCGAGGCATTCGGCCTGGATGGCGCGGTGTTCACGGCCGCGTCCGATCCCGAAACCAATTTCAAGCTGTTCGGACCGGTGGCGCGCGCCACCACAAACGCCCGCGCGGAGAGCCGCGCCTTCGCGCTGCGGCTGCGGCCGAACCAGGATTTCGCCGCGGCGCTGGAAACCTTCTGCCGGCAGCACGGCGTGCTGCGCGCCCGGATCCATGGCGGCGTCGGCAGCACCATCGGCGCGCGCTTCACCGACGGCCGCAGCGTCGTGCCGTTTGCGACCGAGCTTGCGATCAACGCCGGCGTCATCACGCCCGACGCCGACGGCACGCTGCAGGCAACGCTCGACGTCGCGCTGGTCGATTATCTCGGCGGCATCGCCGAGGGCCGGCTGCTGCGCGGCGACAACCCGGTGCTGATGACGATGGAGCTGGTGCTGGAGGTGGTGTGACGCGGGGGTGAGATAGGGCATGGATTGAAGATTCGAATTTTCAAGCAGCGCTCGTCATACCCCGCGCAAGCGGGGTATCCAGTACGCCGTGGCTTCTCGGTTCTATCACTGCTGTCTCTGGAATACTGGATCACCCGCCTTCGCGGGTGATGACGACTGAGTGTGTGTCAGCGTTCGCACGCTCCGGCTCGGCAAGCCCCCAACCAAAATATTGAAAACAACCCCATGCAAAGTAACGCGGCGCGGGCGCGGATGCTTTGCCCGCGAAAACATTTTGACACGTCGACACGTCAAGCGGAATATTTTTCGCGCGAGGGCTGGACGGGTTTTTGCCGAGTTGCCCGTCGGGTCAAAAGGCCTCACCGATCGCGCAACAAATTCCTTGCCACGTCGGGCAAATCAACTTGTAGTCGCTGGCGGGACGGCCTCGTGGAAGAGGGCGGACATGTCGTTGGTTCGGATCCGGTCAGATGGAAAGACGAAGCAGGCCGATCAATCTGCCGGCGCCGTATCTTCGGCGGGTCTGGCTCGATCCCGCGCGCATCGCCGACCGCGAGAGCTATCCGTTCTGCCTGCCGCTGCTGCGCGATGATTTCGAACTGAGCTTCGACCGCGCGATCACCATCGTCGTCGGCGAGAACGGCACCGGCAAGTCCACCTTGCTCGAGGGCATCGCCGTGCTCGCCGGCTATGACGAGGCCGGCGGCGGCAAGGGCTACAGGCCGGTCGACCATTCGAAGGCGCTGGAGAAGATGGGCGGCTCGCTGTCGGCCGCGCTGCGGGCGAGCTGGCTGCCGAAGATCACCAACGGCTGGTTCTTCCGCGCCGAGAGCTTCTTCTCGGTCGCCCGCTATCTCGACGAGGTCGCGATGGAGTCGGGAAGCGGCGGCGCTCCGCCGGATTTCCTCTCGCACTCCCACGGTGAGGGCTTTCTGCGCTTCTTCGAGGAGGGCTGCCAGCGTCAGGGCATCTTCATCTTCGACGAGCCGGAATCCGCGCTGTCGCCCGCGCGCCAGATCGAGTTCCTGAAGCTGATGCGGCGGATGGAGAACATCGGCCATTGCCAGATCATCATGGCCACGCGCTCGCCGGTCCTGATGGCCTACCCCGACGCGCGGCTGCTGAAGCTGTCGAAGTCCGGGCTGGAGTCGGTGACGGTCAAGGAGACCGGCCACTACAAGGTCATGCGCGAGTTCTGCGACGATCCGGCGGGGTTTGTGCAGGCGGCGATGGAGGAGTGAGGGGCTTGTCGTAGGGTGGGTAGAGCGGGAGCGAAACCCACCGCTTATGCCGCAACAAGTGATGGGTATCGCTTCGCTCCACCCATCCTACGCGCTGACAAGCGGCCCCTTGTCTGGTAAGGTAGCAGTCCAAGAGGATATCATGCCGCACGAACGGATCGAAATTAACCCTGACATCATGGACGGCAAGCCGGTGGTTCGCGGCACGCGCGTTCCGGTTGAGCTTGTTCTCCGCAAGCTCGGCGCCGGCATGTCGCTGGAGGCTGTTATCGCCGACCATCCGCGGCTGACGCGAGATGACATCCTGGCTGCTCAGGCATTCGCCGCCGACTATCTCGCCGACGAAGACATCGTTTACGGCTGACGAGTGCGCTGGCTCGCGGACGAATGCGTCGCGGCGCCACTGGTCGCTTTCCTGCGTGCGCACGGTCACGATGTGCTCTATGTCGCGGAAGCCGCGGCTGGTTTGAACGACACGGATGTGATTGCGCTCGCGTTACGGGAGAAACGGCTGCTGCTGACCGAAGACAAGGATTTTGGCGATCTTGTTTTTCGCAGGGAGCGTGCGGTCCCCGGTGTCGTGTTAATGCGCATCGGTTCCGAAAGTCCCTTACTGAAGACGGCACGGTTGGCGGCGGCGATCGAGCGATATGGCGAAGGACTTTTCGGCCGCTACATCGTGATTGAGGAAGGTCGTTTCCGGTCGCGCCGGCTGTGGAGCGAGAGGTAGGGGCGGGACGGTCGAGCGGAGAGCGCTCGCGACCATACCCGCGTCCGCATTATTGTACGGTGTAGGGTGGTTAGCCGAAGGCGTAACCTGGCTGTTCGCGGGTTTAGAGATTGCGCTTCGCTAATCCGCCCACGGCCTTACAAGGTCATGCGGGAGTTTTGCGAGGACCCGGCGGGGTTTGTAGAGTGGTGATGGAGGAGTGGGTCGCCTCGCTTGAGCGTTACATTTACTAAAGTGGGAGGGTGAGAGTAGAGCGGAAGCGAAACCCACCGCTTATGCCGCAACAAGTGATGGGTATCGCTTCGCTCCACCCAACCTACGCGCTGGCTACTCCGCCGCCTCGCTCGCGCCCGCGCTCTTCCTCGGCTTCCCGTCCGCCCGCTTCAGCACCGGGGCCAGAAACTTCCCGGTATAGCTCCGCGGGGCCTTGACGATATCCTCGGGCGGGCCCCAGGCGACGATTTCGCCGCCGCCGTCGCCGCCTTCGGGGCCTAAGTCGATCACCCAGTCGGCGGTCTTGATGACTTCGAGGTTGTGCTCGATCACGACCACGGTGTTGCCCTGCGACACCAGCTCGTGCAGCACTTCCAGGAGTTTCTTGACGTCGTGGAAGTGCAGGCCGGTCGTCGGTTCGTCCAGGATATAGAGCGTGCGGCCGGTGGCGCGCTTGGACAGCTCCTTTGCCAGCTTGACGCGCTGGGCTTCGCCGCCCGAAAGCGTCGTCGCCTGCTGGCCGACGTGAATGTAATCCAGGCCGACGCGGTGCAGCGTTTTGAAAGTTTCGCGGACGCGCGGCACCGCCTTGAAGAACTCGGCGGCTTCCTCGACGGTCATGTCGAGCACATCGGCGATGCTCTTGCCCTTGAACAGGACTTCCAGCGTCTCGCGGTTGTAGCGCTTGCCCTTGCAGGCGTCGCAGGTGACGTAGACGTCAGGCAGAAAGTGCATCTCGATTTTGATGACGCCGTCGCCCTGGCAGGCCTCGCAGCGGCCGCCCTTGACGTTGAAGGAGAAGCGACCGGGCTCGTAGCCGCGCGCCTTGGCCTCGGGCAGGCCGGCGAACCATTCGCGGATCGGGGTGAACGCGCCGGTGTAGGTCGCGGGGTTCGAGCGCGGGGTGCGGCCGATCGGCGACTGGTCGATGTCGATGATCTTGTCGATATGCTCCAGCCCCTCGATGCGGTCGTGGGGTGCGGCGCCTTCGCTGGCGTTGTTGAGCTTGCGGGCGATCGCCTTGTAGAGCGTGTCGATCAAAAGCGTGGACTTGCCGCCGCCAGAGACGCCGGTGACGCAGGTGAACAGGCCGAGCGGAATTTCCGCCGAGACGTTCTTTAAGTTATTGCCGCGGGCGTTGACGACCTTAATGGTGCGCCGATGGTTCGGCGGCTTGCGCTCGGGGATCGCCACCGACAATTCGCCGGTGAGGTATTTGCCGGTCAGCGAGTTCGGGTTCTTCATGACCTCGGCCGGCGTGCCCTGCGCCACGATGTGGCCGCCATGCACGCCGGCGCCGGGGCCGATGTCGAGCACGTAATCGGCGAGCCGGATCGCGTCCTCGTCATGCTCGACCACGATCACGGTGTTGCCGAGGTCGCGCAGCCGCTTCAGCGTTTCCAAGAGCCGGGCGTTGTCGCGCTGGTGCAGGCCGATCGAGGGCTCGTCCAGCACGTAGAGCACGCCTGTCAGCCCCGAGCCGATCTGCGAGGCGAGGCGGATGCGCTGGCTCTCGCCGCCGCTGAGCGTGCCGGAGGCGCGGGCCAGCGTGAGGTAGTTGAGGCCGACGTCGAGCAGGAACGACAGCCGCTCGCGGATTTCCTTCAGCACCCGCGCGGCGATTTCGTTCTGTTGCCCGTTGAGCGATTTCGGAACGCTCTCGAACCATTCGCCGGCGCGCAGCACCGACAATTCGGAGATTTCGCCGATGTGCTTGCCGCCGATCTTGACGCACAGCGCCTCCGGCTTGAGACGGTGGCCGTGGCAGGCGGCGCAGGGGACGTCGGAGAAATACTTCGCCAGCTCCTCGCGCGCCCATTCGCTCTCGGTCTCGCGGAAGCGCCGTTCGAGGTTGGTGATGACGCCCTCGAACGGCTTCTTGGTGTCGTAGGAGCGCACCCCGTCCTCATAGGAGAACTTGATCTCGTCGTCACCGGAGCCGCGCAGCAGCGCCGTCTGCGTCTTCTTCGGCAGGTCCTTCCATCTGGTGTCGAGCGTGAATTTGTAGAACTTGCCGAGCGCGGTCAGCGTCTGCAGGTAATAGGGCGAGGACGACTTGGCCCAGGGCGCGATCGCACCCTTGCGCAGCGTCAGCTCCTTGTCGGGAATGACGAGGTCCTCGTCGATATGCTGCTCGACGCCGAGACCGCCGCAGGCCGGGCAGGCGCCATAGGGGTTGTTGAACGAGAACAGGCGCGGCTCGATCTCGGGAATGGTGAAGCCGGAAACCGGGCAGGCGAATTTCTCCGAGAACAAGATCCGTTCGGGCCCGCTCTTGTCGTGGATCTTTGCAACCTTTTTCGCCGGGGCCTCATCCTTCGAGACGACGCTTCGCGCCTCCTCAGGATGAGGGGACGCGCCGCGTTTTGCGGCCTTCGAACGTCCCGCGCCGGCCTCAGCCGGGGGGGGCGGCGCATCGGCGTATTCGATGACGGCAAGGCCTTCGGCGAGCTTCAGCGCGGTCTCGAAGCTTTCGGCGAGGCGCTGGCCGATGTCGGGGCGGACCACGATGCGGTCGACGACGACGTCGATGTCGTGCGGGAATTTCTTGTCCAGCGTCGGCGCCTCGTTCAGTTCGTGGAACGTGCCGTCGATCTTGACGCGCTGAAAGCCCTTCTTGAGGTATTCGGCGAGCTCCTTGCGGTACTCGCCCTTGCGGCCGCGCACGACCGGCGCGAGCAGATAGAGCCTTGTGCCCTCGGGCAGCGCCAGCACGCGGTCGACCATCTGGGAGACGATCTGGCTCTCGATCGGCAGGCCCGTGGCCGGCGAATAGGGCACGCCGACGCGGGCCCACAGCAGCCGCATGTAGTCGTAGATTTCGGTGACGGTGCCGACGGTGGAGCGCGGATTCTTCGAGGTGGTCTTCTGCTCGATCGAGATCGCCGGCGACAGGCCGTCGATCTGGTCGACGTCGGGCTTCTGCATCATCTCCAGGAACTGGCGGGCATAGGCCGACAGCGACTCGACGTAGCGGCGCTGGCCCTCGGCATAGATGGTGTCGAAGGCGAGCGAGGATTTGCCGGAGCCGGACAGGCCGGTGAACACCACCAGTTTGTCGCGGGGGATTTCGACGTCGATGTTCTTGAGATTGTGCTCGCGCGCGCCGCGAATGGTGATCGCGCGCAATCCGGAGCTGGCATTGTTGTGGCGCTTGGCCCTTAGCACTTCATCCATATCGGCAGTTCCAGGCGTCCGCGAAGCACGCCGCGTTAGGCGCGTATCGCCGGGCAGGCCGGGATCAGGCGCCGAAGATCTGATGCTGGAACGTAGGAAGAACGGGCGACGATTTCCAGTGCCGCCTTGACGCCATCAACGGATTGTTTGCGCCGCCCTCGTTTTGGCGGCAGCAGGCAGCAGCTCCGATTGAATGGCACCCGCAAAAGACAAACGCCTCCGTCCCGGCTTGATCGGAACGGAGGCGAAGGCAGCAGCTTCAGCAGGAAGCTCTAGAAGAAGCTCTAGAAATGGTAGTTCACGCCGACCTGAAAGCTGTTCAGGTTCATTGTTCCGGTCGAAACGCCGCCCGGGATGTTGCCGGCAAAGTAGGTTTCACCTTGCAGGCTGCGATAGAGGTACTCAGCCTTGACCGACCATCTCGGTGCGAACATGACCTCGACACCGACGCCGGCGGTCCAGCCGGAATGGAATTGGCTATCCGAGAGGCCGACGCCGAGCAGCGTCGCCGTGAGGCGGTTGTCGATCCAGGCGTAACCGCCGGTGCCGTAGAGCAGGACCTGGTCAAAGGCGTAGCCGACGCGGCCACGAACGGTGCCCATCGAGCGAATGGTGTCGGTGACCGAAACCAGTCCCGGAATGCCGACGGTCGCGCCGACGTCCGCCCAGGCGGCATCGGCTTCGATGCCGAACACGAGGTTGCCGGCCTGCCAATTGTAGCCAGCGGTGCCGCCGGCGAAGCCGCCGCTGAGCGTACCCACGCCCGAGCTGTTTTCCTGGGCGTAGCCGCCCATCGCGCCGAGGTAGAAACCGGTCCAGTTGTTGATCGCGATCGCCGCGGCGGGCGCCTTCGCATAGGGCCGGGCGCCAAGGTCCGCGGCATTCGCCGGGACGATCGCAAGCGCGATCAAACCGGTGGTTGTCAGCAGAAATTTCTTCACGTTATTTCCTTTCGCGGTACGCAACTGCACTGGCCCCATGCGACTATTTGAGGTTGCTGAAAACCCTAGACCAGGCGTGCTGAAAAGGCTGTCGCGGAAATACCACAGCCGCTCGAATACACGGTCGCGACAACCTTGGCGGGCCGAGGTCAGCTGCGGACCGGGCCAGCAAAAAGCCGGCGCGAGGCCGGCTTTTTCTCTATTCGGTTCGCTGGAAAATGGAGGCTCAGTACTTCGGCATCACCGGGCCGCCCCAGCGGTAGTTGACCCGCACGGTGACGAGATCGACGTCCTGGCCGATGCGATCGGTGCCGACGACGGCGCCGGCCGGCGTGGTGAAGGTGTGGTTGCGGTTCTGCATGAACAGATGATCGTATTCGACGCCGGCCGACCAGTTCGGCGCGAAGCCGAATTCGACGCCGACGCCGACCGCGCCGCCCCAGCGGGTGTCGTCCCCGGTGGTCGCTGCCACGACGCCGGTGCCGGTGTTGAAGGTGCGGAAGCGATCGGATGTCACGGCCGCGCCGCCCTTGACGTAGAGCAAGACGTTGTTGGCGGCGTAGCCGATCTGGCCGGTGAACAGGCCGAACGCGTCGATCTTCGATTCATTGTCGAGCAGCGGGTTGAGCGTGCTGCGGTTGCGGCCCTTCAGGTCAGCCCAGTTGCCCTGGCCCTCAAGACCGAACACCCAGGTGCCTGCCTGCCAGCGGTAACCGATCTGGCCGCCGGCGACGCCGCCGGTTGCGTTGTGGCAGCCCTCGGGAGAGACGCCGCCGGCAACCGGCAGGAAGTCCCAGCATTTGTGGCTTGATCCCCAGCCGCCATTGGCGCCGACGTAAAAGCCGCTCCAGTTGTAGAGGGCGGCGATCATCGGAGGCGCCTTGGCGTAGGGACGCGCCGCAAGGTCGGCGGCGGCCGCGGGGGCCGCCAGCGCAACGAGGGCGACTACACCCAGCAGAAACTTCTTCATCGTCGAAACTCCAACTCTAAAACTCTTGTTCGCTTCTCGTTGGTCCCGAAGCGTTGGATGTAGGCGCGAGCGCCGCGCTGATGGGGAAAGCTATAGCCCAATGTTGTCGCCAGCGCCGTCTCCCGAATGCAACACTCGCGAACCAATTCCAGACCCTCAAGTTAATGATTTGTTTAGCTATTAAGGTCGCCCGGGCAAGGTCGGGCTTCCCTCGCGAACGGAGCTGGAAAGGACGGGAACAAAGCTGGAACATCTGCGCGGGCGATGCTATATGTGGATAACCGCGGGTCTGCCGAGGGATCGCTGAGCCCTCGGCGCTGGCGGGCGTATAGGGTCCGATCCGGGTGGCCTGCGGCGGAGCCCGTGTTTTGCCGGATATTTCGAGTGGAGAGCAGCGATGGCGGGAAGCGTAAACAAGGTGATTCTGGTCGGCAATCTCGGCAAGGATCCGGAAATCCGGCGCACCCAGGACGGGCGGCCGATCGCCAATCTCAGCGTCGCGACCTCGGAGACCTGGCGCGACAAGAATACCGGCGAGCGCAAGGAAAAGACCGAGTGGCACCGGGTCGTGATCTTCAACGAGGGTCTCTGCAAGGTCGCCGAACAATACCTCAAGAAGGGCGCCAAGGTTTACCTCGAGGGCGCGCTGCAGACGCGCAAATGGACCGACCAGAGCGGGGTCGAGAAATACTCGACCGAGGTGGTGCTGCAGGGCTTCAACTCGACGCTGACGATGCTCGACGGCCGCAGCGGCGGTGGGGGCGGCATGGGGGCCGACGAGTCAGGCGATTTCGGCTCAAGCGGACCGGTCAGCTCGGCGCCGAAGCGGGCGGTCGCCGCGGGCGGTCGCAGTAGCGACATGGACGACGACATTCCGTTCTGAGCGCAGGCGCAGCAACACAGCACCATACCGCGAAAATGGCTGTGAAGACGTTGGGTCGGGGTCAACCCGGCCGAGTGCTGAATCGTGCGCGCCCACCATGCCTCCGCAGCCTCTTGCCGAATGAAGTTGCCGGGCCCGCCAGCTGATCCGCCCATCGGCAATGGCTTCAATTGATCTTGACAATGGAAAGATAAATGTAAACGATCCTTACATGAGGTTGGTCTGCCTGCATCCGCAGGCTTGGATATGCATCCGGGAGTATTTGATGTCGCTCGAACCGCTGTTGACCGCCGCTCCGGCGATCCCCGTTCACGCGTTTGCCGCAATGGGCGCCTTTGCGCTCGGCCTCGTGCAGTTTACCGCGCCAAAGGGAACGCTGCCGCACCGGACCCTCGGCTGGATCTGGATCGGCCTGATGGCCGTCGTGTCGGCGAGCTCGTTCTGGATCCATGAAATCAGGCTGTGGGGTCCCTGGAGTCCGATTCATCTGCTCTCGATCTTCGCGCCGATGATGCTGGTGACAGGCGTGTGGTACGCGCGGCGGCACAATGTCCGCGGCCACGGGATCACAATGACCTCGATTTTTGTCGGCGCGCTGGTGGTGGCCGGACTGTTCACCTTCATGCCCGGGCGGATTATGCACGCCGTGGTTTTCGGTCCCTAGAAGCCAAGCCGGACGCTTTCGGAGGTCCCTTTGGGCTGCCAGGAACCGGTGCCGCCGCGGGCCGCCGGTCGGTCCGGTAAGTCTCTGAAAAAACGAGGGTAAAAACGGCGCCGCGAACCTGCTACGGGGTGGTTTTTGGAACCCGGATAAGCTATATGATTCCCAGCTGAACTGACCGGATTCCCCCTTTGTCCAAACCTGAAGATGAGAAGCCGGGCGAGCCGCCGGCGCCGTCCGATATCCGTCCCGTTTCCATCCTCGACGAGATGAAGCGCTCCTACCTCGATTACGCCATGAGCGTGATCGTGTCGCGGGCGCTGCCGGACGCGCGCGACGGACTCAAGCCGGTCCATCGTCGCATCCTCTATTCAATGTACGAGCAGGGCCACACGCCCGACAAGAAGTACGTCAAATCCGCCCGCGTCGTCGGCGACGTCATCGGCAAATATCATCCGCACGGCGACCAGTCGATTTACGACGCGATGGTGCGGATGGCGCAGGATTTCTCCATGCGCGTGCCGCTGGTCGACGGCCAGGGCAATTTCGGCTCGGTCGATGGCGATCCGCCCGCGGCCTATCGATACACCGAAGCGCGGCTGACCAAATCGGCGCTGGAAGTTCTTGGCGACATCGACAAGGACACCGTCGACTTCCAGCCGAACTATGACGGCTCCGAGCGGGAACCCTCGGTGCTGCCGGCGAAATTCCCCAACCTTCTGGTCAACGGCGCCGGCGGCATCGCGGTCGGCATGGCGACCAACATCCCGCCGCACAATCTGGGCGAGGTGATCGACGCCTGCGCCGCGCTGATCGACGACCCCGCGCTCGGGATCGACGATCTCATCAACATCATTCCGGGACCGGATTTTCCGACCGGCGGCATCATCCTCGGACGCCAGGGCATTCGCTCAGCCTATCACCTCGGCCGCGGCTCGATCGTGATGCGCGGCAAGGTCAGGATCGACACCCTCCGGAAAGACCGCGAAGCGATCATCATCAGCGAAATTCCCTACCAGGTGAACAAGGCCACCATGGTCGAGCGGATCGCTGAACTGGTGCGCGAAAAGAAGATCGAGGGCATCTCCGACCTGCGCGACGAATCCGACCGTGACGGCTTCCGCGTCGTTATCGAGCTGAAGCGCGAAGCGGTGGCCGACGTGGTGCTCAACCAGCTCTACCGCTTCACGCCGCTGCAATCGAATTTTCCCGCCAACATGCTGGCGCTGGATTCCGGCCGTCCGCAGACGATGAACCTGAAGGATCTGCTGACCCTGTTCATCGCCTTCCGCGAACAGGTGATCACGCGGCGGACCAAGTTCCTGCTCAACAAGGCGCGCGACCGCGCCCACATCCTGGTCGGCCTGGCGATCGCGGTCGCCAACATCGACGAGATCATCCGCGTCATCCGAACCTCGCCCGACCCGAACACCGCGCGCGACACCCTGATGTCGCGCGACTGGCCGGCGCGCGACGTCGAGGCCATGATTACGCTGATCGACGACCCCCGCCACCGTATGGCGCCCGACGGCACCGCGCGGCTGTCGCTGGAGCAGGCCAAGGCCATTCTCGAACTGCGCCTGCAGCGGCTGACAGCGCTCGGCCGCGAGGAGATTTCCGAAGAGCTCGACCGGCTGGCGGTGGAGATCGCCGACTATCTCGACATCCTGCGCTCGCGCGCCCGCGTGCAGGCGATCGTCAAGGCTGAACTGGCTGATGTAAAGGACAAGTTCGCGACCCCGCGCCGCACCGTCATCATGGAGCAGGAGGGCGAGGTCGAGGACGAGGACCTGATCCAGCGCGAGGACATGGTGGTCACGGTCTCGCACGCCGGCTATGTCAAGCGCGTGCCGCTCTCGACCTACCGCGCGCAGCGGCGCGGCGGCAAGGGCCGCGCCGGCATGCAGACCCGCGATGAGGACTTCGTCTCCCGGCTGTTCGTGGCCTCGACCCATACGCCGGTGCTGTTCTTCTCCTCGCGCGGCCAGGTCTACAAGGAGAAGGTCTGGCGGCTGCCGGTGGCGGCGCCGAACGCGCGCGGCAAGGCGCTGATCAACATCCTGCCGCTGGAGCAGGGCGAGCGCATCACCACCATCATGCCACTGCCGGAGGATGAATCCTCGTGGGGCAATCTCGACGTGATGTTCGCCACGACCGGCGGCACCGTCCGCCGCAACAAGCTGTCCGACTTCGTCGACGTCCGCCGCTCCGGCATCATCGCCATGAAACTCGGCGAGGGCGAGGCGATCGTCGACGTCCAGATCTGCACCGAGCGCGACGACGTGCTGCTGACCGCGGCCGGCGGCCAGTGCATCCGCTTCCCGGTCACCGATGTCCGCGTCTTCACCGGCCGCACCTCGATGGGCGTGCGAGGCATCGCGCTGGCCGAAAACGACACCTTGATCTCGCTTTCGATCCTCAGGCATGTCGAGGCGACTTCGGACGAGCGCGCCGCCTATCTGAAGATGCGCCGCGCGGTCGCCGGCGAGGCCGCGGCCGAAGAGGCGGTCGATGCCGAGGGCGAGGAAGCCTCGGATGCGATCCAGCTCTCCTCGGAACGCTATGTCGAGATGTCGGCGCAGGAACAGGTGGTGCTGACGGTGTCGGTCAACGGCTACGGCAAGCGCACCTCGTCCTACGAATACCGCACCACCGGCCGCGGCGGCAAAGGCATTGTCGCGATGAACGTCAACAACCGCAACGGCAAGCTGGTGGCCTCGTTCCCGGTCGAGGAATCCGACCAGATCATGCTGGTGACCGACAAGGGCCAGCTGATCCGCTGTCCAGTCGAGGGCATAAGGATTGCCGGCCGCTCGACCCAGGGCGTCATCGTGTTCGACACCGCCGAGGACGAGCACGTGGTCTCGGTCGAGCATATCGGCGAGGACGCCGAGAACGGCAACGGCGGCTGACGGCGCGGGATTGGCTGGCCGCCGCGCCGGTCAGTCCTGCGGCGGTCCGGCGTCGAGCAGCGCGCGCACCTTGTGGGCGAGGTCGCGCTGCGTGTAGGGCTTGTTCAGCAGGTTGACGCCGGAATCGAGGCGACCGTGATGCACGACGGCGTTGCGGGTGTAGCCGGTCGTGAACAGCACCGGCAATGTCGGGCGAAGCTCAGACACTTGCTCGGCCAGCTGACGGCCGCTCATGCCGCCACCAAGGACGACATCGGTGAACAGCAGGTCGATGCGACCGGGCTCGCGGGCGATGGCAAGGCCCTCGGCGCCGCTGGCGGCGGCGCGCACGCGGTAGCCCAGATCCTCCAGCACGCCGACGGCGTACTCTCTGACCCCTGGATCATCCTCGACCAGCAGGATGGTTTCGCCGGGAATGGCGGGGCGGGCAGGGCTGTCATCGGGAACGGCTGCGCCTTGCGGGTGCGCGCTGACCGCCGGCTCGATATGCCGGGGCAGGTAGATCTTGACCGCGGTTCCAAGCCCCGGCTCGCTGTAGATGCGGACATGGCCCTGGGATTGCTTGACGAAGCCGTAGACCATGGCGAGCCCGAGGCCGGTGCCCTTGCCGGGCTCCTTGGTGGTATAGAACGGCTCGAAAACCCGTTCCAGCATATCGGGGGCGATCCCGGTCCCGGTGTCGCTGACGCTGAGCATGACATACTGACCGGCCTTCAGATCACCAAAGCGGGTGACATAGGCCTCATCCAGATAGGTGTTGGCGGTTTCGATCGTCAGTTTGCCGCCTTCCTCCATCGCATCGCGGGCGTTGACCGCGAGGTTGACCAGGGTGTTTTCGATCTGGTTGAGATCGGCGAAGGTCGACCACAGGCCGACGCCGGCAACAACCTCGAGCTTGGTGGCCTCGCCAACGGTCCTGGCCAGCAGATCGGAAAGGCCCGCGACGACGGCGTTGAGGTTCAACGACACCGGCTCGAGGGTTTGCTGGCGCGAAAACGCCAGCAGCCGATGGGTCAGTTTGGCGGCGTTCCGGGCGCCCTGAAGCGCCGCTTCGATCGGCTTGCTCAGCGCCGTTGAATTGTCGATTGACTTGATCCGGCGCTGCAAGGTGTCGAGATTTCCCATCACGATTGTCAGCATGTTGTTGAAGTCGTGGGCGATGCCGCCGGTCAACTGGCCGATGGATTCCATCTTCTGGACTTGCCGCAAGGTGTTTTCGGTTTCCTGCCGCTGCCGCGTCTCGGCGGTCAGTTCGGCGGTCCGTTGCGCGACCTCGATCTCGAGCCGGTCGCGATGCGCGGTGATGAGGTCGCCGCGCCGCTTCAACTCGCGGGACACGTCCGCAAGGGTCGCGCCGATGGTGGCGGCTTCGGCAAAGGGCGGCACGGGTGGCGCTATGATCTGTCCCTCGCCCACCTGACGGGCGGCCGCCGCCAGTGCCGTCATGCCGCGGATGGCGTGGCGACCCGTCACCGCTGCCAGAACCAGGCTCAGCGCCATCAACAACGCCGCGGCCAGCGCCGTCGACCAGAAAATCCGACGCAGCGGCTCGTTGATGTCGGCGTCAAGCCGGGCGATGCCTGCGGTCCAACCGTGCTGGGTCTGGGCGTAGCCCGTGAGACTCCAATCGCCCTCCACGGTCTTGTTCTCGACCCAGCCGGTTGGATTTCGAGCGATGCCGCCGCGCCAACCCTCGCTGGCCAGGGTTCCAATCCGGTTCTCGTTATCGGGGACGCGGGCGACAAACTTCTTGTTGCGGTCGATGATCGCAGCTACTTGGCCGTGTGTGAACTGGCTCGTCGTCAGCATTTCGAGGAAGCGAGACGGCAGCACGGTGACGGCGATCGAGTACAGGGGCACCCCGTCGCGAAAAACCGGCACCTCGACGAAGGTCGTCCATTGCTGGGCGATGGGACTGAAGTTCAAATCTGCGACCTGCCATTTTCGTTCGGCAAAGCCGCGCTGAATGATGGCCGGCGCGATATGCCTGGGCAGCGCCTCTCCGGCAGGCCTGAGCGTGTTCAGCACGACGTCGCCGCCGGGCGTACTGACCAAGAGCCAGGCGCCAGGCAGGAACTCGAGGGCGCGCTCGGCTTCGTGCCGAAACTCTTCGATGTTGCCGTTCTGAAGGGCCGGCGACCGGGCCAGGGTCGAGGCGATGGTCGCATGGGTGTCGATCTCATTGTCGACGAAGCCAGCCAGCGTCTTGGCATTGGCAAGCAGGGTTTGCCGGATCGAGGCGCGCTCGTTGGCAACCAGCAGGTTGAACATGAAAAGCGATAGAAGCAGCAGCGGCAGCGCCGACGCCAACACGAGCAGAAAAAGCTGCTGAGCCAGCGACAGACGGCTCAACAGCGCGGCAGAACGCGACCTGAACTGGTAAGACATTACAAAATTAGAGTATTCGGGCGCGTTCGCGGCGTCAAACCAGGACGCGCGACGGCCCGCAAACGAGCAGCGTGGGCGAGTCCGTTCCGAGAGTTCCCTTTAGGGAGCCTTCAGGGCCGGCGATCGGCAGTAACGACACGGGCGTCGTGGACGACAGTTTTGGAGCCGACAACGCGGAGGCAGGAGGCCTCAAAATTCGGCCAAGCCTGCTGAGAGCAGTCCTTGCCCGGGTTTCGAATGTCCAGCCGGTCGCCCTTGGCAAGCGCCTGCGGAACACTGGCTGCAACCTCCGGTGCGAACCCGGGCAGCACGGTGAGCGCGGCAGATACGAGAGCGGCAGCCGCGATGGCAGAGCAAGCCTTGATCATGACGGTCCCCTGTCATGGGGCCTTGGCGGCCCCGTCGTTTAGTTGATCGGACTTTTAACCAGCGCACATTTCCGGCTGCTTTCGCCGGCTCCGGAAATGGTTTCGTCCGCGCTGTGTTTTGTTTCATCGGCCATTGGCCGGCGAAACATTGCCCGCTCGCAAGGAAGACGCTTTGGACCTGGAACAGGTTCAGTGGCCGACCGGAAATAAAAGGTGACTCCCCCGTGGAACGTTCGCGGCCGGCTTGCCGGGCCGTCTCGGGCGGGGTAGAGGGGTTCATGCCCCGTGTCGCGCTTTATCCCGGCTCGTTTGATCCCGTTACCAACGGCCATCTGGACGTGGTCCAGGGCGCGGTCAGCCTGTGCGACCGCCTGATCGTCGCCATCGGCGTTCACCCCGGCAAGAAGCCGCTGTTTTCGACCGAGGAGCGCCTAGACATGGTGCGGACGGCGTTCGGCCCGGTCGCCGCCAGGGCCGGCTGCGCCTTCGAGGCCACCACCTACGACAATCTGACCGTCACGGCGGCCCAGAAGGCCGGCGCCACCCTCATGATCCGCGGTCTGCGCGACGGCACCGACCTCGACTACGAGATGCAGATTTCGGGCATGAACGAAACCATGGCGCCTGAGATCCATACGGTGTTCCTGCCGGCCTCGGTTGCGGTCCGCCCGATCACCGCCACACTGGTACGGCAAATCGCCGCCATGGGCGGCGACGTATCCGCGTTTGTGCCGCCGTCAGTGGCAGCCCAACTGAAGACCAAATTCGGCGGCTAGCGCCGCTGCCGGCGATCGAAACGGTTGCCTGTTCCACCGATCCCTGCTGAACCTGACGGAGTTTTCATGATCCGAATTCTCGCCCTCGTCGCCGCGCTCGCCTGTGCGGCTCCCGCGATTGCGCAGCCGCTGCCCGCCAATCTCGACAAGGCCAACGCGATCGTAATCGACAGCACCAAGGGCCGGATCGTGATCAAGCTGCGGGCCGACATCGCGCCCCAGCATGCCGAGCGCATCAAGCAGCTCGCCCGCGAGGGCTACTACAACAACGTGCCGTTCCACCGGGTGATGGACGGCTTCATGGCGCAGACCGGCGACGGCCAGAACTTCAACGGCACCGGCGGCTCGAAATATCCGAACCTGAAACAGGAGTTCTCCAAGGTGCCGTTCACGCGCGGCATCGTCGGCATGGCAAGGCGCGGCGACAGCGTGGACAGTGCGAACTCGCAGTTCTTCATCATGTTCGCCGAAGGCTCCAGCCTGAACGGCCAGTACACCGTGATCGGCGAAGTCGTGTCGGGCATGGAGGTGGTCGACAAGCTGAAGAAGGCGCCGCCCGGTTCGTCCGGCGGTGCAGTGACCGACCCCGACAAGATGGTGAAGGTGCAAGTCGCCTCCGACGTCAAGTGAGGCCATGGCGACGCTGCGCAGCAAGCCAAATCGCTGGTTTGCCGCGGCAGTGCTGTGGCTTGCCTTTGGCGGGTCGGCATCTGCGCAGCCGCAACAGATCGACACCATCAAGGACGTATTCGCCAGATTGCACGCATGCTGGAAACCGCCTCCGGTCTCACGTGCCGACCCGATGGACATCACGGTCATCGTCAGCTTCAACCGCACCGGCGCCATTCTCGGCCAGCCCAAGGTCACCTATGAATCCGAGAAGGCCAGCGACAACGACCGCCTCGCGTACCGGATCGCCGTCATGGAGACGTTGCAGCGGTGCACGCCGTTGCCATTTACCGAGGGACTGGGCGGCGCGGTTGCCGGCCGGCCTTTCGCGGTCTCCTTCAGAACCCGCAAACGTCCACCCAAAACGGAAGAGAAAAGAGCATGGCTGATACAGAAAACATCCTGATCCTTGAAACCACCCAGGGCCCCGTGTCGATCGAAATGCGGCCCGACCTGGCGCCAGGCCATGTCGCCCGCATCAAGGAACTGGTGCGCGAGGGATTTTACGACGGCATCGTGTTCCATCGCGTGATCGAGGGCTTCATGGCGCAGACCGGCTGCCCGCAGGGCACCGGCACCGGCGGCTCCGGCCAGAAGCTGAAGGCGGAGTTCAACAAGGAGCCGCATGTGCGTGGCACCACCTCGATGGCGCGCGCCGCGAGCCCGGATTCCGGCGACAGCCAGTTCTTCATCTGCTTCGACGACGCGGCCTTCCTCAACGGCCAGTACACGGTCTGGGGCAAGGTCACCTCAGGCATGGAGAACGTCGACAAGATCAAGCGCGGCGAGCCGGTTCAGAACCCCGACAAGATCGTCAAGGCGCGTATGGCCGCGGATGCGGCTTGATTTTGCTGCGTCATTCCGGAGGCCGCGCGACGCGCGGCAATCCGGAATCTCGAGATTCCGGGTTCGATGCTTTCGCATCGCCCCGGAATGACGCCAGGTGAGGCGCACCGGACCATGCGCACCGATCTCTTCGACTTTGAACTGCCGCCTGCCAGCATCGCGCTACGGCCCGCAAGCCCGCGCGATTCCGCGCGGCTGCTGGTGGTCCAGGCCGACGGCGTGTTGCGCGATCGCAGCGTCCGCGACCTGCCGGAGTGGCTGGAGCCCGGCGACGCGCTTGTCGTCAACGACACCAGGGTGATCTCCGCCCAGCTCAGGGGACGCCGCATCGGCCGCGACAGCGAGCCGAAGATCGAGGCGACGCTGATCAAGCGGCTGGATGGATCGCGCTGGCAGGCGCTGGTCAAGCCCGCCCGTAAGCTCGCGCAAGGCGACGTGGTTCGCTTCGGCGCTGAAGGCAGGGTCTGCCTGCTCGGTCATCTCGACGCCGAGGTCGAGGCCAAGGGCGAGGAGGGCGAGATCACGCTGTCGTTCTCGTTGCACGGACCGACGCTCGATCAGGCGATCGCCGATCTCGGCGCGCCGCCGCTGCCGCCCTATATCGCCGCAAGGCGTACGCCGGACGACCGCGACGCCGCCGACTACCAGACCATGTTCGCCGTCAATGACGGGGCAGTCGCCGCGCCGACCGCCGGACTGCATTTCACGCCGGCGCTGGGGGCGGTCCTGCGCGGCCGCGGCGTCGAGCTTCACCGGCTGACCCTGCATGTCGGGGCAGGGACCTTCCTGCCGGTCAAGGTGGACGAGATATCCGCGCACCGGATGCACGCCGAATGGGGCTCGATCTCGGCCACGACCGCCGCCGCACTGAACGCCGCCCGCGCCAAGGGTGGCCGCATCGTCGCGGTCGGCACCACCTCGCTGCGGCTGCTGGAGAGCGCCGTCGCGGAAGACGGCACGATCCAGCCGTTCGACGGCGAGACCTCGATCTTCATCACGCCCGGCTATCGCTTTCGCGCGGTCGATATCCTCTTGACCAACTTCCATCTGCCGCGCTCGACGCTGTTCATGCTGGTGTCGGCGTTCTCGGGCCTGGAGGCGATGAAGCAGGCCTATGCGCATGCGATCGCGGCGGGCTACCGGTTCTATTCCTATGGCGACGCGTGTTTGCTGTTTCGGGCGCGGGATTGAAGTCGCGAATCCGTAGGGTGGGTTAGCGAAGCGTAACCCACCGAACGGTTCGACAAGATGGCGGATTACGCTTCGCTAATCCGCCCTACGCTTCTTCCTCACGCCATGACCCGCTGCGGCAGCAGTTCCGCGATCTGGATCGCGTTCAGCGCCGCGCCCTTGAGGAGCTGGTCCGCGGAAACGAACATCGAGATCGAGTGGCCGGAGGCATCGCTGAGATCCTGGCGGATGCGGCCGACCAGCACGTCGTCCTGGCCTGAGGCGTCGATCGGCATCGGGAAGTAGTTCTTCGCCCGGTCGTCGACGATCCTGACGCCAGGTGCGTTGGCCAGGATGGCCCGCACCTCGTCCTCGGTGATCGGGTTTTCGCACTCGAAGGTGATCGCCTCGCAATGGGCGCGCAGCACCGGCACCCGCACGCAGGTGACGCCGATGGCGATCCGCTCGTCCTCGAAGATCTTGCGGGTCTCCCTGATCACCTTGGTCTCTTCGTCGTTGTAGCCGGTCGCCGGATCGATCGCGGTGTTGTGGCTGAAGACGTTGAAGGCATAGGGATGCGGGATCACCTTGGGCGTGAACGGCCGCCCTTCGAGGTGAGCGCGGGTCGATTCCACCAGCTCTTCCATGGCGGCGGCACCCGCGCCGCTGGCGGCCTGATAGGTCGAGAGGATGACGCGCTTGATGCGATTGACCTGGTGGATCGGCCACAACGGCACCAGCGCCGTGATCGCCGAGCAGTTCGGGTTGGCGATGATGCCCTTGTGGTCGCGGATGCGGCCCGCGTTGATCTCCGGGATCACCAGCGGCACGTCAGGGTCCATGCGGAAGGCCGAGGAATTGTCGACCACCACCGCGCCGGCCCGGACCGCTGCGGGCGCGAACTTGCGGGAAATGCCGCCGCCGGCCGAAAACAGCGCGATATCGACGCCATTGAAGGAGTCTTCCGTGAGTTCCTCGATCTCCACCGTGCGGCCGCGGAAGTCGATGGTCTTGCCGGCCGAGCGGGCGCTCGCCAGCGCCTTGAGGCTGCCGACGCGGAAATGGCGCCTGTCCATGGTGGCGATGAATTCGGCGCCGACGGCGCCGGTCACGCCGACGATGGCAACAACGGGATCGTGGCTCACGGGTCTGTCCTTTTCGGTTGGCTTGAAGCTGCGGGCCATAAAAAAAGCCCCGGTCCTTCATCAGGCGGGGCTTCGGTTCGGATGATGCGATCGTTCGACTACGCGCGCACGGCTCCCGAGCCCCCGGAGGGTGCTTTGGTTTTCGTGGTCGCTTTGGTCGAGATCGTCATGGCGCGGATTTATGCGGCAGGGCGCGGCCGGCGTCAACGGGTTTTGCGGCCAAAATCTGCGCGAACGAGGTTGAACAGGGCGACGGTGTCGCGCCATAAGCTCACCCATGAGCCTTCCCAACCATTTTGAACTGCTCGCCACTGACGGCGCCGCCCGTACCGGCCGCCTGACGACGCCGCATGGCGTGGTGCGGACGCCGGCCTTCATGCCGGTCGGCACCGCGGGCGCGATGAAGGGCCTGCACTGGCGCGAGGTGCGCGACGCCGGCGCCGATATCGTGCTTGGCAACACCTATCATCTGATGCTGCGGCCGGGCGCGGAACGGATCGCCGCGCTCGGCGGCTTGCAGACCTTCACCGGCTGGAACGGGCCGATGCTGACAGACTCCGGCGGCTTCCAGGTGATGTCGCTGTCGGAGCTGCGCAAGGTCAGCGAACGCGCCGTGACGTTTCGCTCGCATATCGACGGCGCCAAGGTCGAGCTGTCGCCGGAGCGCTCGATCGAGGTGCAGCGGCTGTTGGGCTCAGACATCGCGATGCAGATGGACGAGTGCGTGAGGCTGCCGGCGGCGCGCGACGACATCGAGCGTGCGATGCGGCTGTCGCTGCGCTGGGCGGAGCGCAGCAGGCGCGCGTTCGAGAGCGCCCCCGAAGGCTATATGCTGTTTGGCATCGCGCAAGGAGGCGACATCCCCGAGCTGCGCCACGCCAGCGCGCGCGGCCTGGTCGAGATCGGCTTCCATGGCTACGCGATCGGCGGGCTTGCGGTCGGCGAGCCGCAGGCGGTGATGCTGGCGATGATCGAGGAAACCGCACCCGAGCTGCCCCATGATCGCCCGCGCTATCTGATGGGCGTCGGCACGCCCGAGGATCTGCTGGAGGCGGTGGCGCGCGGCATCGACATGTTCGATTGCGTGATGCCGACCCGGAACGGCCGGCACGGCATGGCGTTCACCCGCTTCGGGCAGATCAACCTGCGCAACGCCCGCCACGCCGACGATCCGCGGCCGCTCGACGAGGAGAGCGACTGGCCCGCCGCGCGCGCCGTCTCGCGCGCCTATCTGCACCATCTGGTGCGTTCGGGCGAGACGCTGGGGGCGATGCTGCTGTCGGAGATCAATGTGGCGTATTACCAGCAGCTGATGCAGGGCATGCGCGATGCGATCGGGGCCGGCGCGTTCGCGGCGTTCCAAAATCAAACGCGCGCCCAATGGGCGCGCGGTGACATTGCTCCGAGATAGATCTCAGTTGCAGACGAACCGCTTGACCGAATGCTTGGTCACGAATCCGTAACCGCAGGTGTCGCAAGTCCAGAGATAGCTGATCAAATGGTCGGTGAGGTAGGCGGAAGCTTCGGCCGCGACCATGGAGTCCGCGCAAACGGGGCAGGTCGGTAAATCACAGCCACGCGGGTCGGGCCTGGACGCGACGGTCGACTTGATTGCAGCAAGTGCTGGCATCGTGACCTCCTTTGCGTTCTGAACCTGAGTGCTCCCCACGGCTAAAGTATACACGGAATTGTTTGACGATCCAGCAACACAAATGCGGTGGTTTAGCGAAACTTGGAGACGCTTTGGTTTGCGGTGCAGCGAATGCGCGCCCCGGCGTTTCAGGCTTGCGCGACGGCCCGGTCAACTCCTAAGTAGCTGGAGCCGCGAATTCCCGGTGAATATTGCCGGCGAGCGTTGAGATCGGGCGTCATCAGTACGCGTGCAGTGCACCGCACACGTACCGTCATTCTCCGAACGTTATGTTTACACCGTGCCGTTTAAAGGAAATTGAGCGATGGTGGACCAGCCGAGGCGGCCGAGAACCCTGAACGATGCCCGCAGCGAGGCGGAGGCGGCGTTCAAGCGCACCACGACCAAGGTGGCGGAAGCGCCACCGAAGTCGGCTGCCATTCCGGGCGTGAAGGAGCTGGTCTCGCTGCGCATCGATCAGGACGTGCTGGAATATTTCCAGGAAGGCGGCGCCGGCTGGCAGGACCGGATCAACGCGGCGCTGCGGCGGGCCGCCGGGAAATAGAACGTCGCATGGTCCTGGAACAGGAAAAGCCCGGGATGGTCCCGGGCTTTTGCAGTTGATAGGCCGCGTGCCGACGCTCGCTGGAAAAACGTTCTACCGCAGCATGCCGCCCACGACGCCGCCGATGAAGCGGCCGGCGCCGGCAGGATCGGGGCCGGGGCTGATGGCCTGCTGACGCTGTTGCGGCGGTGGCTGCTGTTGCGGCTGTCGTTGCGGTTGGGCGGCGCGGCGACGGACAGGCTCCTCGCCGGTGCTCGCGGTCGGCGGAGCCGCCACGATCTCGGTCAACAGCGCCTTGTGCTGGAGCCTGTTGAGGTAACCGCTCTTGGGGTAGCCGCGGGCGGCCTGCCAGCGGGCGATCACGGAACGGGTCGATTGGTCGAACTGGCCCGTGATCTTGGTGTCGAAACCGAGCCCGGTGAGGCGGCGCTGCACGTCGCGGCGCTGACCCCTGTCGAGGCCGATCTGGTCCTCGGTAGTCTGGTCCGCTTCATCCTTGAAGGTCGCGGGATCGATGCCTTTGCTCAGGTTGCGGGTCGCATTGGAATCCTTGGCGCCGCTCTCCAGCGATGCGATCCGGGACAGCGCCAGCGACCTGAACTGACCGTTGGGATAGTTGCTGAGATAGGCGTTGAATTCTTCCGGCTTGTTGGAGTCCTTGATCGAGCGCCAGAACTCCAGTTCGACGTCCGAGCCGGGCCGCGACGCCACGGCTGTCGGAGCCGAGGTCGATGCGGCGGCCGCCGACGGCGCAGGGCCACCGTTGAGGTAGACCGCGCCGATCAGGTTGGTATGGCCCCAGGGCAACTGACCCTTGTTGGTCTCCTCGTTGACCTGGGCGCGAACCTTGGTCATCGCTTGCTGGATCTCGACGCCGGGCTGGGTGAGGTTGGCGAGCAGCGCGCGCGTGAACGGGCTGTTGGCGCCCTCCTGGCCGTCGAGCGCGGTCTGGCCGGGGCCGGTCGCGAACGCGATCAGGGTGCCTTCGCCGGACTTCATTTCGGCCAGGCCGGTCTGCACGTTGACGCTGCGGGTTGCGGCGTTGGATTTGATCTTGGCCGCGAACGGGTTGTCGCGGCAAGCGTCGAGGAACACCAGCTTGACCTTGGCATCGCCCATGGTCTGCTCAAGCGTCAGGTCGATATTGATGGCCGCGCCCAGCTTGACGTCCATCTCGGATTTGATGTCGGCATCGATCGGCAGCAGATAATTGGTGCCGCTGACGGCGATGCCGTGGCCGGCGTAGAAGAACACCGCGACGTCGGCGCCTTGCGCCTTCTTGCCGAAGTCGAGCAGCCGCTCGGTCATCTTGTCGCGCGTGAGATTGGTGCCTTCGACCACCTGGAATCCGACGTTGCGCAGCGCGCTGGCCATCGCCTTGGCGTCAATGGAGGGATTGGGCAGCGGGGCGACGTTCTTGTAGGTGCCGTTGCCGACGACGAAAGCGACGCGCTTCTCGGCATAGGCGGCGCCGGCCGTGAAGGCCAAGCAGATCATCGACAGGATGAGGGTTGGGTAGCGGATCATGAAATCCCCCTGGCAGAATCGAAAGAGCCTTGGCTGTAATGCTGGCGGCAGACTACACAAAACCCCAGCGTTGCGCGCCACAAAAAACAGTGTGAATCGACTAACCTCTGCCACAATTCCTATATGCGGCGCCCCGGCGCATGCACGTGATCCAGATCACAGCCAGCCGAAAAGCTCAGGTTTTGCCGCTCGCGGAAGCCGGATTGGGTTTCAGGTTCAGCAAATTGCCGGTGAGGATCAGGGTGGCGCCCAGCACCGTCAACAGGTCCAGCCGTTCCGAATAGATCAGCCAGCCGGCCGCGGCGGTGAGGGGAACCCGCAGGAAGTCCATCGGGATCACCACGGTGGCGTCGGCGTGCCGCAGCGCGCGCGCCATGCAGTAATGAGAAAAGGTGCCGCAGAACGCGATCACGACGACCCACCCCCAGACATGGGCCGGCGGCCAGGTCCAGACGTAGAGCGCGGGAAAGAAGCCCGCCGCCGATTGCACCACCAGCATCCAGAACAGGATCCCCAGCGTCTGCTCGGTGCGGGTCAGCGACTTCACCATTGCGACCGAAATTCCGAAACCGACCGCGGCTGCCAGCGCGATCAATTGCCCCGGATTGACCTCTCCCGTTGCCGGGCGGACGATGACGACCACACCAACAATCCCGAGCGCGATCGCGGCGATCTTCCAGGTCGTCATGCGTTCGCCGAGAAACATCGCGGCCAGGATCGCGGTCCAGATCGGCATGGTGAATTCGATCGCCACCACCTGGCCGATCGGGATCAGCGTCAGGGCGAAGAACCACCCGAGCTGGGCGCCGTAGTGGACGAGGTTGCGCGCGATGTGCTGCGGCAGCCGCGTGGTCCTGACCACGCTGAATCCGCCGCTCAAGCGGATCAGCGGATAAAGCATGAAAAAGCCGAGGACCGAACGCGCCTCCATCAGTTGGAACACGTTCATCTCGCGCATCGCCTCGCGGCCGGCGATGGCGATGATCAGCATCAGCGCCAGCCAGCCGGCCATCCATAGCGCGGCGAGGGAGTTGGAAGGTGTGCGATCCATGCAGGGAGCAGACGCTGGAGATTTCGGGAAGGCTGGTATCGGCGAGGGGGCTTTGATTTGCAACGCGCAAATCCGCTGACGCAGCGACGCAGCGGCAGCGCGGGGACGCCACCCGAAAATTCAGGGTGGGAGCGCCCGCCCGTTCGGTGCTATGCAACGCTGATGTCAAGGGAGGACTTGCCCATGCGTTTCCTGCAACCGGCCGAATGGTCGAAACCCCGCGGCTTTTCGCACGGCGTCGAGGTCGATGGATCCGGCCGATGGATTGTGCTCGCCGGCCAGACCGGCGGCGACGAGAAGGGCGACTACGTGCCTGATATGGCGGGCCAGGTCGGCGCCGCGCTGAAGCGGGTGATGAAGCTGCTGGCCGAGGCCGGCGCGGGACCCGAGCATATCGTGCGGTTGACCTGGTACCTCACAAGCCGCAGCGAATATGAAGCGGCGGGCGCCGGCATCGGCGCGGCCTGGAAGGAAACCATGGGGCGGAATTTTCCGCCGTCGACGCTGCTCTATATCGGCGGGCTGGTCGACGAGCGCGCCAAGGTCGAACTTGAAGTCACCGCCTACGTTCCCAAGACGTAGCGTGCTTCGGACGCGAACCAGCCAAGAAAAGGAAACCAATGACTACTCGATCGACCTCCGCCGACTTCGTGACCGCGTTCGCGACGGGCTGGCCCGAGCAGCAGCCCGACATCATGGTGCTGTCGCTGACCACGCACAAAGGCGTGCAGGACTTCGCCTTCAACAAGGAGCAGGCGCTGCTGATCGCCAAGACCATCAAGGAGACGGCGGCGAAGCTCGGGAAGCCGGAGACGAGCTAACGGACGCCGCTTGCGAAATCGGATCGCCCTTGCGTGGACGGTCCGCCACGTGGGCTGTGCGTCTACTTCGACAGCGAAATATTGGCGGCGCGGAACTGGGCGTCGGCCTTCATGGCGATCGACTGCTTGTTGCCGGCGGTCCTCAACGTGATGTTGGAAGTGAAACCGGCCGCCTGGGCCACCACCCGCAGGCTGCCACTGGCGCCGCGGCCCTGAATGCTGCCGCCGACATTGCGGCTGGTTTCGCTCCAGGTGCCGGTGATCTCGCCGCCTTGGGCAACGACCGCGGCCCTGAGGTTGAACTTGTAGGCGTCGCTGGCGCAGGTCAGGTCCATGTCCATGCTGGCGCCGATGACCTTGTAGGTCGCGCGGCAGCGGATGCGCTCGCTGGACCCATCATCGAGGGCGACGGTGCCGCCGCCCGACCAGCTTCCCGCCATGCCGGCGAAGGCGCTCGCGTCGGCATGACCGCTAGAGGGCGCGACAAGGGCGACCAACGCGACGGCTCCGAATGCCAGCCGCCGCGCGAACGAACAATCTTGCCGCCTTACTGACGGGATGCTTCCCATCGACCGCTGCAGGGTACACCGACTGAAGCCGCGTTCCATTTCCCTGACCCAGAGTTGCCGCTCAGTTGACCGTTTGCCTGCGCGCCATTGATCGACACCCGCACCAGGCCGCCGCTGCCGACGCTGCCGGAAACCGGACCGCCTGAAATCTTGCCATCGGCAACCGTGATGGTCGAGGTCGTCTGCGCGTCGCAACTGCCGGACTTGGTCACGACGGTGACCTGCCAGAGGCCGTCATAGGGCTGCTGGGCCGAGACCGGCGCAGTCGCAATGGTGGCGGCTCCGGCAACAAGAAACGCGCTGATGCGGTTGGAACGCATAAATCAAATCCCCGAATTGTTCGTGATGGTTTGTATTGTCTGGCTACAATGTGTCCAAACTTAGGTGCATTGCAATACCGGACAAAGTTCCTTGTTAACTCAAGTACATAGGGTAAATCTGATTCCGGCTCCGGACGTAGAGTTTCGAAGTTTTGAACCGCTGATTCGGCCTTTCCAGCGTCATGCGGTATTTAGGTAGTCCTAGTGTTTCGCATCCGATACGCTCGGCGCCAGGGTCGCGAATTGCTCGTCCTGCGGCTTGGCGGGCAGGCTGCCGTGGACCTTGGCGTAATCGATGACCTCGGCCAGCAGTTTCTGGCCAAGCGGCGCCAGCGCGCGCTCCCATAGCTCGCGGGCGGTCTCGCCTTTCTTGACGAACACCCACTCCTGCGCGGCGATGGCGCCGGCATCCATGCGGTCGGCAAGGTGATAGACGGAGCCCCCTGCGATCGCATCCCCCTCCTTGATGGTCCATTCCACCGCGGCGATGCCGCGATGGCGCGGCAGCAGCGAGGGGTGATAGCCGATGCCGCCGAGCCTGGCGGCGGCCAGCGCCTCCCGGGAGACCCGGGCGTGGCTGTGCGCGGTCACGATCAGGTCGGTCCGGGGCGCGATCTCGGCGGCGGCGACGAGCCTGGGATCGGCCTGGACGACAATTTCGATCCCGGCGGCCTGCGCGGCGGCGGCGAGGCGGTCCTCGCGATCATGAACGACGACACGGGCGATATCGACCCCGCGCTCGCGCAGCATGTTCAGGGTTGTCACGCCAAAATGGCGGGATCCGATCAGGGTGATCCGCATGTGCTTTGTCCGTCCTTAGCGTGGCCGATATGCCGATAGCATACCATGGCCGCCTGTCTCGCCGCCGGGTCGGGGGCTTTCGGGTTATCAACAGGGGCAGAATTGGCGGCGGTTCGGTGGGGCGGCCGGTACCATCGGGCGTCTGATCCGTTGAACCTCACCCGGCCAGAATGCGCAGCCGGGGCCTGGTGAAGCTCGGGATCGGCTCCCGGTGCGGTTCGAACCGCTGTCGGGCGGTCCTCTGCAGGTGGGCGCGCAGCTCGGTGTTGCACTGCTTCATCTGGTTGCGCAATTCGCGCCGGGTGAAGGCGGTGAGGGAGGGATCGCCGAGTTGCTGCCAGGCCTCGCGCAGCCATTGCTGCAGGGCCCGGATATCGGCATCTAACAACTCAGTCTGGTTCATTCCGCCCCAATCCCAAGGCGTGATTGCGACGTGATTAGGCCTGATTCTCGGACCTGCGCCTACTCCTGAAAAAGACGGAAAGTGGAAAACGGAGCGGCTTGCAACCTGGGGAACGCGGCGCGCACCGGATCGTTGAATGCTGAGCCTGGGAGAAACCGATGTCCGTCAATTCAGCGCTGTTTCTGCTGGCAGCGCTTGTGGTGCTCGCTTCCACTCAATCGTTCGCCCAGCTGACGCCGCCGGCGGGATCGGCTGGTGCGGGTAATTCGGCGATATCAGGCGTGCCATTCGGGCCCGCCAACCCAAGTGTGCTTTCCGATCCCAGCGGCATCGGCAACGCCGCGAAGATCCCGCCGCTGGTGCCCAACGCGCCGGCGCCGCCGGTCTCCTACGGCGCTGTCGATACGCCGTCACCGCGGGCGGTGATGCCGCCGCCCTACACCGGCGCCTCGCAACGGATCATCACCGGCCGGCCAATGAAGCCGCGAAAGCCGCCGGTCCGGCGGCGCGGGCGCGCCGAGGTCAGCACCTTCACCGGGATCTGCCGCGGCTGTTAGCGCCAGGACAACCGATCGTGCCGGGCCGACAGGTTGCGGCGCTCAGTCGTAATAATAGTAGTGCCGTCGCTGCGGGCGTCGTTCGTGGTAGTAGCCGTCGCCATGATAATAATGGCGCTGACGGGCTGATTGAAACTGCGGCGGAACCGTTCCGTTCGGGTAGCAAAGGCCGTCCCGGATATCCAGGTCGGCGCCGTGGCCGCACCTGACGGGGTAATGTCCGCCATGATGGTATTGCTGATAGCGCCTGGCGGACTGATCCTGCGGCGGCAAGAAGCCGTTCGGATAGCACATGCCGTCGCGGGCGCTGTGATCCCAGCCGCGGCCGCACGGCGGCGGATGCCTGGGAACGCCGTACTGCACGGGTTGAAGCAATGGCGGCGCCACGCTAGCCGGCATGCTGCTCAACTGCAGAGCCAGGGCTGAGGCGGCAATAGTGAGGATCATCGGACAAACTCCAGGGGAGCCACGAGGTTATGACGCGATCCGGCTTCGGTGCAATGCTGGCTGATAGAAGCAGACCGAATTTTCCAAACGGACGCGGCCAAACTTTGACAGTTGCGTGATGAACCGGGTCTGAATGATCATGCAATCCTGGCCGGGCGAAGCGCAGCAACGTTCGCTTAAGGATTCCGCGCAGTTGCGCTTGAATGCGGCCATGAAGCGGAATCTCGCGTTGAGCACCTGCGGGGTCGGTTGTCGGTCAAGTCGCTAGCTCTTGCTCCCGTTTCACTCATTGTTCCCGGTCAGTGTGCCTGTCCTGCGACCTTCGTTGTGGCCCTGAACGGCCGTGGCCGGCGGGGTGAGGAAAGCGTCGAAACGTTCCTTGACGATGGCATAGCACTCGCATGACGCCTTCTCCATGCCAGCGCGATCGAGCACTTGGATGGTACCGCGACGGTAACTGATGAGACCGGCGGTCTGCATTGATTGCGCGGCGAGTGTCACAGACTTGCGGTTGGCACCCAGCATCTGCGACAGAAATTCATGGGTGTAAGGAAGCGCCTCGCCTTCGGCCCGATCGTGCATCATCAGAAGCCACCGGCACATTCGCTCCTCTGTCGTATGCGTGGAATTGCAAGCGACGGTTTGTTGCACCTGTGACAGCAGGGTTTCCGAATAGCTTACGAACAGGTCGCGCACATGCTCGCTGCTCTTGAATTCGTATTGCAGCAATTGGATTGGACATCGCACCGTATGTCCCTCGAATTGCACGATGCATCGGTTGAAGGAGACCCGGCTGTACATCGCCGCGAATAGGCCAAACGCGCCTTCCCGTCCGATGTTGGCGGTCTCGATCGCTGCGCCATTCTCCAGAACCGTCAGCAGCGAGAGTACCGAGCCTTGCGGAAAATATGCGTGCTTGAGAAGGCCACCGGCGTCGCACACCATCCCGCCAAGCTTGAACTCGATCGGTTCAAGATGGGGCTCGATTCGCCTCCGGCTGGCCGGCTCCAGCGCGCCCAGCAACTGATTGCTCCGCACGTCATGATCGGTTTGCGTTTGTGGCATCGCGGCGCGTCAATCCTGGATGACGATTCAACGGCACACGCGGAGCTCAAGCCATGAGAAATCATCTAACGCCGAGTTTACCCGCTCGTTGCTGGAAGTCTGAGCAAAACAGCTCACTTACGACATGCCGGGATACCGGCTTGTGCATGGGGCTGCAACAAGCAAGTGCAACTTCGCGATCATCGCCTCGGTGTGGTACGGTTTTCCAAGAAAGCAACTGTTCGGAGGAAGGTCAGATGGACCAGGCTTCATCTGGCCCGACACAATCAAGGTTTTTATCACAGGCCAGCGGTTTCGAACCGCATGGGCCAACTCAAGTCCGTTCATGCTGCCGGGCATGTTTATGTCGGTGCACAGCAACGCAACGTCTGGGTTGGCTTCCAGTATCATAACCGCTTCATCGGCGTTCTTGGCCTGTAGCACCGCAAAGCCCGCCTCTTCAGCAGCTTCCGCGGCAAACATTCGAAGAAGGGGCTCGTCATCCACGATCAAGACGACGGGCAGGCGGCGGGCGGGAGTTTTGATCATTGGGTCAGTTCAGATTTTCGCAAAGGCCGCACCGTCAGCGATGATGATGTCCTGATCGGCCTGTGCCGACCAGTTCCCCGCTGCCCGGAGGAACTGCGTCTTCAACACCGGGTCGGAGGTCTCGCCTGCCAGGCGCGTGAGTTCCGACGCCAGCCGCAGGCACTCGACCTGTCGCTGCAAGCTCTCTGGAACGGACATCGCAAACTTCCTGTGTCAGGAAGTAAGTCATGGCACGCCGTGGCACTCCGGGTCGGTGGTACACACCACAGAGAACTCTTCCGTATCGGCAGAAAAAGGCGCGGATTGAGCACCCGATGCAAGCGAGAAGTGAACTTCTTCGCTTAAACACGGGTTGGGACGAAGAAAAAACTCCAGGAAACATCGGGCCAAGTTGGATCTCGTATGGGAGGTCAATTCGGGGGATGTGGACGGCGGCGTCGTTTTAATCCAGCCAGGACCGGTCTCAACCGTTCGATATCTCGCACAAGCGAGACGGGCGGATGCTGCAGCAAGCCCAGCCTCGGGAATTTAGGCGCACGGTGATGCAGACAGCCCGAACTTGATGCAGCGGGCCAATCTACGGAAGTGACGCCCAGCCGCTCTATTCCGCCGCGTTCACCGACGCGCCCTTGGCTTCCTCGTCCGCCAACAACTTCATCAGTATATTTCGCATGCTCTCGTCCCCGGCTTCAGCGATCCGTCGTTTGAAGAGCGCGATGTTTTCCCGGCGAACGAACTGATCCATGATGATCTTTTCCATGGCCAACCTACTGTTGGTATCGCGGGCAGGGGATGGCCCCGGCGCTTGCGGCTTTGGGGGCTGGGGCTGCGCCGGGGCCATCTGGAGAAACGTCGCCGAAGCGGCCAACGACGTTCGATGGTGAGCCGATCACATCCGATTTGCTTGCGCTGTGCTGTTTTGCTCACTTTGCTGTTTTGCTCATTTTCCCAACTCGCCAAAGATCGAATCCGATGCCGAGTGCGAGGCCGATCGTAGCCAGGGTAGGATCGAAACTAGATCGCACCGCAGACGATAGAGGCCGCACAGCAGGCGGCCTCTTCCTCATCGGTGACAGGCTTACTGCTTGTTCACGCCCTTCTGCACATTGCCCGGCTCCTTGGCCGCACCGGTATTGTTAGGTCCTGCCGCAGTGCCCGCGCCTGAAGTGCTGGGGTCACCGCCCGGTGACGGTGTGGTGGAAGCACCTGTCGTGCCTCGGAAGCCTTGCTCCGGGTTACCCATACCAAGCTTCGCCGGGTCGCTTTGGGCGGCAGCGGGCGCGCCGGTGTTCTGAGCAAGCGCTGGTCCGCACACCAGAACAAGAGCAGTAGTGATCGCAACAACCGTTTTCATTCGATTCTCCCTTTGTTGAAGTTGGGAGTAATCGCGCTACCAAATGGGTGTTCCTCGCCTCTTGCACAACAAAACGCAATTCGACGTGAGGGATGAAAACATGCAAGCGCAGTTGAACGGTCGGCGCGTGCCTACGTGATGACGGTTTCGCTGAAGCCAAACGAGGAGGAGACCGGCACAAGGCACGCGTTCGGCACGAGGTTGTCACCCATGTCTTAGGTACGATCCGTTACCTATGTGTCCGGGCCGGACAATGACTTTATTGGTGAGCGCGGAGGGACTCGAACCCTCGACCCCATGATTAAAAGTCACGTTAACGTGAACAGATGCGAACGCGCGCGAATGGGGATGAATTACAGAAAGCCCGTGATATAAGGGTTTTCAGGCCGCGGCGGTTCGCGGCGGTTCGCGCGTATCCAGCGAAATTGTGCCCCCCGTGTGCCCCTGGACCCGATGCGCAAGCCCCTGACAGATACCCTGCTAAGAGCCCTCAGGAAGCCAGCCAGCGGCCGAACCGAGCTGGCGGACCTTTCATGCAAGGGGCTGGAATTCCGCATTACCGCGGCCGGCAACAAATCCTGGAGCTACAGATACCGGGCGGCAGGAAGCGGGAAGCTTTCCCGCGCCACCATCGGGCCTTATCCGGGAGTATCGCTGGCGGATGCCAGACTGAAAGCGGACGCGTTGCGGGCAGGCGTTGCCAATGGCGAGAACCCGAGCGAGGCGAAGCGGCGGGCGAAGCGGGAGGCGCCGGGCCGGACGTTCAAGGCATTGTCCGACCGCTACCTGAACGAATATGCGCGGCGCCAGAAAAAATCCGCCGACCAGGATGAGCGCAATCTAAATCTGCACATTCTGCCGAAATGGAAAGAGCGGGACTATACGACGCTGCGGCGCGCGGACGTGATCGAGCTGATCGAGGGCATCATTACCGCCGGCAAGCCCGTGATGGCAAATCGGGTGCAGAGCCTCATTTCGGGGATTTTCAGTTTCGCGGTGGATAGCGACCTGATCGACGCCAACCCCTGCACGCGCCTAAAGCGCCGCGGCGAGGAAACCGCGGGCGAGCGGGTGCTGACTGATCCTGAAATCCGGTTGTTCTGGAGGCGATCGACCACGGCACCGATATCGCCATTGACGGGCCTGGCGCTGCGCCTGGGGTTGCTTACAGGCGTTCGGCCGGGCGAGGCGGCTGGCATGTGGCGCAGTGAGCTGGAAGCGCTGGACGACCCCGCCAGCGCGGTCTGGAGCATACCGGGCGCGCGGACGAAAAACGGCCGGGATCATGTCGTGCCGCTGTGCCCTCTGGCGCTGGAAACCATCCAAGAAGCTTTAGGGCTATTCGATCACAAGGGCCGCAATGACTTTCCGATATTCCCGGCGAGGCGCAAAGCCGACAAGCCGATGACGGCGCGGGCGCTGGCGCGGGCCATGAACCGACTGGCTGCCGAATTGCCCAAGGCAGAGAAAAGCTGGCGAGCCAATCCGCCGACGCCGCATGACCTGCGCCGGACGTTCCGAACCCGACTGCCGCAGCTAGGCGTTGCCGCCGATATCCGCGACCGGCTGATGAACCACATTTCGGGCGACGTCGGCACGAAGCACTATGACCGGCATCAGTACCTTGACGAGAAGCGGGCCGCGCTGATGGCGTGGGATTCCAGCCTGGGGGCAATTCTATGAAACGACCAGCTAACCCGGCTGAAGCTCAACAGCGGCTGTTAACGTTCGTGAGGCAATTGCACAGAGTGCGAAATGACGGGCGCACCGGCATATCGGCCGAATTGGCCGAGTGGGTCATACTTGCCGTGAGCGAACATCTGATTTCCGAAAGCGATTTGGGGCAGGCCCTTGGGCTGGAACGGAAAGGGGCTGGGCGTCCGTCCACCGAACGCGAGCGAAAGCTAGACTTGGCATTGAGAATCCACCCATTAATTCCGCCGCATCCCAAGCGCGCAAACTGGAAAAAGATTGCGCAGGCCGTGAATTACACGGGCAAGCCGAACGATCTGCGGAAGCTATACGAGGCGCATTTTGACGAGACGGAATTTCTAGCCCGCGGGTTAGATCGTGCTGTTCTAGAGGCGATGGCGGAATGGAAGGAAGAGCGCGCGGTCGACCGAATGGCCGAGCTGAAAAAGGCGAGGGCGCGGATAGCGCAGAAAGGTTTGCGCCGTTAATTCGGATAATTATTGGCGTGTAGACCTTTGGTCATTTGCAAAAATCAGGTGTAGTTAGATTCCCGTTCGCCTTTGTCCGCGCCAGTCGCGCACAACCAAACGGGAAACCCAATGACCGAGAAAATTGCTTTCTCTCCTGATGAAGCCGCGTTTCGTGCCGGGGTCGGCCGCACCCTGATATTTGCCGAAATCAAAAACGGGCGGCTTGTGGCCCGCAAGGCCGGCGCCCGAACGCTTATCACGATGGACGCGCTTACCTCCTGGCTGGAATCTCTTCCCGCCCGTGAACCGGAGGCCGCTTGAATCATGACCCAAAATGAAAAGGGCCGCCCTGGCGAGGGCAGCCCAATTCCGAATTATGTCTTGGCGGACAAATCGGAACCTAATTCATCGCCATTAAATCTGCAAGTGGCGCTGTTGACTCGGCGCTTTGGGTTTTCCCCGGCAACGGCCCAAACGGTTGCCCCGCATGCCTTCGGGGAGGCCGCATGAAGCGCGTCACACTCCCCGAGCCGGTTGAAATCGCCAAATTCTGGAAAAACCGCCGGCATGACGCCATCGTGGTTTCGCTCTCGACCTATGAGGGCAAAAACCTGATCGACGTTCGAACGCATACCATGGTCGACGGCCGGCTGGTGGCTACCCCGAAAGGGGTTGCGATGGTGGTGCTGCGGCTGCCCGAGCTCGCCAAGGCCGTCAACAAGGCGCTGGCGAAGGCAAAGGAACTTGGCCTGATCGACGGGGAGGGCACGGTATGAACCGCGAACGCCTTCCCGATCGGCGCGGCAGTCTGTCTTTCAACTTCCTGCACGACGGCCGCACCTATCACGCCACCGCAAGCCGGCTAGCCGATGGGAGGATTGCTGAAATCTTCCTCGACGTCGGCAAGGCCGGATCGACGGTGCAGCAGCACGCGGAGGCCACGGCCGTTCTGGCGTCGATCGCCCTACAGCATGGCGTTGACGTTCAAACCATCGTTCACGCGGTCCAGGGCGGACCATTGGCGACGGCGCTGGAATTGGCGGTGAGGCCATGATTGATCGGTGGACCGCGCTGCAAACCGAAGTTTGCATGAACGTCGCGAACGCCAAGTTTTTCGCGTTTGCCGATGAAGCTGCCAAGATGGCCCATTGGGTGCGTCTTGGCGTGGTGCAAAAGCAGGTGGCCGCAGACTATCTGCACGAATCAGCGGCCTACAATCAGCTTTATTTCGAGTACGGCACGGACAAAATTCAGCGCATCGTTGCGGATGCCTTCGCCAGCGAGGCCGCGGCATGACCCCGACTGAAAACAACATCCTTGACATGCAGGTCTTGAAAAAAGACCGCGACCAAAGCGCCAAGGGTTATCGATTCCAGACTGTGGCCGAAATGTCCGCGGTGCCACTCGAAAAGGATTGGCTGATTAAGGGCGTGTTCGCGCGGGGGGAATCGTCGGCATGGATTGCCCCGCCCGGCGGCATGAAATCGGCGCTTCTGGCGCAAGCCGCGATCTGTGTCGCGGCAGGGCTGGCTTGGCACAGTCACCGGAACAAGGGGCCGGCTGGGGTGGTCTATTTCGCGCTCGAACGCGCTGACCTGGTCAAGCGCCGCATTCTGGCGCACGTCGCACGGCTGGACCTGACAAGCCCGCCTATCGTGGTTGTGAGTTCGATCGTGGACCTGACGAAGCCGGGCAGCCAGAAGGCCGTCACCGAAACAATCCGGGAGGCTGGCGAGGCGCTGGGGATGGATATCGGGCTGGTGATCTTCGACACGTTCGCAAAACTGATCGCGGCCGGCGGTGGCGACGAAAGCAGCGCGAGGGATCAGGGCGCGGTGTTTGCCAATCTGCAGCGGGTGAAAAACGCAACGCGGGTGCACATGGCCCTGATCGGCCATACCGGGAAAGATATCAGCCGGGGCATGCGGGGATCCAACGCTGCCCTGGGTGACGTTGATCTGATGGTGGAAATCTCGGGCGACATCATCCGAACCGCCACCGTGACCAAAGCCAACGACGCGCCGGAAGGCCCGCTGTTCTCGTTCAAGTCGGAGGTTCACGAATTCGGAACCGATGAGGACGGCGACCCGGTCACGGTCAACATCGTGAGCGGTGAGATAGTTTCATTGCAATCTGCAACGAAATTCGACGGGCCAAAGCTGACGGCCAACCAGAAAACCGTCTTTGCCATGCTGCACGCCGCAGGCGCCGCGGGGCTGTCGCTTGAGGATTGGAACAATCAAGCCAAGGATGCCGGCATCGGCATCAAGCGCAAAGCCGATCTGACCGATATTCGCAACGCGCTTCTCTCAAAAGGTCTTGTCAGAAGCTACGGTGACCGATGGCACGTAGTTCACGGATGAGAGTTCGGGGTAGTTCGGGAGTTCGGCCCCTATAGGGGGGCCGAACCGAACCGAACTCCGAACCCTTGAAAGCCGAACCCGAACCGAACCCGAACCGAACTGTACGAACCCCTTGCAAATACAGGGTGAAAGCAGGAGTCCCCTAGAAACCCGCAAGCCACTTCGCCACGGCGAGAACGAGAACAAGCGCCATTCCGGCCAAGATCAGGCGCGGATTTGTCACGTAGCCCTTTTCCCGGAAAGCCCGACCACGACGAGCCGGCGGATCGCTTCTGACCTTGACGGCAAATCATCCTGGAGCCGGCGCCATGCGTCGATTGCGTCGACATCTGAGCCGGACATCATGACGGGGATTCGCTGATCTTTTAATTCGTGTGCCATGCCGCACATCTAGCGCATGTTATGCCGATTGCGAAATTATTTTCGGTCGCGCGTTCGCTCGCGTTCGCTGGCGTTTTTGTCTCTCGCTCATGCACTAGCCAACCGAGCGCTACCGCTTACAATAATCTGCACGGTGATTTGCCGCACAGTGGAGATAGGCGTGAGTGATCGAAATCAACTGGCTGCCCGGATCGACGTTCGCAGCAGCCCTGCATTTTACGACACGCTGAAAAGCGCTGCCCGTCGCGCGCAGCTTTCCGTGAGCGATTACACGCGGCTAGCGATTGCGGAGCGAATGGCACTGGACGAATTGGGCGTTGCGAAAATGAACGAAGCGCGAGGTAACGACAATGGTTGACAAGACGAATGTCGAGAATGACGCGGGCTGGGGTGCCGGCACGTTTGGCACGGCGGCGACCTGGAAAGAATCTGCGCCGTCGAAAGCCCCGCCATCGGCCGCCGAGATAGCGCAGCGTCGATCGAACAAGGCAAACCATAGCGAGCGCGTCCGGCACGGTGGCAATCCTGGAGCCGGGGAAAAGGTTCGATGACCACGATTGTTAACACGGGCGAGGCGCCTGGAGCCAAGGGGCGGCGCCGGCTGGCAGAAGCACTGTACGCGCAGGGTGTGGAATCGACGCCAATTCAACACTGGATGCAGGGCGTCGGACGCATGGCGCAGGCGGCAGCCGGCGGTTATCAAATGTACCAACTCGACCAGGAGGACAAGCAGCGCGAGAGCGAGGCGGTCAAACTGTTGATGGGCGCGCCTGGACTCCAGCAACAGCCGAATGCAGCGGGAGCGGCGCGCGTGGAAGCCTCGCCACCGCAGGCAGAGCGGGCCATGCCGCCGGTTTCATCGGTGACGCCTAGCGCGGGGGCTGTTCCGGCTGCGCTTACTGGCGAGCGTCCTGGCGGGCCTGTGCAGCCCTCCAATCGGGTGTGGGGCGACAAGGAGGCGGAAGCTGCCGGGCTGTATGAACCGTCGACGCGGGTAGCAGGCGCTGCCCCGCCCATGGTGGCGCAATCGGCGCCGGCTGCCGCACCGCCGCAATCGCCCGCCGGCATCCCGCCAGATCAAGCGGCGTACATCAGCAGGCTGATGTCCAACCGTGCCACGCGCGATTACGGAGTAGCGTTGCTGCAAAAGGCGCAGGCAGATCAGGCGGCGGCGATGAAACCGACCGACGAAATCCGGGAATTCGAATACGCGCGGCGGAATCCGGCGTTCAAGGATTACAAAACCGACCTGAAGCGCGCGGGCGCGATCAACAATCAGGTGACGATCGATCAGAAGGGCGAGAACGAGTTTTCGAAGGTTGCCGGCGGCAACCAGGCGAAGCGCTTTGACGAATTGGCGTCGGACGGGCCGTCGGCACGGCAGATGCTTTCCGACGTGGAGACGCTGCGGACGCTTGGTTCACAGATCGACACGGGCAAGGGCGCGGAAGCCAAGGCGAAGTTTGGCCCGTATGCGGAAAGCCTGGGGATCAAGGTGGATGGCCTGAGCGAAATCCAGGCATTCGAGGCCATCGTCAACCGCTTGGCGCCGTCGCTTCGCGTCAAGGGATCGGGCGCGCAGTCGGATTATGAACTGCAAAGCTTCCTGAAGTCGCTGCCGAGCTTGGGCAACACGCCTGGGGGCAACGAGATGACGGCGGCAGTGCTGCGCGGGCTGGCCGAGAACAAGATCAGAGCGGCTGAAATCGGGGCACGGGCATTGAATGGGCAGATCAGCCGATCGGATGCCGAGAAGGCGCTGCGGGAATTGCCTGATCCGATGGAGGGCTATCGCGAGTTTATAAAGCGGACGAAGCCGGCGGCTGCGAAAGCACAGACGGATATTCGTCAGAAGTACGGGCTTGAATGATGGCCGATATTCCGAAGGTCAAACGCAACATTGAACGGATGTTATCGGCGGGTGCGCCCGAATCCGACATCGATGCGTATCTGGCAACGGAAGGCGTGAAGCCTGAGGAATTGCGCGCGGCACCGCGCCAAGCCCCTGCCGGGCCTTCTGAGCCGGCTTATGACGCGATGGGCAATCCGACAGGATCGGAAGCCCCGTCCACCAAAGCGCCGTCGATGCCCTACGGCGAGCAGATGGGCCGAGTTGGAACGCTTGTCGACAACCTGGGGCGTGCGGCTGCGGGCGGTCTGACGTTTGGCATGGCAGACAAGTTTGCCGGCGGCATGGATTATCTGACCGGCAGCGCACCTTCCTACGACGAGGGCGTAAAGGCGCAGCGGGCGCGAACCGAGGCCATCCCGGCCGCGCAGCGGGTTGCGGGCGAGGTGGCCGGCGGCATCGGCGGCGGTGTTGGCCTGGCGAAATCCGGTCTGACTCTTGCCGGCCGACTTGGCCCGGCTCTATTCCGTCGCGTGCTTGGCTACGGTGCAGAAGGCGCGGCCTATGGCGCGGCTCATGGCGCGGGCAACACATACAGCGACGATGCAGGCGACTACGCGGTGAACGCGGGCAAGGGCGCTGCAATGGGCGGCGGTATCGGCGCAGGCTTGCCGATTGCCGGAAGGGCCGCCAGCGGGGCCTACAGAGGCGCACAGGCGTTCATTGGGCCGCGCGTAGGCAATACCAGCGCGGGCGCATCAGCGATGCTGAGAGCGGCTGCACAGGCCGATGAGCAAGGTATTCGGCAATTGGCCGGCATGGGCGATGAGGCGATGCTGGTTGACGCTGGGCCGGCGATGCTTGGCCTGGGTCAAGGCGCGGGAACGGGTACGGGATCGGGGCGTACGGCGCTAGTCAATGCCTTGAAGGCGAGGGACGCCAACACGGTCCCGCGGATCAATCGCGACCTGGAGGCACAGATTGGACCGGCGCCGCGGCCTTCGCAGATCGAAGCCGAGATTGCCGCGAATGTGGAAAACGTCAGGCCACAGTACAACGGGCCGTTCGATCAGGCGCGGGCCGTCAACACGCAAGCCATTGCCGAGGAGCTAGACGCGGCGGCAATCAATCTGCGCGGGCCGGCGCAACAGGCGGTTCGGCGGGTGAGGGAATATCTCAATATTCCGGGCGAACAGGTTTTGGACCCGAACCCTGGCGCGCTGTTTCAGACGCGGCAGGCGATCGACGGTCTGTTAGAGGGCGAAACCAACAGCAAGGTCATTGCACAGCTAACCCGAGTTCGGGCGCTGGTCGACCAGGAGGTGGCGCGGGCCGTTCCCGGCATCAAGCAGGTAGACGCGAAGTATGCCGAACTGATGCGCCAGCAAGAGGGGCTGACGCGCGGCGGGACCGTGTTTGACACGGGCAAGACCGCAACCAGGCCGGCAGACCTGGCGGCGGAATTGCGTCAGGGGGCATTGCCGCAGGGCGAGCAGATCGGGCCGTCTGCGGTGCCGACACGGATCAAGCAGGGCGCGCGGGCCGAAATCGACCGGCTTGTCGGCACGCATGCCAACGACTTGAACGCGCTGGAGCGCAAGCTTGGAACGCCGCAGGACTGGAACAGCCAGAAGTTTGCCGAGATATTCGGCGAGGGTCCGCACAATGCAGTGATGGAAACCTTGGTCAACAACCGCAAGTTTCGGCAGACCTATCAGGACATCGTACAGAACAGCCAGACCGCGCAGCGCACGGCGGCGGCGAAGGCGATGGAGGGTTCGGAAGGCGGTAACGTCAGGGGCGACACCACCATGACCGGCCTGGGGCTGAAAGCCTTGAATGCCGTTGCGCGAGCAATTGCGGGGGCATCGTCTGCCAGCACGAAAAACGAGATTGGGGAAATCCTGGCGAAGCAGGGGCCGGACGTGCAGCGGATGGCGCGGGAGTTACTGCGGACGGCGCAAAAGACGGGCGAGAACTCGCGGGCGATCAATCGTGTTCTGAGTTCGCCTTATTGGATCGGAGGCGGCGGGAGTCTCGCCGGTCAACGATGAGGGCAATCAACAGCATGGCAGGAATCCAGATGGCCGCGGCGACGTACACGCTATCGAAAAGGGCATAAAATTTGCGCGTGATCCAGGCCGTAACAAGCCCGAGCGCGACGACAGCGGCGAATTTGAGCAAATCAGACATGCGGCCGAGACTTATCACAGGAACGGAAAATGAGCGAAACACAATCTGACGGCAACGTGAACGTGATGGGGACGACTTCCGAGGTCCTGGCCGGTGACGAAAACGGGCTTTCGCCAGGGATCGACAGTTTCGACAAGGCGCTGAAGGCCATTTGGGACAAGCACAACGGGCCGGCCGCGGAGTTGAAAAACCCGGCAATGCCTGCCGACTTTGCGGCGAGCAATGGGGATCACTTCAAGGCGGCCTGGGAATGGAACCAACTTTCCCTAAAGGACCGGCAAGAGAGTGCCGCTGTTCACCGTGAGTTTGCCGACCTGAAAAAGCAGGGCGAAGCCCTGGGCATGAAAACGGAATCGGCGGCCGATATGAAGGCCATCCAGGACATGCTCGCCGGCGACAAGGGGAAGGCAGAAGCGCCGGCTGCGATCGACCAGGAGACGCAGGCCAGCCTCGACACATACAAAACCATTGTGCCATTCGCCAAGGATCACGTCGAGGCGCGTAACCATCTTTCGAAACTGGCCGAGCATGTGCAGCGTGACCCCAAGGGCGGCAGCCGTGCCGTGCTGGAGCATTTGGGCATATCGACGCCGCTTGACCTTTTGACGCCGCAGGAGTGGCAACAGGCGCGCGAATATCTGTTGGGCCCGCAAGCGGCACCGCAACAGGCAGAGCCCGCCGTCGCGCCGTATCTTGATAAGTGGGCGCGGCAGAGCGGCGCCACCAAGCAGGACATGGCTGCAATGGCCGACATCATGAGCGATCCGTCATGGCGAGAGATTGCCGGCGAGAGCGACAAGTCGGTCCTGGACAGGGCCTACAAGGCAACGAAGCGGCAATCGTCGCACGGGCGCATGAATGCGAAGCTTGATGCAGAGCTGCGCGCGACCGCCGCCGACATCTACAGGCCATGACCATGAGCCCGCTACTCCAGATGGGAGAGAGACGTTTGGCTGAAATCGCCGCGGAGACGCTGGAGCCCAACGTGCTGACGTTCACAACCGACAAGGCAAAGCGCAGGCGGGAGGCCGATCGGCTGGCGAACTGGCGCCGGCAAGCCCTGGCTGACGCGTTGCTGGTTCTAAAGGAAGATGGGGCCGCATGATGGGCGAGTTTGACGAAACGGTTGCTGACGTTTCGCATGATGCGAGCGAGCAAGACGTTTCGACCGAAACCTATTCCACCGCGGAAGAGATTTTACGCCAACCGAGCGCGGCGAGCGAGTATGACGCACCGCCGCAGAGCTGGAAGCGGGAAGTTGCCGAACGTCACTGGAGTAATCTTGACCCTGAATTGCGGGGGTATCTGCATTCGCGGGAGAAAGAGGCCGGCGGCAAGATCAGCGAGCTGGGGCGCCGCGCGTCAGAGCTGGAAGGCGTATCGACGCGCTACCAGCCGATAGAAGGCGTTTTCGAGCGCTACCGCCCTGACATTCCCGAGGGGCTTGAGCCGGCGCAGGCAATCGAGTCGCTACTGATGGCGCAGCGGATGCTGTCACAGCCTGAGACGCGACAACAGGCCATTGGGCAATTGCTCGAAATGTACGGTGTTGACCCGATGGCATTGCTGCCGCCACAGATGCGCGAGCAATTCGAGACGGCGCAGCGCGAACTGCAGAGCACGAAGCAAGCGGAGGTGCAGCGCGTCCTGGACGATTTCACCAAGGGCAAAACCTATTACGCCGAGATTCGCGACGATGTGATTAAGGAAATCGTTGAAATCAGGAAGGGCGCGCCCGGCCTGGATAACGCGACGGTGCTCAAGCTGGCGCACGATCGGGTAGTTGATCGGACCGGCATCAAGGGACGCCTGGAGATGGAAGCCAAGGCAAGGGAACTTGAGGAATCGCAGAAGCGGGAGGCCGAGCGACAGAAGGCACAACGCGCCGAATCCGACAGGCTGATAAAGGCCGCAAAGCGCGCGGCCGGTATCAATGTGAAATCAAGCCCGGTTCGGCCGGCGCCGAAATCGCTGGACGATGATTTGCGGGAAATCGCACACAGGCATTACGGGCGATGACGTTCAAGAAGGGGCAGAGCGGCAACCCCGCCGGCAAGAAACCAGGAACGCGCAACAAGACGACGGTGGCGCAAGAAACCTTGCTTGACGGCGAGGCGGATAAGTTGACGCGCAAGGCGATCGAGATGGCGCTAGGTGGCGACACCACCATGTTGCGGCTTTGCATCGAGCGCATAATACCGCCGCGCAAGGATCGGCCGATCAACTTTGAACTGCCGCCGCTGGCGACAACGAAAGATGCTTCGCTTGCCATGCTGAAGATTCTGGAAGGCGTTTCCAGGGGCGAACTAACCCCGAATGAAGCGGGGGAGATTTCCAAGGTCATTGAAAACTACGCGGAGACGGTTCGCCTGTCCGAGCTGGAGCAGCGTATTGCGGACATGGAAGCGCGGCGATGAAACCACGGACGCGGGCACTTGAAGCGCGATTGATAAAGCTGGAGGCGGGGCATCTGCCCGTGCCGCGCTATGTGGTGAGGCTTTCGCATGCTGAATGGGATTTGCCCGAGGTCCACAGGCGCAGGCTTGTTGCCGAGCGATCGGGCGGGCGGCCTGTGATGGTGTGCCCTGAGAAATGCGCCGACTGGCAGGAATGGACGGCTCGCTATGCGCGGCATTGAAAACCTGGCGAAGCGGCTAGCGAGGCTGGAGGCAATCCAGGAAGTCCATGAACAGCCCCTGGTGCTGGAAATGCACGGCGGTTCGATGACGATCAAGCCGGCAGACCTCGCGCAACTGTTGAAACAGATAGACGGAAAAACGAGGGGCATCCCCTCACAGCAAGGCGATTGAGAACTAAATCAATGTCACCTCCGAGAGACGCCCGGTTGGCGAGCCCGACAATGGTGAATTCCGAAAGCTCTAGAGCGCGAATGCACCTAAGAAGGAAGTCATACCATGGCACGCGATATCAATGGGACGTACACCCGCATTTCGAACTCGTTTACGGTTCCGGTCACCAACACGGTAATTCTTCCAGCCCATGCGGATGCGTTCTTCGACGAACTCGAAACCGAGATGACCGACAGCCTTTCCCGCACCGGGAAGGGCGGCATGTCCGCCGATCTGGACATGAACAACAACGACATCAACGAAATCAAGACGACGGTTTTCCAGGGATCTACCTCTGGCACTACTACGGTCATTGCTACGGCGGTGGCCGGCACCACGACGCTGACCTTGCCGGCGGCGACCGATACCCTGGTCGGCAAGGCCACGACGGACACATTCACCAACAAGACCTATGACACGGCCGGCACCGGCAACAGCTTCAGCATCAACGGCGTTGCGGCCACGGCCAATACCGGGACGGGCGCGGTCGCACGGGCCACCAGCCCGACATTTGTCACGCCGACGCTCGGGGCTGCCACGGCCACCAGTATCAACGGCAACACATTCACGACCGGCACCTATACGCTGACCGGGACCGCTGGAAAGACGTTCACCTTCAGCAACACGCTCACGCTGGCGGGCAGCGATGGCACGACGCTGACGTTCCAGGGGACCGATACCTACATTGGGAGGGCGACAACCGACACGCTGACGAACAAGACATTCGATACGGCTGGAACGGGAAATAGCTTCTCCATTGCCGGGGTGGCGGCTACGGCGAACACCGGGACGGGCTCCGTGGTCCGGGCCACGTCTCCGACGCTCGTTACGCCTGTGCTGGGCGTCGCAACCGCCACCTCGATCAACGGGGCGACGATCGACGCGCAACTGTTCTCGAACATTCCGCAGAATTCGCAGAGCGCGGCCTACACGCTGGTAGCCACTGACGCGCAGAAGCACATCCTCCACCCCTCTTCGGACAACAACGCCCGCACCTTCACGATCCCGGCCAATGCTTCCGTTGCGTTCGCGATCGGGACGGCAATCACCTTCGTCAACAAGATCAATACGGTGACGATCGCGATTACCACGGACACGCTGACATTCGCCGGACCGGGCACGACGGGTTCCCGGTCCCTGGCCGCGAACGGGATGGCGACCGCGATCAAGATCGGCACGACGGAATGGATGATTTCCGGGTCAGGGCTGACCTGATGTCTGCGGTTTCACAGATGGCGTTGATGGCCGTTTCTGACGTTGTCGCCAACACGGTCGCAGCGCCGTCGGCGGTCAGCACGACATTCACCCACGCGACGGACGCGGCGGAAGCCAATCTGTACGATCTCAACGATTCAACCAACGCCGCCGACCCTGCTGGTTTCACCTCCTCAACCAAAGCTGCATACGATCTTACCAGCGCCAAGGAAATCCGGCGCGTCCGCGTTATCACCGGCTCTGCAAACGGCTGGGGCACCTCGGCAACTTTCGCAATCGAGTATAGCGACACCAACCTGACCACTGGTTTCACGGTAGCCGATACGTTCGTCATGCCGGCCGGCATCGCCCAGACCGTCAACAAGACCATCGCAGCCTTTGGCTCGCATCGATACTGGCGGATCAACTATTCGTCCGGCACCACTGGCGGCAACGCCTGGCTGGGCGAACTGACGATGTACACAGTCTGA
>LNFM01000837.1_pt1 | contig 164603 bp, 153 predicted proteins | sample 596031 | NCBI WGS metagenome assembly LNFM01 (sample SAMN04254537, study PRJNA301005) | activated carbon metagenome | isolation source: dual media filters at the Ann Arbor, Michigan drinking water treatment plant | place: USA: Ann Arbor | reverse complement strand
GGGCGGCGAAGCAGATCGCCAGGCCCAGGAAGGCGGGTTCGCGCAACCGCGTGCGAAGCGGCACGCGCGCCGCCGCCTGTGCCGTGGGTGGGGCTGGGCGCCGCGCGTGGCGCAGCATCAGCACCGTGATCAACGCCGCGCCCGCTTGCAGCACGGCCAGCGCCTGCAGCGCCCCGCGCCATCCGAAGGCCCCGATCAGCGCATCGGTCAGCGGCAGGAAGACCGTGCCGGTGAAGCCGGTGACCAGGCTGATGATGGTGATGCTGCGCGTGGCATCGCGCGCCTGCTCGACCACCACGGCCATGGCGATGCCCCACAGCCCGATCGCCTGCGCGACCCCGATGCCGATCCAGATCGCGAAGAAGGCGATGGGGTGGCTGACGGTGCTCCAGGCGACGAGCAGCAGGGCGGCGGCCGCGGTGCCGAGGCCCATCATGCCCTGCGCGCCGTGCCGGTCGAACCAGCGCCCCGCCGGCACCGCCGCCAGCCCGGCGGCCAGAAGCCCGGCGGTATAGGCCGCGTTGAGCGTCACGCGCGACCAGCCGAGCTCCGCCTCCATCGGCCCGACCATGAGCGGGAAGGGGGTGAACAGCGTGCCCCAGCCGATCAGCTGGGTGACGGCCATGCCCCAGATGAGTGCGCGGTCGGAAAGCCCGCCGCCGCTCACACCGTGAACTGCTCCGCGATGATGCGTTCGGACAGCCCGTGGTCGGGGTCGAACAGCAGGGTCAGCGACACGTCGCGCGCCTCGTGCACCGTCACGCGGCGCACGTCGCGCACCTCGGTGTAGTCGGCCACGGCCGCGACCGGGCGCTTGTCGGGTTCCAGGATCTCGAACACCACCTCGACATCGGCGGGCAGCAGGGCGCCGCGCCAGCGCCGCGGGCGGAAGGCCGAGATCGGCGTCAGCGGCAGCAGGTTCGCCCCCAGCGGCACGATCGGCCCATGCGCCGAGAGGTTGTAGGCCGTGCTGCCCGCCGGCGTGCTGATCAGCACCCCGTCGCAGATCAGCTCCGCCAGCCGCTGCTTGCCATCCACCAGGATGCGCACCTTCGCCGCCTGACCTCGTTGATCGCCAGCGCCTCGACAGGCGCGGACCCGTTCGCCTCGGCGCGCATGCGCAGCGGATGCAGCGTGGCGGCCTGGGCGGCGGCGATGCGCGCGGGCAGGTCGTCCTCGCGGTAGTCGTTCATCAGGAAGCCGACCGACCCCCGGTTCATGCCATAGACCGGCACGCCGCGGCGCAGGAAGCGGTGCAGCGTCTCGAGCATGAAACCGTCGCCGCCCAACGCCACCACCACGTCGGCGGTGTCCGGTTCCGCCGCGCCATAGCGTGCCGCCAGTGCCTCCTGCGCCGCCCGCGCCGCCTCGTTCTGCGCGGCGAGGATGGCCAGGCGCGGCACGCTCACGCGCCGGCCTTCGAGACCCAGCCCCGCGCGGCCTCGCGGTGTTCCAGCAGCGGCATGCCGGCGCGCACGCGCTCGGTCACGGCGCGGTCGATGCGCGCGCTGGCCCAGCCCACGCCGTCGCTGCATTTCGCCACCACATGCCCCCAGGGATCGGCGACCAGGGAATGACCGTAGACGCTGCGCGCGGCCCCGCGTTCCTCGTAGGTGCCGTAGGACGCGGCGGCGATGATCCAGCACTGGGTGTCGATGGCGCGGGCGCGCAGCAGCGGCTCCCAGTGATCCTTGCCGGTCTGCAGGGTGAAGTTGGACGGCACCAGGATGGCCTCGGCGCCGCGCCGGCGCAGTTCCTGGAACAGTTCCGGGAAGCGCATGTCGTAGCAGATGGTGCAGGCGAAGCGGATGCCGCCGGCCTCGAACATCGCGAGGTCGGACCCGCTGCCATACAGCGCGCTCTCGCGATAGCCGGTGCCATCCGGGGCGGTGATGTCGAACAGGTGGATCTTGCGGTAGCGGGCGACCTCGGTGCCGTCGGGGCTGAAGACCAGCGTCGTGTTGAACAGTTTCTCCCCACCATCCTCGATGATGGACCCGCCATGGACGGTGATGCCGTGCCGACGCGCCAGGCCGCGCAGCATCTCGTACGCGGCGCCGCCGTCGCCGCCGGGCGCGGGCAGGACCTCGGCCGCGGCGCGCCGGCTCTCGCGCCCGCCGCCGAGGTTGGTCCAGGTCTCGGGCAGGGAAACCAGGGCGGGGCGGTCGGCGTCGACCGCGGCCTCGATCAGGCGCGTCGCCTGCGCGAGGTTGGCGGCCTTGTCCGATCCCTGGTTCATCTGGATCACGCTGACACGCATCGTTCCGCTCCCCGGCAGTTGCGCCGCCTCATGCGGCCCGCGGGCCGGTCACGCGTTGCGATCCGCGCGTGGCCAGTCGAGCCGCGGCTCGGCGCGGCCACGGGCCGGGCGCGCGGCGGGCGGGGGCACCGGGGGCGCCAGGCTCGGTTCGGGCGCGGCGATGCGCGGCTCGGTGCGGCGTGGCGGGGGCACGTAGTCTTCCTCGATCAGCGCGCGCGCTGGCGCGCCGGGCTGGCGCACCAGGGCGCGGATCTCGGTGCGCAGGTCGGCCAGTTCGGCCTCGATCGCCTCGAGCCGCGATTTTATGCCGAACACGGAATACGGCATCGCCAGCAGGGCCAGCAGCGACACGCCGATCGCCAGCAGGATGACCAGCCCGACCCAGGCGGGCAGGCCGGGGATGCTCAGGCGGTCGACCATGCCCTGCAGTGTGTCAGCCACCGGTCATGCTCATGTGCCGCGCCACGGCCGGGGCTTTGCGCCGGCGGTCGATGATGAAGTCATGGCCCTTCGGCTTGCGCGCGATGGCGTCGCGGATGGCCTGCGCCAGCGCGGCATCGTCCACGCCGGGGTCGCGCAGCATGTCGCGGAATTCGGCGGCATCATCCTGGCCCAGGCACATGAACAGCGTGCCGGTGCAGGTCAGGCGCACCCGGTTGCAGGATTCGCAGAAATTATGGGTCATCGGCGTGATGAAGCCGATCCGCCGGCCGGTCTCCTTCACCGTCACGTAGCGGGCCGGGCCGCCGGTCGCGTAGTCGGTGTCCTCCAGCGTCCAGGTATGGCGCAGGCGGGAACGCACCAGGGACAGCGGCAGGTACTGGTCGGTGCGGTCCTCGCTGATCTCGCCCATCGGCATCGTCTCGATCAGGCACAGGTCGAAGCCATGTTCCCCGCACCAGGCGACCATGCGGTCGAACTCGTCCTCGTTCACGCCCTTGAGTGCGACGGCATTGATCTTGATGGCGAGCCCCGCCGCCTTTGCGGCGAAGATGCCATCCAGCGTCTGCTCGATCTTGCCCCAGCGGGTCAGCGCGGCGAAGGCAGCGGGGTCGAGCGTGTCCAGCGAGACATTGATCCGCCGCACCCCCGCCGCGAACAGGTCCTGCGCCATCTTCGCCAGCTGCGTGCCGTTGGTGGTGATGGTGAGTTCGCGCAGCCCGCCCGCGCCGATGCGCGCGCCCAGGCTGCGCACCAGCGTCATCACGCCCTTGCGCACCAGCGGCTCGCCGCCGGTCAGGCGGATCTTGTCGGTGCCGAGCGCAATGAACGCGCCGCAAAGCCGGTCGAGTTCCTCGAGCGACAGGATCTCCCGCTTGGGCAGGAAGGTCATGTCCTCCGCCATGCAATAGACGCAGCGCAGGTCGCATCGGTCGGTGACCGACACGCGCAGATAGGTCACGCCGCGCCCGAAGGGGTCGGTCAGTGTGGCCGGCGGAGAAGCGACGTCCTGCATGGGCTGGATTTGGGGCCGGTGGGGCGGTGGCCGCAAGTCCCTTTCGGCCGGCGCCGCTTCGGCCATTCCACCTTGATCGACCCGGCACTACCCGAAAAGCGCGAGCCCGCCGGCCACCAGCAGCACGCCCATGGCGAAGGGCCGGTACAGCCGGTCCGGCACCACCCGGAACAGCCGCGCGCCGATCGGCACCGAAAACGCCATGATCGGCAGCAGCACAGCCAGGCGCACCAGCACCGGCAGGTCGATCAGCCCGCCGATCAGCGGCGGGACCATCGACACGATGGCGATGGTGGCGAAGAACAGGATCAGGTTGGCGCGGTGGCGCTTCGCCTCCTCCAGGCCCGCCAGCAGGTACAGGATCACCGGCGGGCCGCTCATGCCGGTCGCGCCCTTCAGCAGCCCGGCCGCGGTGCCGACCGCGAGGTTGAGCGGCAACGGCCGTGACCCGTGGTAGCGCCAGCCCGACATCAGCAGCAGCCCGAACACCAGCACGAAGCCGCCGATGAAGCGCCGCAGCGCATCCCCGTCGGCGGTCAGCAGCACCCAGGCGCCCAGCGGCGTGGCCAGCGCCGCGGCCCCGCCCAGCGGCAGCACCACGCGCCGGTCGGCATCCTTGATCGCACCGGGCAGCAACTGTACCGAGACGACCAGCTCCATCATCAGCATCACCGGGATGCCGGCGCGCGGGCCCCACAGCAGCGAATAGACCGGTGCCAGGATCACCGCCGTGCCGAAGCCGGAATAGCCGCGCATGATGCCGGCGATGGCGGTCGCCAGGATTGCCGCCGCCAACCGCCAGTCCAGGAGCAGCGGGGTGGCCGTCTCAACCAGGGCGATCACCGCCGCTCATCCTCCACGACATCCAGCACAACAACCGCGGCGTTGATCAAGACCTTCCCCGCGTGCTCGAAATTGACCGTAATGCGATCGCCCGTGACCGACTGGACCTGTCCGATTCCCCAATCGGGCTGTCCCGGAAGGCGCACGCGCATGCCTGGTTCTATGATTGCAGTCACTGGATGATGGCCGTCAGCGATCCGGCGCTAAGATGGCGGAAGCACCGCAGAGGATACTGTCTCAGGCCATGACGCAAGGGATGTCCCGGGCCATGCCCTCCGTACCACCGCTGTCCGATCTGCGCCTGGCGCGGTTGGTCGGTCTTCGCCTGTGCCACGACATCAGCGGCGTGGCGGGCACCGTGGGCAATGCCCTCGAACTGCTCGACGGCGCAGGGGGGGAGGCCGCCGAACTGGCGGTCGATGCCGCCGCCGTGCTGCGCCGGCGCCTGCTGCTGTGGCGCGCGCTGCTGGGTGGGCAGGGGGAATGCGCGCTCGGCGCCGTGCTCGGCCTGGCCGCCGGGGAGATCGCCGGCGGGCGCGCCAGTGCCGATGCCGCGTCGCTCGACGCCGGCGTGATGATGGCCGAGGAGGTCGTGCCCGTGCTGCTGACCGCCGTGCTGCTGGCCGGCGAGGCGCTGCCGCGCGGCGGCGTGGTGCGCCTGGTGGGCGACCCGCAGCGTGAACTGGCGGTGCTGCCCGAAGGGCCGCGCGCCGCCTGGCCGCCGGCGCTGCTGCGGGCCGTGGCCGGCGCGCCGCTGGCGGGCGAGCCGACCGGGCGGGAGGTTCTCTCCCTGTGGCTTGCGGCCAGCGCGGCGGCGGGCAGCGTGCGGCTGAGCCTGGCGATGCCACCCGGCGAGGGCTGCGGTCCGCTGGTGCTCAGCATCGGCGAATGATGCCCTGACCTCGGCGGCCGGGCGTGCGCGCGCCCGCCGCCGCGCGCTTTACCGATTGTTCGGCCCGCTGCGCGCATGCTGCCCCGGCAAGCACCCCGGGGATGGCGATGGACGATCTGCTGGCCGACTTCCTGACCGAAGCGCATGAGGGACTCACCGCGCTCGATTCCGCGCTGCTGCGGCTCGAACGCACGCCGGACGACCAGCCCACGCTGTCGTGCACACCATCAAGGGCACCTGCGGCTTCCTCGGCCTGTCGCGGCTGGAGGCGGTGGCCCATGCGGCGGAGAACGTGCTGGGGCGCTACCGCGACGGCTCGCTGCCGGTCACCGAGGCGGGCATCAGCCTGATCCTCTCCTCGCTCGACCGCATCAAGGCGATCGTCGCCGGGCTGGAGGCGACCGGGGCGGAACCCGCGGGCGACGACGCCCCGCTGATCGAAGCCCTGAACGCGGCCGCGGAGGGGCGCATCGCCGCCGCACCCGCCCCGGAAGCCCCGGCCTCTCCCATGGACGTGGCGGCGGAAGCCCCGCCCGTCCCGCAGCCCGTCGCGGCTGCGCCATCGCCCGACGCCCCGCCGGCCGAGAGCGCCGGCGGCATCGCCGCGCCGCAGACCATCCGGGTCGCGGTTGAGGTGCTCGAGGACCTGATGACGCTGGTCAGTGAACTGGTGCTCACGCGCAACCAGTTGCTGCAGCTGGCGCGCGGGCATCACTCCGATGCCTTCGCGGTGCCGCTGCAGCGCCTGTCGCACATCACCTCCGACCTGCAGGAGGGTGTGATGAAGACGCGCATGCAGCCGATCGGCAATGCGTGGGCGAAGCTGCCGCGGCTGGTGCGCGACCTGTCGCATGAACTGGGCAAGAAGATCGAACTCGACATGCGCGGCGCGCAGACCGAACTTGATCGCCAGGTGCTGGAACTGATCCGCGACCCGCTCACGCACATGGTGCGCAATTCCGGCGACCACGGGCTGGAAACCCCGGAGCAGCGCCGCGCCGCCGGCAAGCCCGAGACCGGGCGCGTGCTGCTCAACGCCTATCACGAAGGCGGCCACATCATCATCGAGGTGGGCGACGATGGGCGCGGCCTGCCGGTCGAACGCATCCGCGCCAAGGCGCTGGCGAATGGCCTCGCGACCGAGGCCGAACTGGCCCAGATGAACGAAAGAGAGGTGCTGCGCTTCATCTTCGCGCCGGGCTTCTCGACAGCGCAGCAGGTGACATCGGTGTCCGGCCGCGGCGTCGGCATGGACGTGGTCAAGACCAACATCGAGAAGATCGGCGGCACGGTCGAACTGGCATCCAAGGAAGGGCGCGGCACCACCTTCACCATCAAGATCCCGCTCACGCTCGCCATCGTCTCCGCGCTGATCGTCGAAGCCGGTGGCGAGCGCTTCGCGCTGCCGCAGATCGGCGTGGTCGAACTCGTGAGTGTCGCCGGCACCCGGCCCGACGGCGCGCAGGACGGCGCGCCGCACATCGAACGCATCAAGGACGCGCCGGTGCTGCGCCTGCGCGACCGGCTGCTGCCGCTGGTCTCGCTCGCGGGCCTGCTGCGCCTGCCGGCCCCGGCCAGCGAGGCCGAGGGTTTCGTCGCCGTCATGCAGGTCGGCGGCCAGGCCTTCGGCATCATCCTCGACCGCGTCTTCGACACCGAGGAGATCGTGGTGAAGCCGGTGGCCCCCATCCTGCGCCACGTCACCATGTTCAGCGGCAACACCATCCTGGGCGACGGGTCGGTCATCATGATCCTCGACCCCAACGGGATCGGCCGCGCCGCCGGCGTGGGCGCCGATGCACCGACCGAGGATGCGCGCCGTGCCGTGACCGCCGCGCAGGGGCTGCGTTCGAATGCCAGCGCGTCGCTGCTGCTGTTCCGCGCCGGGGACGAAACACCCAAGGCCGTTCCCCTCGGCCTGGTCGCGCGGCTGGAGGACATTCCCGTCGAGCGCATCGAGATGTCGGGCGCGACGCCGGTGGTGCAGTACCGCGGCGCGCTGATGCCGCTGATCCCCGTCTCGCCGGGCTGGATGCGACCGGAGGGCGCGGCGCGCCAGGCGGTTCTGGTGTTCACCGAGAACGACCGCGCCATGGGGCTGATGGTCGACGAGATCCTGGATGTCATCGACGAGCGGCTCGACATCCAGCCCGGCTCGGGGCGCGCCGGCTTCATCGGCAGCGCGGTGATCTCCGGGCGCGTGACGGAGGTGCTCGACACCGCGTGGTGGCTGTCCCAGGCGGGCGAGGACTGGTTCCGCACCGCCCGCCCGGCGACCGGTCGCGGCGCCCACCCACGCCTGCTGATGGTCGAGGACAGCGCCTTCTTCCGCCATCTGGTGGTGCCGGCGCTGTCTGCCGCCGGCTACGAGGTGATGGCGGTGGACGGCCCGGCCGCCGCGCTGCGCCTGCGCGAGGAAGGCCACGTCTTCGATGCCGTGGTCTCGGACATCGAGATGCCGGAGATGGACGGCATCGCCTTCGCGAAGGCCGTGCGCGCCGGCGGTGCCTGGGAGGCGATGCCGTTGATCGCGCTGTCGTCGCGCGCCGAGCCCGCCGACGTGGCGCGCGGGCGTGACGCCGGCTTCACCGACTATGTCGCCAAGTACGACCGCGAGGCGCTGCTGCAGTCGCTGCAGGACTGCCTCTCGGCGCCGCTCGCGGCCTGAAGGACGCAGAAGATGGAACAGATGGCCACCGCCCCCGCGCCCCGCGCCGCCCCGCCATCCAGCCAGCGCGAGGAGGATGTCTTCCTGACGCTCACCGTGGCCGGGCAGGGCTGCGCCGTGCCGGTGCTGCTGGTGCGCGACGTGCTGGGGCCGCAGGCCATCACGCGCATCCCGCTCGCACCGCCCGAGATCGCCGGCAGCCTGAACCTGCGCGGGCGCATCGTCACCGCGGTCGATCTGCGGCTGCGCCTGGGCCTGCCGCCGCGCGAGACCGCCACCGCGCCGATGAGCGTGGTGGTCGAGCAGGCGGGCGAGCTCTATTCCCTCCAGGTCGACCAGGTGGGCGAGGTGGTGCCGCTGCCGGCATCGGGCTTCGAGCCCAACCCACCCACGCTCGACCCCTTCTGGCGCGAGGTCTCGCGCGGGGTGCACCGGCAGGAGGACCGGCTGGTCATCGCGCTCGAGATCGACCGCGTGCTGGCGATCGGCTGAGGGAGAGACGCAGATGACCCGCACCTGCCTGGTGGTGGATGACAGCCTGGTCGTGCGCAAGGCGGCGCGACGCATCATCGAGGGCCTCGGCTTCACCGTGACCGAGGCCAGGGACGGGCAGGAAGCGCTGGAGGCCTGCCGCACCCACCTGCCCGATGGCGTGCTGCTGGACTGGAACATGCCGGTGATGGACGGCATCACCTTCCTGCGTGCCGCACGCGCGGAATTCGGGCCGGACCAGCCGCGCATCGTGCTCTGCACGACCGAGGCGGAGTTCACGCGAATCGTCCAGGCGCTGGAAGCCGGCGCGCAGGAATACGTGATGAAGCCGTTCGACGCCGAGATCATCCGCGACAAGTTCGAACAGGCCGGGCTGCTGGAGCCGGCGGCGTGAACCTGCCGCCCCCTGCGGGCAGCGACGTGCGGGTGATGCTGTGCGACGACAGCGCGACGGCGCGCGCCATCCTGCGCCGGCTGCTGGAAGCCGAGCCGGGCATCCGCGTGGTGCACCAGGCCGCCGATGGTCGCGCGGCGCTGGATGCGCTGGCGGTGGCGCGCCCCGATGTCGTGCTGCTCGACCTCGAGATGCCGGTGATGGACGGCATGACCGCGCTGCCGCTGATCCTGAAGGCGGCGCCGCAGGCGGCGGTGATCGTCGCGTCGGCACTGACGCAGCGCGGGGCGAAGGCGGCGATCGCCGCACTGGCCGCCGGGGCGGCGGACTACGTGCCGAAGCCGCAGGGGGCCGCGGGCGGCGCGGCGGACCCGGTGTTCAAGGCGGAACTCGTCGCCAAGGTGCGCGGCTGGGCGCGGATGAAGCGGCAGGAGAAGGCAGCCCCGACACGCGGCGCGGCGCCCCCACCGCTGCGCGCGCCGGCCGCGGCCCGGGTTCGCCCCTCGCTGGTAGCTATCGGCTCGTCGACCGGCGGGCCGCAGGCGCTGGCCGCGCTGGTCAAGCGCCTGCCGCGCCTGCCCGTGCCGGTGGTGGTGGTGCAGCATATGCCGGCGGGTTTCACCACCATGCTGGCCGAACACCTCGACCGGATCGGGCCGCATCGCTGTGCCGAGGCAACCGAGGGCGAGGCGCTGGCCCCCGGGCGAATCCACCTCGCGCCGGGCGACCGGCACCTGTTGATCGAAGCCGCGGCCGGTGGGTTGCGCGCGCGCATCACCACCGGCCCGCCCGAGAATTTCTGCCGCCCTGCGGTGGACCCGATGCTGCGCAGCGCGGTCGCGGCCGTTGGCGGGCGCGTGCTGGCGGTGATCCTGACCGGCATGGGCCATGACGGGCTGGAGGGCTGCCGCGCCGTGAGGGGCGCCGGCGGCACCGTGCTGGCGCAGGATGAAGCGAGTTCCGTGGTCTGGGGCATGCCCGGCGCCGTCGCGCGCGCCGGCCTGCCCGCGCTGCTGGCGCCGCCCGAGTTGCTGGCCGAACGCATTGCCGCGCTGGCGGCCGAAAGGGTCACGGCATGACGCCCGACAGCTTCAACTTCCTCGCCGGCCTGGTGAAGCAGCGCTCGGGCATCGTCCTTACCACCGACAAGGGCTACATGCTCGAAACGCGCCTGGGTCCCATGCTGCGGCGCGACGGCATCGCCGGCCTGGACGCCCTGGCGCTGCGGCTGCGCGGGCCGGGCTCGGCGGCCCTCGCGGCCGAGGTGGTCGAGGCGCTGACCACCAACGAGAGTTCGTTCTTCCGCGATGGCAAGCCGTTCGAGCACCTGAAGAAGCTGCTGCCGAAGCTGGCGGCGGCGCGGCCGCCGGGGCACGTCATCCGCGTCTGGTCGGCGGCCTGTTCCTCGGGGCAGGAGGCCTATTCGATCGCGATGACGGTGGCGGAACTCGGCGCGGCGCTGGGCGGGCGGCGGCTCGAGATCATCGGCACCGATCTCTCGCGTGAAATGCTCGACCGCGCGCAGCAGGGCATCTACACGCAGTTCGAAGTGCAGCGGGGCCTGCCGGTGACGATGCTGGTGAAGCATTTCCAGCAGGACGGCACGCGCTGGCGGGTGAAGCCGGAACTGCGCGCCATGGCGCGCTTCCAGCCCTTCAACCTGTTGGACGACCCGCGCGGGCTTGGCCGCTTCGACATCGTGTTCTGCCGCAACGTGCTGATCTATTTCGATGCGCCGACCAAGTCGCGGGTGTTGGCCACGCTGGCCGGGCTCCTCCCGGCCGATGGCGTGGTCTACCTGGGCGGGGCGGAGACCGTGCTGGGGTTGACCGAGCGCCTGGTGCCGATGCCCGGCGAACGCGGCGTCTACGAGCCGGTGCGGCTGGCGGCGCGCAGCGCGTGACCTACGCGTCGGCGGAGAAGGCCTGGGTGCGCACCAGCCGGGCATAGAGGCCGTCGCGCGCCATCAGTTCCGCATGGCGACCCTGTTCGACCGCGCGACCGGCCTCCATCACCACGATGCGGTCGGCATCGCGCACCGTCGCCAGGCGATGGGCGATCACCAGCGTCGTGCGCCCGGCACGCAGCCGGGCCAGCGCCTGCTGCACCAGCGCCTCGTTCTCGGCATCGAGCGCGCTGGTCGCCTCGTCCAGCAGCAGGATGCGCGGGTTGCGCAGCAGCGCGCGCGCGAGCGCGATGCGCTGGCGCTGCCCGCCCGACAGCCGTGACCCGCCCGACCCCAGCACCGTGGCGTAGCCCTGCGGCAGCGCGGCGATGAAGTCGTGCGCGGCGGCGGCGCGGGCGGCGTCCTCGACCTCGGCGCGGGTGGCGCCAGGGCGGCCGGCGGCGATGTTCGCCTCCGCCGTGTCGTCAAAGATCACCGCATCCTGGCCGACATAGGCGATGGCGTCGCGCAGCGATTCAATGCCGACGCTGCGGATCTCGGCGCCATCGACCAGCAGGCGGCCTTCCGTGGCGTCATACAGCCGCGGCACCAGCGCGATGGCGGTGGATTTCCCGGCCCCGGACGGACCCACCAGCGCGACCGTCTCGCCGGGTTCGGCGGTGAAGCTCAGGCCGCGCAGGGCGGCGTCCGGCACGGCGCCGCCCTCCGGCGCGCGGGGGTCGGCGGCATAGGTGAAGCCGACGCCCTCGAAGGCGATGCGACCGCGTCCCTGCGGCAGTGCGGCGGCGTCGCGCGCATCCAGGATGCGCCGCTTCTCGTCCATCACGCCGAATACCCGGGTCAGCCCCGCCAAGCCTTCCTGCAGCGCGGCGTTGAGCGAGCCCAGCGCGCGCACGGGGCGCGAGGCGATCAGCAGAGCGGCGACGAAGCCGGTGAATTCGCCGAGCGTCCCGGCGCCCGAGGCGACCCGCCAGCCGACGAATATGAGCACGGCGGCGACCGCGAAGCCGCCCAGCGCCTCCAGCAGCGGGTCGAGCGAGGCACGGGTGCGGGCGATGCCATAGAGGCTCTCCCGCAGGCGGGCGAAAATGCCGGCGGCGCGGGCTTCCTCGGCGGCTTCCAGGCGATAGGCGCGCACCACGCGGGCGGCGCCGAAGGACTCCGTGAGCGCCGCCGCAGCCTCGCCGACGCGTTCCTGCATGCCGCCGGAGGCGCGGCGGATGCGCTTGCCCAGGCGCAGGATCGGCACCACCGCGATCGGGTACAGCAACGCCGCCACGAGCGACATCTGCCAGTCGAGATAGACCATCGACGCCACCAGCCCGACCACGGTGAGGGAATCGGCGATGGCGTTGATGGACTTGGTCAGCGCCTCGCGGATCAGTGCGGCGTCGGTGGTGAAGCGGGCGGCATGGCGGGCTGGTGCCTCGCGCGCCACCACCGCCAGGTCGGCGCGGGTGAGCGCCCGGAACAGGTCGTTTTGGATCGCCTCGATCACCCGCAGCACGACGCCCTGGATGGCGACCGCCTGGCCGTATTGCGCCGCGGCCTTCAGGCAGGTGACCACCACGATGACCAGCGGGATGGCCCAGAGCAGGTCCTGCCGGCCTTCGGTGAACAGGTCGAAGGATTGCTGGATGACGACGGGATACAGCGCGGTGGTGGCGGCGACGCCGAAGGTGCAGCCCAGTGCCAGAACGATGCCGCGACGGTGCTGCGCCACATAGGAGCGCCAGAGGCGCGCCAGCAGGGCGCGTGCGGAGGTGTCGAGGGCAGGGGCGGCGGCCATGGGGCGGGGCATAGAGCGTTTTCGCGGCGGGCGGTATGGGCTGCGGGTGGCGCCTTGGCGCGTCGTCCTCGGTCCCTGGCGCGGCCGCGGGAGTAGGCCGCGGCACCCGGCCTGTCACATTAACGGGGTTGCAAAATTCGGCGTCTTTGTGCTAGTTCTTGTTTCGTTCCGGTGAAGGCGGCGGGACCGGACCCCCACTCATCCCCCGAGTGCGGTCCCGTCGCCGCCCCCGGTGCCGCTGTCGGGCGGCTTGGGGGCGGCTTCAGCGAGCGCTGCGTCATGGTCGGTGGCGATGCGGCGGTCGAGCTCGGCGAGGACTTCCCGCCGCGTCGCGATGCAGCCAGAGTCGATCCACCACCGGCGCATCTGCGCAAGCCAAGCGCCGACCGGCGCGCCCGGATCCACTCCAAGTGCCACGACGTCACGTCCCGCGATGGGAAAGGCCGGCATCACCGTCTCAGCGATCGTATCGATGCTTGCACGCCAGCCTGTGACCGCGGCGTCGCCGGCCGCAGCAGCACGGGCCGTGCTCATCCAGGCCTGCCCCAGCAGCGCTTTGCGCGGATCATCCGCAGCCGCGAGCCCTGCCCACTCGGTCGCCTCGGCCAGCGCGCGGCGCGCCTCCGGTACGCTCATGCCCGGCCGGATGCCCGACTCCGCCGGGGGTCGGCTGAGGGCGCGCAATGCGGCGGCCTCCGTACCGGACAGGCGCAGGTCGCGCGCCAGCTTGCGGATACGCGCGACGTGCGTGCCCGCAGCGGGATCCCGGAGCAATGCCGCGACGCGCAGAAGCGGATCCGGCGGCGCACCCGCGGCGACCAGCGCCTCAAGGACCGCGATGTCGCCGACCTCCGGCAGCACCGCCTCCAGCACGCCCGTCTCCGCCATCAGCCCCACCGCCGCCACCGGGTCCGGCACCGACAGGATGCGCTTCAGTTCCATCCACACGCGCTCGGCCGACAGCCGCGCCAGCCCCGGCACCGCGCGGCGGATCGCCGCCACCGCCGCGGCGTCCGGTTCGCCCACGCCGTAGCGCGCCTGGAACCGGAAGAAGCGCAGGGCGCGCAGGTAGTCCTCGGCGAGGCGCGTATCCGCGTCCCCCACGAAGCGCACGCGCCCCGAGGCCAGGTCTGCCCGCCCGGTGAAGTAGTCGAACAGCGCGCCGTCGGGCGCGAGCGACATGGCGTTGATGGTGAAGTCGCGCCGTGCCGCGTCCTCTCGCCAGTCGGTGGTCCATGCCACCGTGGCGTGGCGCCCGTCGGTCAGCACGTCGCGGCGCAGGGCGGTGACCTCGACCGGCGCGTGGTCGAGCACGGCGGTGACCGTGCCGTGCGCGACGCCGGTCTCGAAAACCTTCATCCCGGCGGCGCGCAGGCGGGTGGCGATGGCCTCGGGCGGCAGGGGGGCGGCGACGTCCACGTCGGCGATGTCGCGCCGCGCCAGGGCGTCGCGCACGCAGCCGCCGACGGCCCGCGACCCGGGCAGCGCACCCAGCACGGCGGCGACGGCGGGCGAATCAAGGAAGGCCGGGCGGGCGATGACCTCCGATGGCGCATCGGTCACCGGCGTGGCTCCGCAGGGCCCGGTTGGGCGCGTTCGCCGTCCAGCTGCGCGGGCACGTAGTCGCGGCTGTGCTCCATGCTGCGCGACAGCCCGTACCAGATGGCACCACCCAGCATCAGCACCGCGCCGACAGCCCCCAGCACCAGCAGGATGGTGCTGGGTTCGGTCGACGGGTTGGCCCGCCGCCACAGCCCGTAGGCGGCGAAGGGCGCGAGGAAGAGCAGCAGTTCGATAAGATACGGCACGCCCCAGGATCACCCGTTGTCCGGGCGACGCAAAGCACCTTCGCCCGTCAGTCCCCAGGTTCCAGAAAAAGGAGGGGTTGCGGGGGAGTTCCCTCCCCCGCCCTTTGCCGGACCTCGGCCGCGCCGATGCCCGCCTGCCGCAGCTCCCGGATGGTCGCCGCCCGGTCCCGCTTGGCCAGGCGGCGCCCATTGGCGTCGGTCAGCAGCCCATGATGCGCGTAGTCCGGTTCTGGCCATCCCATCAAGTGCTGCAACAACCGGTGCAGGTCGGTGGCCGGCAGCAGGTCCTCCCCGCGCGTGACCAGGGTGATGCCCTGCAGCGCGTCGTCATGGGTGACGCACAGGTGGTACGATGCCGGGATGTCCTTGCGCGCCAGCACCGCGTCGCCGAAGCGGGCAGGGTCGCAGGTGATACGGCGGCCGTGTTCGCGGAAGGTCAGCGGCGTGGGCAAAGTGGCGAGCGCCGCCGCCATGTCGAGGCGGAGCGCGTGGGGTTCGCCCGCGGCCACGCGCGGCGCGGCTTCGTCGGCGGCCAGCCGCCGGCAGGTGCCCGGATAGAGCGCCCCGTCCGGCCCGTGCGGCGCCGCGGCGCTGGCCGCGATTTCGCGCGCGATGTCGCTGCGCGTGCAGAAGCACGGATAGAGCAGCCCGCGCGCGGCCAGCGCGTCGAGCACGGCGCGGTAGTCGGCCAGGTGGCGGGATTGCACGCGCACCTCGCCATCCCAGTCGAGGCCGAGCCAGGCCAGGTCCTCGAGGATGGCGTCGGTGAACTCGGGGCGGCAGCGGGTGGGGTCGATATCCTCGATGCGCAGCAGGAATTGGCCGCCGGCGTCGCGCGCCGCGCGCCAGGCCGTGAGGGCGGCGTGCGCATGGCCCAGGTGCAGCAAGCCGGTGGGGCTCGGTGCGAAACGGGTGACGATGGCGGTTGCGCCCATGGTCCGCAGCGGGTAGCCGGCAGGGGCGTCTTGTCGCAAGGGGAACCCGCGCGTGGTGGAAATGGATGGGCCGCGATTCGGCCCTGCGGCGGGTGGGCCCGCGGATGCGCTGGTGGTGCTGGTGCATGGGCTCGGCGCCGATGGAAACGACCTGATCGACCTGGCGCAGATCTGGGCGCCGGCGGTGCCGGGTGCGCTGTTCGTGGCACCGCACGCGCCGGAGCGCATCGAGGGCCTGCCCAATGGCCGCCAATGGTTCGCGCTGTGGGACCGGTCCGAGGAGCAGTTGCGCACCGGCGTGCGCGCGGCCGCGGCGGCGCTGGGCGCCTTCGTGTCGGCCGAGGCGGAGCGGCTGTCGATCCCGCCGGACCGGGTCGCGCTGATGGGCTTCAGCCAGGGGGCGATGACGGTGCTGGAGGCGGGGCTGCGCGGCGCCGTGCCGGATGCCGCCTGCGTGCTGGCCTATTCCGGCGGCATGATCGGCGGCGATGTGCTGGCCGAGGAGATCGTCGCGCGCCCCGCCGTGCTGCTGGTGCATGGCGAGGACGACGAGGTGGTGCCCGCCGCCGCTTCCCGCGCCGCGGCGAGCGCGATGGAGGCCGCCGGCGTTCCGGTGCGCGCGGTGTTCCGCCCCGGCCTGGGGCATGGTCTGGACGATGTCGGCCTGGCGGCAGGCGCGCAGGTTCTGCACGGGCTGCTGAAGGGCGCGTGACAGGTCGTTGAAACTGCCGGTTGTGAGCCTGCGCGAGGGTTGCGGGTGCGCGCCGCGCATGTCATGCATGCAGCGTTTTCGCGGCGGCGCCACTGTATCTGGGGCCTTACCGCCGGGTCAGGCCCCCAGGTCTCGGTGGCGCGTCTCTGAAAGGAGCGGCGCTTGCCTGACGGCGGACACTTCATCGGCGGCCAGTCCTATCCTGCGCTCGTGTTGAACGCGGATTTCCGCCCGCTGTCGTATTTTCCGCTGTCGGTCTGGGCCTGGCAGGATGCCGTGAAGGCGGTGTTCCTGGACCGCGTCTCGGTGCTGTCGGAATACGAGGTGGAGGTGCATTCGCCGTCGCTGGCACTGCGGCTGCCATCCGTCATCGCGCTGAAGGATTACATCCCGGCGGCGCGCCGCCCGGCCTTCACGCGCTTCAACGTATTCCTGCGCGACCGTTTCGAATGCCAGTACTGCGCCGAGGGGCGGCCGACGCATGAACTGACCTTCGACCACGTGATCCCGCGGTCGCGCGGCGGGCGGACCTCGTGGGAGAATGTCGTGACCGCCTGCGGGCCGTGCAATCTGCGCAAGGGCAACCACCTGCCGCGCGAATGCCGGATGATCCCCCGCCAGGAGCCGCGCCAGCCGACCTCGTGGGAATTGCAGGACAATGGGCGTGGGTTTCCGCCGAACTACCTGCACCAGTCATGGCGGGACTACCTGTACTGGGACAGCGAACTGGAGAACTGAGGAGCCTTCTTTCGCCCTCAGGCGCCGGCTTGGCTGCGCGCCATGCGCTCACGGATCGCGCAAGGGCGATCCGACAGGTGGTCACCCCGCCTCGACCTTCGCGGGCGCCGCGCGATACGCCCCAACGCCCTCGCCCAGCTTCGCGTTGTTCGCCTCCCGCATCTTCGCCGCCGCCTCATCGTACAGGAAGGGCAGGAAGGCGTAGCGCACGCCTGCAGTCACCGGCAGCGCCTGGTGCAGCAGCGAGCACGAGAACACCACCGCCCCCCCGGTCGGCGCCCGCCAGGATCGGCGGCCGTATTCGGGGAAGCGCAGTTCGCCGCCCTCGAATTCCTCGGCATTCAGGTTGATGGTGACGGCGAAGCGGCGATGCGCGGTGCCGCCGGTGGTGTTGTCGCGATGCGCGGCGAAATGCCCGCGCTCGGCGGAATCGTAGCAGGCGACGATGTAGCGCTCCATGCGCGTGGCGTCGAAATGGTGCACGCGCTTCAGCTCCGGCACGATGCGCCGCAGGATGCGCGCGCGCGTCGCGGTGCGCAGGCCCTGGTCCTCGATCGAGCAGTCGCTGCGCCGCTTCATCGCGGGGTCGAAGACACCGACGGTCTTGCCGTTCTCCTCGCGCATGAAGCCCGACGGGTTGCCGCCCTGCGCCTGGTAGTAGCCGATCAGCGCGCGGCACAGCTCGGCCTCGAAGATGCGCGGCAGCACCAGGACGGGCGGCGGGATGTCGGTGCCGCCATGGACGTCCGGCGGCGGCAGCGCGGACAGGCGCGCGATCACGGCTTCGACCTCGCCCAGGGGCCGCGTCTCGATCACGCGCAGCATGGGGTCGAGCAACACCCAGGCCGGCGCGTAGATGGCCGGGCCGTCCGGCGCGGCCGGGTCGGGGCGCACCACGCCGGCATCCCGCGCCACCGCGCCGTCCAGGTCGAACAGGAAGCGGATGCCGGGCAGCGACTGCACCAGCCGCCCCGGCGCGCGATCGGCCGGGTCGGCGCTGATGCCGAAGAAGCAGGCGGTGTCGTCGTCGAACAGCGCGCGATGCGCGGCGATGGCGGCAAGCGCCGCCTGCGCCACCGGCTGCGCGGACGACCCCAGGAAGCCCAGCAGCACGTAGCGCCCCGCCACCGAATGGAAGGCGTAGCGCGGGTTGTCCGTGGACGGCAGGGTGAACCAGGGGAAGGGATCGCCGGGCAGGACCTTCATGGCGGCATCGTTACCATGGCCGCGCCCGGCGATTCCAGGCTTCAGCCGACCGTCACGCGTGCCTCGGCCCGCGCGCTGCGCCCGGCCTCGTCGGTCCAGGTGAACTCGAAGGTGCTGGTGCGTTCCATGCGCACGAAGAACACATGGTACGGGTTGGCCGAGGTGCCGTTGCTGAACTCAGCCGCCAGCACCGTCTCGTTGTTCATGCGCACCAGCAGGCGCGTGAGCATGTCGCGCCGCGCGCCGTCCTGGCGCAGGCCGGTCTCCATCGGGTGCTCGATCAGCGTGCGGATCTCGATCACCTCGCCGGCGCGGGCCTGGCGCGGGATGCGGATGCGCGGGGGGGAGAGCGTGCCGGTCATGTCAGGCAGCCCCCGGTCGTGACGCGGATCTCGGCCGTGGCGCGGCGTACGCGCCCGTCATTGGACTGCGCAAGGACGATGATGCGCTGCGCCTCGGCCAGGCGGATGCGCGTCTGCACCTCGGCCCGCGCGAGCAGCGGCGTGAGGCGGAAACGGGCGACGCCCGGGGTCGGGTTGGCGGTGGCAAACACATGGATGGCGGTGATGTGGTCGGCCGCGGTCATCGGGCTTTCCGCCACGATGGTGACCGGAACCTGGCCGCCATTCTCGGCCATCGCGGGCACGCGCAGCACGATGCCGCCATCGGTGATGGGCGCATCGCCCACGGCGTCGCGGATGGCCGCCTGCAGGGCCGTGCCGGTGTCGGCCGCCGCGGCGGCGGGCAGCAGCGCCAGCGCCAGGAGGGAGCGTCGTGTCGTCATCAGGCGAACATGGATCGCGTGATGCTGTCGTACCAGGCATCGGCATACAGCGCCTCCTGCCGGCGCTGCTCCGGCAGGTCGCCGCGCGGGGAGATACCGCCGGAATTCGGCACTTCCGCGATGGCGGTGCCGTCGGCATTCGGGCGGAAGATGTTGACGACCGAGATGCCGTATTCCGTGCCGACATGGCTGTAGCAGGTGTTGAAATAGAGGGCCTCGGGCACCGGCTGGCCGCGATGCAGCGCCACCGCGCTCGCCACCGCCTGCTTGGCCGTGGTGTTCGCGACGAAGCCCGATTTCGGCATGGGGCCGGGGATGTTGGCGTCGCCGATCACATGGATGCCCGGGGCGGCGCGGGCCTCGAAGGTACGGGTATTCACCGGCACCCAGCCGGTCTCGTTGGCGAGGCCCGCCTCTGTCGCGAGCGCAGCAGCCGTTTGCGGCGGGATCACGTTGGCGACGTCGACCTTGTGGCGGGTGCCGAATTCGGTCTCGAGCACGCGTTCGCGGACATCGACCTTGACGACCTTGCCATCGCGGTTGCCCGGCACCCATTCGATCATGTCGCCATACAGTGCGCGCCAGCCATCCTGGAACAGGCCCTGCTTGCTGAAGCCCTCCTTGGCATCGAGTGCCAGGATCTTCGCGCGCGGCTTATGCCGCTTGAGGTAATGCGCGATCATGCTGATGCGCTCATACGGGCCGGGCGGGCAGCGGAAGGGGTTGCCGGGGATGGCAAGCCCGACGACGCCGCCATCCGGCATGGCTTCGAGCTGCCGGCGCAGCAGCAGCGTCTGCGCGCCATCGGCGGGTATCCAGGCATGCGGGATGGTCTCGGCGGCGGCCTGGTCGTAGCCCTCGACAGCGCCCCAGCGCAGCGCGATGCCGGGCGACAGGATCAGCCGGTCATGGGAGAGCGCCTGCCCCCCCGCCAGGCGCACCGACTTCGCGGCCGCGTCGATGCCGCTTGCGCGGTCGTGGATCACGGTCACGCCGCGCGCGCGCAGCCCGTCGTAGGAATGGGTGATCTGGCCGATCTGGCGTTCGCCGCCCAGCAGCAGGTTGCCATAGGGGCAGGTGACGAAACTGCGCTGCGGTTCAACCAGCGTGACCTGCACGTCGGGATAGGTCCGCCGCGCGAAATTCGCCGCCGAGGCGCCGCCGAAGCCGCCGCCGACCACGACCAGGCGCATCCCCGCCTGGGCGCGCAGCGGTGCCGGTGCGGCGAGCAACGCGCCGGCGGCCAGCAGCGCGCGGCGGGAGAGGGTCGTCGTCATGGCGCCACCTTCGAGAAATGCTCGGCCACCGCGGCGATCTCGGCTTCCGTGTAGCCGCGGGCGATGCGCCCCATGATGGTGCCGGGGCGTTCATTGGCGCGGAAGGCGAGCATGATCGCGACCATCTCCGCGCGATCCCGCCCGGCAATGGGGGCGGCGCCGGCCGCGCCCCTGCCGTCCGGGCCGTGGCAGCCGAGGCACCCCTCGGCGGCGAGCGGCGCCTGCGCGGCGGCGACCCCGGGAAGCCCGGCGACACCCAGGGCGAGCATCAGTCCCGGCAGGGCTTTCAGCCTCATCTTGGTCTCCAGCGAAAGGACGCGATGACGCGGACGTGACGCATTTCCGGGGCGCGGCCAAGCGAAAGGTTTGCAGCCTCCGGCGCCGCGTCGGCGCGTGGTCTTCATGCTACCGCGCAGGCTGAAGTGGAGGTGATTTTCGCCCTTCGGCAGGCGGCCGCTTCAGGTCGCCAGGCCGAAGGCCGGGCGCAGGCGGATGCCCACCCAGTTCCCCGCCAGCGCCGGCAGGATCCACCCCCAGCCATGCAGGCTGCCCGAGGCGATCCCCGCCACATAGGCGCTGATGTTGCACCCCGAGGCGACCACCGCGCCGATGCCCAGCAGCAGCCCGCCGACCACCGATGCCGCGGCATGCCGCCAGGGCATCGCCAGGCGCGGAGCGAAGCGCCCCGCCAGCGCGGCCGCCAATAGCGCACCCGCCATCAGGCCCAGGTCCATCACCGTGGTGCGGTCGGCCAGCACGGGACGCAGGAACGCCTCGCTGCGCGTCGGGTCTTCCCAGAAGGCCCAGAAGGCGGGGTCGTCCCAGCCCAGGCCTTCGACGACCCGTGAGCCCCACAGCGGGAAGGCGGCCGTGATCACCCAGGGCCGGCCAGCCAGCCACAGCGTCAGCAGGTTCAGGATGGCGAGCGCAGCCGCGCCCCACAGCAGCGCCCAGGGGCCGCGCAGCAGGTTGCCGCCGTGCCAGGGCAGGGGTTCCGCCACGCCATGGCGGCGCCGTTCCGCGGCCCAGGCGCCCAGCCCCGCGGCGGCCAGCACCGCCAGGCTCAGCGCTACCGCCGGCCACAGGCCGAACAGCGCGGGCAGCGTCACCACCGGCAGTGCCGGCAGGTTCGACCAGGGCGCCGACTGCCAGGCCGCGAGCGTTGCGCCCGTCACGAAGAAGGCCAGCGTCAGCAGCATCCGCAGGTTGCCCCCGCCGGTGGTGTAGAGCGTGCCCGATCCGCATCCGCCGCCGATCTGCATGCCCACGCCGAACAGGAAGGCGCCGGCGATCACGGCGATGCCGAGTGGAAACACGATGCCGCGCACCGGCACGCCCGCGATCGTGCCCTGTTCGATCGCCGGCAGCATCAGCGCGACCAGGATCGCCAGCATCACCAACTGCGCCCGGAACGCTGCGCTGCGGCGGTGCGCGAGCAGCGCGCGGAAGCCACCGGCGAAGGAGAAGGTCGCGTGGTACAGCGCCACGCCCAGCGCCGAGCCCAGCCCCCACAGCGCCGCCTGCCGCCAGCCTTGGCCGGCGCCTAGCCAGGCAGCGCCGCACACCAGCAGCACCAGGCCCAGCAGGACCGGCGCGCGCGCCGTGGCGACCCTCATGCGCGGTGGTTCAGACGCGTTCGCTGATGCGGATCGCCACCTTGCAGCCGGCCTTGATGGCGGCACTCAGCAGGCGGTAGGCCGGCGCCTGCTCGGCCTCGTTCTCCAGGCCGATGTCGCGGTGTTCCAGTTCCTCGGCGCGGAATTTTTCGATGTGCGCCTTGAGTTCGGCCTCGTCCTCGCCGAGCGCTTCCTCCTGCGCGCGGTAGTGCTCGTCGATCGCTTCCTCGACCGCGACGGTGCAGGCCATCGCGCCGCGGTGGCCGAGCAGGGCGGTGGCCGCGCCCAGCGCGAAGCCCGCCACGTGCCAGATCGGCAGCAGCGCGGTGGGCCGCACGCGACGCTGGCCGATCAGGCGGGAGAAGGTATCCAGGTGCACCTGCTCCTGTTCCTTCATGTGCTCGATCATCGGGCCGTACTTGGTGCGGCCGAGCACCGCCAGCTGGCCCTGGTAGATGCGCTTTGCGCCGTATTCGCCGGCATGGTCCACGCGAATGGCGCGCTCGACGTATTCGCGCGGGGTGGGGTCGCCGGGCAGGCGGGTGTCGCCGGTGGTGCGGGTGGTCATGCGGGTCGTCCTTTCCGGGCCAGGGCGAGGGCAAGCAGGCCCAGCCCGGCGCCATAGATGAGGTTCATCCCCGCCATGGAAAGCGGCAGGCCGGGAATCAGGAAGGTCGCGGCGTCGCACGGCTTGGACGGCGCCGCGGGCATGCCGCGCAGCATGTCGTCGATGGACATCGCACCACCGGCCGTGGGCGCGGCGCAGCCGGGCAGCGGGGAGGGCCACCAGCCCTGTTCGACCCCAACATGCAGGCCGCCGATCGCCGCCGAAGCGAAGGCCGCCAGCCCCGCCGCGCCGAGCAGCGCCATCCGCGCGCGCCCAGGGGCCAGGGCCGCGACCGCCGCGAGCCCTGCCGCCGCCCAGTAGGGCCAGCGTTGCCACAGGCACAGCGCGCAGGGGGCAAGCCCCCACCAGGTCTCGCTGCCCAGGGCGAACAGCGGCGCGGCAGCGGCGAGTGCGGCGATCAGGAAGGCCGGTCCCATGGGGGACATGTCGCGCGCCGCGGCCGCCGGCGCAACTGGACCGGCGCGGGGCGCGCGCCTAGCCTTCACCGCAACACATGCTGGAGGGGTGGGATGCGCAAGCTATGGGGCCGGGCGAGTTCGTCCAATGTGATGAAGGTGCTCTGGACGCTCGACGAGCTGGGCCTGGACTACGAGCGCATCGATGCCGGCGGCGCCTTCGGCCGCACGCGCGAACCCGCATACCGCGCCATGAACCCGATGGGCCTGGTGCCGACGTTGCAGGAAGACGATGGCTGGGCGCTGTGGGAGAGCAACGCGATCGCGCGCTACCTGTGCAACCAGTACGCGCCGGGCGGACCGCTCTACCCTGCTGCGCCGCGCACGCGTGCCGAGGTCGAGACCTGGATGGACTGGGTACTCGGTCACGTCACGGCGCCGATGGTCACCATCTTCTTCACCCATGTCCGCATCCCCGAGCCCGACCGCGACTGGAAGGCCGAGGGCCGCGCGCGCGAGGATTGCGGCCGGCTGTGGAAGATCGTGGATGCCAAGCTGGAAGGCCGCCGCTTCCTGTGCGGCGAAGACCTGACCCTGGCCGACATCGCCCTGGGCTGCTGGGTGCATCGCTGGCATGTCCTGCCGATCGAACGACCGGAGCTGCCGAACCTGGCGCGGTACTACGATGCCCTGAAGACCAGGCCGGGCTTCACGCGCCACGTGGCGCTGCCGCTGGAATGAACGGAGGGAGGACCCCATGACCCGCACCACCACGAGCCACGCCGCCGAGGCTGATTTCCAGCGCGGGCTGCGCGCCTTCTTCGAATACCGCGACCTCGGCATCAAGGACGCGACGGGCGGCGCCTTCGGCGCGCATGTGATCCGCGGCATCCCCGGCGCGCATGCGACCGGCGCCTGGCACACGCACGACCTGCCCTTCCAGATGTTCTTCGTGCTGAAGGGCTGGGTGAAGTTCGAATACGAGGATATCGGCGAGAAGACCTTCCACGCCGGCGACAGCTGCTACCAGCCCCGGCTGGTGAAGCACCGCGAGGTCGCGCATTCCGAGGATGTCGAGATCCTGGAGATCACCGGCCCGGCGGAATTCGAGACGAAGGACGTTCAGGCACCGCAGAACGCCGCGGCGACGCAGTAGCACGGCGGGGCCATCCCGGCCTGCGTCGCCGGCACCTTCGGTACGCCTGCGGTCCGCGCTGGGCTGGGGCGGAATTGAAATGCGGCCGCGGGGACAGTAGGTTCCCCCGCCACGTTGAGCATCGCCCTGGCGACCGGGGACGATGCCGACGCGGCAGCGTGGCGCGGCATCGACGCGGGCGTGGCGGAATTGGCAGACGCGACGGGCTCAAAATCCGTTTCTGGCAACAGAGTGTCGGTTCGACCCCGACCGCCCGCACCACACGCGGATTGAAGGCGATGCAGCGGATGGCTTGTCCTGCGTGGCGCCGTTATCGACCTCGCACCGACGGCTTCGATGCCCTGCGGCCGGCAGATGGTGGCGGCATGCGCCAGACACTGCCGTTGCGCGCCGCGGCGCACCCGCGCCGCTCGAGGCGCGGGTCAGCCGTGCAGGTGACAGGCGACACCACCGCCGCCCTGCGCCGCCGTCCAGCGCGGTGCCGTGGTCGAGCACACCGGCATCGCCTGCGCGCAACGCGGATGGAAAGGGCAGCCCGGCGGCGGGTTGGCGGCGGATGGAATCTCGCCGACGATGCGCGGCAAAACGCCGCGTCGCGCCGGGTCCGGCACCGGCGACGCGTCGCGCAGCATCGTCGCGTAGGGATGCAGCGGATCGGCCAGCACGCGTCCCGCGGGCCCTTCCTCCACGATGCGGCCGAGATACATCACCGCGACGCGGTCGCAGAACCAGCGCACCACCGACAGGTCATGGCTGACAAACAGGAAGGACAGCCCGCGCCGCTCCCGCAGTTCCCTCAGCAACAGCAGCACCTGCGCCTGCACCGACACGTCGAGCGCGCTGACCGGCTCATCCGCCACGATCAGTTCCGGCTCCAGCGTGAGCGCCCGGGCGATGCCGATGCGCTGCCGCTGGCCGCCGGAGAATTCATGCGGCAGGCGGTCGAGCGCGCCTGGTGGCAGGCCCACCTCGTCGAGCAGCGCGGCGGCACGGTCGCGCGCCACGCGCCCCGTGGCGATGCCGTGGACACGCATCGGTTCCATCAGCGCCGAGCCGATGGTCTGCCGTGGATCGAGCGACGAATACGGGTCCTGGAACACGATCTGCATCTTCCGGCGCAGCGCCTTGAGCGCGGCGCCGCGCGCCGTTCGTACATCCTGCCCGCGATAGGTGACCAGCCCCGCATCGGGTTCGATCAGGCGCAGCAGCGCCCGCGCCGCGGTGGACTTGCCGCAGCCGGACTCACCGACCAGGCCGAAGGCCTCGCCTGGCGCGATGGTGAAGGAGACATCCTCGACCGCACGCACCACGATGGTACGCGGGCGAGGAAACCCCTTGCGCTGCACGAAGTCCTTGCGCAGGCCCTGGACGGACAGCAGCGGCTCACTCATTGCGCAGCTTCGGGTCGGTAGCGTCGCGCAGTCCGTCGCCCACCATGTTGAGGCCCAGCACCAGCAGCAGGATCGCGAAGCCCGGGAAGACCGCGAGCCACGGGCTGTCGAGGATGTTCTCGAATCCGTCGCGCGTCATGCCGCCCCAGGTCGGCGTCGGTGGCTTCACGCCCAGGCCGATGAACGACAACGAGGCCTCCACGCGGACCGCCGTCGCCATCCACAGCGAGGTCATGACCATCACCTCCGGCAGGATGTTCGGCAGGATGTGGCGGAAGATGATGCGCAGGTGGGAATACCCGAGCGCGTGCCCTGCCTCGATGAAGGCGCGTTCCTTCAGCGCCAGCGTCGGCGCGCGGGCGATGCGGGCGAAGGGCGCGATGGCGGTCAGCGCAATGGCGACCACCAGGTTCACCAGGTCCGGCCCCAGCAGGGCCACCACGATCAGTCCCAGGATCAGCGAGGGGAAGGACAACATCACGTCCATCACCTGCATCACGAACAGGTCGAAGCGCCCGCCGATATAGCCCGACACCATCCCGATGGTGCCGCCGATCACGCAGGCGACGGCAATGGCTCCCAGCGATACCGTCAGCGAGATCCGCGCGCCCCACAGCAGGCGCGAGAGGATGTCGCGCCCGAACTGGTCGGTGCCGAGCGGGTAGTCGCCACCCGGCGCGGCGAGCCGGGTCATGATGTCCTGTTCCGCCGGATCATGCGGCGCGATCCAGGGCGCGAGGATGGCGGCCGCAAGGATCACGAGGCAGATCACCGCCCCGATCAGCGTCGTCGGATTGCTGCGCGCCTTGCCCAGCGCCTTGCGCCAGCCGGGCATGCGCGGGACTGCGGGGGCTTCGGCGGTCGCGCTCATGCCTGTTTCACCCGCGGGTCCATCACGCCGTAGAGCAGGTCGGTGACCAGGTTCACCACCACGATCAGGAAGCAGTAGATCACCATCAGCCCCTGCAGCATGGCGTAGTCGCGCTGGTTCAGCGCGCCGACGATGATCTTCCCGAGGCCCGGCCGGTTGAAGACGATCTCGGTCAGCACCGAATTGCCGATCAGGATGCCGACATAGAGCCCGACCACCGTGACGACAGGCAGAGAGGCGTTGCGCAGCCCGTGCACCCATACCACGCGCCGCCACGGCACGCCCTTGGCGCGCGCGGTGCGGATGTAGTCCTCGCCCAGTGCATGCAGCATCGCGCTGCGCGTCACGCGCGTGATGTAGGCCGCCATGGTCAGCCCCAGGGCGACCGCCGGCAGCACCACCTTGTGCAACCGGTCCACCGGGTCCGACAGGTCGGCATTGCCGATCACCGGAAACAGCCGCCAGTACAGGCCGAACAGCAGCAGCAGGTAGATGCCGGATACGAAGACCGGGAAGGACAGGCCGATCAGCGAGAGCACGCGCGCTGCCACGTCGATCGCGCGGTTGCGGTGCAGCGCCGCCCAGATGCCGACCGGCACGCCGACCACGACGCCCAGCACCATCGAGGCGAGAGTGAGGTCGATGGTGTGCGGCAGCACCGCGCCCACTTCCTCGAGGATCGGCCGGCCGGTGACCAGCGAAGCGCCGAAATTCCCCGTCAGCGCGTTGCTGACGAAGTTCCAGTACTGCACCCACATCGGCTGGTCGAGGCCGAGCCGCGTGCGCAGCGCCGCCGCGGCCTCGGCCGTTGCCTGGTCGCCCAGAATCACCAGCGCCGGGTCGCCAGGCACGATTCGGACGATGATGAACACCACCGTCAGCACCGCGAGCAGCGTAGGCACTGCCGCGAGCAGCCGCTTGGCGATGAACCAGATCATCGACCGCCCGCGCGTCCGCTCATCGCAGCCGCGAGGCTTCGGTGATCTGCGGGCCGAGGCTGAGTGAGCCGCGCAGTTCGTAGCCGTAGTCCACGTTGTCGCGCCGCGCGAACACCAGCAGCGTCTCGATCAGTGGAATGCCGCAGACATTCTCCACCAGCTTGCGCTGCGCCGTGGCCCACAGGCGCAGCTGTTCCGCCCGGTCGGTCGCCACCCGCGCCGCCTCGATCTCCGCATCCGCCATGCCGCAATGCGAGAAGTTCGTCACCGCGGTCGGCGTGCCGACGATGCTGCGCGAATGGAAGAATTGCGTCAGGTAGATGTCCGCGATCGGGAAGCGCGCCGCCGCGTAGTAGACCAGCGGCGAGAGGTTCTGGCGGATCTGCTGGTGGAAGGTCGCGTGTTCCACCACCTGCAGGTCGAGCGTGATGCCCGCCCGGCGCATCTGCTGCTGGATCACCTGCATGGCGGCCAGCATCTCGGGCAACTGCGTGTGCACCACGCGCACGGTGATGCCGTTCGGGTGGCCGGCCTCCGCCAGCAGGGCGCGCGCGCGGGCCGCATCATGCGGCAGCAGGCCATTGTCCGCGCTGAAGCCGAGATAGCCGCGCGGCACCAGGGACTGGCCCTCGCGGCTGGTGTTCTGGCCGCGCCAGCGCACCAGCTCGGCCCGGTTCACCGCCATAGCAAGCGCCTGGCGCACGCGGATGTCGTTGAACGGCGGCTGGGTGATGTTGACGTTGATGATGGCGAGCTCGGCGGGTTCGAACACGTCGACCGTGACGCCCTGCTGCTGGCGCACGCGGTTGACCCAGGTCTGGTCCGACCGTCCGTAGTTCAGGTCGAGCTCGCGGTTCTGGAACGCTAGGTCGCGCGAAGCGTCCGACGGGATGAACCGGTAGGAGATCCTCTGGATCTGCGGCGCGCCGCGGAAATAGGCCGGGTTCGCGACGAACTCGGCGCTCTGGTTCGGCGTCACGCGATCGAGCGCGAAGGGGCCGGTGCCGATCGGCGCGCGGTTGAAGCCGTCGCCGCGTTCCTCGACCGCGCGGCGGGAGACGATGAACCCGCCCGCATAGTTGGTGAGGATGCCAAGCAGGTTCGGCACATTCTCCCGCAGCACGATGCGGACGGTGTGCGGGTCGACGGCCTCGACCGTCTGGACGGCGCGCAGGTCGGCGCTGACGGCGCTGGTTTGCGCATTCGCTGCCTTGCGCAGGCTGAACACCACGTCGTCGGCAGTCAGCTCGCCGTAGTTGCCGTGGAAGCGCACGCCGCGGCGCAGGTGGAAGGTCCAGGTGCGGCCGTCAGCGCTGGTCTCCCAGCGCTCGGCCAGGTCGGGCTCGATGGCGGCGGCATCGATCGAACCGGGCGGAAAGCGCACCAGCCCGTTGAACATCCACGGCATCGGCACGCGGTCGATGGTCGAGACGGCGAAATGCGGATCGAGGCGCCCCATGTCCTGCGCCGCCATGCCGATGCGCAGCGTGCCCTGCTGCGCCATCGCCGCCGGTGCGACCGCCATGAGGGCCGCCGCCAGCAATCCCGCACGTCGCTTCATGGTCCCGTCTCCCTGTTTGGCATCATTCGTTGAGCACCGCCGCAGCGCAGGCGGTGGCACCCGTGGCGACGTGGCAGCGCGCGCGGTGCGCCGCGCCGATAGGCACCAGTACCTGCGGCTCCTCGCAGCCTGCGCGCTTCTGTGGGCAGCGCGACGCGAAGGCGCAGCCGACCGGCATGGCATCGAGCGGCGGCACGCGTCCCGGGATCGCGGACAGCGCCTGGTGCGGCTGGTCGAGCCGCGGGATCGCCGCGAACAGTGCGCGCGTATAGGGATGCGCCGGCGCGGCGAAGATGTTCGCGACCGGCCCTTCCTCGACGATCTGGCCGGCGTACATCACCGCCACGCGGTCGGCGATCTGCGCCACGACGCCGAGGTTGTGGGTGATGAACAGCACCGCCATGCCGTGTCGCTCCCGCAGATCCGCGAGCAGCCCCAGGACCTGCGCCTGGATGGTCACGTCGAGCGCCGTGGTCGGCTCGTCCGCCAGCAGCACCGCGGGTTCGCACGCGAGCGCCATGGCGATCATCACGCGCTGCCGCATGCCGCCGGAGAACTGGTGCGGATATTCGCGCAGCCGTGTCGCGGGGGAGGGGATCTTCACCTCCTCGAACAATGCGCGCGTCTTCTCGAGCGCCGCAGCGCGCGACAGGCCCTTGTGGATGACCAGCGCCTCGGCGACCTGGTCGCCAACCGTCATCACCGGGTTCAGCGAGGTCATCGGCTCCTGGAAGATCATGCCGATGCGATCGCCGCGCAGTGTCTCCCACTGCGCCTCCGACAGCCCGGCCACCTCCTGGCCGTCGAGCAGGATGCTGCCGCCGGCGACGCGCCCGAGCGGCGGCTGCACCAGGCCCATGATGGACAGCGCGGTGACGGACTTGCCGCAGCCGCTCTCGCCGACCAGCGCCAGGGTCTCGTTGCGTTCCAGGCTGAAGGAGACGCCGCGCACGGCAGCCCGCCAGGTCCCGGCGATGCGGAACTCCGTGCGCAGATCCTCGACGTCGAGCGCTGCCTTCGCGAGCATCTCCGCAGCGTGACTTCGCGCGGGGGCGCTGTCCAGCATCGTCATGCGCCGTTGCGGTCGTGCCCGCGCAAGGCTAGCCATGGCGCCGGCACGCCTGGAGGGATCGCCCGATGCGCAGCATGGTCTTCGCCGAGGCGCTGCTGCCCGAGGGCTGGCGCCGCGACGTGCGCGTCGACGTGGATGCCCAGGGCCGCATCGCAGCGGTCGTCCCCGATGCGCAACCGGGCCGCTTCGTCGCGTTGCCCGGCATGCCGAACCTGCATTCCCACGCCTTCCAGCGCGGCATGGCGGGCCTCACCGAGCATGCCGGCGCGAGCGACGATTCCTTCTGGACCTGGCGCGAGCTCATGTACCGCTTCCTCGCGCAGCTCACGCCCGAGGATGTCGAAGCGATCGCGACCCTCGCCTATGCCGAGATGCTCGAGCGGGGCTTCACCCGCGTCGGCGAATTCCATTACCTGCACCACGCCCCCGATGGTGCGCCCTATGCCGATCGTGCCGAGATGGGCACGCGCATCGCCGCGGCCGCGCAGGCAACCGGCATCAACCTGACGCTGCTGCCGTCCTTCTACGCCCATGGCGAGATCGGCGGCGCGCCGCCCGTGCAGGGACAGCGGCGCTTCCTCAACGACCTCGATGGCTTCGCGATGCTGGTGGAGGGCAGTCGCCGTGCCATCGCGGGCCTGCCGGGCGCCAATCTCGGTCTCGCGCCGCATTCCCTGCGCGCCGCGACCATCGAGGAGATCCGCGCCGTCGGCGCCATGGCGCAGGCCGGTGAGCCGCTGCACATCCATGCCGCCGAGCAGGTGAGGGAAGTCGAGGCCGCGATCCGCATCCTCGGCCTGCCGCCGATCGCGGCGCTGCTGCAGGCCGGACTGGTCTCCGAGCGCTGGTGCCTGATCCATGCGACGCACGGCACGGCAGGGGAACTCGCGCGCGTGGCGCAGGCCGGCGCCGTGGCAGGCCTCTGCCCGGTTACCGAGAGCAACCTCGGCGACGGCATCTTCGCTGCGCCGGGCTTTCGCGAGGTCGGCGGCATGTTCGGGGTCGGCACCGATTCCAACGTGCTGATCGGCGCCGCGGTGGAACTCCGCACGCTGGAATACGCGCAGCGGCTTGCGCTGCGCTCGCGCAACGTGCTCGCGCCGCGCGGCGGCTCCACCGGGCGCGCGCTGTGGCAGGGGGCGGTCGAGGGCGGCAGCCGCGCGCTCGCCGCCGGACCAGCCGGCATCGCGCCCGGCGCCTGGGCGGACCTGGTGCTGCTGGATCCCGACGATGCCGCCTTTGCCGCGCGCTCCGGCGACCGCATCCTCGACAGCCTGGTCTTCGCCGCACGCGACGGCGTAATCCGCGAGGTCTGGGTGGGCGGCAGGCGGGTCGTCGAGGACGGTGTCCATCCGCTGCGCGCACAAGCCGAGCGACGCGTCGCCGCCATTCTCGCGCGCATCCTGGCGGCGTAGGGCGGCACGTCATCGCGGCCGCGGCGCCGGTTCGAAGGGATCACGTGCCGGCCGATCGCCGCCGCCTCCCGCCGTTCCATGCCGGCGATGATCGCCTCGAGATCCGGCGCCAGCCCGTCGGTGAGGGACGTGGAAGATGCGCCAGGCGCCACCCACAGCGCTTGCCTTCTGATCCGCCGAATGAGCCTTGCCACCCGGTGAGAGCCTCAGGCTTTCATTTTTTGATATTGTGTGGCGACATTTCCCGCTGAGTGACGTTGATCCCAGCCGCAGAGTCAGATTGAGACGGGATAGCCATGTGCGAAGCACTGCCCGGCACCGGTGCACGCCACATCGCCTGCCACCGCGCCACCCTCATGAGCGACCAACCGGAGGACGTCCGATGATGGACCCGAAGGGCCGTGTGGCGATGATCTCGGGCGCGGCGCGCGGCATCGGGCGCGCGGTGACGGAACGGCTCCTTGCCGCCGGCTACGCCGTCTGTGCCGGTGTCCGCGACCCGTCGCTCCTGCCCACCCATCCCGCGCTGACCGGCCACCGCTTCGAAGCCGCTGAACCCGGCAGCGCCGCAGCCTGGGTGGCCGCCACGATGGCGCAGCATGGCCGCATCGACGCGCTGGTGAACGCCGCGGGCATCAACCCGAAGGCGCTGATGCTCGATGCCGACGAGTCAAATTTCGACGCCATGTGGACGGTCAACGCCAAGGGCCCGATGCGCGTCATCCGTGCCGCCTGGCCGCACCTTGTCGCCGCCGGCGAAGGGCGCGTCGTCAACATCTCGTCCCTTTCCGGCAAGCGCGTCCGCAACGAGAATCTCGGCTATGCCATGAGCAAGTTCGCCGTGATGGCGCTGACGCAGGACGTCCGCCGCCAGGGCTGGGAGCACGGCATCCGCGCCACCGCTGTCTGCCCCGGCTTCGTCGACACCGACATGACCGCCCACGTCACCAAGGTATCCCGCGACGCGATGACGCGCCCCGAGGACATCGCCGTGCTGATCGAATCCGTGCTGCGCCTGCCCAATACCGCGACCGTCGCGGAATTGCTGGTGAACTGCCGGCACGAGGACACGCTGTGAAGCTCGTCCGGCTGCGCGATGCCGCGCGTCCCCGCATCGGGCTGACGCTGGACGGGCAGGCGATCGAGGCCCAGCAGGGCGACACGCTGCTGACGGCGCTGCTGGCCGCCGAGGCAGGCCATCTGCGGGACAGCGAGTTCGGTGACGGCCACCGCGCCGGCTTCTGCCTGATGGGCGCCTGCCAGGATTGCTGGGTGGCGGTCGAGGGCATGGGCCGGGTTCGGGCCTGCGCGACGCTCGCGGCCCAGGGCATGGAGGTGCGGCGCGGATGAGGGTCGCGGTGGTGGGCGCCGGCCCCGCGGGGGTGCGCGCCGTGGAGCGGCTGGTGGCCGCCGGGGTCTCGCCAGTCTGGATCGACGAGGCCCCCGATGGCGGCGGCCGGATCTACCAGCGCCCACCGCCCGGCCTCATGCGCGACGCGCGCCTGCTGTACGGCTTCGAGGCGAAGCGCGCGACCGCCGTGCACGACGCGCTCGATGCGCTGAAGCCCAAGGTCGATTGGCGGCCGGAGACGCTGGTCTGGCACATCCGCCCCGAGGCGCGGACGCTGCACACCCTCTCCCGCGGTCGCCAGGCGGATGTCGCCTACGACGCCGCCATCCTTTGCACCGGTGCGATGGATCGCGTCATCCCCGTGCCGGGCTGGGCGCGGCCAGGTGTCACCACGCTCGGCGCGGCGCAGATCGCGCTCAAGACGCAGGGTTGCGGCATTGGGCGGCGCGTCGCCTTCCTCGGCACCGGACCGCTGCTCTGGCTTGTCGCCTACCAATATGCGAAGGCCGGCGCGGATGTCGTCGCCGTGCTCGACACCACGCCCTTCGCCACCAAGTTGCGCGCTGCGCCGGGCCTGCTGCTGGGCGGCATGACCTTCGCGAAGGGCCTCTACTATACCGCCTGGCTCCGCCGTCGCGGCATACGCATCGCCGAGGGCGCGACGCCGATCGCCATCGATGGTGGCGACGAGAACGGCGTTACTGGAATTGCCTGGCGCGACGCCGCAGGGCGCGAACAGCACATCGCCTGCGACGCCGTGGGCATGGGCTGGGGCCTGAAGCCCGAGGCACAACTCGCCGACCTCGCCCGCGTGCCGTTCAGCCACGATCCCTTGCAGGCGAACTGGGTGCCGGTGCGCGACGGCGCCGGCCGAACGCCGGTTGCCGGCATCTATCTGGCCGGCGACGGTGCGGGCATCGGCGGCGCCGAGGTTGCCGAGATCGCCGGCGCCCGCGCCGCGCTGGCGCTGCTCCAGGACGCCGGGGAACGCATCGACCCCATCGAGACTGTCACGCTCGACCGCCGCCTGGCGTCCCAGGCCCGCTTCCGCGCCGCGCTGGAACGCGCCTTCCCCTTCCCCGCGCATCTCGCGCGCGACCTTGCCGACGACACGCTGCTGTGCCGATGCGAGGGCCTGCGGGTCGGCGAGCTTCGTGCCGCCGCGCGCGCGGAGGCCGCCACCGGCCCCGCCCCCGAGGTGAACCGCGCGAAGGCCTTCACCCGCATCGGCATGGGCCGCTGTCAGGGCCGCGTCTGCGGCGCCGCGGCGGCCGAGGTATTGGCAGCGGAACTCGACTGCGACGTCGCTGCGATCGGAAGGTTGCGCGGACAGCCTCCGGTCAAGCCGATCCCCATTCCAGCGCCGGTGGACACGCCATGACGACCGACTGCGACGTGCTCATCCAGGGCGGCGGCGGTGCTGGCTGCTCGGCGGCGCTCCACCTCGCCCAGCGCGGCGTGCGCGTCATCCTGCTGGAACGCGGCCTGGTCGGCAGCCAGGCCTCCGGCGTGAACTACGGCGGCGTGCGGCAGCAGGGGCGCCACCCGGCGGAGTTGCCCATCGCGCGTCGGTCGCGCGAGATCTGGGGGCGGCTGAAGGACATCGCCGGCACCGATGCGGAATTCGTCGTCACCGGCCACCTGAAGCTCGCCCGCAACGACGCGGAGGAGGCGGACCTCGTCGCCTATCTCGACGTGGCCAGGCAGCACGACCTGCCGCTGCGCATGGTCGGCCGGAACGCGATCCACCAGGACTATCCCTGGCTGGGCCCCAGGGTGGTCGCCGGGTCCTTCGCGCCGGAGGATGGTTCGGCCAATCCGCGTCTGCTCTCGCCGGCGCTGGCGAACGCCGCCCGCGCGGCCGGCGCCGATATCCGCGAGCATGCCGAGGTCGTCGCCCACGCCCATGACGGCGCGCGTTTCCACCTGCGCACAGCGAACGGCGCGGCGTTCACCGCACCCGTCCTGGTCAACACCGCGGGCTTCTGGGGCGGCCAGGTCGCCGAGGCCTTCGGCGAACCCGTGCCGGTCGAACCGCTCAACCCCAACATGCTGGTGACGGAGCCGATCCGCTATTTCATCGAGCCGAACCTCGGCGTGGTGGGCGGCAATGTCTATCTGCGGCAGATCCCGCGCGGCAACGTCATCATTGGCGGCGGGCGCGGTGAATCCGATCCGGCCGTGCCCTGGTCCCGCCCGCTGCCCGAGGTTTCCGTGCGCGCCATGGAACGCGCGGTGGAGATCGTGCCCGCCATCGCCGGCGCACAGGTGATACGCTCGTGGTCGGGCATCGACGGCGGCATGCCCGACCATATCCCGGTGATCGGTCCCAGCCGCACGACGCCAGGTCTTTTCCACGCCTTCGGTTTTTCAGGGCATGGCTTCCAGCTCGGCCCGGCGATCGGCGCGCTCATGACCGAGCTCGTGCTTGACGGGCGCACCGACATCCCGCTCGATGCCTTTCGCATCGACCGCTTCGGGACCACCGCGACATAAGGATCGTCGCGGGCAGATCGACCACCTTGGCGCGATCGACCACCGCCGCTCGCTGGTCCTGCTGCGCCTGGCACGGTCAACCGGTGCCCGCATCGGCGGCAGTGCCTGCCCGCGTGGCGCGACGTCCATCGCTTTGACGGCTTGTCAAAGTGTGGAACTCGTTCCCTACTTCCGGAGAATTCAGGGCAGAAGGATTCTGATGGCACGCTACTCGGGCCTCCGCGTCCTGACCGAGGGGCTTCGCGGCAACAGCGGGTGGAAGCCGGCCTGGCGCAAGGCCGCCCCGCGCCCGTCCTACGACGTCATTGTCGTCGGCGGCGGTGGCCATGGTCTTGCAACGGCCTTCTACCTGGCGAGCGTGCACGGCATCACGAATGTCGCGGTGGTCGAACGGGGTCTGGTCGGGCAGGGCAATACCGGCCGCAATACGACCATCGTCCGGTCGAACTACCTTTTCCCGGAGAACAACCATTTCTACGAGCACGCGCTGAAGCTCTGGGAAGGACTCGAGCAGTCGCTGAACTACAACGTGATGATGAGCCAGCGCGGGGTCATCAACCTGTTCCACAACGATGCACAACGGAATGCCGCGCTGCGGCGCGGCAATTCGATGCGGCTCAACGGCATCGATGCGGAACTGCTGGACCGTGACGGCGTGAAGGCGATGTGCCCGATCGTGGACCTGGACAATGGCCGCTATCCGGTGATGGGCGGGCTGCTGCAACGGCGTGGCGGCACGGCGCGCCACGATGCGGTCGCCTGGGGCTTCGCCCATGCCGCGGATGCGCGCGGCGTCGACATCATCGAACACTGCGAAGTCACCGGCATGATCGTCGAGGGCGGCGCGATCCAGGGCCTGCGCACGACGCGCGGCGAGATCCGCGCGCCCAAGGTCGGATTGGCCGTGGCGGGATCCACGAGTACGCTGACCGCCATGGCCGGCTTCGACGTGCCGATCGAGACGCACCTGCTGCAGGCCTTCGTCAGCGAGGGGCTGAAGCCGCTGATCGACTGCGTCGTCACCTTTGGCGCCGGGCATTTCTACGTCAGCCAGTCGGACAAGGGCGGCCTGGTCTTCGGCGGCGGGCTGGACGGCTATCCGTCCTATGGGCAGCGCGGCACGCTGCCGACCGCCGAGCACGTCTACGCCGCCGGCGTCAGCATGATTCCGGCGCTGGGGCGCCTGCGCGGCCTGCGCAGCTGGGCGGGCGTGATGGACATGACGCCGGATGGTTCGCCCTATATCTGCAAGACGCCGGTGCGCGGCCTGTATATGACCGCGGGCTGGTGCTACGGCGGCTTCAAGGCGACGCCCGGTTCCGGCTGGTGCCACGCCTGGACGATCGCGAAGGACGCGCCGCACCGCCTCAACGCCGCGCATACGCTGGATCGATTCCGCGAGGGCCGCATGCTCGACGAACGGGGCAACGGCCCCTTCTTCTGGGCGCAGTAGAATGCTGCGCATCCCATGCCCCCATTGCGGCGCGCGTGACGAGGTCGAGTTCACCTATCGCGGCGATGCGACCGTGGCGCGGCCGGCGCCCGATGCCGGCACCGACGCCTTCCACGACTATCTCTATCTGCGGCGCAACCCACGCGGCTGGCAGGTGGAGTGGTGGCAACACCATGGCGGCTGCCGCGCCTTCCTCAAGGTGCTGCGCCACACCGTGACGCATGAGGTGCGCGGCGTCGTGACGGCGACCGGGGCGCTGGAGGCGCCGCAGGCATGACGCAGCGCCATCGCCTCGCGGCCGGCGGGCATGTCGACCGGGCGCATCGTCTCGGCTTCACCTTCGACGGGCGTCGCTACGAAGGGCATGCGGGCGATACGCTGGCTTCCGCGCTGCTGGCCAACGGCGTGCGGCTGGTCGGGCGGTCGTTCAAGTATCACCGGCCGCGCGGCATCTACTCCGCCGGCGTCGAGGAGCCCAATGCGCTGGTCGAGCTGCGCAGCGGCGCGCGGCGCGAGCCCAATACGCGCGCGACGGTCGCGGAACTGTTCGATGGGCTGGACGCCACCAGCCAGAACCATCGCGGCTCGCTCGCCTTCGACTGGATGGCGGTGAGCGGGTTGCTCGCGCCCTGGCTCGGCGCGGGCTTCTACTACAAGACCTTCATGTGGCCCGCCGCATTCTGGGAACGGCTTTATGAGCCGATGATCCGCAAGGCCGCGGGGCTCGGCCGCGCCGCTGCCCTGCCCGACCCGGACCGCTACGAGGCGGCACATGCGCATTGCGACGTGCTGGTCGTCGGTGCCGGCGCCGCGGGCCTGGCGGCGGCCCGGGCGGCGGGGATGACCGGCGCGCGGGTGATGGTGCTGGAGCAGGATTTCCTGCTCGGCGGCGACCTGCTGAACGACGCCGCGCATGACGCCTGGCGGACCGGAACCATCGCCGCGCTCGCGGCCATGCCGGGCGTGACCATCATGCGCCGCACCATGGCGTTCGGGTTCTACGACCAGAAGGTGCTCGGCGCGGTCGAGCAGGTGGCCGACCACCTGCCCGAACCGCCGCCCCACACCCCGCGGCAGCGCAGCTGGACCATCCGCGCGAAGGAGGTCGTGCTCGCCACCGGTGCGCATGAACGGCTTATCGCGTTTCCCGGCAATGATCGGCCCGGAATCATGCTGGCAGGTGCGGCGCGGACCTATGCGCGGCGCTACGGCGTGCGGGCCGGTGAGACCGCGGTGCTGTTTGCCACACATGATGCCGCTTATGAGTCGGCCTTCGCGCTGGCCGAGGGCGGCACGCGCATCGCCGGCATCATCGACCCGCGGACCGACAGCGTGGCGATGCAGCGCGCGCGCGAGGCGGGGTTCACCGTCCGTGCCGGCAGCGTGGTCACCGGTACGATCGGCGGCAAGGCGCTGCGCGGCGTGGAGATCGGCGCGCTCGGCAGCGGCTCGCGTGGCGACGCGCTGCCGGCGGACCTGTTGATGATCTCGGGCGGCTGGAACCCGGCCGTGCATCTCGCAAGCATGGCCGGCACGCCGCTGCGCTGGGATGATTCGCTGCTCGCCTTCGTGCCTGGCGAAGGCGCCTGGCAGCGCAGCGCCGGCGCCTGCGGCGGTGTGCACGGCACCGGCGCGGCGGCGCGGGACGGCGCCGAGGCCGGGCGCGCCGCCGCGGTCGCCGCCGGCTTCGTGGCAGGCGCCGATGTCCCGCTGCCGGAAGCGCCGGCCGCCGATCACCGCCCCTTCGCCCTGTGGGAGGTGAAGGCCGGCGGCAAGGCCTTCGTCGATCTGCAGGACGATGTCACCGCAAACGACATCCGCCTCGCCCATCGCGAGGGCTTCAGCCATATCGAGCACGCGAAGCGCTATACGACCCACGCCATGGGCACCGACCAGGGCAAGGTGGGCGGGCTGGTCGGCGCGGCGGTGCTGGCCGATGCGCGCCGCGAGCCCGTCGCGTCCGTCGGCCTGCCGCGCTACCGCCCCTACGCCGCGCCGATCACCTGGGGCGCCATGGCCGGCGGCGAGGTCGGCCAGAACTTCCAGCCGGTGCGTCGCACTGCGCTGCATTCCGAGCATGACGCGCTCGGGGCGGTCTGGATGGATGCGGGCCTGTGGAAGCGCGCAGCCTACTATCCGAGGCCCGGCGACGCCGATGCCTGGGCCAGCGTGAAGCGCGAGGCGCGCGCGGTGCGGGAACGCGTCGGCGTCTGCGACGTCTCCACCCTCGGCAAGATCGCCGTCGAGGGGCCGGATGCCGCGACCTTCCTCGATCGCGTCTATGCCAATACCTTCTCGACCCTGCCGATCGGACGCGCGCGCTACGGGCTGATGCTGCGCGAGGACGGCATCGTCTTCGATGACGGCACCACGACGCGCCTCGGGCCGGACCGCTTCTTCGTCACCACCACCACGGCGCAGGCCGGGCCGGTGATGCAGCACCTGGAATTCCACCTCGCCAGTGCCTGGCCGGACCTCGATGTCAGCCTCGCCAGCGTGACCGACCAGTGGGCGGCGATGTCCGTTGCCGGGCCGCGGGCGCGCGCGGTGATTGCGGCGGTGGTGCAGGGCCTCGACGTTGCGAACGAGGCCTTCCCCTTCATGGCGGTGGCGGATTGCGTCGTCGCCGGCGTGCCGGCACGGCTGTTCCGGATCTCCTTCTCGGGCGAACTCGCCTATGAAATCGCCATGCCCGCGGGCTACGCGGGGCATGTGTGGAAGGCGGTGATGGAAGCCGGCGCCCCGCACGGCATCGAGCCCTATGGTGTCGAGGCCCTCGGCCTGCTGCGCATCGAAAAGGGGCATGTCGCGGGTTCCGAGATCAATGGGCAGACCACGGCCCAGGATCTCGGGCTGGGACGGATGCTCAAGAAGAAGGGCGACTTCATCGGGCGCGTCCTGGCGCAGCGTCCGGGCCTGACGGACCCTGCGCGACCCCGCCTGGTCGGCCTGCGCAGCGTCGATCCGAACCGCCAGATCCGCGCCGGCAGCCACCTGCTGGTGGACGGGCAGGACCAGGGCTGGATCACCAGTGCGACGCAGTCCGTGGTCGATCCAGGCTGGATCGGGCTCGGCATGCTGCGCGACGGCGACGCGCGCATCGGCAGCGAGATCGTCGCCGCCAATCCGCTGATGGGCGAGGAGGTGCCGGTGAAGGTCGTCACGCCGCACGGCTACGACGCGGAGAACCTGCGTGTCCGCGCCTGAACCGACGCATCCCCTGGCCGCGGTCGTGCGCGGCCGTCACGGCGCGACGGGCGGCGAACCGCTTCGCGTGTCCTTCCCGGCGCGTGAGATCGTGCAGGTCATGATGCGGCGCGGCCAGGACTCCGCCGTCGCCGCGGCGATGCGCAGTGCGTTCGGGATCGATCCGCCGGGACCGGGGCAGGCGGCCACGGGAAGCGGGGCCAGCGCCATCTGGGTGCAACCCGGCCAATGGCTGCTGACGGCGCCGCGCGGCACGCAAGCCACGCTGGCGGCACGGGCTGAACAGGCCTTCGCCGGCCTCGCCGCCGTGGCGGACCAGAGCCACGGCCGCACGACCATCGCCCTGTCCGGCCCCGCGGCGCGGGACGCACTGGCGCGCGGCTGCCGGCTTGATCTGCATCCCAGCGTGTTTGGTCCGAGCCGCGCGGCGCAGACGCCCATCGCGCAGATCGGCTGCCTGGTCCACCAGACCGACGCCACGCCCTGCTTCGAGCTCACCGTCTTCTCGACGCTGGCGGAACCCTTCCTGCATTGGCTGCTGGAGGCCGCCGCGCCCTACGGGGTGCAGGTCGCGTGAGCGCGGCGGCGCGCGTTCCGGACGAAGCCGGCACGGGCGCCCCGCTGCTCAGCGTCCGCGACCTCGCGCTCCATATTCCCGTCCCGCCGCATGTGCTGCGCGCGGTGGACGGCATCTCATTCGACCTGCGCCGCGGCGAAACCCTCGGCCTGGTCGGCGAAAGCGGCAGCGGCAAGACGCTGACCGCGCTGATGCTGATGCGGCTGCTGGAACCGCCGTTGGACGCCCTGCCGCGCGGCCAGGTGGTGCTGGACGGCATCGACCTGATGACGCTCGATGAGGCGCGCATGTCCGCCCTGCGAGGGCGCACCGTCTCCATGGTGTTCCAGGAACCGATGACCTCGCTGAACCCCATCATGACCGTGGGGCGGCAGATCGCGGAGCCGCTGGTCCGGCATCTCGGCCTCTCGCCGCGCCAGGCTGCCGCCCGTGCCGAGGCGATGCTGCGCCTGGTGCACATCCCCGACCCGCAGCGCGTGGCGGGCGCCTATCCGCATCTGCTCTCGGGCGGGATGCGCCAGCGGGCGATGATCGCCATCGCGCTCGCCTGCCGGCCGGCCGTGCTGGTGGCTGACGAGCCGACCACCGCGCTCGACGTGACCGTGCAGGCGCAGATCCTGGAATTGCTGGGGGAATTGCAGCGCGAGATGGGCAGCGCGATCCTGCTCATCACCCACGACCTGGCGGTGATCGCCGAGACGGCGCACCGTGTCGCCGTGATGTATGCCGGGCGGATCGTCGAGGAAGCGCCGGTCGCGTCGCTGTTTGCCGCGCCGCGCCATCCCTATACGCGCGGGCTGCTGGCCTCGATTCCGCGGATCGAGCGTGTGCCGGCGGCTACCCTGCCCGAGATCCCCGGCATGGTGCCTGGCCCCGGGGATCGCCCGGCCGGCTGCGCCTTCATGGCGCGCTGCATGCGCGCCATCTCCGGCTGCGCCGCCGAGGCGCCACCGCTGGCCGAGCTGGGCCCCGGTCATCGCGTTGCCTGCTGGAACCCCGCCGATGGCTGAGGCGCTGCTCAAGGTCGCGGGGCTGGAAGTCCATTTCCCGCTCCGCTCCCCCTTCCTCCAGCGGCGCATCGGCACCGTGCGCGCGGTGGATGGCGTCGATCTCGAGGTGGCGCGTGGCGAGACCCTCGCGATCGTAGGCGAGAGCGGCTGCGGCAAGACCACCACCGGCAAGGCCATCCTGCGGCTCATCGACCCCACCGGCGGGTCGATCCGCTTCGGCGGCCAGGAGATCGCGCAGCATGGCACCGCCGCGCTCGCGCCGTTCCGCCGACGCATGCAGATCGTCTTCCAGGACCCCTATGCGAGCCTGAATCCGCGCATGACGGTCGGCAGCATCCTGGCGGCACCCTTCGAGATCCACCGCATCGGCCAGGCGCGGGACCGCGCCGAGCGCGTCGCCGGCCTGCTGCGCACCGTCGGCCTGCCGCCCGAAGCCGCGCGTCGCTACCCGCATGAATTCAGCGGCGGGCAGCGGCAGCGGATCGGCATCGCGCGGGCGCTCGCGCTGGAGCCGGAGCTGATCATCGGGGACGAACCCGTCTCGGCGCTGGATGTGTCGATCCAGGCGCAGATCATCAACCTGATGAAGCGGCTGCAGGCCGAGCGCGGCCTCGCCTACATCATGATCTCGCACAACCTCGCGGTGGTCAGCCATGTCGCCGACCGGGTGGCGGTGATGTATCTCGGCCGGGTGGTGGAGACCGCGCCGCGCGAGCAGCTGTTCTTCAACGCGCAGCATCCCTACACCCAGGCGCTGCTCTCCGCCGTGCCGGAACCCGTTCCGGGGCGCCGGCGCAGCCGGCAGGTGCTCCAGGGCGATGTTCCGAGCCCGGCCAGGCCCCCGAAAGGCTGCCACTTCCACCCGCGCTGCCCGATCGCCCAGGCGCGCTGCGCCGAGGAAGCGCCGGCCTCGCGCATCATCGCCCCCGGCCATGCGGTCGCCTGCCACATGGTGACGCCATGATCGGCTTCGTCGGCTGGCGGTTGCTGCAGGCCGTCCCGCTGCTGATCGGCGTCTCGCTGATCGGCTTCGGCCTGATGCACCTGGCACCCGGCGGGCCGCTCGCGGTCTACACGCTGAACCCGACGATCCAGGTGCAGGACATCGAGCGCATCAAGGTCATCTTCGGCCTCGATCAACCCATCCATGTCCAGTACGTGAAATGGGCGACCGGCATGGTCTCCGGTCACTGGGGCTACACCTTCTTCGGCGGCCGCCCCGTGCTGGAGGTGATCCTGGAGCGCCTGCCCGCGACCCTGCTGCTGATGGGCTCCGCCCTGTCGGTCGCCATCATTCTCGGCCTGTCCATCGGCGTCCTGGGCGCGGTGAAGCGCTACTCGGTCTTCGACGTGCTGGCGACGACGGGGGCGCTGTTTGCGCTGTCCTTCCCCACCTTCTGGTTCGGCCTGATGGCGATCTTCGTCTTCGCCATCGAGCTGCGCTGGCTGCCATCGGGCGGCATGTGGGAACTCGGGGAGGAAGGCAGCATCCTCTCGCTCATCCGGCACCTGGTCCTGCCCACCATGGTGCTGGCCCTCGTCATCACCGCAACCTGGAGCCGATACTCGCGCTCCGCCTTCCTCGAGGTCATGCAGCAGGACTTCATGCGGACGGCGCGGGCGAAGGGCGAGCCGCCGGCTGCGCGGCTGTTGCGCCATGCCCTTCCGAACGCCGCGAAGCCACTGATCGCGCTGCTCGGCGTCGAGCTTCCCTTCCTGTTTTCCGGCGCCCTGGTGACCGAGACGATCTTCGGCTGGCCGGGGATGGGGCGCCTGTTCGTCGATGCGCTGAACATGAAGGAGTATCCGGTCCTGATGGGCCTGATGATGTTCACGGGGATCTTTGTCGTGGTCGGCAACCTGCTCGCCGACATCGCGATCGCGGCCATCGACCCGCGGGTCCGGCTGCGATGAGCGCGACCGCTGCCCTGCCCGAGAGCCAGATCGGGCGCGTCTGGACGCGGTTCCGCCGGCATCGCCTGGCGCTGGCCGGCGCCGCCGTGGTGGCGCTGCTGCTGGCCTCCGCCCTGTTCGCCCCGGTCTTCGCGCCGCAGGACCCGACGCTGCTCGACACCGCGCTGCGCTTCCGCGCGCCCTTCGCGGATTGGGCGCACCCCCTGGGCACCGACGAGCTCGGCCGCGACACGCTGTCGCGGCTGCTCCATGGCGGGCGGGTCTCGCTGACGGTCGGGCTGGTGGCCATGGTCACGACCGTCGCGACCGGCGCGCTGATCGGCATCACGGCAGGCTTCCTCGGCGGCTGGATCGACACGCTGCTGATGCGCTTCGTCGATACCATGCTGTGCTTCCCGCAGGTCTTCCTGCTGCTGGTGGTCGCGGCGTTCGTGCCACCGACGCTGCTGTCGATTTCCCTGGTGATCGGCCTGACCTCCTGGATGGAGGTGAGCCGCATCGTGCGTGCCGAGATCCTGCACCTGAAGGAACAGGATTTCGTGGCCGCCGCGCGTGCGCTCGGCGCCTCCCGTGCGCGCATCATGTTCCGCGAATTGCTGCCCAACGCCGCCGCGCCGATCTTGGTGGCGGCGACGTTGAAGGTGGCCTCGGCAGTGCTGATGGAAAGCTACATTTCCTATCTGGGCTATGGCGTGCAGCCGCCGCTGGCGTCGTGGGGCAACATGCTCACCAACGCCCAGGGTTATTTCGATACGGTCCCCTGGCTCGCCATCCTGCCGGGGGCGGCGATCACGCTGACGGTGATGGGCTTCAACTTCCTGGGCGACGGGCTGCGCGACGCGCTCGACCCGCGCCTGCGCATGGATCCGTGAACCACAAAACCAAGGAGGCTTGCGACATGACCATCCGGATTTCGCGCCGCGGCATTCTCGCCGGATCCGCGACGCTGCTGGCCGCACCCACTGTCTGGGGGCAGTCGCTCAACCGGGACCGCATCATCCTGGCGATGACGCAGGAGCCGGTGCAGTTCAACCCGCTGCTCTATGTCAATGCCGGCACCGAGAACGTCCCGGAGGCCTGCCTGTTCGATGCGCTGTGGGACGTGAACGACAAGGGCGAGTTCATTGCCAACCTCGCGGCGCAGGTGCCCTCGCGGCAGAATGGCGGCATCTCGGCCGATGGCCTGACCTGGACGGTGAACCTCAAGCGCGATGTGAAATGGTCGGACGGACGGCCCTTCACCGCGAAGGATGTCGAGTTCACCTACCAGACCATCATGAACCCGTCCGTCGCGGTGCGCTCGCGCTCGGGCTTCGACCTGATCAAGACCTTCCGCGTGAAGGACGACCACACGGTCGAGATGGAGCTGTCGCGTCCCTTCGTGCCGTTCCTCTGGGCGTGGCAGAACATGCACATCGTCCCGCAGCACATTCTCGGACGGGAGCAGAACATCCAGACGGCGGGCTTCAACAGCCAGCCGATTGGCACCGGGCCGTATCTGCTGCGCAGCCGCACCGCCGGCAGCCACATGGTCTATGAGCGCAACCCGAATTATCATCGCGGCCCGGCCAAGGTGCGGCAGTTCATCCACAAATTCGTGCCCGACCAGATGGCGGCCTATGGCCAGGCCCGCACGGGCGAGGTGGATTATTTCGCCCTGGGGGGCGTGCCGCCCGACCGCTGGACCGAGGCGCGCGCCTTCCCCGACCGGGACTTCCTGCGCTACCCGTCGCCCAATGTGCAGTTCATCTATTTCAACTGCGGCAAGCCGCAGTTCAGCGACCCGCGCGTGCGCCGCGCGCTGACCATGGCGACGCAGATGCAGAAGTCGATCGACGACATCTATTTCGGCACCTGGCCGCGCACCCTGTCCTACCTGCAGCCGACGCATTGGGCCTACAACAGCGACCTGCGCGACTACACGAACGATGCGGCGGGCGCCGAACGCCTGCTGGACGAGGCCGGCTGGCGCAAGGGCGCCGACGGCGTCCGGGCCAAGGACGGCGTGCAGCTCAAATTCACCATGTCCACCACCGCGGGCAATGTCGCACGCCAGGGCTGCCAGGCGCTGTTCCAGCAGAACTGGAAGGCCATCGGCGTGGAGATGGAGATCCGCAACATGCCGGCCTCGGTGGTGTGGGGCGAATTCACCACGCAGTCGCGCTTCGACACGCTGCTGGTGGCGTGGGATCCGACCGTCGGCCTCGATCCCGACTACACCGCGCGCTGCCATTCCAGGATGATCCCGGTGAAGCACCGCCAGGGTTCGAACTATGTCCAGTATGAGAATGCGGAGGTGGATCGCCTGCTCGAACTCGGCGTGACGCAGACCGAACAGGCGGACCGCATCACGACCTACAAGCGGATCCAGGCGATCCTGCACGAGGAGGTGCCCTTCGCCGCGCAGGGCGGTTCGGTGCAGGGGCATCTGAAGCGCAAGCAACTCCAGGGCCCGACGCCGAACCAGTACGTCACGGACATCACCTGGAACGTCTACGACTGGTCCTGGGCGTAGCGCGCGCTATGCCGGCAGGGCATCCCAGCCCTGCCGGCTTCGCCAGTCCAGCGGCAGGTTGCCGAAGCGCGCCAGCGTCAGCTGCGACAGGTCGGCGAAGTCGCAGGACCCCTGCGTGACAAGCTGCGCCAGCGCGCGACCCGTCGCCGGCGACAGGCCGAAGCCCACCGACGACATGCTCGCCACCACGACATTCCCCGGATCCTCCAGGCGGTCGAGGATCGGCCGCCCATCCGGCGTGTTCTCGACGATGCCACCCCAGGATCGGATGACGCGCACATGGCCCAGGCGCGGGAACATCTCGTTCAGGCGGCGCGCCAGGCTCGCGACGACGGGCGAGTTCACCGGCCGCGGCGTCGCCTCGCCATCGAGGTCGATCCATTCATGCGGCCCGCCGCCGTAGGCGAGGTTCCCGCGCAGGGTCTGCCGACCATACAGTCCGTTGCCGTCGACGCCGCCATGAAGGATCGGCGGCAGCGGCTCGGTGACGATCATCTCGACCCGCGCCGGCGCCATGGGCACGCGGTGGCCGAGCGGTTCAGCCAGCGCCGCGGTATGCGGCCCGGCGGCGATCACGACGGCATCGCAGCCGATCTCGCCGGCGCTCGTCTCGACGGCCACCGCGCGGCCGGACCGCACGCGAATGTCGCGCACCGCGGTGTGCTGCACAATCCGCCCGCCATGACGTTCCACTGCCCAGGCATAGGCCTGGCTGGTGCGCTGCGGATTGGCGTGGCCGCCGTATTTCCAGTGAATGCCGCCGATGGCGTTGTCGCCGACCCAGGGCACGAGGTCACGCAGCTCCGCGCGGTCCAGCGCCGCCGCCTGGAAGCCCTGCTCGGTCGCGAGCGCCGTGGATTTCCACATCCGGTCGAGCTGTCCCTCATCCAGCGCGACCTTCAAGCGGTGGCCACGCCATTCCGTGGGATGGCCGAGCAGATCGTCCATCATCGGCCACAGGCGTTGCTCCTCCCGGAACAGCGGCGAATAGGGGTGGGTGCAGCCGCCGCCGTTCCGCCCGCTTGCCTCCCAGCCGACGATCCCTTTCTCGACCACCGTGACGGGGTGGCCATCCCGCGCCAGCCAGAACGCCGTGGACAGGCCGGTGACGCCGCCGCCGACGATGACGATCACTTCACCACATCCCCGCCGCTGAGGCGCCCGCCGATGAATTCGGGATTCGCGGGGACCGGTTCCCAGTGCGGAAGCCATTGCGCGGCGATGCCGAACCAGCCGGTCCAGTTGGCGCGCAGCGCGGGGTCTTCCTCCAGCGCCGCGAGAACCGACAGCGGCAATGGCCGCAGCGGCGCACGGTGGGACGCGGGCGGCGAAGGCCGATCCAGCGACAGCAGCGCATGCACGCTCTCGCGGCAGCGGCGCCCCTGGCAGGGACCCATCCCGGCGCGCGTCAGCCGCTTCACCTGGTCCTGGTTCAGCGCGCCGAGCGCGGCAAGGCCCGCCTCCGGCCCGGCGGCGTCGAGGTAGCGCGGCGGGCGCAGCGCCCTCAGGTCACCTGCCGTGACGTCCTCACAGGCGCAGACGAGCGTGTGGTCCTCGGCCGTGGCGAGATCCAGCCACGCGCCGCGGGCCGCCGCTGCGGTGCCTGCCGCGTCGCCGATCACGTCGACCGGCGCACGGCCCGTCGCAACGAAGCCTCCGCGCGCAGGATCCCAGGCGATCGGGCAGCCCAGGAGTTCCGCGAGGTCAATCATCGGGACCGTGTCGACCGCCATGACCACCGTGTCGCAATCGACCTCGTGCCAGGTTCCGCCATCGCGCCAGGTGACGCCGGAGACATGCTCGCGCCCCTCGATGCGTAGCGTAGCCGGTGTCGCAAGATGGCCCGCGACGGTGACGCCGGCGGCCCGGGCCGCAGCGAGTGTGCCCTCGGCCAGGGCACCGCCACCCAGCACCACGACCCGCCGGCCGGAGAAGGCGCCATAGAGGCGCAGCAGAGCATCGAACCCCTGGGCCCCCATGACGCCCGGCAGCGTCCAGCCCGCGACGGGAAGAACGACGTCGCGCGCACCAAGGGCAAGTGTCACGCGGTCGCAGCCAACGAGCCAGGCCGCATCGCGATCCGCCAGGCCGATAACGGGTGTCGGGAACAGGCGGCTCGCCGGCGCCTTGGCGAAACCGCCCCAGGCCGCCGTTCCGAGTTGCACCTCGACACCATCCTCCATGGCCGCAAGCAGGTCTGGGCGCGCGGCGACGATTCGCTCCTCCATGCGGGCCGCATTGCTGGTTCCCGCGTCGAAGCGCGCGCCGAACAGGTACGGGATGTCGAGACCGAACAGGCCCGGATCGAGAGGGTGCTCGTCCACGAGCAGCGTCTTCGCGCCGGATGCCGCCGCCCTTCGCGCGGCGGCGATGCCGGCCGCCCCCGCACCGACCACCAGGTGGTCGACGTGACCACGAAACGGAAAGGCCTTGCCGGCGATGGAGGTAGGGTCTTGGCTCGCCATACGGGAAGGCTAGGCCGAAACCCGGAACACGTCATGGTGCGAAATGCTGCGAATGTCGCGCCGCCCTTGCCGCGCAGACGTCCCCTCGACAGCCTCGCTCACGGGGACGGAGCGGACCCCCGCTATCTTCCGCGCGGTGCGATGCGCGTGCGCGGGTCGCGTCCGTCAACGTGGTGGAAGATATTGATGAGCTTGCGGTGGCCACGGCTCAGGCGGCCTTGGGTGGGCGTTGCAGGGTTTCGTTGGTGGGCTGTGCTGCGGCGGGTACGCCATGGAGGCAAGCACGTCGTCCTCGCTGTCGTCCATCAGCTGGCCGAGTTTCGGCCAGCGGGGTCGGAACTGGTCAGCCACGTGGCGCCATGTCGGCCACCGCGGATGCCACCCGCGCGCGCCCGTGGGGTCGGAGAGATCGCCGCCGCGTCTTGATCGGTCGCGACGGACAACGGCAAAGTCCGCGGAGACAACGGAAGGACCACGCGTGCATGCCTCCATCGGCGATCGTGCTGGGCGCGGGAATGGTCGGTGTCTCGGTGGCGCTTCACCTGCGCCGGCGCGGCTACGACGTCATGCTGGTGGACCGGCAGCCACCAGGGCTCGGTGCATCCTTCGGCAATGGCGGGCTGATCCAGCGCGAGGCGGTCTATCCCCATCCCTTTCCGCGGGCGATGGCGGAACTGCTGCGGATCGCGAAGAACCAGTCGATCGACGCGGCCTATCATCCCCTGGCCCTGCCGGGCTTCGTCTCGCCGCTGCTGCGCTACTGGTGGCATTCCGAACCGGCGCGCTACCTGAACGCGGTGCAGGCCTATTCACGCCTGATCGTCACCTGCCTTGACGAGCACCTGGCCCTCGCACGCGGCACGGACGCCATGCCGCTGCTGCGGCCGATCGGCTGGATGCGCCTGTTTGCCGACCAGCGGCGGCTGGATACCGCCGTGGCGCAGGCGGAGGTCGCGCGCCGCGACCATGACGTGAACTTCCTGGCCCTGGATGGTCGCGGGCTGGCGGCGGCGGAACCGCATCTGCTGGTCGCGCGCGCCGGCGCGATCCACTGGACCGATCCCTTTTCCGTCAGCGATCCACACGCCCTCACGATGTCCTATGCACGGCAGTTCGGCGCAGCGGGCGGTGGCCTGGCCCTGGGCGACGCCGCGACCTTGCAGCGGACGCCGTCGGGCTGGCGCGTGCAGACCGCCGATGGCCCGGCCGATGCGGCGGAGGTCGTAATCGCGCTCGGCGCCGCGGCGGGCGAGGTGACGCAGCGTTTCGGCTACGCGCCGCCGCTGTTTGGCAAGCGCGGCTATCACATGCACTACGGGCTGCGCGGCAATGCCGTGCTGAACCATCCCGTGCTGGATACCGACAGCGGGTTCCTCCTGGCCCCGATGCGCGCGGGTATCAGGCTCACCACCGGTGCCGAGTTCGCCCGCATCGACGCGCCGCCCACGCCGGTGCAGCTCGAACGCGCCGAACCCGTGGCGCGGGAACTGCTGCCCTTGGCCGAACGCGTCGACACCAAGCCCTGGATGGGCGTGCGCCCCTGCACGCCGGACATGCTGCCTGTCATCGGCCGCCTCCCGGGGCAGCAGGGCGCCTGGTGCGCCTTCGGTCACGCCCACCAGGGGCTGACGCTTGGTCCGACGACCGGCAGGCTGCTGGCGGAGATGATGACGGGCGAGCTGCCCTTCACCGACCCCGAACCGTATCGTGCCGAGCGCTTCTAGGCGGCCTCCGGCCTGTACTGAGCCCAGGGTCGCGCACGCTCCAGAAGCGCTCCGATGCGCAGCACATCCGCCTCCGCGCCCCAGCGCCCCACCACCTGCACGGCGGTGGGCAGGCCATCGGCGCCGAAGCCGGAGGGCAGCGACACCGTGGGATGGCCCGTCAGGTTGAAGGGATATTGCGGCGACGTCCAACCTTGGCGCGTGATGCCGCAAGCCACGCCATCCACCATAACCGCGTCATTCGCCGCGTCGAAGGCCGCCGGCAACGCGGTGCGCGTCATCGTCGGCATCACCAGCATGTCGTATCGGTCGAACAGCGCCTGCACCGCGCGGAACAGCCGCGTGCGGGCAAACTGCGCATTGCGGAAATCGGCCAGGGTGAACTGCGCGCCGCGTTCCATGAAGGCCAGCGTGACCGGGTCCATGCGGTCCCGCCATTCGGGGAGGAACGGCGCGCAGAAGACGGCGAAGTTGGCCTGGTACAGCACGCGGCCTTCGTATTCGATCCAGTCGATCGCGTCGTCCACCTCCTCGACCACCGCGCCCATCGCCGCCCAGGCATCGAGCGCGGCGCGGGTATTCGCCGCCACATCCGCCGCGACGCGCGGATTGGCGCAGCGCGGCACGGTGCCGATGCGCAGGCCCGACAGGTCCTCGCCCATCAATCCGGGCGACAGGGGCCGGGCCGCAGCCGCGCCGCCGAGGCTCCAGGGGTCTCGTGCACTCGGGCCCGCCAGCACCGCGTGCATCAGCGCCGCATCCGTGACGGTGCGTGCGAGCGGCCCCGCATAGGTGTTGTTGCCGAAGGCATCGCGCGCCGTATCCGCCGGCACCGCGCCCAGAGTCGGCTTCAGCCCGACCAGGCCGCAGCAGGCCGCCGGCCCGCGGATCGACCCCGCGCCGTCGGTGCCCAGGCCGAGCGGCGCAAGCCCCGATGCGACCGCCGCGGCCGCGCCGCCCGATGACCCGCCGGAGGTGCGCTCAAGGTTCCAGGGGTTGCGGGTGACGCCGAAGGATGGTCCGTCGGTCAGCCCCTTGACGCCGAATTCCGGCGTCGTGGTCTTGCCGATGATGATGGCGCCCGCCGCCCGCAGCCGCGCGACCAGCACATCGTCCTTCGTGGCCGGCTTCGCCTGCGCGTGGATCGCCGAACCATGTGTCGTGCGCATCCCGGCGACATCCAGCAGGTCCTTGATGTGGATCGGCACGCCGTGCAGCGGGCCAAGGGGGACGCCGGCCATCACGGCGCGCTCGGCCTGCGCGGCATCCTGGCGCGCCTGCTCCTGCGCGACGGCCACGAAGCAGTTCAGCCGCGGCTGCGCGCGCCCGACCGCCGCCAGCACCGCATCGACATACTCGACAGGCGACAGACGCCGGGTGCGGATCAGCGCGGCGGCGCGCGTGGCGGACATGAACAGCAGGTCGTCGGTGGACATGGGTCTCTCCGGTTCGCCAGCGCGGCGTGGCGCAGGTCTGCGCGTGCCGTTAGAACAAGGCATTCAGACAACGAGACCCGCCATGCCGCAAGACCGCGCCAACAGCATCGACGCAGCTCTGCGGGGGCGTGCCCGTCGTGTTGTTCCAGGCGGGCTGTGGGGGCATCTCAATGCCGCCAACCTGCCCGAAGGCTATCCGCAATTCTTCGCCGCCGCCGAGGGCTGCCGGCTGCGCGACGCGGATGGCCGGGAGTTCGTCGACCTGATGTGCGCCTGGGGGCCGATGGTGCTCGGCTATCGCCACCCGGCGGTCGAGGAAGCGGCGCGCCATCAGGCCGAACAGGGCGACGCGATGAACGGCCCCGCGCCGGTGCTGGTCGAACTCGCCGAGACGCTGGTCGAGATGATCCCGCACGCCGACTGGTGCCTGTTCGAGAAGAACGGCACCGATGCCACCACGGCCTGCGTGACGATCGCGCGGGCCGGTACGGGGCGGCGCAAGGTGCTGGTGGCGCGTGGATCATACCACGGCGCCGCGCCGTGGTGCACGCCGTCGCTGGCCGGCGTCACCACCGAGGACCGCGCCCATCTCCTGCACTTCGACTACAACGACGCGGCTTCGCTGCAGGCGGCGGCGGAGGAGGCGAAGGGCGACCTGGCCGCGGTGATCGTGACAGCCTTTCGCCACGACATGGGGCGCGATCTCGAACTGCCCGACCCTGACTTCGCGCAGGCGGCGCGCGGCATCTGCGACGCGACAGGCGCGGCGCTGGTCCTGGATGATGTGCGGGCAGGCTTCCGGCTGCACCTGGGTGGGTCGTGGGAGACCATCGGCGTGCGCCCGGACCTCGCGGCCTACAGCAAGGCGATCGCCAATGGGCATGCGCTGTCGGCGGTCACCGGCAATGACGCCTTCCGCGACGCCGCGACGCGCATCTACACCACGGGGTCCTTCTGGTGCGCGGCGGTGCCGATGGCGGCGGCGGTGGCGACGCTCACGGAGCTGCGGCGCATGGACGGCCCCGCGCATATGCGCGCGATGGGAGAACGCCTGCGCGCGGGGCTGGATGCGCTGGCGGCGCGGCATGGCATCGGCATCCGCCAGAGCGGCCCGCCGCAGATGCCGTTGATGCTGTTCGCCGATGATCCCGACTGGCGGCGCGGCTCAGCGTTCTGCGCGGCCGCGCTGCGCGCCGGGGCGTATTTCCACCCGAAGCACAACATGTTCCTGTCGTGTGCGCATGCGCCGGCCGACATCGACGTCGCCTTGCAGGCCGCCGATGAGGGCTTCGCCGCGGTCGCGCGGATGGGCTGACGCGTCAGCGCGGCTGCAGCGATTGCCGCGCGATCGCCGAGGCCGCGATGCCATCCCAGCCGTAGCGCATGGGCGTCAGCCGCGCCTCGGCCCAGGTCGCGTGCTGGTCGGCATAATGCGGGCTGCCGGGATGGCCCGAAGCACCGTGGAAGACGGTCCAGCGCGAATTCTCCCAGGCGCCGACATCGAAGGCGTAGCGTGCCAAGGCGCCGTAGGTCGCGCGCGGCCCGCCGGAAGGCAGCAGCCCATTGGCGAAGACCGTGTCGCCATCGCCGCCGATGGCGTGCGCCGGCGGGTCGAGCAGCGGCGCCGCGTCGGGAAATACCGCAGCAAGAGGATGGGCGAAGCGTGGCCGGTGCGCGTCGCCCCAGGCCTGCGCCGCGATAGGGTCGGTCGCGGCGGCGGACAGCGCGGCTTGCAACGCCTGTGTCCAGGTCCAGCCGCCCAGCAGCGACGCGTCGTCCGCGCGCAACAGCGCCGGCAGCGTCCACCACAGCTGGTTCAGCGGGACCACCCCGGGCGGCACGGCGAGCAGCGGGTCGCCCGCCAATCCGCCAAGGCCGCTGCGTTCCGCGAGGATGCGCGTCAGCGCCAGGCGCAGCGCGAAGTATCCGCTCGCGGCGAGGCTCTCCGCCACCATCCGCCCGTCCCAGGCGAGCAGCCTGTCGCGCAGCATGGCCGCCGCCGCGTCGTCTGGCGCGCGCAACGCGGCCAGATGCTCGCGCAACAGCAAGGCATTGGCCGAGAGCGTGTCGCCATGGATCGCCTCGGGCGCGATGCCCCGCTGCGCGAGCAGGGTGGTGATCCGCCGCGCGCGGGTGGGCGGATGGCAGTCCGTGCAGAGGTAGTCGGCACCACCATCGGCGACGACGCGGTTGTTCGCGGTGACGATCACGCCGCCGGCCGGGTCGATCTGCCGTGGCATCGCCTCGAACGGAATCCAGCCCTGCCATTCATGCGCGCCGGTCCAGCCGGGCACCGGCAGCCAGCCATTCGCGCGCGGCCGCCGCGGCACCATGGCGCGCACCAGGTGGCCGATGCATCCCGCGATATCGGCGGCAACCAGGTTGTGGTCGATCAGGCCCCATCCTCGCGTCGCCTCGAACAGCGCGGGAACGCTCGGCGCTCGCAGCATCCGCGGCAGGCAGTCGAAGGACAGGTCGGTCTCGGCGAATTGCACGGAACGCAGCGCCAGTGCGGTGCCGGTCGCCGGGTCGCCGGCGACGATGGGGCCGTGCGTGGTCTCGATGACCTCGATCTCGCGCGGGGCCGCGCCGCGAACGGCGATGGTCTCGCGGCGTCGCTGCACCGGCAGCCAGGCATCGCGGAACAGGTGATGTGCGGCGGTGTCATCGAAGCGTTCCACGAACAGGTCGTGGATGTCTACGAAGGCGTGCGTGACGCACCAGGCGACGCGCCCGTTATGCGCGAAATGCGGGAAGCCCGGCACGCCGGGCACGGTCAGGCCGACGACGTCGAAGGTATCGCAGGCGAGATGCCCCTGCGCGTACATGTTGGGAATTTCAAGCACCCGATGCGGGTCGCCGGCGAGCAATGGCCGGCCGGTCGCGCTGCGCTCGGCCGACAACGCCCAGTTGTTGCTGCCGCCGCCCGCGGCATCGGGCGCGGCGCGGTCGAGCAGTGCCGCGATGCCTGGCGCGAGGTCGGCCAGCGTCGCGCTCCAGCGCGCCGCCTCCACGCCGGGCGGGATGCAGAGCAGGTCGATGCCGCCATCCTCGTAGCGCAGCTTCGCGGCCTGGTCCGCGCCCACCAGCGGCAGCGCCGCGGCGCGCCAGAGCTTGAACCAGACCGACCCCATCAGCAGCCCGAGACGCCGCATCACCGCGATCGGGTGCCAGGCTTCCCAGCGCAGCGGCGTGGCGCCGAGCAGCGCGTATTCCACCGCCGGCGATACGCCGGAATCGACGAAGGCATTCACCCCCGCGACATAGGCTTCCAGCATCCCGCGCGCCTCGGCGCCGAGGGCGCCGAAGTCGCGCCGGCAAGCGGCCTCCATGCCAAGGCGACGGCACAGCACGTCCATCTCGGCCGCCGGCGCGCCGAGCCATTCGGCGCTGCGGCCGAGCGCGCGGCGCAGGTTGAGCTCCATCTGGAACAGCCGGTCCTGCGCGTGCACGAAGCCTTGCGCGAGGAAGGCATCGTGCTGCCCGCGTGCGCGGATGTGCGGGATGCCCTCGGGGTCGCGGAACGCCTCGACGGCATCGGACAGTCCGGCGTGAGTGGCGGCAGCGCCGCGCGCAAGGTTTCAGGCGTCATGCGGCGAGGTCGACTTCCCAGAACATCGGGTAGGAGGACTGGATCATGTTGTTCAGCGTCGTGCGGTAGCCGGCCGGGATGGTGAACTGGCCCCACATCACCGCGGGCGTCAGGTCATAGGCGATGGTCTGGATCTCGGCCGCGACGCGGGCGCGCGCGGCTTCGTCCTCGGCGCGGGCGAAGGATTGCAACAGCGCGGGAATGCGGTCGTCGCAGGACCAGCCAGGGAAGTCCGCGCAGGTCGACGCCACGTAGAAATGCGTGAGCGGGGAGAACATGTCCGTCCCGTTCGAATAGACCGAGAACATCGACCAGCCATCGCGCCGCACGCGCCGCGCCAGCACCGTGCCCCAGTCCATCACCTGCTGGTCCACGTTGAAGCCCGCGAGCTTCATGTTCTGCACCAGCACCATCGAGGCGGTCTGGCTGATCGACCCTGCGACCTCCATGGCGATGACCGGTTCGCCACGGTAGCCGGCGGCGCGCAGTTCCGCGCGCGCGGCATCGATGTCGATGCGCGCGCCGGAACCGCCCGCAGTCGACGAATACGGTGCGTCGCACATCCAGAAGGATGGGCATTGCGGCGCGCGGAAACGTTCGGGCACGCCGATCGCCGTGAGGACCGCCTGCTGGTCCGCAAGCTTCCACAGCACGCGTCGGATCGCTGGGTTGTCGAAGGGCGCGACCGCGTGATTCAGTCGGAAATTGCCCTGGAACTGGTGCAGCCCGCCCAGGCCGAGCAGCCGCACGCCGCGTGCGCGTTCGAGACGCGGCAGCAGGTCGAAGGGCAGGTACTGCATATAGTGGATCTCGCCCTGCATCAGGGCCGCCGCACCCGTCACCTGGTCGGGCATGACGCGCAGGTTCAGCTGGTCGATCTTCACGCGCTTGCCGCCGGCCAGGAAGTTCGGCGGCTCCGCGCGCGGCACGTAGTCGGCGAAGCGTTCCAGCACCATGACATTGCCCGGACGCCAGAGGTCGGGGCGGAAGCGGAAGGGGCCGGAGCCGACGATCTCGGTGATGCGCTGGGTGTTCGGCACGCGCGCCAGGCGTTCGGGCATCATCACCGGCAGCGGCGCGTTGGGCTTGCCCAGCACCTGCAGCAGCAGCGGGAAGGGTTCCTTCAGCACCAGCACGAAGGTCCGCGCGTCGGTCGCCTCCAGCGACGCGGTGGCCGCCTGCAACATGCGCCCCAGCGGATCGCGCGGCGCCCAGCGATTCAACGAGAGCACGCATTCCGCCGCCGTGACCGGCGCGCCGTCGTGCCATTTCAGCCCGTCGCGCAGGCGGAACCGCCAGGTCAGGCGGTCGGCCGACATCTCCCATGCCTCGACCATCTGTGGCCGGATCTGGCCGCGATCATCCATGGCGAACAGCGTGTCGAACACGTGCGTCGCGAAGGTGCGCGTGATGGCCGCGGTGATGACATGCGGGTCGAGGATGACGACCTCGGATTCCAGCACGATGTCCAGCGCCCTGGCGGCGCGCGCCTCGGGCGGGCGGATGATGCCGGAGGCGGCGAGTGCCGCCCCGCCGGCCAGGACGCCTCGGCGGCCCGTGGTTGGTTGCTGCATCTCCGCTCCCTCCGCGCTTGGAGAAGGCAGCGTAGCAGCCCGCTGCTGCCGCGCCAGCCTTGCGTTGGCGCAGCGTCACCCGGGCCCGACGGCCGCGGGCCTCGCGGTGGGCAATGCCGCCGCGCGGACGGCAACCGGGTCGGGCTATTCGCTGGCTTCAGGCCTCACCTGCCTGATCGCAACGCGCCGTATCGCGGCGGGGAGGGACGCGCCCTAGCCTTCGAAGGGAACGTGGACCCAACCCTGCATCAGCACGCGTGCGCTGCGGCTCATGATGGCCTTGGTCACGGTCCACTGGCCGTCCACCTCGATCGCCTGAGAGCCGACGCGCAGGGTGCCTGACGGGTGGCCGAAGCAGACGGAACCGCGCTCGCCGCCGCCGGCCGCGAGGTTCACCAGGGTGCCTGGTATGGCGGCCGCGGTGGCGATGGCGACCGAGGCCGTGCCCATCATGGCGTGGTGCAACTTGCCCATCGACATCGCGCGCACCAGCAGGTCGACATCGCCGGCGCCGATCGCCTTGCCGCTGGAGGCGACATGCGCCTTCGGCCGCGCCACCCAGGCGACCTTCGGCGTATGCTGTCGTTGGGCGGCATCCTCGACCGCCTTGACCAGGCCCATGCGCAGCGCGCCATGCGCGCGGATGGTCTCCAGCCGGGCGAGCGCCGCCGGATCGCCGTTGATGTCGCCCTGCAGTTCGGCACCGTTGAAGCCGAGCGCATCGGCGTCGAGGAAGATCGTCGGAATGCCGGAATCGATCATGGTCGCCTGGAATCTGCCGACGCCCGGCACCTCCAGCGTGTCCACGACATTGCCGGTGGGGAACATCGAGCCGCCGCCGCCCTCCTCGGCCGGGTTCATGAACTCGAGCCGGATCTCGGCCGCCGGGCAGGCCACGCCGTCGAGCTCGAAATCGCCCGTCTCCTGAACCTCGCCCGCGGTCATCGGCACGTGGGAGATGATGGTCTTGCCGATATTCGCCTGCCAGATGCGCACGACCGCGGTGCCGTCGCGCGGCACCCGCGTGGCATCGATCAGGCCGTTGCGGATCGCGAAGGGGCCGACGGCGGAGGTCAGGTTGCCGCAATTGCCGCTCCAGTCGACGAAGGGCTGGTCGATCGACACCTGGCCGAACAGGTAGTCCACATCATGATCCGGCCGCGTGCTGCGGCTCAGGATCACGGTCTTGCTGGTGCTGGAGGTGGCCGCGCCCATGCCGTCGGTCTGCTTGCCGTAGGGGTCGGGGCTGCCGATCACGCGCAACAGCAGCCTGTCGCGCGGCGCGCCCGGCACGCGCGCCGCCTCCGGCAGGTCGTCGAGCACGAAGAAGACGCCCTTGCTGGTGCCGCCGCGCATGTAGGTCGCCGGGATCTTGATCTGCGGAGCGTGGGCCATCGTCGTTTCCTGCGGATGAAGTCGGTATCGTGCGCCGGCGCCGGCGCGGCGGTGTCAGCCGGCCTGGCGGTCGTGCGGCGCGGTCTCGGCTTCGAGGAAGTCCTGCGCAAAGCGCTGCAGCACGCCACCGGCCTCGTAGATCGAGGCCTCCTCGGCGGTGTCGAGGCGGCAGGCGACCGGGACCTGCACGGTCGTCGCGTCGCGGCGATGGATCACCAGGGTCAGGTCCGCGCGCGGCATGCGGGCGCCAATGACGTCGTAGGTCTCGGTGCCATCGAGGCCCAGCGTCAGCCGGTTGGTGCCCGGCTTGAACTCCAGCGGCAGCACGCCCATGCCGATGAGGTTGGTGCGGTGGATGCGTTCGAAGCCCTCGGCGACGATGGCCTCGACGCCCGCGAGGCGTACGCCCTTGGCCGCCCAGTCGCGCGAGGATCCCTGGCCGTAATCGGCGCCTGCCACGATGATCAGCGGCTGCTTGCGATCCATGTAGGTCTCGATGGCCTCCCACATGCGCATGACGCGGCCGTCCGGTTCCACCCGCGCGAGCGATCCTTTTTGCTGGCTGCCATCGGCGTTGCGCGCCATCTCGTTGACCAGCGTCGGGTTCGCGAAGGTGGCGCGCAGCGCGGTCAGGTGGTCGCCGCGATGGGTGGCGTAGGAGTTGAAGTCCTCCTCCGGCAGGCCCATGCGCGCCAGGTACTCGCCTGCCGCGCTGTCGAGCAGGATGGCGTTCGACGGCGACAGGTGATCGGTGGTGATGTTGTCGCCCAGCAGCGCGAGCGGGCGCATGCCGTGCAGCGTGCGCTCGCCGGCCAGCGCCCCTTCCCAGTAGGGCGGGCGGCGGATGTAGGTGCTCTGCGGGCGCCAGTCGTACAGCGGGCTGACCTTCCTGCGTGCACCCTGGTTGCCGAACATCGGCGCATAGACCTTGCGGAACTGGTCGGGCTTCACCGCGGTTGCGACCACCGCGTCGATCTCCTCGTCGCTCGGCCAGATGTCCTTGAGTCGGATTGCCTGGCCGCTGGCATCCAGGCCCAGCACGTCGCGTTCGATGTCGAAGCGGATGGTGCCGGCGATCGCATAGGCCACCACCAGCGGCGGCGAGGCGAGGAAGGCCTGCTTCGCGTAGGGATGGATGCGGCCGTCGAAATTGCGGTTCCCCGACAGCACGGCGGTCGCGTAGAGATCGCGGTCGATGATCTCCTGCTGGATGCGCGGGTCGAGCGCTCCCGACATGCCGTTGCAGGTGGTGCAGGCGAACGCGACCAGGCCGAAGCCCAGCGCCTCCAGATGCGTGGTGAGGCCGGCCTCGTCCAGGTACAGCGCCACCGCCTTGGACCCGGGCGCGAGTGACGACTTCACCCAGGGCTTGCGCGTCAGCCCGGCGCGATTGGCGTTGCGCGCCAGCAGGCCGGCGGCGATCACGTTGCGCGGGTTGGAGGTATTCGTGCAGCTGGTGATGGCGGCGATGATGACCGCGCCGTCGGGCATCAGCCCCGCTTCCTGCGCGAAGGGCGCCGCGATGCCGCGCGCCGCGAGGTCCGCGACCGGGAGCCGCCGATGCGGGTTCGACGGCCCTGCGAGGGTCCGCACCACAGTGGACAGGTCGAAGCGCAGCACACGCTCGTACTGCGCCGCGGCGAGATCGTCCGACCACAGGCCGGCGGTCTTCGCATAGGTCTCCACAAGCCTGACCTGCGCGTCCTCGCGCCCGGTCAGGCGCAGGTAGTCGATGGTCTGCTGATCGATGGAGAACATCGCGGCCGTGGCACCATATTCCGGCGCCATGTTCGAGATCGTCGCACGGTCGCCCAGCGTCAGGCTCGAGGAGCCTTCGCCGTGGAATTCCAGCCAGGCGCCGACGACCTTCTCCTTGCGCAGGAACTCGGTCAGCGTCAGCACGATGTCGGTCGCCGTGATCCCCGGCTGCGCCTTGCCGGTCAGCTCGACGCCCACGATGTCGGGCAGGCGCATCCACGATGCGCGCCCGAGCATGACGTTCTCAGCCTCGAGCCCTCCCACGCCGATCGCGATGACCCCCAGCGCATCGACATGCGGCGTGTGGCTGTCGGTGCCCACCAGCGTGTCGGGGAAGGCGACGCCATCCAGCGTGGCGATGACCGGCGACATTCGCTCCAGGTTGATCTGGTGCATGATGCCGTTGCCGGGCGGGACGATCTCCATGTTCTCGAAGGCATGGCGCGTCCATTCGATGAAGTGGAAGCGGTCCTCGTTGCGGCGGTCCTCGATGGCGCGGTTCTTCGCGAAGGCGTCCTTCTCGAAGCCCGCGTGCTCCACGGCCAGCGAGTGATCCACGATCAGCTGCACCGGCACGACCGGGTTCACCTTCGCCGGATCGCCGCCCTTCTGTGCGATCGCATCGCGCAGGCCGGCGAGGTCGACCAGCGCGGTCTGGCCGAGGATGTCGTGGCAGACGACGCGCGCCGGATACCAGGGAAAGTCGATGTCGCGCTTGCGCTCGATCAGCTGCGCCAGGGCGTCCGTCAGCAGCGCCGGGTCGCAGCGCCGGACCAGGTTTTCCGCCAGCACGCGCGAGGTATAGGGCAGGGTGTCATAGGCGCCTGGCGCGATCGCCTCGATGGCCGCACGCGCGTCGAAATAGGTCAGGTCGGTGCCGGGCAGGGGCTTGCGGTATCGCGTGTTCATGGCTTGCTCCGTGCCGGGTTCTGTCCGGCGGTCTGACGCCCGATGATCAATCCGGCGGCATCAGTGTGTTGCTGGATCGGTGTTCTGACCAGCCTGACGCCACGATGGTCCGGGGCGCCGCAGATGATCGTTCGCGACACGTCCTGCCGCCGGCACCCGCCGGGACGGCTAATGGATGCGCTGGTTATGCGCAAGCCGATCCCAGGTCGGGACGCATGCTGCGTGACCTCGACGGCCCCGTCGAAGCAGCCGAGCCCGCCACATCGCCGGAGCAAGAGCTGACGCACCGGAGGACGATCCACGATGATGCATCGTCGCAACCTCGTCGGCCTTGGTTTGGCGCGGCCCCGGCGCGCCCGACGCTTGCGCTGCCGCAGGCCTGCCCGAACTGCCCGGTCCGCCAGCCGCACGGCCAACGCGCCAGGGTCGTAGTGGTCGCCCTGGTCGCGCCCGAGGGCATGGCGCCAGGGCGGTCATGCAGCGTTACGGCATGTCTCAGGCAGCAGGGTCAGTCACCCATCGGCAGCTGTGGCGTCGGGACGATATGGTGCCCGAAATGGTCGGCCTTCAGCGTCGTCTCGAGGTGCTCCCAGACGAACAGGTCGCCGCGATACAGCACGACGCAGGCGTAGATGACCACGCCTGTCCTGTCCGTTCGCCAACGCCGGACCCGCACCAGGGGGGCGGCGATCGGGCAGCGCAGCAGCTCGGCCGTGCCGCGGTTGGCGCCGATGATCGTCATCTCCTCGCGGCTTTCGAAGATGCGCACGCCGCTGTGGTCGCGCAGCAGCAGGGACAGCTTGTGCCGTTCGTCGGCACCGGGTGGAAAGCGGCCGTAGATGCCGGCTTCGATGTAGATGTCCATCAGCGCGAAGGGCGTGCCACGGTATTCGTGCAGCTTGTGCACATGCTGGTAGCGCGCCGCGCGCTTGTGACGATGGTCGAGTTCCCCGGGGAGCCCGTCGACCGCCCGGCGCGCCAGCACGCGGATCGCGTGGTCCGGGCCCAACACCCGCGGATCGTTGATCGCGGCCCGCAGACCCGCGCTGGCCATCGGCGCCGACGGGCTGCGCAGCACGTGCGTGCCACGGCCGCGCGAACTGCGCAGCGTGCCTTCCTCGACCAGCAGCTTGACGGCGAGCCGCACGGTGATGGTCGCCACGCCATATTCCGCTGCGAGAGCATCGATGGTCGTGATCCGGTCTCCCGGCAGCCATTCGCCCTGCGCGATGCGCTGGCGTAGCGCCGAGGCGACGCGCGCATACAGGGACACGCCGCCGGATCCCTGGGATTCCCCGGCCCCTGTCTGAACCTCGGCGCCGCGCGCGCCGGCGTCCATTCTCGTGTCCATTCGCGTCATGCCGGAAGCTCCTGCGCCCAGATGACACATCGCTTGACGGCTGAAAAAGCCTAATTCACCATCTATAACACTTTTAGGGAGAAAACGATGTCCCTCGGCGCCTGGCAGCTCCCCGAGGAGCTGCGGATGATCCAGGAGACCGCCCGGCGCTTCATGGCCTCCGAGGTCTGGCCGCTGGAGGAGAAGCTCCCGCACGATGCCACCGCGATGCCCGCCGAGATGCTGGCCCCCCTGCAGGACACGGCGCGCCGCATGGGCCTGTGGTGCTACCGCACGCCGGAGGAATACGGCGGCGGCGGGCTGAACCTGCTGGGCCAGGCGATCGTGGCGGAGGAGGCCTCGCGTTGCCGCATGGGCGCCTACATCCCCGCCTGCGGGGCGTTCGGCGCAGATCCGCCCAACGCCATCTGGGAAGGCACCAAGGACCAGATCGCGCGCTATGGCATCCCTGGCGTGCAGCAGGGCAAGCGCATCTTCGTCGCGATCAGCGAGCCCTCCGGCGGATCGGACCCTGCCCGCGCCATCCGCACCCGGGCCGAGAAGCGTGGCGACCGCTACGTCATCAACGGCCAGAAGATGTGGATCACCGGCGCGGCCAAGGCCGACTGGGGCATCGTGTTTGCGCGCACCGGGTCGGGAGGCGACCGCTCCGGCATCACCTGCTTCATCGTCGACGGCAATGCGAAGGGCATGACGACACGCGAGATCCCGGTGATCCGCGCCTATTCGCCCTACGAGGTGTTCTTCGACGATGTCGAGGTGCCCGAGGAGAACCGCCTGGGCGGCGAGGGCGAGGGCTTCGCGCTGTGCGAGAAATGGCTGGTCGAAGGCCGCATCCCCTATGCCGCGGGCACCATCGGCATCGCGCAGGCGGCGCTCGAGATCGCCATCGAATGGGTGAAGCAGCGCGAGACCTTCCGTTCGCGCCTGGCCGACAAGCAGGCGATCCAGTGGATGATCGCCGACAGCGAGATCGAGTTGCGCTCGGCCCGGCTGCTGGTCTGGCAGGCGGCCTGGGAGGCCGATCTCGGCCGGAACCCCAAGATCGCCGCCTCGATCGCCAAGGTGGCGGCGACCGAGACCGCGCACCGCGTGGTCGACCGCTGCGTGCAGATGATGGGCGGGTTGGGCGTGGCCAAGGCGGTGCCACTGGAACGCTGGTTCCGCGAGCTGCGCATCAAGCGCATCGGCGAGGGCCCCTCGGAGGTCCAGCGCATGGTGGTCGCGCGTCACATGCTGAGCAGCGGCGGGAGGAACTGAGATGTCCATCGACTTCGCACTCGATGCGGACGGCATCGCGCTCATCACCATCAACCGGCCGGAGCGCCGCAACGCGCTGGACGCCGAGCACTACGCCGCCATCTCGGAGGCCTGGATCCGCGTGCGCGACGACAGCGCCGTGCGCGCCGCCATCATCACCGGCGCCGGCGACAAGGCCTTCTGCGCGGGGGCCGACATCAAGTCCTATATCGGGCGCAAGGTCGAACCCTCGGAACTCTGGCTGACGCAGAAGGGCCAGTTGCTGAACCGTGGGCTCGAAGTCTGGAAGCCGATCATCGCCGCGGTGAACGGGCAGTGCATCGGTGGCGGCACCACGCTGCTGCTGGCGACCGACCTGCGCGTGGCGGTGCCCACCGCGACCTTCGGCGTGGCGGAGGTGAAGCGCGGCGTCATCGCCGCCAATGGCGGTACGCAGCGCCTGGCGCAGCAGCTGCCCCACTGCATCGCGATGGACATGCTGCTGACCGGCGATGCGATGGATGCCGCCACCGCCGAACGCTGGGGCCTGGTGAACAAGGTGGTCCCGCATGCGGACCTGATGGCCACCGCCTACGACTACGCGCGGCGCGTCGCGGCCAATGCGCCGCTGGCGGTGCAGGCCGCGAAGGAACTGGCGGTGCGCTCGCGCGACATGGACCTCGCCTCCGGCCTGCGCATGGAGCAGATGGTCAGCCGGATCCTGCAGCAGACCGAGGACGTGCAGGAGGGCCGCGCCGCCTTCGCCGAGAAGCGGACGCCGAACTTCAAGGGGCGATGATGCAACCGCTCGCCGGCCTGACCGTCCTCGACCTCACGCAGATCTACAACGGCCCCTACGCGACCTTCCTGCTGGCCGCGGCGGGGGCCGAGGTGATCAAGGTCGAGCCGCCGGGTGGCGAGCACCTGCGCAAGCGATCGGGCTCGGCGGCGAGCACGCTGCCATACGCCATGCTGAATGCCGGCAAGCGCTCGGTCCGGCTCGACCTCAAGACCGAGCAGGGCCGCGACATCCTCACCCGGCTGGCCGATGGCGCCGACGTGCTGGTGGAGAATTTCGCACCCGGCGTCATGGAACGCCTCGGCCTCGGCGCCGCCGTCCTGCAGGCGCGCAACCCGCGCCTCGTCTACGCCACCAGCTCGGGCTACGGCACCGATGGCCCGTATCGCGACTACCCCGCCATGGACCTGACGGTGCAGGCCATGTCGGGGATCATGGCGAGCACCGGCTTCGCCGACCAGCCGCCGGTCAAGGCCGGCCCGGCGATCTGCGACTTCACCTCCGGCATCCACCTCTATGGCGCGATCACCACGGCGCTGGTCGAGCGCGCGCGTACCGGCGTCGGGCGCATCGTCGAAGTCTCGATGATGGAGGCGATCTATTTCTCGCTGAGTTCGAACCTCGGGATGCTGCACGCACGGGGCGACGCCGCACCGGCGCGCACCGGCAACAGGCACGGTGGACTCTCGCTGTGTCCTTACAACGTCTATCCAGCGACGGACGGACACATCGCCATCATCGTCAACCACGAGACGCATTGGCGCGGTCTGCTCACCGCCTTCGGCCGCACCGACATCGCCGACGGGCCGCGCTGGCGCAGCAATGCCGAGCGCGTGGCGGAGATGGAGGACGTGGACGCGCTGGTCGCCACCTTCACTCGCGACCTGCCGCGCCAGGCTGCCTTCGACCGCCTGGTGGCGCACCGGGTCCCGTGCGCGCCGGTGCGCAGCCTCGATGAGGTGATGCACGATCCGCATCTGCATGCGCGCGGCATGCTGCGCGACATCGACCACCCGCAGTACGGCCCCATGACCGTCGCGGCCAGCCCGCTGCGCTTCGGCGGCGCGGCGAATGCGCCGGGCCGCCCGAGCGTGCCGCTGGGCACCGACACTCGCGCCGTGCTCGCGCAACGCTTGGGGCTGAACGAGACCGAACTCGATCGACTGGAGACCGAGCGGATCATCTGACGCCACCACACCACCGGGAGGAAAAAGCCATGACAGGCGAAGGGGCGGGATTGCGGCGACGGGACACCGGGCGCGTCATGCTCGGGCTGGGCGCGGCATCGTTCGCCGGCGGTACCGCCAGGTCGCAGGGTGCCTGGCCGTCGCGGCCGATCCGCGTTGTCGTGCCGTCCTCGCCGGGCGGGCCGACCGATGTGGTGACACGGCTGATCGGCGACCGCGTGCTGGCGGAATTCGGCCAGCCGCTGGTGATCGACAACCGGAGCGGCGGCGGCGGCATGATCGGCTTCCGCCTGGCGGCACGCGCGGAGCCCGACGGCTACACGCTCATCATGGGCAACCCCGGCCCCGTCGCCATCGTGCCCCACACCGAAAGCCACGTGGGCTACGACATCCTGCGGGACTTCGAGCCGGTCTCGATGGTGATGATCGTGCCGGTGATGCTGGTGGTGCGCGCCGAGATCCCCGTGCGAACCCCACGCGAGCTGGCCGACTACATGCGCGCCCACCCCGGCACGGTGGCCTTCGGTTCGTCCGGTCCCGGCCAGTCGCCGCACATGGCGGCCGAGCTCTTCGGCAAGATGGCCGACATACCGATGCTGATCAGCCCTTATCGCGGGGCCGCGCCGGCGGTGAGCGACCTGGTCGCCGGCACCATCCAGGCGATGTTCGACACCACCACCGCTCTGCCGCACACCCAGGCCGGGCGGCTGCGGGCGCTGGCCATCGGCAGCCGCGTGCGCTCCGCCCTGATGCCGGACCTGCCGACCATGGCCGAGGCCGGCTTCCCGGGCTTCGAGATCAGTTCCTGGTATCCGCTGTTCGCGCCCGCCGGCACGCCGCCGGAGATCATCACGCGGCTCAACGCCGTGGTGGTGAGGGCGCTGAACGACCCGACCGCGCGCGCGCGCCTCGCCTCGATGAATGCCGAGGCGATCCCGAGCACGCCAGCGGAAGCGCGTGCCTTCGTCGAGGGCCAGCTGGTCAACTGGGGCAACATCGTCCGCCGCATCCGGTCTTCGTGACGGCGGGGCAGGGAATGGAGACGCGCATGCGGGGCAAGGCGGTCATCGCCGGCATTGGCCACACGGCCTTCGGCAAGCAACCTGGGCGCGATACGGTCGCGCTGAACGTCGAGGCCTGCCGCCGCGCACTCGAGGATGCGCGCGTGCCGAAGGACGCGGTGGATGCGGTCTTCGTCAAGACGCCGACCTCGCAGCGCGAATTGATGTACGGGCAGAAGCTGGCGGAGGCGCTCGGCGTGCAGCCGCGCATGGGCTGTGCGCTGGACCAGGGCGGGGCCGCGAACATCACCGGCATCATGCTGGCGGTCATGGCGATCGAGGCGGGGCAGTGCGAGGTCGCGCTGTGCTGCTACGCCGACAATCCGCGCAGCGGCAGCCGGCAGGTCTATGCACGCCCGCGCGGCGATGATGCGGCCTATGGCTGGTTCTCGACCGCGGCCGGCTACGCGATGATCCACCAGGCCTATGCGCAGCGATACAAGCCGCCGCCCGAGGCCTTCGGCGCGGTCGCCGTCGCCTGCCGGGCGAATGGCGCCGCCAACCCGCATGCTCAGCTGCGCAAGCCGATCACCATGGACGACTATCTCGCAGCGCCCTGGGTCGTCGAGCCGCTGCGCCGCGATGATTGCTGCCTCGTCTCGGACGGCGCCGCCGCCGTCGTGGTGATGAGCGCGAAGCGCGCGCGCGAACTCGGCGTGCCCGCGCCGGTGCCGATCCTCGGCTTCGGCCAGGGCCAGTCATCCTGGGAAATCACGCTGCGCCCCGACCTCACCACCACCGAGGCGAAGCGCGCGGCGGCCACCGCCTTCGCCATGGCGGGCGTCGGACCGAAGGATGTGAAGGTGGCGCAGATCTACGACTGCTTCACGGTCACGGTGCTGATGACGCTGGAGGATTACGGCTTCTGCCCGCCGGGCGGCGCGGCGGATTTCGTGCGCGACGGGCGCATCGCGATCGGCGGCGACCTGCCGGTCAACACCAGCGGCGGGCTGCTGTCCGAGACCGGCATGCCGGGCCTGCAGCTGGTGCTGGAGGGCGTGCGGCAGATCCGTGGCACCGCCGTCTCGCAGGTGAAGGGCGCCGATGTCGCGCTGGTCACCAACCAGGGCGGCACCATGCACACCCACGCCACGCTGATCCTGGGGGGCTGAGAGATGGACTATCCCTTGCCACAGGTCACGCCGCTGACCGAACCCTTCTGGGGCGCGCTGCGCCGCGGCCGCATCGCCTTCCAGGCCTGCGCCTGCGGCCATCGCTGGCTACCGGCGCGCGAGGCCTGCCCGCGCTGCCTCGGCACCGATCACCGCTGGGAAGACGGCTCCGGCCGCGCGCAGGTGGTGAGCTGGGTCGTCTACCACACGGCGCATCACGACGCCTTCAAGGACCGCGTGCCCTACAACGTCGCCATCGTCGAACTCGCGGAAGGGCCGCGGCTCATCACCAATGTCCGCGCCCCGCATGACACGCTGCGGGTCGGCATGCCGGTCGTGCTGGCGGTCGAGGAGGAGGCCGGCTTCGCCTTGGCGCGGTTCGCGCCGGCAGCCGCCTGAGCAGACGGGAGATCGACGATGCACCACAAACGCGCCGTGCCGCGCCGCGTTCTGCTTGGCATGCTCGCGGCCGCGGGCCTGCCGCGCGCCGCCAGCGCGCAGGCCTGGCCCTCGCGCCCCATTCGCTTGATCGTCGCCTTCGGCGCCGGCAGCGGCAGCGACATCCGCGCCCGACTGATCGGCGATCGGCTGGCGGCCGGTCTGGGCCAGCCCGTGGTGATCGACAACCGCGGCGGTGCCAACGGCTTCCTCGCCGCCGAGGCGGTCGCCCGCGCGCGCCCCGACGGCTACACGCTGCTGTTCACGTCGAACAGCACCCATGCTGCAAACCCGGCGCTGTTCCGCCGCCTGCCCTACGATCCGATCGGCGACTTCGAGCCGGTGGCGATGATCGGCGAGACGCCGCTCATCATCGTGGTGAACAACGACCTGCCGGTGCGCGACCTCGCCGGGTTCGTGGCCTATGCCAAGGCCAATCCCGGCCGGCTCAATTACGCCAGCGGCAATACCTCGTCCCGCGTCGGGGCGGAGATGTTCAAGATCGCGACCGGCGTCGACATGACATTCGTCAGCTACCGATCCAACGCGCAGGGCATCACCGACGTCATCGCCGGCAATCCGCAGGTGATGTTCTCCGATGCGACCGTCGGCATCCCGCAGGTGCGCGAAGGCCGCGTGCGCGCGATCGGCATCACCGGCAAGCAGCCGATCCGCGCCTTGCCCGGCGTGCCGACGGTGGAGGCCGCGCTGGGCCTGCCCGGCTTCGCGATCCATTCCTGGAGCGCGGTCTTCGCCCCGGCCGGCACGCCGGCCGAGATCGTGGCGAAGCTCAACACCGAAATCCGCGCGATCCTCGCGCTGCCCGACATCCGCGCGCGCATGGAGGAGGAAGGCACCGAAGTCCCGCCACTCGATTCCGCGGGCGTCGGGCGCTTCGTGGTGGCCGAGATCGCGAAGTGGCGGCGCGTGGTCGCGCAGGCGGGCATCGAGGTCGCGCCATGACCATCCTGGCGGGCATCCGCGTCGTGGAGATCGGCCAGGTCCTGGCCGGGCCTTTCGCCGGCGCGATCCTGGCCGATCTCGACGCGGAGGTGGTGAAGGTCGAGAAGCCCGGTGGCGGCGACGATGCGCGCAACATGGGGCTGGCCTTCCGCCATGGCGACAGCCTGACCTTCCACGAGGTCAACCGCGGCAAGTCGTCGGTGGTGCTCGACCTGCGGCAGGCGGACGGCGTCGCGGCGCTGCACGCGCTGCTGAACGATGCGGACATCCTGGTCCACAACATGCGCCCGGGCGTGCCGGAGCAGCTCGGCATCGATCCGGAGGCCGTGACGGCGCGACACCCGCGGTTGATCTACTGCGCCATGTCGGCCTTCGGCCATGTCGGCCCGCTGTCGATGCGGCCGGGCTACGAGCCGCTGCTGCAGGCCTTCGCCGGGCTGTGTTCCATCAATGGTGCGCCGGAGGGTCCGATGGCGCGCATCGGCGCCTCGGTGGTCGATCTCGGCACCGGCATGTGGACGGTGATCGGCGCGCTCGCCGCCCTGCAGCGGCGTGAACGCACGGGGCGTGGCGGCGTGGTCAACACCTCGTTGTTCGAGACGGCGCTGACCTGGGCCGGCCAGCGGTTCAACGCCTATGTCAACGAAGGGCGTATCCCCGAGCGGTCGGCGACGGGGCATGCCAACCTGGTGCCCTACCAGGCCTTCGAAACGGCGGATGCGCCGCTGATGATCTGCTGCGGCAATGACAGGCTGTTTGCACGGCTGGCGGAAGCACTCGGCCGGCCGGACTGGGCGACGGATCCGCGCTTCGCAAGCAATCGCGGCCGGCTGGCCAATCGCACCGAAATGGTCGCCCAGATCGGCGCCGCGCTGGCCGCAGCACCGCGCGCCGAATGGATGGCGAAGCTCACCGCCGCGGCCATCCCGAACGGGCCCATGAACACCATCGCCGAAGTGGCGGCGGAAGCGCAGACCGCCGCCATCGGCTTGCTGCAGAAGGTGCCCGGCGAGGATTTCAGCCTGCTCGGCCTGCCGATCTCCTTCGATGGCGAACGCCCCGCCATCCGCGCGGGTGCGCCGCGCCTGGGGGTAGCACCTGCCGCATCGACCGCGTGAACTGGGTTTGATCCGCATGGGAGGAAGGGCATGAAAACGTCACGCCGTACTGTGCTCACCGCTGCCGCCGGGGTGCTCGGCAACCGCGGCGCGGCCGCGCAGGCCGATTTCCCGAACCGCGCGCTGCGTCTCATCGTCGCCTTCCCGCCGGGCAGCATCAACGATGTATCCGCCCGGTTGATCGCGCCCGAGATGGGAAGGCAGCTCGGCCAGTCGGTCGTGGTGGAGAACCGCAGCGGTGCCGGCGGCCTGGTGGGGACCGAGGCGGTGGTGCGCGCCCCGCCGGACGGGCACACCATCGGAATCGGCACCATGTCCCAGCTGGTGATGAACCTCGCGCTGTATCGGACCATCGCCTTCGACCTGGAACTCGGCGTGGCGCCGATCGGCATGATCTCGGAGACGCCCTCGGTGCTGGTGGTGCATCCGTCGGTGCCGGTGACGACGCTGGCGGAACTGCTCGCCTATGCGCGCGCCAATCCGGGCAAGCTGAACTACGCCTCGGCCGGCAATGGATCGATCAACCATGTCGGCACCGAGCACTTCATGGCGCTGGCCGGCATCCAGATGACACACATCCCCTACCGCGGTGCTGGTCCGGCGCAGAACGACCTGGTGGCCGGCAAGGTGGACCTGGCCTTCGATTCCGGCCCGGCCTGCGTCGCGCATGTGCAGGCGGGACGGCTGCGCGCGCTGGCCGTCTCCTTCCGCCGCCGATCGCGGCAACTGCCGGAGGTGCCGTTGTTCGCGGAAGCGGGGATGCCGAACTACGCGAACAACAGCTGGAACCTCCTGATGGCGCCGTCGGGTACGCCGTCGCCGGTGATGGTGCGGCTCAATGCCGCACTGAATGCGACGCTCATGGATCCCGAGACCCGCGCCCGCTTCGAGGCTGGCGGCACCGAGGTGGCGGTCGACACGACTCCCGAGGCTGCCGCGCGCTTCGTCGCGGCGCAGCGCGCGACATGGGTACCGGTGGCGCGTGGCCTCGGCCTGGTTCTCAACTGAACGATGATCGCAGCGTCCGTCACCCGCGGATCGCGATCTCCCGCGGTACCTTCGACAGTAATTCGAACCCCGTCGCGGTGACGATGACGTTGTCGATGATGCGCGCGCCGATCCGTTCCTCGTGGATGAACACCGGCGGTTCGATCGTCACCACCATTCCGGCGCGCAGCACCGATTTGGACCCGCCGAACAGGTTGATCGTCGGGTCGCCCCAGGAGGGCGGGAAGCCCGGCACCAGCCCGTAGCCGGAGGTATGCAGCCGGTAGCGATCGAGGCCCGCCGCGGCGATGACGCGCTTCGCCGCCTCGTGCGGCACGACCGCGGGCACGCCGTCGCGGATCTCGGCGAGCATGGCGTCGCTTGCCGCGCGCACCACGGCGAGGATCTCCTTCACCCGCGGGGAGGGCTCGCCCAGGCTGAACTGGCGGCCCAACGTCGCGGTGTAGCGGTGGAAGGCGGCGCCGACCTCGACCGTGCCGGCATCGCCGCGCGCCATGCGCCGCTGCGTCGGGCCGCCGATCGGATAGCAGAGCCGATCGCCGGTCACGAGGTTCATCTGGCTCGCCGGCAGGGTGCAGCCCGAGGACAGCAGCGCGTGATGGACGGCCGCTGCCAATTCGAGTTCCATCACGCCGTCACGGATGGCGGCAAATAGCGCCTCCATCGCGGCGTCGCCACGCTGCGCGGCCGCACGCACATAATCGAGCTCGGCCGGCGACTTCACCGCCTTCAATTCGTGGATTAGGTTCGACGGCTCGGCCACGAGCGCGGCGCCGAGCAGGTCGCGGATGCGCGTGTAGTGCTGGGGGTGCAGGTAGACACCCGGCACCTCCATGCCCACGCGCGCGTTCAGCAGGCCCTTGTCGCGCAGGATTCGCGCGAAGACCTCGATCGGATCCTCGGGTTCCGGTCCGGCCCAGCCGATCACCTCGTCCGCGCGGCTGTCGTCCTGCCATTCGGCGACGTCGGTGCCGTTGGTCAGCATGATGAGCGGTCGGTCGTCCGCCGCGACGAACAGGCATTGGAAGGCGCGGTAGGATTTCACCTCGCCGCCGGTCAGCCAGAGGATCGAGACCGGATGGAACAGCACCATCCAGTCGAGCCCGGCGGCAGCGACGGCGCGGCGCGCGCGCGCCAGGCGATCGGCGAACTCGGCATCGGTGAAGTCGTGCTTGGACATCGCGGCATCCTCCTCGGCACTGCATGCTAGGGCGCCGGGCCGCGAACGCGAAAGGGGGCTAGACGCCTGGGCCTGCGCTGCTAGCCTTTCCATGTTCGATAGGAGGGCGTGCGCCGCATGAAGTTCGGCCTGATGACCCAGCTGCAACTCCCGCGGCCCTGGACCGAGACCTCCGAACGCGAGGCTTTCTGGAACTGCATCGACCAGGCAGTCGCCGGCGAGCAGGCAGGCTTCTCGAATTTCTGGATCACCGAGCAGCACTTCTTCGAGGAGATCGGGCATTGCCCGACGCCGGAGATGGTGCTGGCCGCGATCAGCCAGCGCACGACGACGATGCGGCTCGGGTTCTCGGTCATCCTGGTGCCGGTGCACAACCCGTTCTTCGTGGCCGAGCGCGTGGCTACGCTTGATGTGCTGAGCAACGGGCGCTGCGAATTCGGCGCCGGGCGCGGCACCACGCCCTATGTCGTGGAGGGGCTCGGCTTCGATCCCGCCAAGGGCCGGGACATGGGGCGCGAGGCGCTCGAAGCCGTGCTGCGGATGTTCGAGAACCACCTCTTCCCCGGCTACAAGGGCGAGTACTACGACCTCAAGGCGCGCCACGTGATCCCCCGCCCGATCCAGCGGCCGCACCCGCCGCTCTGGGTCGCCGCCTCGGCGCTCGATTCCTGGCACTATGCCGGGCTGCAAGGCTTCGGCTGCATCGGCGTTACCCGCAATACGCCCGAGGAAACGGCGCCCTTCGTCAAGGCGTATCGCGACGCCATCGCGAAGGCCGATGCCTCGACCCTGGTCGCGCGCGTGCCGAACAACCGGACCGGCGTCTTCGCCATCGGCGTGGTGGATGATGACGACGCGCGTGGCCGGGCGGTCGGCTGCGCCGCCGCGCGCTGGTACTACGGCGACAATGATGCCGAGTTGAACAAGGTACGCTTCGCCACCGATGGCGGGCTGAACCGCGTCACCGACAAGGTCGCGAGCCGTAGCGACGACCAGCTCATCGAGGACGCGATGGCGATCGGCGGCAATCCCGACACGGTGTGCCGGCAGGTCGAGAAATGGGCGAAGATCGGCATCGACCAGTTCAATTTCTTCCTGCAGGCGGGCCACACCACCCATGCGCAGGTGATGCGGTCCATCGAGCTCATCGGCAAGCATGTGATCCCGCGCTTCGGCACCTGACCGGGCGCGTTCCACGCTAGGGAGACGGGCGATGATCGGCTTCACGCGACGGGGACTGGCGGGCGGCACGCTGGCGGCGGCCGCATTCGGTGGCGCACGGCGGGGCAGCGCGCAGGCGCTGCCGAAGGTGCGCATCTGGGGCGCCTCGGCAACGGTCGAGGCGTATCACGGCTTCCTGTTCCTCGGCATTCCACTCGGCTTCTACCGCGAACAGGGGGTGGATGCGGAATTCGGCACGGCCGCGGGCTCGGCGGCGGCCCTGCAACTGGTCGCCACCAACCAGGCGCAGCTCGGCTACGTCGGCATGGAGACGCTGATCCTCGCCAAGCAGCGCAACCCGACGCTGCCGGTGACCGCGGTCTTCCTGCAGGACCGCCAGAACATCTACGAGGTGGTGGTGGCGGAGGACAGCCCGATCCGCTCCCTGGCGGACCTGCGCGGCAAGACGATCGGCGTGGCGAACCTGGCCTCGGGCGCCATTCCCTCGCTGAGGGCGATGCTGGCGGACGCCGGGATCAACCCGCAGACCGGGGTGGAGCTGGTGCCGGTCGGCAATGGTGCCGCCGCGGCGGCCGCGCTGCGGGCGGGGCGCGTGCAGGCGCTGTCGCTGTTCCGCGCGCAGCACGCCATCATCGAAACGCTGGGCTACAAGCTCCGCTACTTCACGCGCGAACAACCGAGCTCGGCGCTCGTGACCAACACGAATTTCCTGCGCCAGAACCGCGACGCGATGGCGTCGACGCTGCGCGGCGTCATCGCCGGGTCCATTTTCGCGCAGATCGCCCCCCAGGCGACGGTGCGCGAGCACTGGAAGATGTTCACCCGCCCGACCGGCATCAGCGAGGAGGAAGCGTTGAACCGCGCCGCCTACGTCCTGCGCCGCGCGTCGGAACTCTGGAAGCGGTGGGACGATCCTGCCGTGAAGTGGGGCGACATGACGCTGGCGCAGTGGGACGCCATGCAGTCCTTCATGGTGCAGCAGCAGCTGATGGACCGCGCCATCGACAGCAACACGCTGTTCACCACCGAGCTGATCGAGACCATCAACCGCATGGACACCGCCCCCATCGTCGCGCGCGCCCGCGCAGCCGGTGGATGACGCAGGCTGCGCTCGACATACGCGGCCTCGGCATGGTGTTCCGCCGGGGCGAGGCCGTGGTGGAAGCACTCGCCTCGGTCGACCTCGCGGTCGGGGATCGTGAGTTCGTCGCCATCGTTGGGCCGTCGGGGTGCGGCAAGAGCACGCTGCTCAAGCTGGTTACCGGTCTGCGCCGACCGACGCGGGGCACGATCACGCTCCATGGCAGGCCGGTCGACGGACCGCGCAGCGATGTCGGCATCGTCTTCCAGAGCCCGGTGCTGCTGCCGTGGCGGACGGTGCTCGACAACGTGCTGCTGCCCGCCGACGTACTGCACCTGCCGCGTGCGCAGTATCGCGACCGCGCGCTCGAACTGCTCGAACTCGTCGGCCTCGGAGGTTTCGCGAAGAACTACCCGCAGGAACTCTCCGGCGGCATGCAGCAGCGCGCCGCCATCGCCCGCGCGCTGGTGCATGACGCGCCGCTGTTGCTGATGGACGAGCCCTTCGGCGCCCTCGACGCCATGACGCGGGAGCAGATGAACATCGAACTCCAGCGCATCTGGGCCGCCAGCCGCAAGACGGTGGTCTTCATCACCCATTCGATCGCCGAGGCGGTCTTTCTCGCCGACCGCATCGTGGTGATGTCCCCGCGCCCGGGGCGGGTGCTGGAGGTGATCGACAACCCGATGCCGCGCCAGCGCAGCCTGGACGACACGCTCACCCCGGAATTCGGCGAAGTGGTGCGTCGCGTGCGCGTGCTGCTCGGCGGGCAGGGGGTGGCGCTGTGACCGCGCTGCGCAACGCCGGCCTGCCGCTGCTGGTCTTCGTCCTGATCGTCGGGACCTGGGAGGCGGTCGTGCGCTGGTTCGAGGTACCGACCTACCTGGTCCCGGCACCGAGCGCCGTCGCCGCCGCCTTCGTCAACGGGTTCGCGCGGGCGAACTACCTCGGCCATGCCGCCATCACCGGATTCCAGGCAGTGACCGGCTTCCTCGCGGGCAGCGCGCTGGGCATCGCGATCGGGGTCTGGATCGTGGTCTTCCCGACGGCGGAACGCATCGTCTACCCCTATGTCGTCGCCTTGCAGACGGTGCCGAAGGTCGCGATCGCCCCGCTGATGATCGTGTGGTTCGGCTTTGGCCTCGAGAGCAAGATCATCATCGTCGCGCTGGTCTCGCTGTTCCCGGTGCTGGTCAATGTCATCGCCGGGCTGAAGGCGGTCGACCAGGACCGGCTGGATCTCATGAGCGCGCTGTCGGCCAGCCGCTGGCAGGTGCTGCGCTACCTGCGCTTTCCCAATGCGCTGCCGTTCATCTTCGCCGGGCTCAATACCGCGATCGTGTTCAGCGTGATCGGTGCCATCGTGGGGGAATTCGTCGGCGCCAATCGCGGTGTCGGATTCCTTATCCTGCAGGCGAATTTCTCACTCGACATCGCGGCGGCCTTCGCGCTGTTCGTCGTGCTGTCGATCATGGGCATCACGCTGCACTGGATCCTGCGACGGATCGAGGCGCGTGTGGTGTTCTGGTCGAAGGCGGAGGAACACTTCCGCGCCTGATATGCGGATCCGGCCACGTGGTGGCGCGCCAGGTCCGCCGGGTCAGGCACCCTTCCCGAACGCGCCGCCCTCGCGGAGCGCGTCCAGCTGGGCGGCGTCGTAGCCGAGCATCCGTGCGACGGACTCCGTGTGCGCGCCAAGCGCGGGTGCGGGCCTGTCGGGCTCCCGGGTGAGGCCAGGATAGGAGACCGGCTGGCGCGCGGATCGTGCGAGGCCGCTGCCGTTGGGCGCGAAGAAGTCGACATCCTGCAGATGCGGATCCGTCAGCAGGTCCTCGAGCCGGTTGACCCGCGCATGGGGGATGTCGAGCGTCTCCAGCGCGCGCAGCCAATCGTCGGTGCTGCGCCGGGTCATTTCCTCGGCCAGCACGGAATACAGCTCGGCGACATGGGCGCTGCGTTCGCCGGGATCGGCGAACCACGGCCGCGCCAGGACGTCCTGCCGGCCGGTGAATTCGAGCACGCGGCGCCATTGCTGCTCGGTGTAGGGAAGGGCTGCGATCCAGCCATCCAGGGTGCGGTAGGGCCGGCGGTCGGGCGCGAACATGCGGTGGTAGCCGGCGCCTTCCGGCGGCCCGCCGAAGGCAGCGGCGGCCAGGTGCTCGTTCAGCACGAAGGCGGCGACGGCTTCGAACATCGCGGCCTCGACCTCGATCGCGCCCCTCATGCCACGGCCACGCGCGGCGATCGCCGCCATCACGCCATAGGTCGCGGTCAGCGCCGCCACCTTGTCGGCCATCACCCCTGGTACATAGGCCGGGTCCTGTCCGCGATAGGACGGCAGCGCGGCGATGCCGCCGGCGGCCTGGATCACGTCGTCGAAGGCCGGGCGACCGGCGTAGCGCCCGCCGCTGCCGAAGCCGACGGCGGCGCAGTAGATGATAGCGGGATTGATCACCGCGACCGGCGCGAAGCCGAAGCCGAGGCGATCGATCGCCGCCGGGCGCATGTTGTGGACAAAGACCTCCGCCCAGCACAGCAGGCGCGTGAAGACCTCCCGTCCTGCCTGGGTCTTGAGGTCCAGCACCATGCTGCGCTTGTTGCGGTTGTTGCAGAGGAACATCGCGCTGTCGCCCTGCGGGCCGCGCGGTTGGATGGCGCGGGCGAGGTCGCCTTCAGGGCCTTCCACCTTGACGACGTCCGCCCCGAGGTCGCCCAGCAGCTGGCCGACCAGCGGCCCGTAGATGACGGTGGTGAGGTCGAGCACGCGCAGGCCCGACAGCAGCGGAATCATGCGTGCGTCACTCGGGCCGGATGCCGGCTTCGGCGACGACCTGGCGCCAAAGTGGCAATTCGCGACGCAGGCGTTCGGACAGTTCCGCCGGGTCGGTGAGCAGCAATCGCCCGCCCGTGGCCGCCATGCGCTCGCCCAGCGCCGAGCCGCTGCGCAGCGGCGCGAACTCGGCCACGAGGCGCGACGCGGCGTCCTCCGGGAAGTTGCGCGGGGCGAACAGCGCGAACCAGATGGTGATGCCGGTGCCCGGCACGATCTCGGCGATCGAGGGCGCGTCCGGGACGGCCGGCACCCGTTCCGGCGCGGTGACGCCGAGCAGCACGCCACGCCCTTCGCGCACATGCGGCAGCAGCGTCGCGAGGTCGCCGCTCATCACATCGACGTCGCCGGCGAGAAAACCGCTGATCAGCTGACCGCCGCCGCGATACGGCACGTGCTGCCAAGTCATGCCCGCGCGCGCGCCGAACAGCGCAGCAGCCATGTGCGTGGTGGTGCCGTTGCCGGAAGAACCGTAGGTGATGCGCCCCGGCGCCGCCTTCGCCGCGGCGATGAGGCCGGGCAGGTCGCGGAACGCCGCGTTGGGCCGCACCATGAATCCCATGCTCGATTCCGAGACGACGGAGATCGGCATCAGCTCGTTCACCGGATCATAGCCGATATCGGGCTGCACGGCCGGCTGGATGGCGACCGCGCCGGTGACCATCAGCAGCGTGTGCTGGTCCGTCGTCGCGATCACCTGCCTGGTGCCGAGCGCACCGCCGGCGCCAGGCCGGGTCTCCACCACGAATGGCTGGCCGAGCCGTGCGGAAAGATGCTCGGCAAGGAAGCGGCCGGGGATCTCGACCGGCCCCCCGGGCGCATAGGGGATGATGATGCGCACCGGGCGGTTCGGCCAGGCGCGTGTCTGCGCAAGCGCTGGCGCGGGCAGGGCCAGGATGGCGGCGCCAAGGGCGCTGCGGCGCGTGATCGGCATGGTGGCTTCCTCCCGGTTCGGCCGCGCAGGCTACGTCCGCGCGCCGCGTTCCGTCTATTCCACGGCGATTCCCGCGCGGCGCACCAGGTCGGCGTTCTCCGCGAGATCCTTCGCCACCTGCTCGCGCATCGCGCGTGCGCCGGTCGGCCAGGCGGAGATGCCGAGCGGTTCGAGCCGCTGCAGCAGGCGTTCATCGGAGAAGGTCGCGGCCAGCGCGGCGTCGAGCGCCGCGGCAATGCTGTCCGGCAGGCCCGCCGGTGCCGCGACGCCTGTCCAGTTCGGCACGACGTAGCCGGAAAAGCCCTGCTCCGCGACGGTCGGCAGCTCCGGCAGCGGCCGGAAGCGCTGTGCCGTGGCGATGCCGAGCGCCTTCACCCGCCCCGCCTCCATGTGCGGCCGCGCCGGCGCCAGGGTGCTGAGCATGAAATCCACGCGGCCGGTCGACACATCGGTCAACGCCGCGGCGGTGCCGTTGTAGGGTACGTGGATCAGCTCGACTCCTGCGCGGCGGGCGAGGTCGAAGGTGCCCAGATGCGCCGAGGAGCCGACGCCCCAGGTGGCGTAGCTGATCTCGCCCGGGCGGCGCTTTGCGGCGGCGATCAGCGTGTCCAGGCTCTCCCATCGCGGATGCGCGACAAACAGGTAGACGGCACTGCCCGTCATGCCGAGCCAGGTGAAGTCCTTCGCGGAATCGTAGCCGGCATTGCGCAGCACGAAGGGCGTGATGGTGAAGGTGCCGTTGCCCGCAAAGACGAGCGTGCTGCCGTCGGGCCGCGCCCGTGCCACCTGGCGCGTCCCGAGTGTCGTGCTTGCCCCCGGCTTGTGGTCCATCACGAAGGTGCCGCCGAGGCGTTCCTGCAGGCCCTGGTTGATGGCATTGCCGAAAACGTCGGGGATGCCGCCGGCGGCATAGGGAATGACCAGGCTGACCGGGCGGGTGCCGGGAAAACCGGACTGCGCGCGTGCCAGGCGCGGCGCGCCAAGCGGCACGATGCCGGCGGCGAGCAGAGCGCGGCGTGGGGTGGCGATGCGGTTCATGCTGGACCTCCCTGTTCGCGCGCCTTCCCGGCGCGGTTGTCGTCAGATCGCGCGGCCGGCTCCCTGCCAGTAGGGATCGCGCAGCGTGCGCTTCAGCAGCTTGCCGGAATCGTCGCGCGGCAATTCATCGTGGAAGTCGATGACGCGCGGCACCTTGAAATTCGCGAGCTTCGCCTTGAGCGCATCGCGGATCGCGGCTTCCGTGGTGCCGGGGGCGGCGCGGATGGCGGCACACAGGGCCTCGCCATACTCCGCATCCGGAATGCCGAAGACGGCGCAGTCGAGAACGCCGGGAATGCCGATCATCACCGCCTCGATCTCGGCCGGGTAGATGTTCACGCCGCCGGAGATGACCATGTCGCGCTTGCGGTCGCACAGGAACAGGTAGCCGTCGGCGTCGAAGTAGCCCACATCGCCGACGCTGATCAGGCCGTCCCGCTCCACGGCGCGCCGTTCCCCGTCGCGCTTGTTGTAGGTGAAGTCGGGCATGTAGTCGACGCGGGCGAAGATCTCGCCGGGCACGCCGACGGGGCATTCCGCACCGGCGTCGTCGAGGATCCTCGCTGTCGCACCCTCGGTCAGCGTGCCGACGGTGCCGGGCCTGGCGAGCCACTGTTCGGGCGTGCAGGCGGTCGGTGCGCCGAGGTCGGTCGCACCATAGAATTCGTGGATGACCGGCCCCCACCAATCGAGCATGCCCTGCTTCACATCGGGTGGGCAGGGCGCGGCGGCATGGGTGACGTGGCGCAGGGAGGAGAGGTCGTAGCGGCGCTTCACCGCATCCGGCAGGCGCAGCAGGCGGACCATCATGGTGGGCACGAGGAAGATCGTCGTGATGCGGTGGCGCTCGATCAGCGCCAGCGTCTCCTCGGGATCGAACCGCGGCATGAGCACCAGGATCTCGCTGAGCGGCACCGCGCGCAGGCCGAATCCGTTCGGTGCGGAATGGTACATCGGGCCAGGCACCAGTGCGCGGATGCCAGGCACCAGGCCGTAGATCTGCGCGCGGTTTCGGGCCGTGGCGGCAGCCTGTTCGGCGGTCGGCGGCTGGCGGCGCACGCCCTTCGGGCGGCCCGTGGTGCCCGAGGTGTAGATCATGCTCTCCCGCGCCGGCTCGGGCGGGCTGCGCCATTCGGCGTGCTGGGCGAGGAAGGCGTCCCAGTCCTCGCCCGGCACGGCGTCGGTGGCGGGCGCGATGCCGTAGGCGGCGGCGGATTCGGGCGGCGTCGGCACGACCAGGATGGTCAGGCCTTCGGGGGCGCACGACAGCAGATGCGCGAGGTCGTGATGCACGACCACCACGCGCGCCTCGCAGTCGCGCAGCAGATAGGCGACCTCGTCGGGCTTCCAGTGCCAGTTGATCGGCACCGCATAGCCACCGAGCATGGACGCGGCGAGGCTCGCCTCCAGGAAGGCGACGTCGTTGCGCAGCAGCAGCGCGACGCAATCGCCAGGACCGATGCCGAGCGCGGCGAAGCCCGTCGCCGCACGGCGTACGCGCGCCATCATCGCGTCGCGGGTGATGCTGCGCGCGCCGCTGACGATCACGGCAGGTATTCCGCCCGGCCGTTGTTCAGCGCGATGACATCGCGCGCCGGCACCCGGACGCGGAAGGCTGCCGCGCCCGGCCCCTGCTTCCAGACTTCGGTGCGCAGCGTCTCCCCCGGATAGACCGGCGCGGTGAAGCGCAGGTCGAAGCGGCGCAGGCGCGCGGCATCACCATCGCAGAGCAGGGTCGTCACCGCCCATCCGGCGACGCCGTAGGAGCACAGCCCGTGCAGGATGGGTTGCGCGAAGCCACCCTGCGCGGCGGCCTTGGGGTCGGCGTGGACCGGATTGTAGTCGCCGTTCAGGCGATAGAGCAGCGCGGCATGGCGGCCGATGCTCCAGTCGAAATAAGCATCCGGCGTGCCTTCGGGCACGGGGTGCGGTTGTCGGATCGGGCCGGTCGGACCGCCGAAGCCGCCATCGCCGCGCAGGAACGATGTACTGGTGATACTGCACAGCGGCTCGCCGGTCGCCGCATCGCGCAATGCGCGCGTCGTGTACATCAGCGCGCCCTTGCCGACGCCCTTGTCGATGATCTCGTCGATGCGGAAGTGGCTGACGACGCGGCCCTGCGGCGGTAGCGGCCGGTGGATGGTGAGGCCCTGTTCGCCATGCAGCACCTTGGGCCAATCCACGCCGGTGTCGGGTTCCTTCACCCAGAAGCCTGGCGTGGCGAGCACCACGCCCATGGTCGGCATGGCAACCAGGTCTTCCTCGTACACATGGCGCAGCTGCTTCGGGTCCATCGGGTCCTGCCCGAGGCCAAGGCCGAGCGCATAGAGCATCGTGTCCTTGACGCCGTAGGCGACCTCGATGTCAGCGAAGTTCCGGTTCTTCAGCCTGTCGTAGTCGATCGCCATGCGTCGTGTCCTCGCTCAGTCCTGGAAGGCCGCATCGGCGGCGAGCACGCGCTGCGCCTGGCGCAGATGCGGCATGTCGATCATCTTGCCATCCAGACCCACCGTGCCGATGCCCGGCGCGGCTGCGAAGGCGGCGACGATGCGCTGCGCGTGGCCGACCTCCTCCGCGGTGGGACGGAAGCCTTCGTTGATGGCGGCGACCTGCGCAGGGTGTATGGCGATCTTGCCGGTGAAGCCCTGACGGCGGCCATCGGCGCAGGCGGCGCGCAGCGCGGCATCGTCACGGAAATCGACCTCCAGGGTGTCGATGGGCTGTACATCGGCGGCGACTGCGGCAAGCAGGCACGCGGAGCGCGCGTAGCGATAGGTCAGCGCATAGCCGCCGGACGGATCCTGGTTGGTGCTGGCGCCGAGCGCGGCGGGCAGGTCCTCCGCGCCCCAGGTCAGGGCGGCGAGGCGCGGTACCGCGACGCGGGCGTATTCCGAAAGGCGCAGCACCGCCGCCGCGGTCTCCGTCGCCACGGCAAACAGCTTGATGCCGCCGGCCGGCAATCCGTCGCGCGCCTCCAGCGCATCGAGCCAATGCGACAGGCGCAGCAATTCGTCCGGCCCGTTCACCTTCGGCACGACGAGGCCATGCGGCGCGGCGCGCACCACGGCGGCGGCGTCGGTCAGGCCTTCGCCGTCGAGTGGGTTGATACGCACCCAGAGCTGCGGGCGCCGCATGGCGGGATGCGCCGCCAGGTAGTCCACCACCATGCCGCGCGCGACCGGGCGGCGGGATGCGGCGACAGAATCCTCGAGATCGAGGATCAACGCGTCGGCGCCGCTGTCCCCACCCTTGGCGAGCTTGCGCTCGCTGTCCGCCGGCACGAACAGCCAGGAGCGGATCATGCCGGCTTGCCCAGCATCAGCGCCTGGCGCCGGCAATGCCCCACCAGCACGCCATGTTGGTTGTAGGCGCGGTGCATGAACTCGACGATACCCTGGCCGGGTCGGGATTTGCTCGGCCGCTTCATCATCACTTCCGACTCCACGCGGATGGTGTCGCCGTGGAACAGCGGCTTCGGAAAGCGCACCTCGTCCCAGCCGAGATTGGCGATGGTGGTGCCGAGCGTGGTGTCGCCCACCGAGATGCCCACCATCAATCCCAGCGTGAAGCAGGAATTGACGATACGCGTGCCGAACTCGGTGCCCTTCGCGTATTCCTCATCGAGGTGCAGCGCCGCCGGGTTGTGCGTGATGGCGGAGAACCAGACATTGTCGGTCTCCGTGATGGTGCGGCGGATGGCGTGGTGGAACACCCGACCGACCTCGAATTCCTCGAAATACAATCCGGCCATCGTCGTCAGCCCTTCACGCGCCACTGGACCAGGGTGTAGGGCGGCTCGGCATCGTCATGGGGCTCGAACACCGCCTCGACCTCCGCGCCGATCTCGACCGGCGCGGTCGGTTCGCAGATCAGGTTGCCGACCATGCGCACATTCCCCGCCTCCGGCAGTTCCACCAGCACGATCGTGTAGGGACCGTGGCCGTTCAGCGCCGGATGTACCGGGTGATGCGGGCGCTGCCAGGACCAGATGCGCCCGCGCGGCGCCACTTCCTCCCAGCCGAGATCGAAGGAGTGGCAGCGGTGGCAGACCCATTCCGGGCCCCATTGATGCGCGCCGCAGCCCTTGCAGCGCTGGATCACCAGCTTGCCGGCGCGCGTGCCGTCCCAATACGGCTTCGCGACCGGTTCCTGCGCGGGAGCGGGCAGGCCGGGTGGAAGGGCGGTGCTCACAGGGTCGCCTCCGTGCCGAGGACCAGGCTGCTGACAGGTGTCACCATCGGGCCGCCGAGGACCGCGACCACCTCCGCATCGGGCACCTGGTTGTTCGCGGTGCCACGAAGCTGCCGAACCGCCTCGTTCACCATCTCGAGGCCATGCATGTAGCACTCGGCCAGGTTCCCGCCGCTGGTGTTCATCGGCATCCTCCCGGTCGGCGCCAGCAGATTCTCCAGCACGAGGAACTCGTTGGCCGTCGTCGGATCGACGAAGCCGTGCTCGACCAGCGAAAGCAGCACACCGCCGGTGAAGTTCTCATAGGCCTGGACGACGTCCACATCATGCGGGCCGAGCTTCGCCATGGCCCACATGTTCCGCGCCACTGTCGGAAAATGCGCCGAGCCATAGTCCGGCGCATTGTGTACGGGCGCCGCGCTGCGGTGATGCCCGCCCTGCGCGGTGCCGAGAAGGTAGGTCGGCTTGTGCGGCAGGTCCTTCGCACGATCCGCCGGTACGACAATCACCGCGCCGGCACCGTCATTCTCCTGGCAGCAGTCGAACAGGCGGTGGAAGGGCTCCACGATCCAGCGCGATGCGTCATACTTCTCCTGCGTGAGCGGCCTTCCGTACATCACCGCGCGCGGGTTGTTCTGCGCGTGGTGATAGGACGCCATGGCGATGCTGCGCAGCGCCTCGTGCCGGATGCCGTGTTCGGTCATGAAGCGCGTGATCTTCATGGCGAAGCGCTGCGCCGGCGACATCAGCCCATAGGGGAACAGGAAGGCATCGTCGCCCACGGCCGCCGCGACCGCCGCGCCGCGCCCGTAGCGCGCGAACTGCCCCTGCGCGAGCGATCGGAAGGCGATCACGCAATTCGCCATGCCGGAGTGCACGGCTGCCGCGGCGTTCGCCACTGAAGCCGCCACCCCGCCGCCGCCGCCGCCCCAATGCATGTTGGAGAAGCGCAGTTCCTTGATGCCGAGTGCAGCGGCAAGCCGAACGGCCTCCGACCGGTCATTGCCGTAGGAGGCGAAGCCATCGACCTCCTTCGGGTCGATGCCGGCATCGCGGCAGGCGGCGATGATCGCCTGCAAGGCCAGCTTGAACTCCGCATCAGGCGATTGCCCGTGCTTGTAGTAGGCGGTCTCGCCGATGCCGGCGATCGCCACCTTGCCGCGCAATGTGCGCTCGCTCATCCGCGCCGTGTCCTTCGCTGGTCCTTCATCGCGCAGCGTCCTGGAACAGGCGCCGGCCGATGATCTCCTTCATCACTTCCGCAGCGCCACCGGCGATGCGCGTGACGCGCGCATCCGCCCAGGCGCGGGCGATCGGCGTCTCGGCCATGTAGCCGGTGCCGCCGAACAGCTGCAGGCAGCGATCCAGCACCTCGCATTGCAGGTCGGTGCAGAACAGCTTCGCCATGCCGGCCTCGACGGGATCGAGGGTGCCGTCCATCTGCAGCGCGATCAGGCCGTCGGTCATCGCGCGCGCCGCGGCGGTCTTGGCCGCGAGTTCCGCCAGCACGAAGCGGGTGTTCTGGAAGTCGGCGATCGTGCGGCCGAAGGCCTTGCGCTCTCGGGTATGGGCGATGGTCCAGCGGATGGCTTCCTCGGCCAGCATGGTGCCGCGGATGGCCTGGACCAGGCGCTCGCGCGCCAGGTTCGTCATCAGCATGCCGAAGCCCTGGCCTTCCGCGCCGAGGCGACAGGACATCGGCACGCGCACCTCGTCGAAGAACAGCTCCGAGGTGTCCTGCGCCTTCATGCCGATCTTCGCGAGGTTGCGCCCGCGCCGGAAGCCGGGCGTCGTGGCCTCGACCACAATCAGGCTCATGCCATGCGCGCCTGCCGCCGCGTCCGTCTTGCAGGCGGTGATGACGATGTCCGCGTTCTGGCCATTCGAGATGTAGGTCTTCTGCCCGCGGATGACGTAGTGGTCGCCATCGGCCACCGCGCGCGTGTGGATGCCCTTGAGGTCGCTGCCGGCGTCCGGTTCCGTCATGGCGATCGCGCCGATCACCGAACCATCCACCATGCCCGGCAGCCACCGCTGCTTCTGCGCTTCGGAGCCGAACTTCGCGAGATAGGTCGCGACCATGTCCGAATGTACGACGAAGCCGGGGCCGGATAGGTTGGCGCGGGCCAGTTCCTCGGTGACCACGGTACAATGGCCGAAATCGCCGCCGGGTCCGCCATGGTCCGGCGAGACGTCGCAGCACAGCAAGCCGGCTTCGCCCGCCTTGCGCCAAGCCTCGCGCGGGACGATGCCGGCTTCCTCCCAAGCCGCGGTGTGCGGCACCAGTTCCGCTTCCACGAAGCGGCGCACGGAGGCGCGAAAAATCTCGTGCTCCTGCGCCAGCACCGTGCGTGGCCGGTTCAGCATGCCGCTTCCTCAATCCTTCTTCGTTCTCTTGTCAAATGGTAAGCCTGCGTACGATCATCACGCAAGAAGCCGCGGAGATTGCGTATGGATTTCGGCCTGTCGCCCGAACAGGATGCGATCATCGACGGCGTATCCGCCGTCTGCCGGCGCTTCGGCGACGATTACTGGCGATCCTGCGACGACGAGGCACGCTTCCCGCGGGCGTTCCACCAGGCCATGGCCGAGGGAGGCTGGCTCGGCATCACCATGCCGGAGGAGCATGGCGGCGCCGGCCTCGGGGTGACGGAAGCGGCGCTGATGATGCACACAGTCGCGCGCCATGGTGGCGCGATGGCGGCGGCGTCCTCAATCCACATCAACATGTTCGGCCCCCACCCGATCGTGGTGCACGGCACGCCGGAGCAGAAGGCGCGCTGGATCCCGCCGCTGATCGCCGGTACCGACCAGGCCTGCTTCGGTGTGACGGAACCCAATGCCGGGCTGGACACCACCTCGATCACCACCTTCGCGGCGAAGGTGCCGGGCGGCTACCGCGTGAACGGGCGGAAGATGTGGACCTCGACAGGGCAGGTCGCGAACAAGATCCTGCTGCTGACCCGCACCACCAGGAAGGAGGATGTGCGCAAGCCGACCGAGGGCATCACGCTGTTCTACACCGCCATCGACCGCAGCAAGGTGGAGATCAAGCGCATTCCGAAGATGGGACGCGCGGCGGTCGATTCGAACATGACCTTCATCGACGACCTGTTCATCCCCGACGAGGATCGGATCGGCGAGGAAGGCCGCGGCTTCTCCTACATCCTCGATAGCCTGAACCCCGAGCGCGTTCTGGTCGCGGCGGAAGCCGTGGCCATCGGCCAGGACGCGCTGGAGCGCGCCGCGCGCTATGGCCAGGACCGGACGGTCTTCGGCCGGCCGATCGGCCAGAACCAGGCGATCCAACATCCGCTGGCGGAATGCTGGACCGCGCTGGAAGCCGCCTGGCTGATGACGCAGAAGGCGGCATGGCTCTACGACAACGGCAGGCCCTGCGGGGCGGAGGCGAATGCGGCGAAACTGCTCGGCGGCCGCGCGGGGCACAATGCCTGCCTCCAGGCCGTGCTGACTCATGGCGGCATGGGCTACGCCAAGGAATACGTGGTCGAGCGCCTGCTGCGGGAAGTTCTGATCTGCCGCATCGCGCCGGTCTCCGAACAGATGGTGCTGTCCTTCATCGCCGAGCGCGTGCTCGGCCAGCCGCGATCCTATTGACGATGACGCCGCTCGCCGGGGTCCGCGTGCTGGATTTCTCGAAAGTGCTGGCGGGGCCGCTTTGCGCGCAGTGGCTCGGCGACCTCGGCGCCGAGGTCACCAAGATCGAACCGCCCAGGGGCGGCGACGATACGCGCGGCTGGCCACCCTTCCGCGATGGCGTCGGCGCCGTCTTCCTGAGCGCCAACCGCAACAAGAAGTCACTGACGCTGGACCTCAAGACAGGGGCCGGGCGGGACGCAGCGCTGCGGATGGTCGCGCAGGCCGATGTGCTGGTCGAATCCTACGCGACCGGCGTGGCGGAACGCCTCGGCATCGGGGTGGACGCGATGCGGCTGTTGAACCCGCGCCTGGTCTATTGCTCCATCTCCGGCTTCGGTCGGACGGGGCCGTTGAAGGACGGGCTCGGCTACGATGTCATCCTGCAGGCCTTCAGCGGCATCATGGCGATGACCGGCGAACGCGGCGGCGGGCCGGCGCGCAGCCCCTTCTCGCCGATCGACCAGTCCACCGGCATGAACGCCTTCTCGGGCATCCTCGCAGCCCTGCTCGAACGCAACCGCACGGGGCAAGGCTGCCGGCTCGAAGTCTCGCTGTTCGAGACGGCGGCCGCCTTGCTCGGGTACAATTTCCAGATCTTCTGGGAGAAGGGGTCCCTGCCGGAGAAATGCGGCTCCGGCCATGAGTCGCTCTGCCCCTACCAGGCCTTCGACGCATCCGACCGCCCTGTCCTGATCGGCATCGCGAACGACAATCTGTGGCGGCGCTTCACCGCCGGGATCGGCCGGCCGGAACTCGGCGACGATCCGCGCTTTCGCACCAATGCCGACCGCGTGGCGCGTTTCGCCGAGACGGTTGCGCTGGTGCAGTCCACCGTCGCGACGCGCACCGCCGATTCATGGGTTGAGTTCTGCCTTCGCATCGGCGTCCCCTGCGCAGCGGTCAACAGCATCGCGGACATGCTCGCGCATCCGCATATGGCGGCGCGCGGCATGGTGATGGACTACGACCACCCCCGCCTTGGCCCGCTGAAGACCATGGCGCAGCCCATCCAGTTCGACGGCAAGGCGCGACGCGTGGCCGCGCCGCCGCCCATGCTGGGCGAGCACACGGACCAGGTGTTGGCCGGCTACGGCTTCGTGTCCGAGGAGATCGCCGCCCTGCGTGCAGCCGGCGCGCTCGGCGCGTCATGAGGAGGATTCCGTGATGATCGCACGCAGGCTGATCCTTGCCGCCCCCATCCTGCCGTTCGCTGCGCGCGCGCAGGTCAGCGATGGATTTCCGACACGACCATTGCGCGCCATCGTGCCCTTCCCGCCCGGCAGCGCGACGGACGGCATCGCGCGCTTCGTGGGGGAGCGCATCTCCCGCGGCCTCGGCCAGCCCGTCGTGGTGGAGAACGTCACCGGCGCCAACGGCGCCATCGCCGCGCGCCAAGCCGCGCGCGCCACGCCGGACGGGCATGTCTTCATCTTCGCCACCAATTCGACCCATGCGGCGGCGGTCCACCTCCTGCGGGAACCCGGCTACGACCCCGTACGCGACTTCGCTCCGGTGACGCTGACCTCGATCGCGCCGCTCGTGCTGATGGTCCGCGCCGATTTTCCGGCCCGCACCGTCGCGGAGTTCGTCACCGAGGCCAAGGCGCGTCCCGGTGCTCTGAACTACGGCACGGGCAACATTGGCAGCCTGGCAGCGGCGCAGCTCCTCATCAGCATCACCGGCATCAGCGCCGAGCGGATCTCCTATCGCGGTACGCCCGCGGCGGTGACGGACCTGCTGGCCGGGCGGGTGCACTTCATGGTCAGCGACCTCGCCTCGGCGGGCGAACATGTGCGGGCGGGCACGCTGCGTGCCCTCGGCGTCACGCCGGCGCAGCGCATCCCGATGTTGCCGGATGTGCCGACGCTGCGGGAGGCAGGTGTCGATGGCTACGACTTCGCCTCCTGGGTCGCGGTGTTCCTGCCGGCGCGCAGCCCGGATGTCGCGGTGGCGCGGCTGAACCGCGAAATCCGCGCCGTGCTCGACAGCGAGGAGGGGCGGCGATTCTCCCTGAGCCTCGGCCTGGTGTCCGCCACCGGCACGCCGGAGGACCTGGTTCGCTTCCAGGCACGCGAGATCGAGCAATGGGGCCGGATCGCGCAGGCCGCCAACCTGCCGCGCGAATGAGCGCGACGACGCAGCGGCGCATCAAGGGCGCATCGCGCGGCAGCAGTGAATTCCGCATCGGCTTCCTGGTGCACGATGTCTCCCGCCTGCGGCAGGCCGTGTTCGACCAGGCGATGAAGCCGCATGGTGTCACGCATGCCCAGTGGTGGGCGCTGGCGCAGCTGACGCGCCACGACCCGGCAGGCGGGATGACTCAGGTGGAGCTTGCGCGCCTGCTGGGGCTTGGCAAGGCCGCCACCGGGGCGATGATCGTGCGTCTGGCGGCCGCGGGGCTGGTGTCGCGACGGGCGGATGCGTCGGATCGCCGCCTGAACCGGGTCTATGTCACGGCGCGCGGGCAGCGTGTGCTCGAACGCATGATCGCCGTGGGGCGGACGCTCAACGAGACTTTGCTCAAGGGCCTGGCGCGCGACGAGCTGGAGGCCGCCGACCGCGTCCTCACCACGCTCAGGAGCCGCCTCGGGGCGACACTGCGCGGGGCCATCGCGTAGTGCCGACCGCCTAGGCGACAGCCTGTTCGAGCAGCGCGGGTGCGTCGCGCAGCGTCGCCCGGTATTCCTGGGCGAGACGAGCGACCAGTTCCGCCATGGCTGGTATGTCCTGGATCGCCCCCACACCCTGGCCTGCCGACCAGATGTTCTTCCAGGGACGCTTGTCGTGGTCGCCGACATGTTCCCCGGTGGCCTCCGGGAGCCTGTCAGGGTCGAGACCGGCAGCCGTGATGCTGGCGCGCAGGAAATTCGCGTGCACGCCGCTTATGGCCGGCGTGTAGACGATGTCGGCTGCCGTGGCGCGCACCACCATCTCCTTGTGTGCGTCCACCGCCATGCTCTCCCGCGCGGCAATGAAGCGCGTGCCCATGTACGCCATGTCGGCGCCCAGCATCAGCGCCGCCGCGACGTGCCGCCCGGTCGATATCGCACCGCCCATCAGCAGCGGGCCGTCGAACATGGCGCGCAGTTCCGGCAGCAGGGCGAAAGGGCTCAGCCGTCCCGCATGACCGCCGGCGCCGGCGCAGACCGCAATCAACCCGTCCACCCCGCCTTCGACGGCCTTTGCCGCATGGCGCAGGGTGGTGACGTCGTGGAACACAAGCCCGCCATAGGACTGAACGGCTGCGATCACCTCCGGCACAATGCCGAGCGAGGTGATCACCAGCGGCACCTTGTGGCGCACCGTCGCTGCCAGGTCCTCGCGCAGCCTTGCGTTCGACCGATGCACGATCAGGTTCACGCCGAAGGGCGCGGCCGCGGGTGCCGCGGCCAGGCGGTCCGCGATCTGCTCCAGCCAGGTGGCATAACCGTCTGTGCTGCGCTGGTTCAGTGCCGGGAACGTGCCGACCACGCCCGCACGACAGGCCTCCACCACATAGTCCGGGCCGGAGACGAGGAACTGCGGCGCGGCAACCACGGGCACCGACAGGCGCCCGCGAAAGATCGCGGGTATCGGCATGCGGGGTCTCCCTCCCTGGCGCGGAGCAGTCGATGGCGCGAGCAGAGCGTAGCGAAGGGCGCGACCGCGGTGGAGGTCGTGCCCGGCGGTCAGCGCAACACTGCGATCGCGTGGCGCTGTATCAGGTCGAAGTCGATCGCGGCGCCGAGGCCGGGTCCGTCCGGCGCACGGACCATGCCCTTCGCATCGATCTCGATCTCCTCCAGCAGCCCGTATTTCTGCGCCGCCTCGGGCAGCAGCACCTCGAAGAACTCGGTGTTCGGGATGCACATCGCCAGGTGCAGGTTCGCGAGGTTGTTCAGCGAATTGCCGGCGTGGTGAATCTCGAAGTTCATGCGGAAGGCCTGTGCGAGGTGCGCCGCCTTCAGGCAGGTGGTCAGCCCGCCCTTCACCGTGACATCGCCGCGCAAGTAGTCGGTCGCGTGGTTCATCAGCCAGACCGGGTAGCTTTCGAGCCCCGTCATCGGATACTCGGTCGCCATGATCGGGATGCGCAGCGTCTGGCGCAGCTTGACGTAGTTGTAGACATCCTGGTCGTGCAGCGGGTCTTCGTACCAGTAGAACCCCATCTCCTCGATGGCGCGGCCGACGCGCAGCGCGGTCGGGAAGTCGTAGCCCCAGGTGGAATCGAGCATGACGCGGTAGTCGTCGCCGACCGCGCGGCGCACCGCCTCGCAGGCCGCGATGTCGTCGTGCAGGCGCTGTGGCGGGTGGATCTTGTAGGCGGCCCAGCCGGCCTGCTGGATGCGCTGCGCTTCCTCGGCATAGGCGCTGGCGGATGGCAGCACGGCGGAGCTGGCATAGGCGGGGATCTCGTCGCGCACCTTGCCGATCAGCTTCCACACCGGCACGCCGAGCGCCTTGCCCGCCAGGTCCCACAGCGCGATGTCGACGGCGCCGATGGCGCGCGTCGTGGTCTGCCGCACGCGGCTCCAGAGGCGCTGGTTCAGCCTCTCGCGCGCGAAGGGGTCCTCGTTCAGGAGCATCGGCTTCAACGTGCGGATCAGCGAGGCCGCCTCGCTATCCGCACCATTCGTCGCGCTGCCGAGGAAGGCGTGGCCGGTCACGCCCTCATCCGTCTCGATGGCGAGCAGGCCCATCGTGGTCTCGCCACCGCCGGCGGCGTGCGCGCCGTAGCTGATCCGCGGCAGGTTCTTCCAGGCGAAGAGAGTCAGCGTGACGTCGGTGATCTTCATGGCGTCGCTCGACGGAATGTCATGGTGGCGCTTCCTCCCTGGTGGCGCGCAAGCCTGCCCGGGTGCTTGCGCGCCTGTCAAATTGGCCCTACCAATCTGGCGGGACCAATTCGGAAAGCCAGTTAATGGCGCTTGGCGGCACGGCACGCGCGACGATCTCGGGACGCTTCGGCCGCGAGGACGAACGCTCGGACCTCGTCGCGCGCATCCTGACCTTCGTCACCGAACGCCGGCTGGCCTCCGGTGAACGCCTGCCCTCGGAGCGCGAACTCGCGGAACGCTTCGCGGTGGGCCGCAACGCGGTGCGCGAGGCGATCGCCGTGCTCGAGACCGTGCGCATGGTGGAACGGCGGCCGAATTCCGGGATCTACCTGCGCTCGGTCGATCGCGACGGCAGCCTCGATGCCCTGGTGCTGCGCGCCGATCTGGGCGTGCCGCTCGATGCCGCGGAAGTCGGCGAATTGATCGAGCTGCGCCGTATCCTTGAAGTGCAGGGCACGGAACTTGCCGGCCAACGGCGGCAGGCCGACGACCTCGCGCATATCGACGCCATGCTCGCGGCCGGGCGCACAACCATCGCCGCCAGCGAGAACTTCGCCGAGCGCGATGCCGAATTCCACCTGGCCGTCGCCGAGGCGACCCGCAACCGCGTGCTGCTGCGCGTGGTCAATTCCTTCTACATGCTCTCGCGCACGCGCCGGCGGCACTACTTCGCCGATGGTCGCCGCGCCCCCGAGGCACAGCGCCAGCACGAAGCGATGGCGGCATCGATCCGCGCCGGCGACGGGCCGGGTGCCGCGGCGTTGATGCGTGCGCATCTGCAATCCGCCGAAGCCTATTGGCACGAACTGCTGCAACGACGCCCACCGGGAGGGGAAGCCGCTTCATGAAGGTCACGTCCGTCACCTGCCACCTGCTGCAGTCGAAGGTGGACAAGCCCTTCGTGTCGGCGCGTGGCTGGGTCTATTCCACGCGCTCGTCATGCATCGTCGAGATTGCGACGGACGAAGGCATCACCGGCTGGGGCGAATGCTACGGGCCGGCGGCGGTGAACAAGGCGTTGATCGAGACGCAATACGCCCCGCGCATCATCGGTCGTGATCCCTTCGATGTGGAGGTGGTGTGGGAGGATCTTTACAACCGCATCAAGGACTACGGCGCGCAGGGCTTCGCCATCACGGCGCTGTCGGGCATTGACATCGCGCTGTGGGACATCATGGGCCGCGCCGTGGGCAAGCCGATCCACAAGCTGATCGGCGGCGCGCATCGCACCGAGGTGATGGCATACGCCACCGGCCTGTACTTCATCGACATGGATCGCCTGGTCGAGGAAGCGGTGGAGGAAGCGCTCGGCTATGCCGAACAGGGCTTCCGCGCCATCAAGATGAAGATCGGCCTGGGCGACCCGGCGCTGGACTTCCGTCGCGTCAAGGCGGTGCGCGGCGCGATCGGGCCGGACGTCAAGCTCGCCGTCGACGCCAACCACTGTTTCACCGTGCCGCAGGCGATCCGCCTCGGACGCATGATGGAACCGCTCGACCTCATGTGGTTCGAGGAACCGATCAGCCCCGAGGACCACGACGGCTATGTCGAGGTGACCCGCGCACTCGACATGGCGGTGGCCGGCGGGGAGAACGACTTCACCCGCTGGGGCTTCCGCGACATCATCGCGAAGAAGGCGATGGACATCGTGCAGCCCGATGTCTGCGCCGCGGGCGGCATCAGCGAATGCCGCAAGATCGCGACGCTCGCCTCCGCGCATGGCGTGGAATGCGTCCCGCACGCCTGGGGCAGCGCGATCGGTTTGGCGGCGACGGTGCAGTTCCTCGCCGCCCTGCCGGATACGCCGCCGGCCTTCCGCCCGATATCGCCGATGCTGGAATTCGAGCAGACGCCGAACCCGCTGCGCGACGACCTGGCGCAGGAGCCGATCCGTCAGGTGAACGGCATCGTGAAGGTACCGACCGGCCCGGGCCTCGGCATCGAGGTGGATCGCGACGTGCTCGCCCGCTGGAAGGTCGGCTGATGCGCGTCGCCCTGACCGATCCGGTCGAGCCCATCGCCGAACGGATCCTGACGGAAGCCGGGCACGAGATCACGCGCCTTTCGGGGTCCGGCCCCGATGCGCTGCGCGCGCTGTGCCGCGACGCCGATGCGGTGGTCGTGCGCCAGAAGCTGCCCGACGACCTGCTCGACCATGCGCCACGGTTGCTTGCGGCTGTGCGCCACGGCGTCGGTGTGGACCTGATCCCGGTGGAATCCTGCACCGCGCATGGCGTGCTGGTTGCCAACGTGCCGGGCTCCAACGCGGATGCGGTCGCGGAATTCCTGGTGGCGCAGATGCTCGCTGCCGCGCGGCATGTCGAAGCGATGCATGCCGACCACATCGCCAAGGGTTGGGGCCCGGCGCGCAGCCGTTCGGCCCATGCGACGGAACTGCGCGGCAAGACGCTCGGCATCCTCGGGGTCGGCGATATCGGTTCGCGGCTCGGCAGCATCGCGGCGCTGGGCTTCGGCATGCGGGTCCTGGGTCATCGGCGCAACGCCGCCGGCCTGCCGGCGCATGTCGCCTACGCGTCGCTGCCCGACCTGTTCGCCGAGAGCGACTACATCGCCGTGGCTTGCCCCCTGACGCCCGAGACCAAGGGCATCGTCGACGCCGCCATGCTCGCGCGCATGAAGCCCACCGCCTGGCTGATGAACGTGGCACGCGGGCCCGTGGTGCAGGAGGATCCGCTGGTGGCGGCGCTGCGCGAGGGGCGCATCGGCGGCGCCGCGCTCGACGTCTATTGGTCGCAGCCGCTTGCGACCGACCATCCGCTGCGCAGCCTGCCCAACGTCATCCTGTCGCCTCACGCCGCTGGCCTCACGATGGAGAGCGTCGAGACCATGAGCCGCGTCTCGGCGACCGACACGGTGCGCATCCTGGCGGGGCTGCGCCCGCTCAATTTCTTCAACCCCGAGGCCTGGGAGGCGTCGCGCGCGCGCCGCCGCGCCCTCGGCCACGCCACGCCGGATGAAGGCACCGCCGCATGAAGATCACCCGCGTCCACGCCACCTGGTGCCATGTCCCGATCCCGTACGACCGGCAGCATGTCAGCGACTTTGGCCGCGTCACATCCTTCGACTCCGTCATCGTGCGGATCGAGACGGACCAGGGCATCACCGGCTGGGGCGAGTCCAAGGCCGGCGTCGGCAGCGCGGCCGCCTGCGCGGGCCTCGCGGCCATCATCAACCTCGACTACGCGCCGCTGTTGGTCGGGCAGGATCCGCGCGACATCTCGCGCCTGTGGGACGTGATGTACAACACCCCGCGCGAGGGGTACGCGGTGGCGGAAGGCCATGTGCTGCCGCAGCTCGGCCGACGCGGACTCTCGATATCCGCGATCGCCGGCGTGGATGTCGCGCTGTGGGACATCCTTGGCAAGTCGCTCGGCGTGCCGGTATGGCGGCTGCTGGGCGGCAGGCGCGCGGAACGGATGCCGGCCTATGCCTCGGGCGGCTGGGCGGACGAGGCGAATATCGGCGCGCAGCTCAAGGGCTATTGCGACAAGGCCGGGTTCCGCGCGGTCAAGATGCGCATCGGCGTGATGGATGGATCGCCCGCGCGATCCGCCGCGCGCGTGCGCGCCGCGCGTCGCACGCTCGGCCCCGATGTGAAGCTGATGGCCGACGCTCACGGGACCTGGACCGTCGCCGAGGCGAAGGCCTTCTGCCGCATGGTCGAGGACCAGGACCTGTTCTGGTTCGAGGAGCCGGTCAGCGCCGACGACAAGCACGGCCTGGCGGAAGTCCGCCGCAGCAGCGCCGTGCCGATCAGTACTGGCGAGAGCGAGTTCACGCGCCACGATTTCCGCGAGATCGCGGAGCTGCGCGGCGCCGACGTGCTGCAGCCCGACCTCGCCATCGCGGGCGGTCTCACGGAAGGCATGCGCATCGGTGCCATCGCCAGCGCGTTCAACCTGCGGCTCGCGCCGCATCTGTGGTCGGGCGCGCCGGCCTTCGCGGCAGGGCTGCATCTCGCGGCCACGCAGCCGGCCGGCTTCATCCTCGAATACTCGCTCGGCCACAACCCGATGCTGCACGACCTGATCGAGGAGGATTTCCCGGTCGAGGACGGCATGATCGCGATCCCGGATCGCCCTGGCCTCGGGATCACGGTGCGGGAGAGCTTCCTCGCTGAATACGGCCGCACGGGCTGACGCAGGCCCGCCGGGCGGTGCGCCACCATGACAGGAAAAGGGAGACCACGAATGACTGTATCACGCATGCGGCGCCTGGGCCTGGCGGTCCTGGCAAGTGCCGGCCTCGGGGCGGCGGCCCTCCCGGCGTCGGCCCAGCAGGCCTTCCTGACCCGGGACGTGCGATTCCTGAACGCCTTCCCGCCGGGCGGCACGTCGGATCTCCTGGGGCGCATCCTGGCGGAACAGCTGTCGCAGCAGCTCGGGCAGCGGGTCGTGGTCGAGAACCGCACCGGCGCCGCGGGCGTGATCGCCACGCAGGAAGCGGCGCGCGCCGCGCCGGATGGCCACACCATCCTGCTGGCGTCGATGGGCATCATGGCCATCACGCCGCAGATGCAGCAGGTGCCCTATGATGTGGACAGCGACCTGACGCCGATCGTCAACGTCGCCTCGGTCTACAACATCCTGGTGGCGAACCCGAACAGCGAGGTCCGCACCTGGCAGGATCTCGCGCGGATCGGGCGGGAACGCCCGCGCACGCTGCGCTGCGCGACGGTCGGGCCGGGCTCGAGCCAGCAATTGTCCTGCGTACTGTTCATGTCGTTGACGGGCGCGCAGATCGAACAGGTGCCCTATCGCGGCGGCGCGCCGGCCATCCTCGACATCGTCGCGGGCCGGGTGGATGTGATGTTCGGCAACATGCCGGAATACATGGGCCAGATCCGCGGCGGCGGGCTACGCGCCATCGCCTATGGCGCGTCGGAGGCCTCGCCCCTGCTGCCCGAACTCCCGGTGATTTCGCGCCAGGGGCTGGAGCAGTTCGTCATCCACAACTGGTTCGGCGTGGTCGGACCGGGGCGGATGGGCGCCGCGCTGACCGCGCGCTGGAACGAGGAGATCAACAAGGCGATGCAGGCGCCCGAGGTGCAGCGCCGCTTCGTCGAGAACGGGCTGCAGCGCCTCGGCGGGTCGCAGCAGGATTTCGTGCGGCAGATCATGGCGGACCGCGCGAAGTGGGGCGAGGTGGTGCGGGCGCACAATATCCGTCCCGAATAGAGTGTCCGCCTGGCGGATGCGGCCCTGCCGGCAGCGGCGGGCCGCGACGCCGCGCTAGCCATCGATCAATTCGCGCATGGCGCGCACCGCCGTCGGGTATCCGCGCGCGCCCAGCCCGGCGATGACCGCGGTGGCGGTCGCCGAGACCAGGGAGTGGTGGTAGATCGCGTCCCGCTTGTGGATGTTCGAGATGTGCAGTTCGATGATCGGCACCGCGACCATCTTCAACGCATCGAGCACCGGGATGGAACGGAAGGTCAGCCCGGCGGGATTGATGACGATGCCGGCGGCCTCGGTGTCGATGGCCTCATGGATCCAGTCCACCAGCTGGCCTTCGTGGTTGGTCTGGCGGAAGACGATCTCGTCCTCGCCGGCAGCGGCGCGGCACATCGCCTCGACCTCGGCGAGCGTGGTGCGGCCGTAGATCGCAGGCTCCCGCTTGCCCAGGCGGTTGAGGTTCGGCCCGTTGAGGACGTGGATGCAGCGGGGCAAGGCGGGTTTCCTCGAATGGTGGATCAGCCCTGGTAGCCCATCTGCCGCGGCAGCCAGAGCACCAGTTCCGGCACGTAGGTGATCAGCATCAGTGCGGCGATCATCGCGAGCATGAACGGCAGGGTGTCGCGCACCACCGCCGAGATCGGCGTGTCCGACAGCTTCGCCACGATGAACAGCAGCAGGCCATAGGGCGGCGTGATCAGCCCGAGCATGATGTTCACCACCACCACGATGCCGAAATGCACCATGTCCACGCCCAGCGCCTGCGCCGTGGGCACCAGGACCGGCACCACCACCAGCAGGATGGTGCTGCCTTCCAGCAGGCAGCCCAGCACCAGCAGGACCACGTTCACCACCAGCAGGAATTCCCAGCGCGACATTTCCCATCCCGCCAGGACGCCGCGCACGGTGTTGGGGATGTTCTCGCTCGTGATGACGTAGTTGAAGGCCAGCGCACCCGCGATCAGCATGCCGATGGCGGCGGTCGACCGCGCGCTCTGCGCCACCGCGGCGAAGGTCTGGCGCAGCGTCAGGCTGCGGTACAACACCGCCGCGATCAGCCAGGCATAGGCGGCGGCAACGGCGGCGGCCTCGGTCGGTGTCATCACGCCGCCATAGATGCCGCCGAGCAGGATCATCGGCATCAGCAGCGCCGGAAAGGCTTCCAACGTCAGGCGGGGAAATTCGCGCAGTGGCACGCGGTCCGAGATCGGGAAATCGTGGCGATGCGCCATCCAGGCGTTGATGCCCATCTGCGTCAGCGCCATCAGCACGCCAGGGATCACGCCGGCAAGGAACAGGAAGCCGATCGACGCATCGGCGACCAGCGCATAGAGCACCATCGGGATCGAGGGCGGGATGATCGGCCCGATCACCGCGGTCACGGCGGTCAGCGCGGCGGCGTAGCTGGGCGGGTACGCGCCGCCCTTCGTCATCATGTCGATCTGCACCTTGCCGCTGCCCGCGGCATCGGCGATGGCCGAGCCCGACATGCCGGCGAAGATCACGCTCTGCACGACATTCACGTGCCCGAGCCCGCCGCGGAAGCGCCCGACCAGCAGGTTGCAGAAGCGCAGCAGGCGGTCGGTCAGGCTGCCGGCGTTCATCAGTCCGGCCGAGAAGATGAACAGCGGCACCGCCAGCAGCACGTAGCTGCCGTTCAACCCGTTCAGCACCTGCTCCGCCGCGGTGGACATGTCCTGCCCGGACAGGCCCAGGTAGATGATGCTCGCCATGATCATCGTGAGCCCGATCGGCAGGCCCATCAGCGACAGGACCAGCAGCGCGACCAGGGACAGGGTGAACGGATCGAGCAGCGTCACGCCGCGCCCCGGGCGATGCCGCGTCCCGTCGCCGCGCGCCAGGCGATCGCGGCGTGGCGGACGATCATGGCAACGGCGAAGACCAGGTAGACCGAGTACAGGATGTCGAACCGGATACCGAGATAGGCGCTGCGCTCCACCTTCATGAAGGTGACGTAGTCCACCATCGCCGGCAGCGACCAGGTGAAGACCACCACCACCGCAATGCCGGTGATGGCATCGCACACCCGACGGATGCCGCCCGGCATGGCGCCATAGAGGATGTCGAAGCGGATCTCCTCGTCATCGCGCAACACCAGCCCGGCACCCCACAGGATGCCCCAGACCCAGGCAAGGGTGGACAGTTCCGCCGTCCAGCTCAGCGGCGCGTTCAGCACGTAGCGCGTGACGATCTGCAGCATGAAGGCGACGAACATCGCGACCAGCAGCGCCGTGAGAACGTCCTCGGCGCGCCGCCGTCCCCAACCGAGAAGGCGGCGCGCCGCACCCATGCGGGTCAGCGCACCGCGGCGATGCGGTCGAGGATGCCGGCCGGCCAGGCCTGCGACTGCGTGGATGCCAGGTAGCGCCGCTGCGCCTCGGCACGGAAGGCGGCGACGTCGGGCTCATAGACATCCAGGCCCTGGGACCGGAAGAACGCCACCATCTCCTGTTCCTGCGCCAGGTGCCGCTGCGTGCTGGCGTCGATCGCCTTGTTCGCCGCGGCCTGGATGGCGTCGCGCTGCGGCTGGGTCAGCCCGTCCCACAGGCGCGAGGAGATCGACAGCAGGTCGTAGGCGACCAGGTGGCTGGTCAGGACGAACTGCGTCGTCACCTCGTGGAAACGCATGGTGCGGCTGGTCGGCAGCGGATTGTCCTGGCCGTCCACCGTGCCGGATTGCAGCGCGGTGTACAGCTCGGCGAAGGCCACCGGCGTTGGGTTGGCGCCGAGCGCCTCGCCGAGGAACTGCCAGGTCTCGCCCGGCGGCATGCGCAGCTTCATCCCCGCCATGTCGGCCGGCGTGTTGATGCGCTTGCGCGGCTTCAGGTTGACGTGGCGCGTGCCGAAATACAGCGGGCCCAGCACATGCACGTTCAGCTGGTCGCGCGCCATGCGGTTGAACTCGGCGCCGATCGGCCCGTTGAACACCGCGCGCATATGCGCCGCGTCGCGGAAAAGGTAGGCCGAGGCCATCACCGACCAAGCCGGGATCTGCCGCGAGAAATCCTGCGGGGCCAGGTTCGCCATCTCGACATTGTTGCGCTGGATCGCCACCAGCTCGGTGCCCTGGCGGAACAGCGTTGCGTTCAGGTGCAGCTCGACATCGAACTGCGACTGGAGATCGGCGGCGAAGCCGCGCATCGCCTCGGCGCGTATGTCCTGGTCCGAGAAGACCGCGGTGAAGCGGATGCGCCGGCGCGCCTGGGCGCTCGCCGGCAGGCCGGGCAGCGCGAGGGCCGCGGCGGCGGCGGTGACGACGGATCGACGTCCGATAGGCATGCGCATGGGCGTGTTCCTTCCCTGAACCTTCGTTGTCGCGACGCTAGGCGGGCAGCGTCGCGCGATCAATAGAGGTTACGGACTCTATCGGAGATTTCGCCGAATACCGGCTATTGCCCACAACCGCGCGCCTCGCCGATACTCGCCCCGCTGGAGCGGCCGGCAGGAGGCGCTGATTTGAGACGCGCAGCGCGCGACACACCTGGTGCCGATGAGACCGCGGGCGACGCCGCCTATCGCCGCATGCGGGCCGATGTGGTGCTGGGGCGCCTCGCGCCCGGTCGAAAGATGGGACTGGATGGGCTGCGGGCGATCTATGGCGTCAGCATCGGCACGTTGCGCGAGGCCCTGAACCGGCTCGCCGCCGAGGGGCTGGTGCATGCCCAAGGGCAGCGCGGCTTCGCCGTGGCGCCCGTCTCGGCGGAGGATTTCCGCGAGGTTGCGGAACTGCGGCTGCTGCTGGAATGCGAGGCGATCGGGGCGTCCTTCGCGGCCGGCGACCTCGAATGGGAAGGCCAGGTGGTCGCGGCGCACCACAAGCTGGCGGTGCTGGAGCGCAGGCTGTTGGCGGGCGCGGCCGCCGACCCGTCCCTGTGGAAGCACTACGACCGGGAATTCCACCACGCGCTGATCGCGGCCTGCGGGTCGGGTGCGCTGCTTGAAACCTACGCTGCCGCCTACGACCGTTTCCTGCGCTACCAGATGGTCGCGGTGGTATTCCGCGGCACCGTGGCGGCGCAGCAGCATGCGGCGCTGCTGGACTGTGCCCTGGCACGTGATGCGGCACGCGCATGCCGCGTCCTGCACGCGCATGTGGAAGGCTGCGTGGAACATGTGGTGCGCGGCGGTGCGCTGACGCCCTTCCTGGCCGGCGCGCGCCCGTCCCGCCTTCCGGTGGCGATGCCTCAACCGGCCCGGCGCGCCCGATGACCAGCCAGGCCTTGCCGGCGGACACGGAAGCGGCGAGCGAGCGCGCGCGCCGCCTGATCCGCGCCGACATCCTGCGCGGCACCCTGGCCCCGGGGCAGAAGCTGCGGCTCGAGGGCCTGCGCGACACCTACGGCGTCGCGATCGGCACCCTGCGCGAGAGCCTCAGCCGGCTGATCGCCGAAAGGCTCGTCGTCGCGGAAGGCCAGCGCGGCTTCGAGGTGTCCCGGTTCTCCGCGCAGGAACTGCGGGAGCTTGCGCGGCTTCGCCTGCTGCTCGAAGGGCACGCGCTGGAGCACGCCCTCCGTGCCGGCGACATGGAATGGGAAGGGCGGGTGGCGGCCGCGCACCACAAGCTCTCGCAGATGGAAAAGCGGCTGGGCGCGGGCGAGGCCGGTGCGATCGACGCCTGGCGCCGCTTCGATTCCGAATTCCACTGCGCGCTGATCTCCGCCTGCGGGTCGCGCACGCTGATGGCCACGCACGCGACGATCTTCGACCGCTACCTGCGATACCAGAACCTGGCCCTCGGCTTCCGCGGCCCGATTGCCGTCGAGGAGCATGCGGCGCTGCGCGACAGCGCGATCCGCCGCGACGCCGCCCGGGCGCGCGAGATCCTGGCGGCGCATATCCTGGGCGGCATTGACCACGCGCTGGCGAGCGGCGCGGTCTGACCGCGCGTCCGCGGAAGGCGGGCACCCTGGCATCCTTTCCGCGGCCGGCCGATGGTGCCATCACCGCCCAGGCGTGGCATTCTGCCGTAGCACCCGCGCGCGACCAGCAGGAGCACTTGGCGTGACACTTCCGGCAGCGGCCAGCACCCATTCCCTCACCGTGCCCGGGGGCGCGGCATGACGCCGCCCGCGCAACGCGGCCTCTCCCGCCGCCGTGTCGAGGATGACCGGTTCCTGCGCGGGCGCGGCCGATTCGTCGAGGACATCGCCGCGCCTGGCGCGCTGCACGCCGTCATGCTGCGATCGCCGCACGCGCATGCGCGCATCGTCGCGATCGATATCGCCGCCGCGCGCGCGATGCCGGGCGTGCGCGACATCCTCACCGCGGCCGATCTGGGCGCGGAAGGCCTCCGGCCGCTGCCCTGCGTCGCCAAGGTTGCCACACTGGCGCCGCTGGTCATTCCGCCGCGCCCCGCTTTGGCCGAAGGACGCGTCCGCCATGTCGGCGACCCGGTCGCCTTCGTCGTCGCGGACACGCTGGCGCAGGCCCGCGACGCCGCCGAGGCGATTGCGGTCGACTACGACACGCTGCCCGCTGTCACCGACGGCGCCGCCGCGCTGCGGGACGATGCGCCGGTGCTGTGGGACCAGGCGCCGGGCAACCTGGCCTTTCGCTTCCAGAAGGGTGACGCAGCCGCGGTCGAGGCGGCCTTCGCGCGCGCGGCCACCATCGTCTCGATCGACCTCGTGAACAACCGCGTGACCGCCGCGCCGATGGAGACGCGGGCAGCAATCGCAACCTGGGATGCCACCGCGCAGTCCTTCCTGCTGGAGGTCACCGGACAGGGCGTGCACGCCATGCGCGACCAGCTCGCCACCGTGTTCGGCATCGCGCCCGATCGCATCCGCGTCGTGGCGCCCGATGTCGGCGGCGGCTTCGGCGCCAAGAACTTCATCTTCCCGGACTACGTGCTGGCGATGCTCGCCGCGCGCCGGCTTGGCCGGCCGGTGCGCTGGGTGTCGGAGCGCACGGAGGATTTCCTGTCGACCGTGCACGGCCGCGACAACCGCACGCAGGCGCGGCTCGCGCTGGACGCCGATGGCCGCTTCCTTGCGCTCCGGGCCGATACGGTGGCGAATATGGGCGCCTACCTGTCGGGCAGCGGGCCTGGCAGTTCGACCAGTTCGCCGGGTACCGCGATGGGCGGGTTGTACGACATCCCCGCGGTGTTCATGGATGTGCGCGGCGCCTTCACCAACACGGTGCCGATCGATGCGTATCGCGGCGCCGGCAAGCCCGAGGCCAACTACATCATCGAGCGCCTGGTCGACCTGGCGGCGCGGCGCATCGGCATCGATGCGCTCGAGCTGCGCCGGCGCAACCTGATTGCGTCCTTTCCGCATCGCACCGCGATGGGGATGACCATCGACTGCGGCGCGTTCGGCGCCAATCTCGACCGTGCCGCGGCCGCCGCGGATGTCGCCGGCTTCGCGCAGCGCCGCGCGGTGAGCGAGGCGCGCGGGATGCTGCGCGGGCTCGGCGTCGCCTGCTTCCTGGAGACATCGCGCGGCGCGCCGGGCGAATGGGCGGCGGTGCGCTTCGAACCCGCCGGCCGCGTGGCGCTGGCGCTCGGCACGCAATCCAACGGCCAGGGGCACGAGACCAGTTTCCCGCAGGTCGCCGCCGACCTGCTGGGCCTGCCGATCGACATCTTCCACCTGGTGCAGGCCGATACGCGCGACGTCGCGCGCGGCCATGGCCATGGCGGTGCACGATCTCTCCACATGGGTGGCGAGGCGCTGGTGCGCGCGATCGACGCCGTGCTGCTGAAGGCCCGTGCGCTGGCGGCGCAACTGCTGCAGGCGCCGGAAGCCGCGCTGCGCTTCGCCGACGGACGATTCAGCGTGGCGGAGGACATGACCGGGCGTGGCGTCGGGCTGCTCGACCTCGCGCGCGAAGCACCGGGGGCGCTGGACGCCGAGGTGGACAGCGACCTCGACCTCGTCACCTTCCCGAATGGCTGCCAGGTGGCGGAGGTCGAGGTCGATCCCGAGACCGGCCAGGTACGGCTCGATCGCTACACCGCCATCGACGACTACGGGCGCCTGGTGAACCCCATGCTGACCATCGGCCAGGTGCAGGGCGGCCTGGCGCAGGGCATCGGTCAGGCCATGCTGGAGGAGGTGGCCTATGATGGGGAGTCAGGCCAGATCCTGACCGCCTCGCTGATGGATTATTGCGTACCGCGGGCCGAGGACCTGCCGCCGCTCGACGTCACCTGCATCGAGGTGCCGACGGGCTCGAACCGCCTCGGCGTGAAGGGATCGGGCCAGGCCGGATGCATCGGCGCACCGCAGACGGTGATCCATGCGGTGCTCGACGCCCTCGCGCCGCTGGGGATCGAGGCGATCGACATGCCCGTCACGCCGATGAAGGTCTGGACGGCGATCCGTGCGGCCCGGCCCGCCGGATGATCGTGACGCGCCGTCGTTCCGCTGCGCGCGTCGCGTTCTCTCACCCCGCGCCACGGCGCTGCGCCAGCGCATCCAGGATGCCCTCGGCGAAGTCGCCGGTAAGCAGGCGCTCGGTCGTCACCGGCAGGCGGCGCCGCCAGTTCGGGCGCTCGCGGTCGGTACCGGGCAGGTTCACGCCGATGCGCTCACCCGCGAGGTCCTCAGCCTGTACCAGCATCACCCGGCTTGGTGCCGCCGCGACGAAGCGGTGCACGGCAGCCGCCGTCGCGGCACTGAATCGGTCCGATGGCGTATCGCAGGCGGCGGCAAGGGCCGCGCGTTCCCGTGCACGCGACGCCATCGCGGCGGCCGCCTCCGCCGCCGTGACCAGCCCGAGCGCCGCGCGTTCGTCGATATCCGCACCCTCCCACCAGCCCGCCAGCGTCGCGAGATCGTGGGTCGACACGCAGGCCGCAGCCAGCGCCGGCCAGCTGCTCGGTGCGCGGAAGCCGTCGCCCTCGCCTTCGAACCACAACACGCGATAGGCCAGTACGCGTGCCGCGGCCAGGCGATCCGCGAAGCCTTCCGGCACGGTGCCGAGCGCCTCGCCCACCACCGCGCAGCCCGCCACGCGGCTTTCCCGCGTGAGCGTCGCGAGCAGGCCAGCCCCATCGAAGCCGAGGTAGCAGCCCTCATGCGCCCGCGCGCCCTCGGGCACGATGAACAGCCGCTCGAGCCCCATCGCGTGGTCGAGCCGCAGCGCGCGGGCATGGCGCATATTGGCCCTCAGCAGCGCGGCGAAGCCCGCGTGGTCCTCTGCCTCCGAGGCGTGCGGATGCGGCACCGGCAAGCCCCAGACCTGGCCATCGGCGGAAAACGGATCGGGCGGCGCGCCGATCGAGAAGCCGCGCAGGAAGGCGCCGGGCTGCGACCAGACTTCCGCACCATCCGGCGCGGCGCCGACCGCGACGTCGCGATACAGCCCGGGCCCTGACGCCGCGGCGGCGGCGAGTTGCCGGTCGCACATCCATTGCAGCGCGGCGTGGAAGCGGATGGCATCGGTGGATGCCGCGCGGAAGCCCGCCATGGCCGTGTCCACGGGATGCGCGCAGCCCGCCGGCCAGCGCTGCGCACCGCAGTGTTCGGACAACGCGACGAAGGTGGCGAAGGTCTCGAGCGCCGCGCCGCGTTCCGCGCGAAAGGCGGCCAGCGCGGCATGGTCGGGCGGCAACGCCGCGACGGCGGCGTCGAGCACCGCGCGCTTCGCCGCCCAGGCAGCAGGGTAGTCGACCAGTGCGCCGGCGCGCAGCGCGGCGAAGACCGGCGCTTGGCGGTCCAGCGCCGCGCGCACCGCCGGTGCACCGCCGATCTCCGGCAGCGCGGTCACATCGAGCAGCACGGGTTCGAGGAAGCGCCGGTCGGAGGGCTGGTACGGGCTGGCGCGGTCGCGCTGCACCGGCATCAGCGCATGCGGCGGGCTCAGCCCGACCAGCGCCGCGCCGCGCGCCGCCGCTGCACGCGCCAGTAGCGCGACCGCGGTGTAGTCGCCGATGCCCTGGTCGGACTCATGCCGCAGCGCGAAGGCCTGCGCCGCGATGCCGAAGCAGCGGCCGTGCGGCGCGTCGTGGCACTGGCCGGGAACGGGTGCCGCGCGCCTGGGCGCGGCGCGGCGACGGGCCAGGCTGTCACGCGCCTGTGCGGCGGTCTCCGCGGGCAGGCCGAGCGCGCCCAACACGGCGCGCAGCGTGCCCTCCGGCACCGCATGGTGCGTACCCGCGATGTCGTGCCAGCTAGTGGCGATGCCGGCCGCCGCCGAGAGTTCCGCGATCAGCGACGGATCAGCCGCCGCCGGTGCGCGTGGCCCGCGCGGCGCGTCGGCGAACCACGCGACCGACCGTGGCGCCAGCACTACCGTCGCGTCGGCTGCGCCCTCGCGCGATGGATCACCGCTGTCGGCGAGCCATCGCCAGTCGCCCGGGGGCAGGTGCAACGTCGCGCTGCTGTCGCCGCCGTGCAGTGCCACCAGCGCCCGCGCGCCGGCGTGATGCAGCAGCATCGCCACGCTGCGTGCCGCCGGATCGGTCCAGTCGGCCTGCGTCACGGGTCCGCCGTCCAGCCGCAGCCAGCGCAGGTCCGCCTCGCCGGACGCGTCGGGCGCGCCCGTCAACGGCGCCGTGCCGGCCAGCGCCGGGTGCGCGCGTCGTGCCGCCACCAGCCGCGCCGTGAAATCGATCAGCGCCTGGTCCGCGTCGTCCCAGTCGAACCAGGATGCCGCATTGTCCTGGCACCAGGCGTTGTTGTTGCCGCCCTGGCTGCGCCCGGCCTCATCGCCCATCGAGAGCATCGGCGTGCCGCGCGCCGCCAGCAACGTCGCCAGCAGCGCACGCACATCCGCGCGGCGACGCGCGACGATGGCGGAGTCGGGCGTGGCGCCCTCGATGCCGTGGTTCCAGGACAGGTTGTCGCCGGCGCCGTCGCGGTTCTGCTCGCCATTCGCGGCATTGTGCTTGTGTGCGTGGCTGACCAGGTCGGCCAGGGTGAAGCCGTCATGCGCGGTGATGAGGTTGACGCTGTCGGTTGCCGGGCGCGTGCCGAAGACATCGCGCGACCCCGCCATCCGCGTCGCGGCCTCGCCGAGGCTGCCGGCATCGCCGCGCCAGAAGCGGCGGATGCCGTCGCGGAAGCGGTCGTTCCACTCGCCCCAGCCTGGCGCGAAGGCCCCGAGGCGATGGCCGTGATGCCCGACATCCCAGGGTTCGGCGATGACCCAGCGGTCACGCAGCAGCGGGTCCTGGCGCATCGCCTGCAGCAGCGGCGCATCCGGGTCGAAGCCGCCGTCGCGCCGCCCGAGCGTGGTCGCGAGGTCAAGCCGCAGCCCCGCCAGCCCGGCCTGCCCGACCCAGTGGCGCATCGCGTCCATCGCAAGCCGCAACGGCCAGGGCCGGTCGAGCGCCACCGCATGACCGCAGCCGGTTTCGTTCACGTAGCGCCCGGCCGCATCGGTGCGATACCAGGCCGCGTCGCCAAGCCCGCGAAGCGAGAGCGTGGGGCCGTGCGCGTCGCCTTCCCCCGAGTGGTTCAACACCACGTCGAGGATGGTGCCGATGCCGGCCTCCGCCAGCGCGGCGACGGCGGCCCGCACCTCCGCCATGCCGCCGGGCGCAAGGCGCGGTTCCGGCGCAAGCCAGCCGACCGGATTGTAGCCCCAGTAGTTGGTCAGGCCGAGCGGCGCGAGCTGCCGCTCATCCGCCCAGGCCCATGCGGGCATCAGTTCGACATGCGTCACGCCGAGGCGCTCCAGATGCGCGATGGCCGCGGGATGCGCGAGGCCGGCGAATGTGCCGCGGATCGCTTCGGGAATGTCGGGATGCGTGCGCGTGAAGCCGCGCACATGCATTTCGTAGATCACCCGCGCGCCGCTGCAGGCGGGCGGCGGCGGTGCGCTCGGCAGCGGCGCCGCCAGCACCGCCTTGGGCATCGCGGCCGCGCTGTCGGCGCCGAATTCGAACAGCGACGGATGCGTCGCGAAGGGCCTGTCGATGGCGCGTGCCCAGGGGTCGAGCAGCAGCTTCGCGGGGTCGAAGCGCAGCGCGGCGGGACCATGTGCGCGCAGGCCGTAGCGTGTGCCCGCCGCCAGGTCCGGCACCTCGCCGTGGAACACATCGCCGGTGCGCCCTGGCAGGCGCCAGCGCGCCACTTCCCGCGCACCGTCGGCGTCGAAGACGCAAAGGTCGATCGCCGTGGCCCCTGGCGCCGGGATGGCGATGCTGGCGCCGCGTTCGGTCAGATGGACGCCGAGCGGTTCCGCCGCACCGTCATCCATGCCGCGCCGCCAGGCCCTTCAGCAGCGCCGCATAGCGCGCGGCCGACGGCCCCCAGGAGACGTCGGTCGCCATGCCGTTCGCCTGCATCGCGCGCCAGGTGGGCGCGTCGGAAAACAACGCCAGCGCGCGGCGCAGGCCGGCCGCGAGGGCATCGGCACGCCCCGGCGCGACCTGGATGCCGGTGGCGCAGCCTGCCGCCAACGCCATCGGGCTGGCATCGATCACGGTGTCGTTCAGCCCGCCGGTGCGCGCGACCACCGGCACCGCGCCGTAGCGCAGGGCGGCCAGTTGCGCGAGCCCGCAGGGCTCGAAGCGCGAGGGCACGACCAGCATGTCGGCGCCGCCATAGACCAGCCGCGCCAGGCCCTCGTCGAAGCCGATGAAGGCGCCGGCACGGCCTTCATGCGCGGCGGCAAAGCGCCGGCAGGCGTGTTCGAGCGCCGCCTCGCCCGATCCCAGCAGCGCCAGCTGCGCGCCGCCCTGCATCAGCGCCGGCGCGGCCTCGATCAGGAGGTCCGCGCCCTTCTGCCAGGCCAGGCGGCCGACGAAGGCCACCAACGGCACCTTCGCATCGACCGCCAACCCGAAGCGTGCCTGCAAGGCCGCCTTGTTCGCCGCGCGCGGCGCCGGGTCGGTGGCGGAGAACCGGGCCGCCAGCGCCGCATCGCCGGCGGGGTCCCAGTCCGCGACATCGAGGCCGTTGAGGATGCCGTGCAGATCCTCCGCGCGCCCGCGCAGGAGGCCATCGAGACCCATGCCGCCCTCGGCCGTCAGGATCTCCTCGGCGTAGCTCGGCGAGACGGTGTTGATGGCATCCGCAAACCACAGCCCCGCCTTCAGGAAGCCGACCGCGCCGTAGTATTCGAGGCCGTCGCGCGCGAAGGCGGCCGGCGGCAGACCCAGCAAGGGAAACACTGCCGCGGGAAATTTTCCCTGGTAGGCCATGTTGTGGATCGTGAAGAGGCACGGGATGCGCCGCGGCGCGAAACGCAGATAGGCCGGTACCAGACCGGCCTGCCAGTCATGCGCGTGCAGCACGTCGATGCGTTGTGCCTGCGCGAACGCGGCAGCGGCACGCCCCAGGGCGGCGAAGCGGACCGCGTTGTCGCCCCATTCGCCGCCACCCGGCGCGACATACGGTCCGCCGGGCCGATCGAACAGATGCGGCGCATCCAGCGCGAGAATGCCCGGCACGCGGCGCGACGTGAGGATGCGTGCCGGTCCGCCGAACAGGTCGGGCAGGTCCAGCACCGTGCTACCGCGCCCGAATGCGGCCAGCACCGCGCGATAGCCTGGCAGCAGCGTCATGACCTCCACGCCCTGCGCCGCCAGCGCGCCCGGCAACGCCCCGACCGCATCTGCCAGCCCGCCGGTCTTGACCAGCGGATAGGCTTCCGATGCGACGGCGAGGACTCTGACCACCGCTCAGCCCAGCCGGTCGATCATCGGTTGCGTGATCAGGCAGACGCCGGTCTCGGTACGGCGGAAGCGTGCCTCGTCGGCCTCGGGGTCCTCGCCCACCACCAGGCCGGGCGGGATGCGCACGCCGCGATCCACCACCACCTTCGTCAGCCGCGCCCCGCGCCCGATGTCCACATTCGGCAGCACCACCGCGCCATCCAGCGCGGCGTAGGAATGCACATGCGTGCCGGTCGACAGCAGCGAATGCCGCACCAGCCCACCCGAGACGATGCAGCCGCCTGAGACGAGCGAGGAGATCGCCTCGCCGCGCCGCCCATCGACGTCGTGCACGAATTTGGCCGGCGGCGTCACCTCGGCATGGGTCCAGATCGGCCAGGCTCGGTCGTACAGGTCGAGGTCGGGCACGATCTCGGTCAGGTCGACATTGGCCTGCCAATAGGCATCCACCGTGCCGACATCGCGCCAGTACAACGACGCCTCGGCACCGGACCGCACGCAGGAATTCTCGAAGCGATGCGCGTAGGCGCGGCCGTGCCTGACGATGTGCGGGATCAGGTCCTTGCCGAAATCATGGCTCGATCCGGGCTCGTGGTGGTCACGGTGCAGCTGTTCGGACAGGAAGCGCGTGTCGAACACATAGATGCCCATGGAGGCCAGCGCCTTGTCGGGCTCGCCGGGAATTCCCGGCGGGTCGGCGGGCTTCTCGACGAAATCGGTGATGCGGTCGGTCCCGTCCACATGCATCACGCCGAAGCTGCTTGCTTCCGCGCGCGGCAGCACGAAGCAGCCGACCGTCACGTCGGCGCCGGTGGCGACGTGCTGCGCCAGCATCACCTCGTAGTCCATCTTGTAGATGTGGTCGCCGGCCAGGATGACCATGAAGCGCGGCGCATAGTCCTCGATGATGTCGAGGTTCTGGAACACCGCATCCGCCGTGCCGAGATACCAGGAGCGTTCATCCACGCGCTGGCTGGCAGGCAGGATGTCGAAGGTCTCGTTGCGTTCGGGGCGCAGGAAGTTCCAGCCGCGCTGGAGGTGGCGGATCAGGCTGTGCGCCTTGTACTGCGTGGCCACCGCGATGCGCCGGATGCCGGAATTGAGCGCGTTCGACAGCGAGAAGTCGATGATGCGCGACTTGCCGCCGAAGAACACCGCCGGCTTGGCGCGGCGGTCCGTCAGCTCCTGCAGCCGTGACCCACGGCCGCCGGCCAGGACATAGGCAAGCGCCTGGCGGGCATAGGGTGGACCGATGGCGGGGCGTTCATCCGGCATGGGGTGTTCCTGTCCTCCGTCGCGCCATCATGCCCTGTCCGGGGTGCGCCAGGATACCGGTTCCAGATAGAGTGCGCCGAGCGGCGGCAGGTCGATGCAGGCGGAAGCCGGCAGACCGTGGCAGGATGCGTCGGTGGCGACCACCTGGCCCGCCGCGCCTGCGCCGCTGCCGCCGAAACCCGCTGCATCGGTGTTCAGCAGCACGCGCCAGGCGCCCGCCGCCGGCAGGCCGATGCGCCAGCCTGGCCGCGGCACCGGCGTAAAGTTGCAGATCACCGCCACCGGCTTTCCGCCTGCGCCATCGAAGCGCAACCAGGAGAACACCGAATGCGCCGCGTCGTCGGCATCGATCCAGCGGAAGCCCTCCGGTTCGCAGTCACGCGCATGCAGCGCCGGGTGTCCGCGATGCAGCGTGTTCAGCGCGCGTACGAGGTCCTGCACGCCGCGATGCGGTGCGTGCTGCAGCAGCCACCAGTCGCATTCCTGCGTTTCCGACCATTCGCGCCAGGGTGCGAATTCCTGCCCCATGAACAGCAGTTTCTTGCCGGGGTGGCCCCACATGAACGCGTAGTAGCAGCGCAGCGTCGCGAAGCGTTGCCAGTCGTCGCCCGGCAGGCGGCCAAGCAGCGTGCCCTTGCCGTGCACCACCTCGTCATGGCTGAGCGGCAGGATGAAGGCCTCGTTCCACGCATACATCAGGCCGAAGGTGACAAGGTCGTGATGGTGGCGCCGGTGTATCGGGTCCTGCGCGAGGTAGCGCAGCGTATCGTTCATCCAGCCCATGTTCCACTTGAAGCGGAAGCCGAGGCCGCCCGGCGTGGATGTCGGCGCCGTCACGCCGCCCCAGGCCGAGGCTTCCTCGGCGGCGGTGAGCGCCCCCGGGTTTTCGCGCGCGATCAGGTCGCTCGCGCCTTGCAGGAAAGCCACCGCATCGCGGTTGACGTTGCTGCCATCCTCGTTCGGCGCCCAGCCATCCGGCGCGCGGTCGTAGTCGAGGTAGAGCATGGAGGAGACCGCATCCACGCGCAGCCCGTCCGCGTGGTAGCGCCCCAGCCAGAACAGCGCATTGGCGGCCAGGAAGGCCGCGACCTCACGCCGGCCGAAATCGAAGACCGCGGTGCCCCAGCCCGGCAGGAAGCCGCGCCGCGGGTCGGAGTGTTCATAGAGCGGCCCGCCATCGAAACGCGCTAGCCCCTGCGCATCGACCGGGAAATGCGCCGGCACCCAGTCCAGCAACACGCCAATGCCCGCGGCGTGCGCGCGGTCGATGAAGCGCGCCAGGCCCTCCGGCGGCCCGTGGCGCGCCGTGACGGCATAGAGCCCGAGCGGCTGGTAGCCCCAGGAGGCATCGAGCGGATGCTCGCTGACCGGCATGAATTCGACATGCGTGAAGCCGAGATCCACCACGTAGGGAATCAGCGCATCCGCGAGTTCGTCCCATGTGTGGAAGCGCCCGTCCGGATGCCGGCGCCACGACCCGGCATGGACCTCGTAGATCGCCATCGGTTCGCGCCGCGCGTCCCTGCCGGCGCGCGAGGCCGTCCAGGCCTGGTCGGTCCAGGCGAAGCGGTCGGTGCGCGCGACGATCGACGCGCTGGCCGGGCGCAATTCCGCGGCGAAGCCCACCGGGTCGGCCTTCAGCGGACACAGCACGCCATCGCGCCCGAGGATCTCGTACTTGTACCGCGCACCCTCCGTTACGCCCGGCAGGAAGATCTCCCACAGCCCGGAATCGACGCGCTTGCGCATGGGATGGCGTCGCCCGTCCCAGGCGTTGAAGTCGCCCACCACCGACACGCGGCGCGCCTCCGGCGCCCAGACCGCGAAGCGCACGCCATCGACGCCCTCATGCATGCAGGGGTGCGCGCCGAGGCGGTCGAACAGGCGCGCATGCGTGCCTTCGATCAACAGATGATCATCGAGCGGGCCGAGCGTCGGCCCGAACGCGTAGGGGTCGTCGAAGGCCCAGGTCGCGCTGCCCCGTGCGGCGTGCAGGCGATAGGCGAGGGGCAGCGTGGCGCCGGCGACGAAGCCTTCGAAGAACCCCGCGGAGTCCCGACAGTCCAGCGCCACCGGATCGGGCATGACGGCGCTGACGCGCTCAGCCCCCGGCACGAAGGCCCGCACCACCACGCCGCCGGGCACCGCATGCGGGCCAAGCAACGCGAAGGGATCGGCATGGCGCGCGGCGAGGAGGTCGGCGATCGTGTCGGCTTCCGCCCGCCACCCGGTCATGTCGCCACCGGCACGCCCCAGATCTCGCTGGCGTATTCGGCGATCGACCGGTCGGAGGAGAACCACCCCATGCCCGCCGTGTTCAGCACCGCGGTGCGTCGCCAGGCATCCTGGTCGCGGTACATCGCGCCTGCGCTCTGCTGCGCGGCGCAATAGGCGTCGAAATCGGCGGCGACCATGAACCAGTCCTCGGCGCGCAACGACGCCACGAGATCGGCGTAGCGGCCGTGATCGTCGGGCGAGAAGACGCCGCCGCCGATCGCCGCCAGCACCTCGGCGAGCGTGTCGGATGCGGCCTCAGCCTGTGACCCGCGCCAGCCGGCATCGCGACGCTGCGTCACTTCCTCGGCCGACAGGCCGAACAGGAACATGTTCTGGGCGCCGATATGCTCGGCCATTTCGACGGTGGCGCCATCCAGCGTGCCGATGGTCAGCGCGCCGTTCAGCGCCAGCTTCATGTTGCCGGTGCCGGACGCCTCCATGCCGGCGGTCGAGATCTGCTCGGACAAATCGGCGGCGGGCACGATCACCTCGGCCGCCGAGACGTTGTAGTTCGGCAGGAAGGCCACCTTCAGCAGGCCGCGGACCGATGGGTCGCGGTTGACCACGCGCGCCACGTCACAGGCCAGCTTGATGATGAGCTTCGCGCGGTGGTAGCCGGGCGCGGCCTTGCCGGCGAACACCTTCACCACCGGCGTCCAGTCGCGCATCGGCTGCGCGCGCATCGCCTCGTACAGGGCCACGGTCTGCAGGATGTTCAGCAGCTGGCGCTTGTATTCGTGGATGCGCTTGATCTGCACGTCGAACAGCGCGGCTGGGTCGACGCGCACGCCGGCCTGTTCGCGCAGCATCGTCGCCAGCGCTTCCTTGTTGGCGCGCTTCACTGCGGCGAAGCGGCCCTGGAAGGCGGCGTCGCCCGACAGGTCGCGCAGCTGCGGCAACACGTCGGGCGCATCCAGCACGCGCGGGCCCAGCGCGTCGACCAGCAGGTCGGTGAGGCCGGGATTGCACTGCATCAGCCAGCGGCGGAAGGAAATGCCGTTGGTCTTGTTGACGATACGGTCCGGGTACAGCGCGTTGAAGTCGCGGAACACCGTCTGGCGCATCAACCCGGTATGCAGCGCCGAGACGCCGTTCACCTTGTGCGACCCCACGAAGGCCAGGTTGCCCATGCGCACGCGCCGGCCGTGATCCTCCCCGATCAGCGAGACCGACGCCAGCAGCCGGTCGTCGCTCGGATGCGCCGCGCGCACGGTATCCAGATGTTCGGCATTGATCCGGTAGATGATCTGCATGTGGCGCGGCAGCAGCCGTTCCATCAGCGGCACCGGCCAGGATTCCAGCGCTTCGGGTAGCAGGGTGTGGTTGGTGTAGGAAATGGCGCCACGGGTGATGACCCAGGCCCGGGCCCATGGCACGTCATGCTCGTCGACCAGCAGGCGCATCAGTTCCACGACCGCGATCGCCGGATGCGTGTCGTTCAACTGGATGGACACCCGTTCGGCCAGGGTGTCGACGGTTCCGGCCTGGCGCAACTGCCGCCGCATCAGGTCCTGCAATGCGGCCGAGGTGAAGAAGTATTCCTGCCGCAGCCGCAGTTCCTGACCGGCCGGGCTGTCATCCGATGGATAGAGCACCTTCGAGATCGATTCCGCACGCACCTGCTCGGCGAGCGCGCCGAGATGGTCACCGCGGTTGAAGGCATCGAGGCGCAACGGATCCGGCGCGCGCGCCCGCCACAGCCGCAGCACGTTCACGTGTTTGCCGCGCCAGCCCACCACCGGCGTGTCGTAGGCGACGGCATCCACCCATTCGCCGGGGCTCCAGCGCAGGCGTTCACTGCCGTCGGGCAGCGCCTCGGCCGTGACCTCGCCGCCGAATCCGATGCGGTGGCGGATCTCGGGGCGGGCGAATTCCCAGGGGTTGCCGAAGGACAGCCAGTCCTCGGGGAATTCCTGCTGCCAGCCGTCGCGCAGGATCTGCCGGAACAGCCCGTGGTCGTAGCGGATGCCGTAGCCGAAGGCGGGGATGGCGAGGGTGGACATGCTCTCGAGGAAGCAGGCGGCGAGCCGGCCGAGCCCGCCATTGCCCAGCGCCGCATCGGGCTCGGCAAGCCGCGCCTGGTCGAGCGTCACGCCCAGCTCGGCCAGCGCGCTGCGCAATTCGCCCGCGAGACCCAGATTGCCGACATTCTCCCGCAGCAGCCGCCCGATGAGGAATTCAAGCGAGAGGTAGTAGACGTGCTTGCCTTCCTTGCCGCGGTTGTCCTGCATCTGCGCGAGGAAGCGCTCCACCACGTGGTCGCGCACCGCGAGCGCAGTCGCCATGAACCAGTCGCGGTCGCGCGCCTCTGACGGCGGCTTGCCGAGGGTGTAGGTGAGCTTGCGCAGGATGAGGTCCCGCAGCGCCAGGGACGGGTTGGCGGCGGGAAGGCTTGCGGCCGTGTTCAGGGGACGGTCTCCGGGTGGGACGCTGTTGGGCCGTGAGCCTAGCAGACGCACGGGGCGCCCCAAAGCAGTTGCAGCATGACGCAGGCGCGGCGTCCGTTGACACCCCCCGCCGGTCGCGCCACCACTCCTGCCCAGCCGCCGGGTGCGGCGCACGCCGATGGCAGGGTTTCGAGCGAACACCCGGCCACCACCATGCCGGGTTCTCTTGCCGCGGGGCAGTCATGCACCTCCTCCATGTGACGGCGCCGCGCCGATGATCCAGGTCGAGGCGCATAAGGGCGGCGTCCGGCTGCTGCGGCTCGACCGCCCGCAGAAGCGCAACGCGATGGACCGCGCGATGGTCGAGGCGCTGCTCGCAGCGCTGCGGGACGCGGGCAACGATCCCGCCGTGGCGGCCATCGTACTGGCGGGCGCGGCGGGCGGCTTCTCGGCCGGTGCCGACCTGGCCGAGATGAAGCAACTCGCGTCCGATCCGGCGGCACGGGCGGCGCGTTCGGCGCTCACCGTCGCGTTGATGGATGCGCCGACGCAGGTTCCGAAGCCGGTCGTCGCAGCGGTGCAGGGTGCCGCCATGGGGGCCGGTGCATCGCTGGCGCTCGCCTGCGATGCGGTGGCGATGGCCGAGGATGCGCGCCTCGCCTGGCCCGAGGCGAAGCACGCCATGCTGCCCCGGCTGGTCGCCCCCGTGCTGCTGCGCCACCTCGGCCCGAAGCCGGCCTTCGACCTGCTGGCGACCGGGCGTGCCGTGGGTGCGGCCGAAGCGCTCGCACTCGGGCTCGCGACCCGCGTCGTCCCGGCGGCGCAGGTGGAAGACGTGGCCTGCGCCATGGCCGCCTCCGCCGCGCTGCTGCCGCCCGAGGCGATGGCCGAGCTCAAGCGCATGGTGCACGCATGAAGCCGCTTGAAGGCGTGCGCATCCTGGACCTGTCGCGTGTGCTCGCCTGCCCCTTCGCCTCGATGATCCTGGCGGAACTTGGCGCCGAGGTGACCAAGGTCGAACAGCCCGGCAGCGGCGACGAGACGCGCGGCTTCGAACCCTTCGCCGAAGGGCCCGGTGGGGCGGTCAGCGGTTACTTCATGTCCTGCAACCGGTCCAAGCGGTCGGTCACGGTCAACCTGCGCCACGCCGAGGGCCAGGCGATCATCCGCGGCCTGGCCGCGCAAGCCGACGTGCTGCTGGAGAACTTCCCGGTCGGCACGCTGAAGCGGCGCGGCCTGGACTGGCCATCGCTGCAGGCGGTCAACCCGCGGCTGGTCTACCTGTCCTGCACCGGCTTCGGGCAGACCGGGCCTTACGCAAAGCGCAAGGGCTACGACACCGTGTTCCAGGCCATGGGCGGGCTGATGAGCCTGACCGGCGAACGCGGCGGCGGGCCGGTGAAGCCGGGACTGCCGGTGGCGGATTTGACCTCGGGCCTGTGGGTGGCGATCGCGGTGCTCACGGCGCTGCGCGGGCGCGATGCGACAGGGCAGGGCGGCTTCGTCGATTTCTCGATGCTGGACGGCCAGGTCAGCCTGCTGACGATTGCCGCGGCGCGCTGGTTCGCGTTGAACGAGGTTCCGCCGCGCCTGGGCACCGAGCATCCCGGCCGCGTACCGACCGCGAGCTTCCGCTGCCGCGACGGCCGCTTCCTGCACATCACCTGTTCCGACCAGCATTGGGCGCCACTGTGCCGCGCGCTGCGGCTCGACGCGCTGGCGGCCGATTTCGGGCTCGCGACCAATGCCGGCCGCGTCGCACGCCGCGCCGAGGTGATGAAGGCACTGACCGCCGCCATGGCCGCGCTGACGCGTGCCGAGGCGGTGGCGGTGCTGGATGCCGAGGACGTGCCGAACGGCCCCGTGCTGGCGCTGGACGAGGTGCTGGCCGACGAGCACGTCGCCGCGCGCGGCATGGTCGCCAGCTTCGCGCATCCTGCGCTGGGCGACTTCCCCGCCCTGCCGGTGCCGCTGCGCTTCGAGGGCTGGGACCAGCCGGTGCCAGGCCGCCCGCCGCTGCTTGGCGAACATACGGACGACGTGCTGCGCGAGAGGCTCGGCTACGACCCCGCGCGCATCGCCGCATTGCGGGAGGCGGGGGCGATATGAGCGAACCGGTGGCGCTGTATGCGATCACGGATCAGGGCGTGGCGAGCCTGACGCTCAACCGGCCCGACGCGCGCAACGCGCTCAACACCGCCCTGTGCGAAGCGCTGCTGGAGGCCACGCGCCGCGCCGGCGCGGACGGTGCGAAGCTGCTGCTGCTGCGCGCCCGCGGACCGGTCTTCTGCGCCGGCGCCGATCTCAAGGAACGCCAGGGCATGGGCGACGACGCGATCCGCGCGCGGCGCCTCAAGGCCTTCGCCGCCTACGATGCGATCGAGCGATTGCCGATGCCGGTGGTCGCCGTGCTGGAAGGCCCCGCCGTGGGATCGGGCGTGGAGATCGCCGCTGCCGCGGATTTCATCATCGCCACGCCGGCGGCGAGTTTCCGCACGCCGGAGGCGTTGTGGGGCACGGTGGGCGCCACGCAGCGGCTGCCACGCGTGCTCGGCAAGCGCCTGGCGAAGGACCTGATGTTCACCGGCCGCGCGCTGTCGGCCGAGGAGGCGCTGGCTGCCGGCCTGGTCTCGCGCATCGTCGCGCCGGATGCGCTGGAGGAAAGTGTCGCCGCCGTCGCCGCCACCATCGCCAAGGCCCCGCCCGCCGCGCTGGCGCTGGCCAAGCGCTGCATCGACGAGGGGCTGGAACGCGACCCGCGCGGGGCGCTCGCCACCGAACTCATGGCGATCGAGGAAAGCCTCGCCGCCGCCGAATGGCGCCGTGCGATGGCCGGCTTCGGGGATCGCTGATGGACCTCGCGCGCCTGTGTCCGCTCACCACCGAGGACGCGTTGCTGCGTGCGGTGGCGCTGGCCCCCGATGTCGAGGCGATCGTTGCCCCTGAAGACCGCGTGATCTTCGCGCAACTCGCGGATCAGGTTGCGCGCATCCGTGCGGCACTGGCCGCGGCCGGCGTGCAGCGTGGCGAACGCATCGGCATCTGCCTGGGCAACGGGCCGCGCTGGGTGGCGCTGTTCCTCGCCATCGGGTCGATCGGCGCGGTGGCGGTGCCGGTCAACACGCGCTTCAAGGCGGATGAGCTCGCCTATGCGCTGCGGCAGTCGCGCGTGCGGCTGCTGTTCCTCGGTGCGCGCGTGCTGAAGGTGGATTTCCTGGCGATGCTGCGCGGCATCTGCGCCGCAATCGAGACGGCGCTGCCCGACCCCGCATTGCCGGACCTCGCGCGAGTGGTGGTGCTGGACGAGGACGCGCCGCCGCGGGGCACGACTGGCTGGGATGCCTTCCTCGCCGCCGGCACCACGCCCGCCGCCGCCACCTGCACGCCCGGCGACACGCTGCTCATCCAATACACCTCCGGCACCACCTCCTTCCCCAAGGGCGTGATGCTCACGCATCGCAGCATGTGCGCGAACGGCTTTGTCTCCGGCGGGCGCATGGGGCTGCGCATCGCCGACCGCTTCCACAGCGCGCGGCCATTCTTCCACGTGGCCGGCACCACGCTGTCCATCCTGTCCTGCCTGCAGCACGCGGCCACGCTGGTCACCATGGACCGCTTCGAGGCCGGCGAGGCGCTGCGCCTGATGGAAGCCGAACGCTGCACGCATTTCTCCGGCAACGACACCATGGCGTTGATGCTGCTGAACCACCCGGACCGCGCGCAGCGGCGCCTGGTGCTGCGCGGCGCCTGGGCGGCGGCATCACCCGCCATCGTGCGGCGCATCATCGACGAGCTGGGCGCGCGGGACTGCGTGGTCGGCTACGGGCTGTCGGAGGCTTCGCCGAACGTGGCGCAATCCTGCTGGTGGGAATCGGAAGACGTGCGCGTCTCCGCCCGCATGCGTCCACAGCCGGGAGTCGAGGTCCGCATCCGCGACAGCGAGAGTGGTCGCGACTGCGCTCCGGGCGAAGCCGGCGAGATCCTGGTGCGCGGCTGGAGCGTCATGCAGGGCTATTTCGACAAACCGTCGGAAACCGCCGCTGCGCTGGACGCACAGGGCTGGCTGTCGACCGGCGACATCGGCCGGCTCGGCATCGATGGACGGCTGGAATTCGCCGGCCGCGCCAAGGAGATCATCCGCGTCGGCGGCGAGAATGTCGCCCCGGCCGAGGTCGAGGACATCCTCCACCGCCACCCCGCCATCCGCCAGGCCGTGGTGGTCGGCGTGCCCGATCCGCGATTGATGGAAGTGCCCTGCGCCTTCGTCGTGCTGAACGACGGCGCGCAGGCCAGCGAGGCCGACCTGCTCGCCTGGGCGCGCGACCGCATGGCCGGCTTCAAGCTGCCGCGCTACCTCCGCCTGGTCGATGGCTTCGAGGACATCGGCATGACGGCGAGTGCGAAGGTCCAGCGCAAGCCGCTCGCCGCCCATGCGGCGAAGCTGCTGGGTCTCGGCTGAGGCTATTCCACCGGAATCCGCGCGGCGGCAACCAGCGCCTTCCATTGCGGGACCTCGCGTGCCACGCGGGCCGCCAACGGCGCCGGGCCATCGAGCAGCAATTCGGCGCCGGACGCCGTCATCTGTTCGGCCAGGCGATTGCCGCTGCGCTGCGGCGCGAGCTCGCGCGCAAGGCGGTCGACGATGCCCTGCGGCGTGCCACGCGGCGCGAAGATCCCGTACCAGATGGACATGGCATAGTCGGGAACCAGCTCCGCGATCGCCGGCACGTCGGGCAGCACCGGGCTGCGCGTGGCCGATGTCACGGCGATCGCGCGCAGCCGCCCGTCGCGCACATGGCGCAGCGTCTCGATCAGACCGGTCACCAGCAGGTCGGTATCGCCCGCATAGAGCGCATTCACCGCCTGCCCGGCGCCACGATAGGGCACGTGCAGCAGGTCGATCGCCGCGCGCACCTTGAGCAATTCACCGCCCAGATGCGTGGTCGATCCCGCCCCCGACGACCCGAAGGAGAAATGCCCCGGCCGCGCGCGCGCTTGAGCCAGCAGGTCCGCCAGGTCGCGCACTGGCCAGTCGGTGCGCGCCAGCAGCGCCATCGGTGCATCCGACACCATCGAGACCGGCACCAGGTCCTGCTGCGGATCGAAGCCCGGATTGCGCATCAGCGCCGGCAGGATGACGACCGAGGACGTCGTGAACAGCAGGGTATGCCCGTCATTGGCGGAAAGCACCGCCTGGATGCCGAGCGCCCCGCCCGCACCTGGCCGCGCCTCGACCAGCACGGGTTGGCCCAGCGTCTGCGTCAGGCGTTCGGCCAGGAACCGCGCGGGCACCTCGACCGGGCCGCCGGCTGCGAAGGGAATGATGAACCGTACCGGGCGCGTCGGCCAGGATTGCGCGCGTGCCGCGCCGGGCAGGCTGGCCATCCCCGCCGCGGCAGCAAGGACGTGGCGGCGTGTAGCACTCGTGCGATGCATGTCCGGGCGTCTCCGATTGTCCGAAGGCTTGCGAAGCGCAGGCAGCCTGTCAACGCCCACGGCGCGCGCTTGCCGCCCCGCCGTGCGCGACGTCTACTGGCCGACCACGCAGCGGAACCCGTCCATGACACCCGAGATCCTCGCCCAGCTTGCGCCGCACGGCGTGCTTCGTGCCGGCATCAACCTTGGCAACTTCCTCCTGGTCACCGGGCGGGACGAACACGGCAGCCCCGAGGGCGTCGCCCCCGACATGGCCCGCGCCGTCGCGGCGCGCCTGGGCGTGCCGGTGCGCTTCGTGCCCTACCCGCGGCCGGGCACGCTGGCGGATGCCGCCGGCACCGACGCCTGGGACATCGGCCTGATCGGCGCCGAGCCCCAGCGCGCCGAGACCATCGCCTTCACCGCCGCCTATGCCGAGATCGAGGCGACCTACCTGGTGCCCGCCGGATCATCGATCGCGACATTGGCTGATGTCGACCGCGCCGGCATCCGCATCGCGAGCACGGCGCGCGCCGCCTATGACCTTTGGCTCGATCGCAACATCCACCAGGCGAGCCTGCTGCGCGCCGAGAGCATCGACGGCGCCTTTGAACTGTTCACGACGCAGGGGCTCGAGGCGCTGGCCGGGCTGCGGCCGCGCCTGCTGGCCGACGCCGCGGCGCTGCCGGGCGCCCGCATCCTCGATGGGCGCTTCATGTCGGTGCAACAGGCGATCGGCACGCCGCGCGCCAATGCCGCCGGCGCCGAATTCCTGCGCGGCTTTGTCGAGGAGGCGAAGGCCTCCGGCCTGGTCGCCGGCCTGATCGCGCAGCACCGCGTGCAAGGGCTCTCGGTCGCGCCGCCCGGCTGAGCGTCAGTCCAGGCCCCAGTGCAGCCGCAGCGCCGCCGCTGCCTGGCGCAGAGTGAGGTCCGCCGCTGGGATCATCCGTCCCATCCCCAGATAGGCGTGCATCTGGTCGGCGACATGCAGGTGCGTCACGGGCACGCCCTCCTCGTCCAGCCGTCGTGCATAGGCCACGCCCTCATCCATCAGCGGGTCGTGGCCGCAGGTCATCACGAAGGCCGGCGGTGTGCCGGCCACGCTGTGCGCGCGCTGGGGCGATGCGCGCCAATCGATGCGCTGATCGTCCACCGGGGCGTAGTGGTCGATGAACCAGCGCATGCCGGCCGCGGTGAGCGGATAGCCTTCGGTGAAACGCTGCGTCGAGGGCGTGTTCCCGGCCATGTCGGTGGCCGGATAAAACAGCATCTGGAAGCCCGGCGCCGGTACCGTCCCGTCGCGCCCCATCAGCGCCAGCACGGCGGCGAGGTTGCCACCGGCGCTGTCGCCGCCGACCGCGATCCGTGCCGGGTCGATCGCGAGCCGCGCCGCTTCGACCGTCACGAAGCGCAACGCCGCCACGGCATCCTCGACCGCGGCGGGGAACCGCGCCTCGGGTGCCAGTCGGTAATCCACCGCGATGACTGCGGCGCCCAGGTGGTTCGCCAGGCTTCGGCAGATCTGGTCGTGGCTGTCGAGGTCGCCGATCACCCAGCCCCCGCCATGCAGGAACAGCAGGCATGGCAGCACGGCACCCTCCACCGTGCCATGGCCGCGATAGTGACGCAGCCGCACCGGGCCGGCGGGTCCGGGACAGTCGAGGTCCATCGCCATCGCCACCACCGGCGGGTCGGGCTGCAGGAGCGGGCGGGCGGCGACATTGCCGGCGCGGGCCTCGGCGGGGGTGAGTTGGTGCAGCGGCGGGCGGCCGAAGGAGCGGATCAGGTCAAGGACACGCTGTGCGCCGGGGTCGAGTGGCATCGAAGATCCTGCGTCCGGTGGGACGCCGCGCCGGTGCGTGTCCCTTACCGGGCATCTACGATGCCGCGCGGCGCTGCTGCAATCGGTCGAGGATGCGCGCGGCCGCGTCGGCGCGCGGGATGCGATCCAGCGCAGCGATCTCGCCGGCCAGGCGGTCCATGGCCTTTTCGAACAGCACGCGTTCGCCGGTCGGCTGGTCGGGCCGGCCGGCATTGCGACCGAGGTCGCGCAGCACTTCGGCAACCGTGACCGGGTCGCCGGAATTGACCTTGGCGGCCAGTTCGACCGCGCGCCGCGCCCAGATGACCCGGCTGCCGCGCGGCGCCGCGGCGAGCACCTCCATCACGCGGTCCAGGGTCTCTGGCGCCATTGGCCGGCGCAGGCCGTTGCGCTGCGCTTTCCCTAGAGGCACGCGGAGCGTCAGCCTGCGCTCGGCGAAGAACAGCCGGAGGAATTCCAGCCGTGTGCCGTCGAATTCATCGGCGTCGACACCATCGAACTGGCCCACGCCATGCGCGGGGTGCACCAGCGCGTCGCCCACCGACAGCAGGCCCACGAGGCCGCTCACGGCCAGTGCGGGCGGGAGTGCGGCGGGGGCCGGCGCGGACGACACGGTGTTGAGCACGGGGATGCCTCCTCGGTCCGATCGCGACTGCCGCGGGTGTGCAACGGCGTGATCGCGTCCGGGGACCTTGCGCATCCTGGCCTGGCGGCCGCTACGAAACCGTTCATGAGGGGCCGGCCCCGGCCTCCGTGGCTGTTTCGGTTGCTTCCGCGAAGGCCCGGGCGGATCCGCGACGGCAGAGGTGCCTCGCCGGGCCGGGTCCGGGTGAATTGAAACTCGGCATGCCCGGCCTTAGCGTGCGGTGCGCCAGGGTTGATCGCGGGCTTCGCCAAGCGCCGCGGCAGGGTGCGAGCCGGTTGGCGGGCGTGGCGGAAGTGGTAGACGCAGCGGACTTAAAATCCGCTTCTGGCAACAGAGTGCCGGTTCGATCCCGGCCGCCCGCACCACTTCTTCCTGCGCGATGCCGCCGACCAACCCATCGCGCCGGTGCGATTTCGCTCCGCTCAACCGCACCAACCCCGAGCGGGTCCGCATGCCAGGACCTCGCGGTCCATGGTCCGCCAGCCGATCACCTGACCAGCGCCGTCCGGTCAGCGACTGTCGCGGATCCCGCGCCGCGCTGCAGCTTGCCCTTCCGCTCCAGCCCGGCGAGCGCACGCGACAGGGTCTCCGGCGTCATGCCGAGGCGGGCGGCGATCGCCGTGCGCGGCTCGGGCAGGAGTGCGTCGCCCGCGCCGGCTTCCTCCGAGATCCGCCTTGCGACGAAGCGTGCAACACGGTCTTCGGCACTGCGCAGTTTCAGGTCGACCACCTGGTCGACCATCAGCCGCCAATGCCGCGCCAGGAGCTGGGTGGTGGCGCGGCACAGGTCGTGTGACCGGCCCACGCCGTCGCGGAAAGCCTCGGCGGGGATCATCAGGACGCGGACCTCCGTCAGGGCAACCGCGGAGGCAAGGTAGGGCAGGCGAAGCATCACCGCCGGCGCCAGGAACAGCTCCCCTGATCCGAACAGTTCGACCACGGTGCGGCCGCATCCCTCGACGCTGGCCTGCAGCCCGACGCTGCCTTCCAGCAGCATATGCAGGAAGTCGGGCTCGTCGCCCTGCTCGAACAGGACCGCACCGCGCGGCAGCAGCTGGGTGAAGCTGGGCCGCAGCACCTCCGTCATCGCTGTCGCGCCGGCAGCCTGGAAGAACGGCGAATTCTCGACGAGGAGTCTGGCGCGTGAAGCCTGCTGCATGTGTGCGTCTCCGACGATGCGCGAGATTGCACGGGCGGATCATGCGTTGTCTTGATCTGGATCAAGCCTCGGTCGGATCGTCGTCACCCCAGGTGTTATCGCAGTTGGCTGATGGGCGAATTCCGCGGTTGCGGGCGCGGATGACTTGATCTGCATCAAGCCGATCCCCGTGCCCGTGCGCCCAAACCTCCATCGACCTCGACAGGATCACGGAGAAGGGCATGTCCCAGACATCCATGGCACCGGACCCGGGTGCGCAATCACGGGCGCTGTGGCTGTCCACCATCGCCTTCACGGTGTGCTTCGCGGTCTGGACGATCTTCTCGATCATCGGCATCCAGCTGAAGCGCGACCTGGGCCTCAACGAGACGCAATTCGGCCTGCTGGTCGGCACGCCGATCCTCACGGGCAGCCTGGTCCGCCTGATCCTGGGCATCTGGGCGGACCAGTATGGCGGCCGCGTGGTCTTTACCGGCACCATGGTTGCGGCGGCGGTGGCCACGTTCCTGCTGGTCTTCGCCTATGACTACCCGACCTTCCTGCTGGCGGCGCTGGGGGTTGGCATCGCCGGCGGGTCCTTCGCCGTGGGCATCGCCTATGTGTCGAAGTGGTATCCGCCGGGCAAGCAGGGCACCGCGCTCGGCATCTTCGGCGCCGGCAATGTCGGCGCGGCGGTGACCAAGTTCCTCGCCCCCGTGATCATGGTGGCCTTCGGCTGGAAGACGGTCGCGATCGTGTGGGCGATCGCGCTGCTGATCACCGCGGCAGCGTTCTGGTTCATGACCGACGACGACCCCGATCTCGCGCATCGTCGCGCCACCGGGCAGAAGCCTGAGCCGATGTCGGCGCTGATGGAGCCGCTCAAGGACATCCAGGTCTGGCGCTTCAGCCTGTACTACTTCTTCGTATTCGGCGCCTTCGTCGCGCTGGCGCTGTGGCTGCCGCGCTACATCATCGACACCTACGGATTCTCCATCACCTCGGCGGGCATGATCGGCGCGGCGTATTCGGTGCCGGCCTCGATCTTCCGGGCCTATGGCGGCATCCTGTCGGACAAGTACGGCGCCAGGCGGATCATGTACTGGACGCTCGGCGTGTCGGTGCTGGTCAGCTTCATCCTGTCCTACCCGCCGACCACCTACGTCGTGCAGGGCATCCGCGGGCCGATGGAATTCCGGCTCGAGACCGGGGTGATCCCGTTCATCATCCTGGTCTTCGTGCTCGGCTTCTTCATGAGCCTGGGCAAGGCGGCGGTGTACAAGCACATCCCGGTCTACTACCCCAACCGCGTCGGCCCCGTCGGCGGGATCGTCGGGCTGATCGGTGGCCTGGGCGGCTTCATCCTGCCGATCGTCTTCGGCATGCTGAACGACCTGACCGGCATCCGGCAGTCCTGCTTCATGCTGCTGTTCCTGATCAGCGCGGTGGCGCTGGTGTGGATGCACATGGCGATCCTGCGCATGGAACGCGAAGCCACCGCCCTGGCGCTGGCGCGGCTGCCCGAACTGCCCGAGATGCAGCCGATCCACGGCATCGCGCAGGAAGGCGCGCTGCGCGGCCATGCCATCGCCGACTGGCGGCCGGAGGACGTTGACTTCTGGGAGGCGAAGGGCCGTGCGATCGCGCGGCGCAACCTGTGGGTCTCGATCCCGTGCCTGCTGCTCGCCTTCGCGGTGTGGATGGTGTGGTCGGTGGTGGTCGCGAAGCTGCCGGCGGTGGGCTTCCGCTTCGACACCGGCCAGTTGTTCTGGCTGGCCGCGCTGCCGGGACTGTCGGGGGCGACGCTGCGGATCTTCTATTCCTTCGTGCCGCCCATCTTCGGCGGGCGGCTGTGGACCACGCTGTCCACCTGGTCGCTGATGATCCCGGCCCTTGGGATCGGCTTCGCGGTGCAGAACCCGGCGACGCCCTACTGGGTGTTCCTGGCACTGGCGCTGCTGTGCGGCTTCGGCGGCGGCAACTTCGCCTCCTCGATGGCGAACATCTCCTTCTTCTTCCCCAAGCGGGAGAAGGGCAACGCGCTCGCGCTCAATGCGGGCCTGGGCAACCTCGGTGTCAGTGTCGTGCAGTTCGTGGTGCCGCTGGTGATCACCGCGGGCGTCTTCGGCGCGCTGGGTGGCGATGCGCAGTCGGTGCAGGGCGGATCGGCGCTGTGGCTGCAGAATGCCGGCTTCGTCTGGGTGCCCTTCATCGCGGTAGCGGCCTTCGCGGCCTGGTTCCGCATGGATGACCTGGCCAGCATGAAGGCATCCTTCGCCGACCAGGCGGTGATCTTCCAGCGCAAGCACAACTGGATCATGTGCTTCCTGTACACCGGCACCTTCGGGTCGTTCATCGGCTACTCGGCGGGCTTCCCGCTGCTGGCACGCACCCAGTTCCCCGAGGTGGATGCGCTGCAGCTGGTCTTCCTGGGTCCTCTGGTCGGTGCGCTGTCGCGGTCCATGACGGGCTGGGTGTCGGACAAGTGGGGCGGCGGGCGCGTCAGCCTTCTGGTGTTCATGGCGATGGCGGTGGGCGTCTATGGCGTCATCCACTTCATCGGCATCAAGGACCAGCCGGGCGCGTTCCTCGGCTTCTTCGCGAGCTTCATGTTCCTGTTCTTCGCCTCGGGCGTCGGCAATGCCTCCACCTTCCAGATGATCCCCGCGATCATGGGCAAGGACATGGCGCGGCTGATGCCCGATGCGGACGCCACGCAGCGCCGCGTGCAGGCGGAGAAGGAAAGTGCGGCCATCATCGGCTTCACCTCCGCCGTCGCGGCCTATGGCGCCTTCTTCATCCCCAAGAGCTACGGCACCTCGATCGCCATGACCGGCAGCCCGGTCGCGGCGCTGTGGGGGTTCTTCGCCTTCTACCTGATCTGCATCGTCGTCACCTGGGGCGTCTACACGCGCCGTGGCGGCATCCTCCATGACATCGAGCGCCGGCGCGCTGGCGCCCCGGCCGCGACAGCCTGACCGGGAAGGACACCGAACAATGAGCCACTTCCTCGATCGCCTGACCTACTTCAGGAAGTACGCGGGCACCTTCAGCAACGGCCACGGAGAAACCACCACCGAGAGCCGCGCCTGGGAGGAGTCCTACCGGTCGCGCTGGCTCCACCCACGGCGCCAACTGCACCGGCTCCTGCTCCTGGAAGATCTACGTCAAGGGCGGGATCGTCACCTGGGAGACGCAGCAGACCGACTACCCGCGCACGCGCCCCGGTCTGCCCAACCATGAACCGCGCGGCTGTTCCCGCGGCGCGTCCTACTCCTGGTACCTCTACAGCGCGAACCGCGTGAAGTACCCGATGATCCGCAAGCGCCTGCTGCGCCTGTGGCGCGAGGCGAAGGCGCTGCACGCCGATCCGGTGGTCGCGTGGAAGTCGATCCAGGACGACACGACGAAGCGCCGCGAATACCAGCAGGTGCGCGGCCAGGGCGGTTTCGTGCGCGCCACCTGGGACGAGGCGGAGGAGATCATCGCCGCCTCCAATGTGCACACCGTAAAGCAGCATGGCCCCGATCGCGTGATCGGCTTCTCGCCCATCCCGGCGATGTCGATGGTCAGCTACGCCGCCGGCAGCCGGTATCTGTCGCTGATCGGCGGCGTGTGCATGTCGTTCTACGACTGGTACTGCGACCTGCCGCCATCCTCGCCGCAGACCTGGGGCGAGCAGACCGACGTGCCGGAATCCGCCGACTGGTACAATGCCGGCTTCATCATGATGTGGGGGTCGAACGTGCCGCAGACGCGCACGCCCGACGCGCACTTCATGGCGGAAGCGCGCTACCGCGGCACCAAGGTGGTGACCGTCACGCCGGATTATTCCGAGGCGTCGAAATTCGCCGATCTTTGGCTGCACCCCAAGCAGGGTACCGACGCGGCGCTGGCGCTGGCGATGGGCCATGTGATCCTGAGCGAATGGCATGCGAAGGGCCGCGGCGACTACTTCATCGACTACTGCCGCCGCTATTCCGACATGCCGATGCTGGTGATGCTGACCGAGAAGGACGGCCGCCTGGTGCCCGACCGGCAGCTACGCGCCTCCGACCTCGCGGAGAATGCCGGCCAGGCCAACAACCCCGACTGGAAGACCGTTGCGCTGAACGATGCGACCGGCGCTGTCTATGTGCCGACCGGGTCGGTCGGCTTCCGCTGGGGCGAGCAGGGCAAGTGGAACCTCGAGGGTCGCGACGGTGCCACCGGCGAGGAGGTCTCGCCGCGCCTGTCGCTGGCGGGCGGCGACACCGCGCCGGTGACCTTCCCCTATTTCGGCGATGGCGCCGTTGCCTTCTTCAACCCGACGAATCTCGGCGACACCGTCACGCATGACGTGCCCTTCACCACCGTGACGCTGGCCGACGGCAGCACGGCGAAGGTCGCGACGGTCTATGACCTGTTCCTCGCGAACTACGGCGTGACGGGCACGCCGGACTACGACGCCATGGCCCCCTATACGCCCGCCTGGGCCGAGGCCGTCTGCGGCGTCCCGCGGCAGCAGATCATCACCGTCGCGCGCGAATTCGCCGACAACGCCGAGAAGACTCGCGGCAAGTCGATGGTCATCCTCGGGGCGGCGCTGAACCACTGGTACCACTCGGACATGAACTACCGCGGCATCATCAACCTGCTGGTGATGTGCGGCTGCATCGGCCAATCGGGTGGCGGCTGGGCGCACTACGTGGGGCAGGAAAAGCTGCGCCCGCAATCGGGCTGGATCCCGCTGGCCTTCGCCACCGACTGGGGGCGGCCGCCGCGGCAGCAGAACAGCACGTCCTTCTGGTACGCGCATACCGACCAGTGGCGCTACGAGACGGTGCAGGTGGCCGACATCCTCTCGCCCACCGCGCCGAAGCCGATGACGGGCGCGCTGATCGACTTCAACATCCGCGCCGAGCGCATGGGCTGGCTGCCCTCCGCGCCGCAGCTCACGCGCAACCCGCTGACCATCGCTGCCGATGCGGAGAAAGCCGGGTTGCCGGTGCCGCAATATGTCGCGCAGTCGCTCGCGGCCGGCACGCTCGAGATGTCCTGCGAGGACCCCGACCATCCGGCGAACTGGCCGCGCAACCTGTTCGTGTGGCGGTCGAACCTGCTGGGTTCGTCGGGCAAGGGGCACGAGTATTTCCTCAAGCACCTGCTCGGGACGCAGCACGGCGTGCAGGGCAAGGACCTCGGCGAGCAGGGCATGACGAAGCCCGAGGAAGCCGCCTGGCACGACGAGGCGCCGAAGGGGAAGCTCGACCTGCTGGTGACGCTCGATTTCCGCATGAGCACCACCTGCATGTATTCCGACATCGTGCTGCCGACGGCCACCTGGTACGAGAAGCACGACCTCAACACATCCGACATGCATCCCTTCATCCACCCGCTCGCCGCGGCGGTGGATCCGGCGTGGGAGAGCCGCACCGACTGGGCCATCTTCAAGGGCATCGCGAAGCGCTTCTCATCGATGTCGCAGGGGCATCTGGGTCGCGAGAAGGACGTGGTGCTCACGCCCCTGATGCACGACAGCCCGGGCGAACTCGGCCAGACGCACCTGGTGCGCGACTGGAAGAAGGGCGAGGTGGAGCCCATCCCCGGCAAGACCATGCCGGCGGTGACGGTGGTCGAGCGCGACTACCCCAACACCCACGCCCGCTTCAGCGCGCTCGGACCGCTGATGGACAAGCTCGGCAACAACGGCAAGGGCATGGCCTGGAAGACCGAGCACGAGGTCGAATTCCTGCGCCACCTCAACGGCACGACGGAAGTCCCCGGCGTCGAGGGCAAGCTGGCGAAGATCGAGACCGACATCGACGCCTGCGAGGTGCTGATGCACCTGGCACCCGAGACCAACGGCCATGTCGCGGTGAAGGCCTGGGAGGCGCTGGGCAAGTTCACCGGGCGCGACCACACGCATCTCGCGCGCCCCAAGGAACACGAGGCGATCCGCTTCCGCGACGTGCAGGCGCAGCCGCGCAAGATCATCTCCTCGCCCATCTGGTCGGGCATCGAGAGCGAGGAGGTCTGCTACAACGCCGGCTACACCAACGTGCACGAACTGATCCCGTGGCGCACGCTGACCGGCCGTCAGCAGCTGTACCAGGACCACCCCTGGATGCTGGCCTTCGGGGAGGCGCTGTGCCTCTACCGCCCGCCGGTGGATCTGCGCGCGCATGGCCCGATGCATGGCGTGAAGCCGAACGGCAATACCGAGATCGCGCTCAACTTCATCACGCCGCACCAGAAATGGGGCATCCACAGCGTCTACACGGACAACCTGCTGATGCTCACGCTGTCGCGCGGCGGGCCGATCGTGTGGCTCAGCGAGACCGACGCCGCGACCATGGGCATCGAGGACAATGACTGGATCGAGGCCTTCAACGTCAACGGCGCGCTGTGCGCGCGCGCGGTGGTCTCCCAGCGCGTGCCCAAGGGCATGATCATGATGTATCACGCGCAGGAGAAGATCGTGAACGTACCGGGCAGCGAGATCACGCATGCGCGCGGCGGCATCCACAACTCGGTGACGCGCACGACCATCAAGCCCACGCACATGATCGGGGGCTACGCGCAGCTCGCCTACGGCTTCAACTACTACGGCACGATCGGCACCAACCGCGACGAGTTCGTCATTGTCCGCAAGATGGCGAATGTCGACTGGATGGACGGCCCGCGCGTGACACCCCAGGCAGCAGACCTCAAGGCGGCGGAGTAACGGCCATGAAGATCCGCGCACAAATTGCCATGGTGCTCAACCTCGACAAGTGCATCGGCTGCCATACCTGCTCGGTCACCTGCAAGCAGGTGTGGACAATACGCCTGGTTCAACAATGTCGAGACCAAGCCCGGCATCGGCTACCCGAAGGACTGGGAGAACCAGGACAAGTGGAAGGGCGGCTGGAAGCGAAACCGCCGCGGCACCATCCAGCCACGCATCGGCGCCAAGTGGCGCATCCTGGCGAATATCTTCGCCAATCCGAACCTGCCCGAGATCGACGACTACTACGAGCCCTTCACCTTCGACTACACGCACCTGCAGACCGCGCCGGAATCGCAGACCATGCCGGTGGCGCGCCCCGTCTCGCTCATCACCGGCGAGCGCATGGAGATCAAGTGGGGCCCGAACTGGGAGGAGATCCTGGGCACGGAATTCCGCAAGCGCTCGAAGGACCGCAACTTCGAGGGCATCCAGAAGCAGATGTACGGGCAGTTCGAGAACACCTTCATGTTCTACCTGCCGCGGCTGTGCGAACACTGCCTGAACCCGGCCTGCGTCGCCGCCTGCCCGTCGGGGTCCATCTACAAGCGCGAGGAAGACGGCATCGTCCTGATCGACCAGGAGAAGTGCCGCGGCTGGCGCATGTGCGTCTCCGCCTGCCCGTACAAGAAAATCTACTACAACTGGCAGTCGGGCAAGGCCGAGAAGTGCATCTTCTGCTACCCGCGCATCGAGGCCGGTGAGCCCACGGTGTGCTCGGAAACCTGCGTGGGCCGCATCCGCTACCTCGGCGTGCTGCTGTACGACGCCGACCGCATCGAGGAAGCCGCCAGCACCGAGAACGAGCAGCAGCTCTATCGCAAGCAGCTCGAGATCTTCCTCGATCCCTCCGACCCGAAGGTGATCGAGCAGGCGCGGCTCGATGGCGTGCCGGAGGCCTGGCTCGAGGCCGCCCGCAACAGCCCGACCTACAAGATGTGCATCGACTGGCAGATCGCCTTCCCGCTGCACCCCGAATACCGCACGCTGCCGATGGTCTGGTACGTCCCCCCGCTCTCGCCCGTGCAGTCCGCGGTCGAAGCCGGCCATGTCGGCTGGAAGGACGGCCTGCCGGACATCGACAGCCTGCGCATCCCGGTGAAGTACCTGGCCAACCTGCTCACCGCGGGGGCCGAGGCACCGGTGGTGCTGGCCCTGCAGCGCATGATGGCGATGCGCATGCACATGCGCGCGCGCACCGTCGAGAACCGCGAGGACCTGGAGATCCTGGCCAAGGTCGGCCTGAGTGCCGCACAGGTCGAGGACATGTACCAGACGCTCGCGATCGCGAACTACGAGGACCGCTACGTCATCCCGACCACGCACCGCGAATACGCCGAGAACGCCTTCGACCTGAAGTCCTCCTGCGGCTTCTCCTTCGGCCAGGGCTGCTACGACGGGCGCACCGTGGGCAACGTGTTCAGCGCGTCCGGCCCGTCGGCCGGGCGCATGGCGCCGCCACGCATCCGCGAGGCGAACGAGGCCGCCCAGCAGCAGGAGACCGCGAAGTGAACAAGCGCCTCGCCATCCTCTCGCGCCTGCTCCGCTACCCCGAGGCGGAGCTGCGCGCGGACCTGCCCGACATCGCCGCCGCCATCCCTGAGGCGGGCTTCCGCCGCGACCTGGTGCCGCGGCTGCTGCGCCTGCCGCGCCGCCTGATGCAGGGCGACGGCCTCGACCGGGAAGAGGAATACGTCCGCCTGTTCGACCGCGGCCGCGGCACCTCGTTGCACCTGTTCGAACATGTACACGGGGATACCCGCAACCGCGGCCCGGCCATGATCGAACTGGCGCAGGTCTACGAGCAATCCGGCTACGCGCTGGATGCGCGCGAGCTGCCGGACTTCCTGCCGTTGTTCCTGGAATTCTGCGCGGTCGCACCCGAGGAGGTCGCACGCAACCTGCTCACGCAATGCGCGCCGATCGTCGATGCGCTGCATGCGCGGCTGCTGGCGCGTGGCAGCCGGGAAGCGCGGCTCTATGCCGTGCTGCTCGCCGCCACCCTGGCCGAAGTGGGCTGCCGGCCCGCCGCGAAGGCTGATGCCGAGGCCGAGCGCAGCGACGCCGAGGAATTCGCGGACCTCGACGCCGCCTATGAATCCGAACCCGTGGTCTTCGGCCCGGAATCCGACCCGGACAAGGAAGGCGCCCGCGCCAAGGTCGCCGCCATGATCCAGCGCCTGCGGCATTTCCGCGGGCCTTCCGCCACCGCCCGCTGAAGGAGAGCGACGATGTTCGCCATCTGGGACGGCTTCACCGACTACCTCCACGGATTCCTGTTCGGGATCTACCCCTACATCTGCATGGGCGTGTTCGTCATCGGATCGCTGATCCGCTTCGACCGCGACCAGTACACCTGGCGTTCCGGGTCGTCGCAGATGCTGCGCGCGAAGCAGCTGCGCCTGGGCAGCAACCTTTTCCACTTCGGCATTATCTTCCTGTTCTTCGGCCACTTCGTCGGGCTGCTGACGCCGCACTGGGCCTATGAATGGCTGATCACGCCGGGGCAGAAGCAGATGGTCGCGGTCACCGCGGGCGGCATCGCCGGCGTCGTCTGCTTCGTCGGCCTCACCATGCTGCTGCACCGCCGCCTGTACGATGATCGCATCCGCCGGACCTCGACCTACGCGGACACCTTCATCCTGCTGCTGCTGTGGGTGCAGCTCTGCCTCGGGCTCGTCACGCTGCCCTTCTCCTTCGGCCATCGTGACGGTTCGGTGATGCTGCAGCTCTCGGCCTGGAGCCAGGCGATCGTGACCTTCCGGCCCGGTGCGGCAGACCTCATTCGCGGGCTCGACTTCCCCTACCACGCGCATCTCGTGCTTGGCATGACGCTGTTTCTCATCACGCCGTTCACGCGCCTGGTGCATATCTTCTCCGCACCCGTCTGGTACCTGTTCCGCTCGTGGCAGATCGTGCGCATGCGAGGGGGCGCCACCACCCGCCCGGGTCCGGTGGCGCGCCCCGGCACGCAGGCGGCGGAGTAGGCGCCATGGCCGTCCATTTCCATGCGCCACCGCCCAAGGCCGACGCCGCACCGGCCCAGGCCGGCCCGGCGCTGCCCGAGCACGACATCATCGTCAACGGCACCACCATCACGGCACGCGACGTTGCCGCCGAGATGCAACACCATCCCGCGCCGTCGCCCGAAGCGGCCTGGATCGAGGCGGCGCGTGCCCTGGTCGTGCGCCGTCTGCTGCTCGACGCCGCGCGCGACGCCGCGCTGTCGGAGGACGACGAGGACGACACCATCGACGCGCTGCTGCGTGCCGAGGTGACGATCCCCGAACCGGACGATGCCGCCGCGCGCCGCTGGCATGCGGCGCACCCCGAACGCTTCGGCGCGCCCGAGACCTGGGATGCCTCCCACATCCTGGTCGCTGCCGATCCCGAGGACGAGGCCGAACGTACGGTCGCGCGTACCACCGCGGAGGCCCTGCTGGCCGAGGTCCTCGCCACGCCAGGCGCGTTGCCCGACCTCGCGCGGCGCCACTCGGCCTGCCCCTCGCGCGAGCAGGGCGGGCATCTCGGCCGCATCGAACGCGGCAGCACCGTGCCGGAATTCGAGACCATGCTCGCCGGCCTCGAACCCGGCCAGGTCTGCCCGGTGGTGGTGGCGACGCGCTACGGCATGCACGTGCTTCACCTGCACCGCCACACGCCGCGACGCGACACCGCTTTCGAGGACGCGCGGCGCGAGGTGCTGGAGGATCTGCGCCGTTCCGCCTGGCAGGCGGCGGTGCGCCAGACCATCGCCGTGCTCGCTGCCCGCGCCACGATCGAGGGCTTCGTCCTCGGTGCGGATGGCGAGGCCCGGGCCGACGGTCCACTGGTCAATTGAGCGCGGGAGTGCGACGTCATGGAGGGCGGGCAGGCGCAGTTCGGGATGCTCGATCCGGGGCTTTTGGCCGACCCCCTGGCGTTCCTGACCGCCGAGCATGCGCGCCAGCGTGCGTTGCTCGGACACCTCGAGAGGCTCGCGAGCAACCGGACCGGGTCGCGGGTGGCGATCGCCCGCGCGCTCGCTGCCTGGCTTGCCTGCGAGCTGCCGCTGCATCTGCGGGATGAGGAAGAATCACTCTATCCGCGCATCGGCGCCGCGGCGTGCTGGGCTGTCCGCCTCCTCAGCGACGCGAATCGCGCGACAGCCGCGCTGCGACGCACCTTGCGCGCGGACCTCCTCCTGATTGCCGCGGGCCATCGTCCATCCGAGATGTATGCCGCCGCCGCGTCCGAGTTCATCGCCGGGTATCGCCGCCACCTGGCCATCGAGGAAGGGGAAGTGATGCCCACCGCCCGACGCAACCTGAGCAGAACGGCGCGCGAGCAGATAACGCGCGAAATGTCAGCACGCCGCTCGTTGGGCGCGCCGGCATGACCGATGGAACCCTGCCTGACGGGTGCGACGCCGCGTCGTGCCCGCTTGCCCGTGTGCGTCCCGTCCTGCGCTTCCCTGGCGGGTGCTGACATGGCGCGAGGCATTCCACCCCCCGCGCCAAGCGGCGCCCTGCGCCGTCTGGTGGATGGCTTCGACCGTTTCCGCGGTCAGCATTTCGAGCAGGACCACGACCTGTACGACGCGCTGCTGGATGGCCAGCGGCCCGAGGTGATGATCATCGCCTGCTCCGACAGCCGCACGGATCCCGCCATCATCTACGGCGCGAAGCCGGGCGAGCTGTTCGTGATCCGCAACGTCGCCGCGCTGGTGCCGACCTACGAACCCGACCATCGCCCACGCGGCACCTCCGCAGCGATCGAGTTCGGCGTGAAGGCGCTGGGCGTGCGGCACATCATCGTGCTCGGACATTCCTTCTGTGCCGGCGTGCGCTGCCTTCTGGAACATGACCATGGCGGCGCGCGCTTCGAATTCGTATCGGACTGGGTGAACATCGCGCGCGAAGTCCGCGACGAGATGGACGGGCTCGTGACGGATGCGGAGCGCGCGGTGATTGCCCGCCGTGCCGAACAGGCGTCGGTTCTGGCCAGCCTGCGGCACCTCGCCACCTATCCCTTCGTCGCCGAAGGCGTGGAGGCGGGGCGCCTCGCGCTGCATGGCTGGTACTTTCATTTCGGCTGGGGCCTGTTGCAGGCGGCGGAGTCGCTGCACGGGCCCTTTCGACAGGTCGATGGCGGCACGCCGCCCGCGCCCGCGCTCGGCGTAGCCGAGGCCGCCCCCCCGCTGCCCTGCCTCAGGCCGGGGCCTGGGCCGGCGCGCCGCTGCGACGCTGCCGGCGTTCCCGCGCGCCCCACGGAACCCTAAGCCGTCGGGGCTTGCACGAGCGGCGCCTGATCGTGACCCGGCACATCATCGGCTATCGCCGCGCGGGAGCTCAGGGGGCGTTCGAAACGATCCGCCGGCAATGCACCAGCGCGGCGTCGATCAGATTGTCCGTTGCCTCCGGCGTGCGGAAGGCGGAATGCGAGGTCAGCACCACATTCGGCAGCGCCGACAGCGCGTGTCCGGCCGGCAGCGGTTCCTCCAGGAACACGTCGAGGCCCGCGGCGCCGATGCGGCCCTCACGCAGGGCCGCGGTCAGCGCAGGCTCGTCCACGATCGCGCCGCGCGCCGTGTTGATGAACAGCGAGCCGGGCCGCATGCGCGCCAGGCGTGCCGCGTCCAGGAAGCCGCGCGTCTCGTCGTTCAGCAGCAGATGCAGCGAGACGACGTCGCTGCCCGCCAGCAGCGTGTCGATATCGGTGAAGGTCACGCCGGGATGGGATTTCGGCGTGCGGTTCCAGGCCAGCACCTTCATGCCCGCACCGGTGCACAGCCGCGCCATCTCGGCACCGATGCCGCCGAAGCCGATGATGCCGACCGTCTTGCCGGTCAGTTGCATGCCATCCGTGCGTGGCCAGCCGCCGCCCACGATGCTGTGGTGCATGGCGCCGATGCCGCGCGCCGCCGCCCACATCAGCGCGAACGCCATCTCGGCCACGGCGGTGTCGCCATAGCCCTTGATGATGTGGATCTTGACGCCGCATTCGGCCTCCAGCGCCTCGGGGTCCATGTAGGACCGCGCGCCGGTGCCCAGGAAGACGATGTGGCGCAGGTCGGGGCAGCGCTTCACGACGTCGACCGGGAAATGCGTGTGGTCGTCGATGGCGATCTGCACGCCGGCGAGCAGGCCGGGCAGGGCGTCAGGCGTGATGTCGGGGTCCTCGTGGATCGCGACCGGCAGGTCGTCGGCGCGATGAAGCCGGCGCATCACGTCGGCGAGGGAGGCATTGGCATCGACGAAGGCAGCGCGCATTTCGATTGTTCCTTCACACATCCGCGGCGTGCTTGATCAGCGCCGCCTCATCCCAAGCGATGCCCATCCCCGGCCGGTCCGGCACCAGTGCCATGCCGTCCCGCACCACCAGCGGTTCGGCCAGCAGCGGCGCTGCGATATCCAGGTGCTCCAGCAGGTGCGCCGTCGGCGTCACGTTCAGCAGGTGCACGCTGGCCTCGACGAAGATGTGCGAGGACATCGGCACGCGATGCGCCGCAGCCATCGCCGCCGCGCGCATCCAGCCGGTCACGCCGCCGATCTTCATCGCATCCGGCATGCACAAATCGACCGCGCCGGCCATCAGCGCGCGGTGCATCCCGGCCGGGCCCCACCAGTTCTCGCCGCCCTGGACCGGGATGGCCAGGCGGCGTGCCAGTTCCGCCAGGCCGGCGTCGTTCTGTACCGGCAGCGGTTCCTCGATCCAGCGGACATCGAGCGCCTCCAGCGCGCGGCCGCGGCGCTCGGCCTCGGGCAGGCTCAGCGCCTGGTTGTAGTCGACCAGGATCTGCACATCCGCCCCCACCGCGCCGCGCACCGCGCGCACCGTGTCGAGGTCATCCTCCAGCCGTGCCTGCCCGAGCTTGAACTTGACGGCGCGCGCGCCGAGCGTCGCCACCGCAAGCCCGGCCTCCTGCGCCAGCATCGCCGCACCCCAGCCGCGCAGCGAGGCATAGATCGGCACCGGCCGCGCCTCCCCGCCCAGCAGCACGCACAAAGGCAGGCCGGCGCGCACCGCCAGCGCATCCCACAGCGCCATGTCGAGCGCCGAGAGCGCGATCTGCACCAGCCCCTCGGTTCCGAGGATGCGCCCGGCATCGTGCATCTCCCGCCACAGCGTGGCCGGCGCCAGTGGCCGCCCGACCAGCCCCGCCCCCAGGCTGCGCGCCAGCGCCGCGGTCGGCCCCAGGGCCGCCGGCACATAGGGGAAAACGTAGGCGCTGCCCGCCGCGCCGCAGTCGGTGCGCACATCCACGATCACCAGCGGGGCGCGCGGGATGACGTTCAGGCTGTTGCGCAGCGGCGGGTCGATCGGCGCATCGACCGTGCGCACGCGCACCTCGCCGATCAGCGGAATCGTCATGGGCGGCATCCTCCGGGGGCGATCCTGCCCGCGCGTCAGTCGCGCGTCGAGGCATGCGCCTCCAGCAGCGAGACGTTCAGCTCCGCCCCGAGCAGCACGACAAACACGCTCACCCAGAACCACATCATCAGCGCGATGGCGGCGCCGAGCGGCCCATACATCAGGTCATAGGTCGCGACGTGCGACACATAGAGCGTGAACCCCGCCGAAGCCGCCGCCCACAGCAGCGTCGCCACCACCGCACCCGGCAGCGTCCACTGCAGGCCCGGATGCCGCCCGGACGGCCCGAGTCGATACACCACGATGAGCCCGACGAAGACCAGCAGCAGCAGCGTCCCCAACGATGTCCCGCGCAGCGCCCAGGCCTGCGGTGCCGGCAGGCCGAACAGCGCGGCGAGGCCCGGCAGCGCCACCAGGGATGCGATCGCCAGCGCCACCGCCAGGGTGATCGCCAGCGTGATGCCGATGGCGAGCAGGTGGTAGTGCAGGAAGCCGCGCGCCTCGACCACGTTGTGCGCCATGTTCAGCGCCCCGATCATCGCTCGCGTGCCGGCGGAGGCCGACCAGATCGCCACCCCGCCCGAGACGATCGCACCCCATTCCAGCCGCGGCCGCGGCAATTCGATCAGGTCGTGCACCCGCCCGGCGATGAGCTCGAAGGTTTCCACCGGCACCAGTTCGCGCAGCACTTCAAGCTGCGGTTCCACCGTCTCCCGGTCGAAGGCCAAGCCGTAGACCAGCACCAGCAGGAAGATCGCCGGAAACAGCGCGACCATGGCGTAGAAGGCGCAGCCGGCGGCGGTGAGGGCGATGCGGTCGGATGCTGCCTCGCGCCACATGCGCCGGGCGACCGCGAAGGCGCTGTCGCGGCGCCGGGGCCGGTCGCGAACGGGCGGCATGACATCCATGCCGCAACAGGTAGGGGGAAACCGCCGCGGCGGAAACGCCGCTGTGCCCGCCTCAGCCGATTGTGCGTGTGGGTGCGGCCTCCGGCGGGCGTTGCCGGTCGGTCGCGGCGCGCAGTTCCAGCGGCGTGATCCGGCCATCCTGGTCGGTGTCCAGCCGCTGGAGCAGTGCGGCGAGCGTATTGCCCGTGGGTGTTCCCGGCCCCGCGATCCTGGTGGGGCTCGTCCGCAATCCTTGCAGCGTCGCGGCGAATTCCTGTCCGCCGCCGGCAGCCTGAAGCCGAGCCGCATCCTGCTGGCTCTGCATGCGGAAGGCCCGGATCGCCTGGGGGGCGGTGGGGGCTGTCTGCATGGCCGCGACCTCCGTCATGGTGGCACCCGGCGTTTCCGGGCGGCGCCGTGCTGGCGCAGGATGGGTATTGCAGGGACCGTGCCAGACCGCGTGCGTCAATCGGCGGCGAGCCGGGCGAAGGTCAGCTCGTGCTTGTTGTGGAAGCCGTGGAACAGCCGTGCGCCCGGGATCGCGGCGAAGGCCGCGGCCGTGTCGTGGTCCGTCTCGCCCTGGAATTTCAGCGTGCAGACGATGTTGCGCGCGGCCCCCGCCTCCAGCCATCGCTGAACCAGCCCCAGCAGGCGCGCCGGGTAGCAGATGATGTCGGAGAACAGCCAGTCGACCGGCATGTCCTGCCGGGGGTCCAGGCCGAAGGCGCTCTCCTGCCGGCAGGAAACGCCGGGCATGGCGGCGATGCCGGCATCGAGCGGCGCCTTGTCCACCGCCACGACCCGCGCGCCGAGCCGTGCCAGCGCCCAGGTCCAGCCGCCCGGCGCGGCCCCGAGGTCGAGGCAGGTCTCGCCCGGGCCAGGATGGCGGCCGATGCGCGTCAGCGCCTCCCACAGTTTCAGGTAGGCGCGCGACGGCGGGCCTTCGCGGTCCTCGATGAAGGAGACTTCGCCATTCACGAAGGGGCTGGCCTTGGTGGGGCTGGCCAGCATCCGGTCGGGCGCCAGCAGCGTCCAGGCGCCCAGGTGCGCGGTGGGCGCCGGTTCGGGGAAGGCCAGGGGGCGCGCCTTCACCGGCGGCAGGCGATCGGCCAGCAGCGCCGAGCGGCGGTGATGCAGCAGCGGCAGATGGGCCCAATTGCGCTGGATGGCCCGCAGCGCATCGGCGCCGGCCTTGACCGAGGGGACCGGGATCTCGCGCGGGTCGGTCCAGGTGTCGAGCGCCCAGGGCGCGATGACCGGCGGATCGGGCGACAGCGCCAGGCGGCCATGCCAGGCGGCGATGGCCGTGCCGGCGCGGCGCAGATCCTCGGCCAGGTCCGCCTCGAATCCCTCGGCCGCCAGGTAGGCGCTGCGGATCACCGCTTCAGCGCGGCCAGCGCCAGCAGGGCCCAGCCGGCCATCAGCAGCATCCCGCCGGCAGGTGCCACGGGGCCGAGCGAGGCCCCGCCCAGCGCGCCCCACCACACCGCGCCGCAGAACGCCGCGGTGCCGAGCGCGAAGGCCGTGCCGGCGAGATGCGCCATGCTCCGCCCGCGCTCCGCCATCAGCCCCGCCACCAGCAGCGCGGCGGCGTGCCAGCCCTGGATCATCAACGCGCTGTCCACCGCGCGGCGCTGCACGCCGTCGAATCCGGCCGGCGTGCCATGGGCGGCCCAGGCCGCGAGGGCGACGGCGACAAGCCCCGTGAGGGCGCCAAGGACAAGCCAGATGCGATGCATGGCCGCAGGCTTACGCCCGTCCGGCACGGCCGTCACGCCCGGCTGAACAGCCGCCGGATGCGTTCGACGGCACCGGCCAGGCGACGGCCGAGCGAGGCTTCCATGGCCTCGACCTTGCCGACGTGGTGCGGCCAGCGGTCGGCCACCCAACCCCAGCGCTGTGCCGCCCAGATGTGCTGGTCGCGCAGGATGAAGACGCCCAAGGCGAGGAACAGGAAGCCCTGCAGGAAGGGCAGCACCAGGCCGAGCACGCCGAGCGCAAGAAGCGTCCAGCCCGCGGCCTTGCGGGAGAGGGAGGGGCGCAGGATGACCATCGCCGGGAAATGGTCAGCCGGGTCGACGGGTGCAAGCGCCGCGCGATGGTCTGCTCGCCCTCGCCGTGTTGCGAAGCGTTGCACCGCAGCGCGCGCGGGGGACGGGCGAAGCCCCGCGCGCGCCGCGCGGCCGTCAGATGTGGATCGGCTTGTCCCAGGCCGCCATCGCCGCTTCCTTCACCGCCTCGTTCAACGACGGATGCGCGTGGCTGATGCGGGCGATGTCCTCCGCGCTCGCACCGAATTCGATCGCCATCGCGAGCTCGGCGATCAGCGTGCCGGCGTCGGGGCCGATGATGTGCGCGCCCAGCACCTTGTCGGTGGTCTTGTCGGCCAGCACCTTCACGAAGCCGTCGGTGGCCGCCATCGCCCGGGCGCGGCCATTCGCCATGAAGGGGAATTTCCCGACCTTGTAGGCGGTGCCGGCGGCCTTCAGCGTTTCCTCGGTGGCGCCGACCGACGCCACTTCCGGCCATGTGTAGACCACGCCGGGAATGGCATCGTAATTGATGTGCGGCTTCTGGCCGGCCAGCATCTCGGCCAGCGCATAGCCCTCATCCTCGGCCTTGTGTGCCAGCATCGCACCCGCGATGGCGTCGCCGATGGCGTAGATGCCCGGGACGTTGGTCGCGAAATGGGCGTCGGTCTTCACCCGCCCGCGTTCGTCCAGCGCCACGCCCAACGCATCGAGGCCGAGCCCCGCGACATGCGGCCGCCGGCCGATCGCCAGCAACACCACATCGGCGCGGATGGCTTCCGCCGCGCCGCCGGCGGCCGGTTCCACCTGCAGCGTCACGCCATCCGCATCCGCCGCCGCGCCTGTCACCTTGGAGGACAGCCGGAACTTCATCCCCTGCTTGGCCAGGATGCGTTCGAACTGCTTGCGGATCTCGCCATCCATGCCCGGCAGGATGCCATCCAGGTATTCGATCACCGTCACCTGCGACCCGAGGCGCCGCCAGACGCTGCCCATCTCGAGCCCGATCACGCCGCCGCCGATCACCACAAGATGCTTCGGCACCGCCTCGAGCTCCAGCGCGCCGGTCGAGGTGACGATGCGCTTCTCATCGACCTCGACGCCCCGCAGCGGAGTGGATTCGCTGCCGGTGGCGATGACGATGTGCTTCGCCGCGTAGTCGGCGCCCGCGACCTGCACCGTACCGGGGCTGGTGATCCGCCCCTCGCCCTTCAGCCAGGTCACCTTGTTCTTCTTGAACAGGAACTCCACGCCCTTGACGTTGGCGGAGACCACCTCGGCCTTGCGCGCCTGCATCCTGGCCAGGTCGAGCGTCACCTGGCCCACGCCGATGCCGTGGTCGGCCAGGTGCCTGGCGGTCTCCTCGAAGACCTCCGAGGAATGCAGCAGCGCCTTGGACGGGATGCAGCCGATATTCAGGCAGGTGCCGCCGAGGGTCTCGCGCTTCTCGACGCAGGCCACCTTCAGCCCGAGCTGGGCGGCCCGGATGGCGCAGACATAGCCGCCAGGGCCGGCGCCGATCACGATGACATCGAAGGTTTCGGGCATGGATCGGGCGTCCTGGTCTGGAGGCAGGGAAGGGCGGGCGGAAACTGCCCCCGCAGCGGGCCGGGATCAAGGCACAGGGAACACTTGGGATCGACTGCGATCCTCCTCTATCCTGCCGCCATCGGCAGGCGCCAGCAGACGCGCCGCCCCGAGGAGGAACGCCGCATGACCGTCCGGGACACCACCGCCCCCCATCCGACCCGCCGCCTGGTGCTGGCCGCCGGCGCTGCGACGCTCGCCTTGCCGAGCATCGCGCGCGCCCAGGCCCGCTTCCCCGACCGGCCGATCCAGCTGGTGGTGCCCTGGCCGGCGGGCGGGTCCGCGGACGTGCAGCTGCGCTCGATCGGCGACATCGCCTCGCGCACGCTCGGCCAGCCGGTGGTGATCCAGAACCGCCCCGGCGCCGGCGGCACGCTCGGCCCGCTGAGCGTGGCACAGCAGGCGCGCCCCGATGGCCATACCCTCACGCAGATGCACCTCTCGGTGCTGCGCCGTCCCTGGATGATGCGCACGCCGGGCTGGGACCCGGTGGGGGACTTCACCCACATCATCGGCATGACCGGCTGGCTGTTCGGCTGCGCCGTCAAGGCCGACAGCCGCTTCCGCACCTGGCAGGAGATGATCGCCTTCGCCCGTGCCAATCCCGGCCGGCTGACCTTCACGACCTCGGGCATCGGCACGACCAACCACCTGGCGATGGAATCCGTCCAGGAAAAGGACGGCGTGCAGCTGACCCACGTGCCCTATCGCGGATCGAACGAGGCGGTCACCGCCGTGCTCGGCGGCCAGGTGGACATGGTCTGCGACAGCTCGACCTGGGCGCCCTTCGTCGAGAACAACCAGATGCGCGCGCTGTCGGTCTGGACCGCGGAGCGCGTGCCGCGGTTCTCCACCGTGCCGACGCTCAAGGAACTCGGCTACGACCTGGTGGTCACCTCCCCCTATGGCGTGAGCGGCCCCAAGGGCATGGACGAGGGCGTGGTGCGCGTGCTGCACGATGTCATGCGCGATGCGCTCATGACGCCGGAGAACGCCGATGTCCGCTCGCGCTTCGACATGCCGCTGGTCTACCAGGACACCCAGACCTACCGCGCCTTCATCGCCGAGCGCGTGGAGTACGAGAAGGCCATGGTGCGCCGGCTGAACCTCAGCCTCGATGGCTGAGGGGAGCGGGCCGGTGACGGTCTCCAGGATGCACCGAGCCGCGCATTCTCGAACGGAGGACAAAACGATGATCGCACGGCGCGTCCTGCTGGCGGGGGCGGCCGCTCCGCTGCTCGCCCGCCCATCCCTCGGCCAGGGGCGCTTCCCGAACCGGCCGATCCGCTTCCTGATCCCGTGGGCGCCGGGCGGCACGCTCGACGGCTTCATGCGGCTGCAGACCGAGTTGTTCCAGCAGGAATTCGGCCAGCCCGTGCTGATCGAGAACCGCCCGGGCGCACGCGGCACGCTGGCTGCGCTGCAACTGACCAACCAGGCGCGACCGGATGGCTACACCATCGCGCATCACCACCTCTCGGTGATCCGCCATCCCTTCCTGACCCGGCGTCCGACCTGGGATCCGGTCAGCGACTTCACCTACATCATGCAGCAGACCGGCTTCGTGTTCGGCCATGTCGTGCACCCGGCCTCGGGCTGGAACACGCTGGCCGACATGTTCGCCGAGGCGCGCCGGCGGCCGGGCGAACTGACCTACGGCACCTCCGGCATCGCGACGTCCAACCACCTGGCCATGGAGGAGCTGTGCGAACGCGAGGGCGTGCAGATGGTCCATGTGCCCTATCGCGGCACCACCGAGAACATCACCGCGCTGCTGGCGCGCCAGATCCACTGCATCGCCAATTCCAACACCTGGGTGCCGAATGTCGAGGCGGGGCAGCTGCGCCTGCTCGCGGTCTGGACACGCGACCGCCTGCGCGCCTTCCCCAATGCACCGACCCTGACCGAGCTCGGCTACGGGATGGTGGTCACCTCGCCCTATGGAATCGTCGGGCCGAAGGGGATGGACCCCGAGATCGTGGAGTTCTTCCACCAGGCCTTCCGCAAGACGCAGCTGCATCCGACAGTCCAGGCCTTCATGGCGCGCAACGACCAGCCGGACGAATATCTGGGCCCGGCCGACTACACGGCCTTCGCCCGCGAACGTGCGGTGTACGAACAGCGGATGGTGGCACGGCTCAATCTCAGCATCGACTGACGCGCCTCATAAAACGGCGCGCAGCAGGGAGGACGACATGACCCAGTTGATCGCGCGCCGCCGCGCGCTGCTCGCAGGCGGGGCCGCGGCCGTGCTGGCGCGGCCGGCCTTCGGCCAGGCGCGCTACCCCAACCGGCCGATCCGCATCATCACGCCCTGGCCGCCCGGCGGGTCGCTCGATGCGCTGCAACGCACGATGTTCGAGATCGTCGGGCGCGACCTGGGCGTGTCGGTCCTGTCGGAGAACATGCCCGGCGCGCGCGGCACCCGCGCCGCGATCTTCCTGACCCAGCAGGCGCAGCCGGACGGCTACACCCTGGCACACCATCATTTGTCGATCCTGCGCCACCCCTTCCTGACCCGGCAGCCGACCTGGGATCCGGTGACGGATTTCACCTACATCATGCAGCTGTCGGGCTTCCTGTTCGGCACCGTGGTGCGCAATGACAGCCGGTATCGCACGCTGGCGGACGTATTCGCCGCGGCACGCGCGCGGCCGGGGCAGGTGTCCTTCTCGACCTCCGGCATCGCCACCACCAACCACCTGGCGATGGAGGACCTCACCGCGCGCGAACGCTGCGAGATGCTGCACGTCCCTTTCCGCGGCGCGCAGGAAGGTGTCACCGCGCTGCTCGGCCGGCAGATCGACATGGTGGCGGATGCGCAGGCCTGGCGCCCGCAGGTCGAGACCGGCGAATTCCGGCTGCTGAGCGTCTGGACGCGCACGCGCCTGCCATCGTTTCCCGAAGCGCCAACGCTGACCGACCTCGGCTACAACATGTCGGTCACGTCGCCCTATGGCTTTGTCGGGCCGAAGGGGCTGCCGCCCGAGATGGTCGACACGCTGCACCGGTCGTTGCGCAAGGCGCTGCAGGACGAGGCGAGCCAGGCGGTGATCCGCCGGTGGGAAATGCCGGATGAATACCTCGGCCCGGCCGAGTACCTGGCCTTCGCGCAGGAACGCACCGCCTATGAACGCGCGACGGTCGCGCGGCTCCGCCTCTCGATTGATTGATCGGCACGCCGCGCAACTTCGCCAACCCCGTCCCGTTGCGCAGCACATGGCCCCCCCTTCGGTGGGGTCGGTGCGGCAACATGGTCGCCTTCGCGGCCGTTCGGGATAGGGGTGTGGAAATGACGGTGCGTAAGGTCCTTCTGGCCGCGACGGTGCTGGCGGTGCCAGCGATGGCGCAGGCGCAGCCCGTGACGGGGCTCTATGTCGGCGGTGGTGCCGGCCTCAACTGGCTGACCGATTCCGATGGCGGCAACCTCCAGAGCTTCATCGACAGCAGCAGCGTCAACGCGACCAACCTGGGCCTGACGCCGTCCGGAAACTTCAACGCGTCGTTTGACCTCGGCTTCGCCGGTGTCGTCGCGGTCGGCTGGGGTTTCGGCAACGGGTTGCGCATGGAGCTCGAGGGCAGCTTCCGCCAGAACGATGTGAACGCGGTGGCCGCCCGCGGCTTCACCGGCAATTCCGGCGGTTTCGCCCGCACCTACGGTGCGATGGTCAACGTGCTGTACGACTTCGGCACGCAATCCAACTGGCCGGTGTTGCCGTATGTCGGCCTGGGCGGAGGCTACGCCATTCACGAATACAACAATGTGAACCTGCGTGCGCGCGGCACGGCGGGCACCACGGTGCCGCAGTTCCGCATCGACGACAGCGACGGCGAGTTCGCCTACCAGGCAATCGCCGGCCTCGCGGTGCCGATCCGATCGGTGCCGGGCCTGGCGCTGACCGCGGAGTATCGCTTCTTCGGCACGCTCTCGCCGGAACTCGGCGCCACCGCCACCAATGCCAACGGTGTCGTGCGGCGCAGCAGCGTCGAAGTGGACAACTTCAACCATTCCGTCCTGGTCGGCGTGCGCTACAATTTCGGCCAGGCGCCGCGCGTCGCACCGGCGCCTGCGGCGGTCGCGCCGGCCCCCGCGCGCACCTTCCTGGTCTTCTTCGACTGGAATCGCGCGGACCTGACCGGCCGTGCGCGCCAGATCATCGCCGAGGCGGCGCAGGCGCGCAGCAGCCAGTCGGTGACGCGCATCGAGGTGACCGGACATACCGACACCTCGGGTTCGCCGCAGTACAACCAGGGGCTTTCGGTGCGCCGCGCGAATGCGGTGGCGGCGGAGCTGGTGCGCCTGGGCGTACCGCGCAACGAGATCACCGCGACGGGTGTCGGCGAGAGCCAGCTGCTGGTCTCGACGCCCGACAACACGCGCGAGCCGCAGAACCGGCGCGTCGAAATCGTCCTGCGCTGACGCTATACGAGCGGTCGTATTCCTCGGCCGCTCGTATTCCCGGTTTCGGCCTTCGCTTCCCTGCAATGCCGGGCGGGCCACACCCCGCCCGGCATCACGCCGGCAGCCGCACCCGGGCGCGCAGCCCGCCGAGCGGACTATCCTCCAGCACGATGTCGCCGCCATGCGCCCGCGCGATGTCGCGCGCAATGGCAAGCCCGAGACCTGTCCCGCCGGCGGAGAAGGTTGCGAAGGGCCTGAAGGCCTCCTCGCGCGCATCCTCCGGGATGCCCGGGCCGTCGTCATCCACGGTCACCATCGCCCAGGCGCCGGTATCGCCGCGCGGCACGCGCGTGAGCCCGACCGCGATTCGCCGCGCATGCTTGCGCGCGTTGTCGAGCAGATTGCCCAGGCAGCGCCGTAGCGCATCGGCGCGCACCGCCAGCACAAGCGGGTCGGTCGGCACCTCGATTTCCACCTGCGCACCATCGCGCCGCGCCTTGGCCGCCGCCTCGCCGATCAGTTCGCCGAGGTCGGCCGGGGCGGCCTGCTCGGTGCCTTCCCCGCGCGCGAAGGCGAGGTAGGCGGCGATCAGCCGGTCCATCTCCTCGACATCCTGCGTCATCGCAGCGGCATCGTCCTGCGCGGCGGCCGGCAGCATCGCCAGGCCCAGGCGCAGGCGGGTCAGCGGCGTGCGCAGATCATGGCTGATGCCGGCCAGCATTTCCGTCCGGCTTTCCACGAAGCGGCGGATGCGCCCCTGCATGGAATTGAACGCGACCGCCGCCTGCCGCGCCTCGGCCGCGCCTTCGGGCTTCATAGGGCCGATATCGCGGCCGCGGCCGAAGGCATCCGCCGCTTCGGCGAGGCGCCGGATGGCGCGCACCTGGTTCTTCATGAACAGCGCCGCCACCAGGAACAGCAGCAGGGAGGAGCCGACCACCCAGTAGACGAACAGGTACAGCGTGCTGCTGAACAGCCGCTTGCGCGCCGCTTCGGCATGCAGCACGCCGTCGGGCAGCTGCACGCGGATGATCACGCTGCGCGGGTCGGACTGCCAGTCGGTGTCGAAGGGCAGGCGCACGCGCTCGCGCAGCGCGGCATCGAGGTCCTCCTCGAGCGGCAGCAGCGGCAGGGAGGCCGGACGGCTCGCGGTCGGACCCAGCACCGCGCCCTGTTCGAAGGCGAGCGACAGGTCGAGCCGCCAGGCGGCCTCGCGGAAGATCCAGCCGCGCTCCTCCTCCCGCGGATGGCGGCCGAGGAGTTCGACGACCATCGAGACATCGCCCGCGACCGCGCCGGCCAGGCGGCGCGAGATGACATCGAGATGGCTGCCGTAGAACAGGTACAGCGCGATGATCTGCACCGCGACCAGCGGCACCAGGATGATCAGCAGCGCACGGCCGAGCAGCCCGCTCGGCACCAGCCAGCGCAGCAGCACGGCGCGCGCGGCTTGTGTCACGGCCCCGGCCTCAGCACGTAGCCGCGGTGGCGCACGGTCTGGATGAAGCGCGGTTCGCGCGGGTCGGTCTCGATCTTGCGGCGCAGGCGCGTGACCTGCACGTCGATCGCGCGCTCGCCGGCCTCGGGCGTGCCGAGGGCTGCGCCGATCTCCTCGCGGCTCAGTACCTCGCCCATGCGGCGCGCCAGCGCCTGGAGCAGCGATGCCTCGCCACCGGTCAGCCGCACGATGCCGTCGGGGCCGCGCAGCTCGGCGCGGTCCACGTCGAACCAGCGCGGGCCGAGCTGGACCGGCGCGCTGTGCTGCGCGGGCGCGGGCGCCGGCGCGACGCGGCGCAGGATGGTGCGGATGCGCAGCGCGAGTTCGCGCGGGTCGAAGGGCTTGGCCAGGTAGTCGTCGACGCCGTGCTCGAAGCCGCTGATCCGGTCCTCCGGCGCGCCGCGCGCGGTGAGCATCAGGATCGGCACCTCGTTGCCCGCGCGCCGCAGGCCCTCGGCCAGGGCCAGGCCGGATTCGCCGGGCATCATGACGTCCAGCACCATGAGGTCGAACATCATGGAGGCGATGGCGCGGCGTGCGGCGGCGGCATCGGCCACCGAGGTGACGCGGAAGCCCTGTTCGGCCAGGAAGCGCTGCAACAGGTCGCGCAGCCGCGCGTCGTCGTCGACTACCAGCAGGTGCGCGGTATCCGCGGTGGTGTTCATGGCGCCGGCGGGCCTTCCAGCATGTCGAAGGCGGCGCGCGCCTGTTCGCCCATCAATCCGCGCATCACGCGCCGGAAGCCTTCCACCGCGGCGGGGCCGGCCTCGCGATAGGCCTGCATGACCGTCTCGCGCTGGCGCTCGAACAGGCGGCGTTCCAGGGCCGCGCCCTTGTCCGTGAGGGCCAGCAGGCGCTGGCGGCGGTCTGCGCGGCCCGGTGTCTGCACCACGTAGCCATCCTCCATCAGCGGCTGCAGCACGCGCCCGAGGGATTGCTTGGTGATGGCGAGGATGCCGAGCAGATCGCCAACCGTGATGCCGGGCCGTCGGCCGACGAAGTGCAGCACGCGGTGATGCGCGCGGCCCATGCTCATGCCTGCCAGGATCTCGTCCGCGCCGGCGGTGAAGTCGCGGTAGCCGAAGAACAGCAGGTCCTGCGCCAGGCGCAGTTCCTCCTCCCGCAGGAAAAGCAGGTTGCGCCCGGCCGGCAGCGTGCTGCGTTCCGGGGCTTCCGCGATTTGCGCCTGGCGGGGGGCTGGCATGTTCGAGCGTGGACCTCCGTTTGGGTCAGTATCATTGACCGATCCGACGTGTCATTCTAACTTATCGTCAGTTGACGCAACATTCTTTCGTTCACCACGCCAGCCGCACGCAGAAGAAACCTGGAAGGATACGCAGCATGGGCCCTTTCCCGACCACGCGCACCACCGCGCCGAAGCCCAAGCCCGCCGACGACACGCTGTCCTTCGGCAAGGTGCTGACCGACCACATGTTCCTGATGAACTACGAGGAAGGCCGTGGCTGGTTCAACCCCCGCATCGAGCCTTACGGGCCGCTCAGCCTGGATCCCGCCACCTCGGTGCTGCACTACGGCCAGGCGATCTTCGACGGGCTGAAGGCGTTCCGCGGCGATGACGGGCAGATCCGGCTGTTTCGCCCCGAGCGCCACGCCGAGCGTTTCAACCGCTCCGCGCAGATCATGTGCATGCCGGAAGTGCCGGTGGACATCATCCGCCAGTCCTTCGACGCGCTGGTCGGCGTGGATGCCGACTGGGTGCCGCGCAAGGCCGGCACGTCGCTGTACCTGCGCCCCACCATCATCGCCACCGACGTGATGCTGGGCGTGCACCCTGCGCACAGCCTGCTGTACTTCCTCATCCTCTCGCCCGTCGGGTCCTACTACAAGGAAGGCGTGAAGCCGGTGCGGATCCTGGCCTCCGACAGCCATGTGCGCGCGGTGCGCGGCGGCACCGGGGAAGCCAAGACCGCGGCCAACTACGCGCAATCCCTGGCCGGCCAGCGGGACGCGGCGGCGGCGGGCTACACGCAGGTGCTGTACCTCGATGGCGTGGAACGTCGCTTCCTCGACGAGGTCGGCACCATGAACATCATGCTGCGCATCGGCGACGAGGTGATCACGCCGCCGCTGGCCGGCACCATCCTCGATGGCGTGACCCGCGCCTCGACTCTGCAACTGATGCGCGACTGGGGCCTCAAGGTGACCGAGCGCGCCATCGCCATCGAGGAGGTGATGGAGGCCGGGCGCCACGGCACGCTGCGCGAAATGTGGGGCACGGGCACGGCGGCGGTGGTCTCGCCGGTCGGCACGCTCGGCTACAAGGGCGAGGACATCCTGATCAATGGCGGGCAGACCGGCGAACTGACGCAGAAGCTCTATGACGCGATCGTCGGCATCCAGTACGGGCGGACGAATGATCCGCACAACTGGACATCGGTCGTGCCGGTGTAGGGCACGTCAATCGTCCGGTGAGAAGGCGTCCTTCGGCGAGGGCTTGGCACGCGAGTATTCGATCGCCGTGTAGCCGCCGCCCTGGTAGCGCTCGGTCACCGGGTCGGCGGTGATGGAACCGACCTCCGGGCGCCACGGCTCGGCGGAATCCTGCGGCGCCCAGCCGATACGCTCGCGGTGGTCGCGGCCCCAGTAGGAAGCCGGGTTGTCGGAGCACGCCCAGATCACCGCGTGGCCCGATCGTTCGGCCAGCACGCAGCGTTCCACGAGGCGCGTCAGGTCCGCATAGGACAGCCAGGTGGACAGCATCCGCCGGTCGATCGGCTTGGCGAAGCACGACCCGATGCGCAGGTTGACGTTCTCGACCCCGTGCTTGTCCCAGTACATGCGGCCCATGAGCTCGCCATAGGCCTTCGACAACCCGTAATAGCCATCGGGACGGAAGGCGCAGTCGTTGTCCAGGCGCTCGGCATTGCCGGACGGACGTTCGTGGAAGCCGATCGAGTGGTTGGAACTGGCGAAAACCACGCGCGCGCCTTCGCGCCGCGCGGCCTCGTACACGTGGTACAGGCCGCGCAGGTTGGGGCCGAGCACCTCCTCGAAGGGCCGTTCCACCGACACGCCGCCGAAATGCAGGATCGCGGCGCAGCCCTCCGCCTGGCGCACCAGCGCCAGCCCTTCATTCAGGTCCGCCTTCACGAAGGACGCGCCCGCGGGCAGCGGGTCCGGAAACGGCGTGATGTCGGTCAGGCGCAGCCGCCAGCCCTGCACGGCGAGCGCCGCCGCCAGGTGACGACCAAGATTGCCCGAAGCACCCGTCAGCAGGATGGGCTTCGATGGTGCGGTCATGGGGTCAGCCTCCGTAGCCGAGCAGCAGGCGCGGCAGCGTCAGCGAGACCGCCGGCCAATAGGTGGTGAACAACAGCGCGACCAGGATCGCGCCCCAGAATGGCCAGATGGTACGCATCACCTCCTCCATCCGGATGCGCCCGATGGCGCAGCCGACGAAGAGCACCGCGCCCACCGGGGGCGTGGTCAGCCCCAGGCCCAGGTTCATCATCATCACCATGCCGAACTGCACCGGGTCGACGCCGATGGCGGTGACCACCGGCAGGAAGATCGGCGTGGTGATCAGGATCAGCGCCGCCATGTCCATCACGCTGCCCAGCAGCAACAGGCAGATGTTGATGAGCAGCAGGATGACGATGGGGTTGGAACTGATCGCGAGCATCCCCTCGGTCAGGATGTCCGGCAGGCGGTACATCGCCAGCAACCAGGCGAAGGCGGTGGCGGTGCCGACCAGCAGGAACACCACCGAGGTGGTGCGCACGGATGCCCGCACCGCCACCAGGAAGTCCGCCCAGGACAGCGTGCGATAGACGACCAGCGTCACCGCCAGCGCCCAGATGGCGCCGAAGGCCGCGCTCTCGGTCACGGTGAAGATGCCCGACAGCACCCCGCCCAGGATGATGACGGCGGTGAGCAGCCCCGGCAGCGCATCGATGAAGGCCCAGGCCAGGTGCCCGAAGCCCTTCCAGCCATCGGCCGGGTACCCACGCCGCACCGCCATGACATAGGCGGCCAACGCGAGGAACAGGCACATCATCAGCCCCGGCACGATGCCGGCGATGAACAATGCGCTGACCGAAATTCCCCCGCCGGCCGCCAGCGAATACAGGATCATGTTGTGGCTCGGCGGGATCAGTATGCCGGCGATCGACGACGTCACGGTCAGCGACACCGCGTAGTCCACCCCGTAGCCCTTGGCCTTCATGGCCGGGATCAGGATGGTCCCGGTCGCCGAGGTATCCGCCACCGCGGAACCTGAGATGCCGCCGAACAGCATGGAGGTCGACACATCCACCATGCCGAGCCCGCCACGCATCCAGCCCACTGCCGCGCTGGCCAGCGCGACCAGCCTGCGGGCGATGCCACCATGCAGCATGATCTCGCCGGCGAAGATGAAGAACGGAATGGCCAGCAGGGCAAAGATGCTCATGCCGCTCGCCATCTGCTGGAAGACGACGGCGGGGTTGAGCCCTTCGTAGATGAACCCGGCCGCGGCCGCGATGCCCAGGCAGAAGGCCACCGGCACGCCGGCCACGACCAGCGTGCCGAAGACCACGAAGATCAGCAGCAATCCGAATTCCATGTCGTGTCAGTCCAGGAAGGCCGCAGCGACGCCGCGCTTCTCCGGCGCGTCGGCCGAGAGCGCATCCTTGAGCAGTTGCTCGATGGCGTAGAGCACCATCAGCGCCCCACCCACCACCATCGGCGCGTAGGTCCAGCCCTGGCTGATGCCCAGCAGCGGGATCCTGAAATTGGCGACGGTGCCCACGAGTTCCCACGACCACCAGGCCATGCCCGCGCCGAACAGCCCCATCAGCGCGTCGCAGCCCACCGCGATCCAGCGCTGGGCACCCGGCGGCAGCATCTCCCGAACGCCGAGCACGGACAGGTGAAAGCGTTCCCGCACGCCGACCGCCGCGACCGGCATGGCGATGGCCAGGATGCAGAGCGTCGCCGCCCGTTCGATCCAGGTCGGCGTGTCGTTCAGCACGTAGCGGCCGAAGACCAGCCACCCCATCATGGCGATGAGGCCGACGAGCGCGATGCCCGCCAGCCCCACCGTCACCGCCGACAGGATGTCGAGCGCGCGGGAGAATGCGTTCACGGCATCGCCCGGATCTGCGCCACCAGCGCGGCGAGGCGCGCATCTGCCGCATACTTCGCGTAGACCGGCTCCATCAGCGAGGACCAGGGCGTGCGGTCGGTGATCTCGATGACCGTGACGCCGGCGGCGACCACGCGCTGGCGGCTGACCGTCTCGCGCTCGGCCCAGGACCGGCGCTGGATGACCGCTGACTCGCGCGCCGCATCGCGCAGGATGGCGCGGTCGGCCTCGCTCAGCCGCTGCCAGCGCTGGCGGGAGACGGCGAGCACCTCCGGCACGTTGGAATGCTCGGTGGTGGAGTAATACCGCGCGACTTCGAAGTGACGCGTCGATTCATAGGAAGGCCAGTTGTTCTCCGCGCCGTCGATCACGCCCGACTGCAATGACGTGAAGACCTCGCCGAAGGGCAGCGGCGTCGGGTTGGCACCGAGCGCCCGCATCAGGTCGATCCACAGGTCGGAGGTCTGCACGCGGATCTTCATGCCGCGCAGATCGGCCGGCGTGCGCACCGGGCGCGTGGTGTACAGGCTGCGTGCGCCGGCGTCGTACCAGGACAGCGCGATGATGCCGATGCCTTCCAGGTCGCGCGCGATCGCCTCGCCGGCCGGCCCGTCGATGGCGGCCTGCATGTGCGCCACGTTGCGGAACAGGAAGGGCAGCGTGACCACGTTGGTCGACGGCGCCAGGTTGTTGAAGGGCGAGAGGTTGAAGTTCGCGAAGTCGATGGTCCCCAGCCGCATCTGCTGGATCGCCTCGTCCTGCTGGCCGAGCTGCGCCGAATGGAAGGTGCGCATGCGAATCCGGTTGTTGGTGCGTTCCGCCACCATTCGGGCGAAGGCGTCCATGCCGATGCCGTTGGGATAGTCGGCGGCGTGGATGTTCCAGCCGCGCCATTCCTGGGCGGCGGCAGGGGCAACGCCGAGGCCGAGCACGCCGAGGGCGGCGGCCGCGACGGCGGCGAACAGGGCGCGGCGAGGCCGCTTGCGGGGCTCTGTCATGGACGTCTCCTGGTGAGTCGGAGGCGGTGGATCCGCCCCTCGGATGGATGAAACTGCAATAGCAGATAGCAGTCTGGCGTGACGGCGGGCGCGCCGTCAACGCCCGGTTCAGGCGGCGGCGCGGCCCTCCCGCCAGGCGGCCAGCAGGTCCTTCAGACGCGCCAGCGATTCGGGCGCGACGGGCCAGGCCGCCGGCGGGCGGGCATGGCCGACATCGTCGCCCATCAGCGCCAGCGCCGCCTTGACGATCGAGACATTGGCGCCGTTCTGGTCCTGGGCGCGCAGCGTCTCGAAGGTCTCGATCCCGGCGATCATCGCATTGGCGCGCGTCATGTCGCCGACGCGTAGCGCCCGCAGGATGCCGACCGAGCGTGCCGGTGCGACGTTGATGAGCCCCGAGGTAAAGCCCTGCGCGCCCAGCGCTGTCATCGGCGGCGCCCAGGGTTCGGCGAGGCCGCAGACGAAGCGGATGCGAGGTGCCGCGCGGATGGCGCGCGCCAGGGCCATGAGGTCGGTGCTCGCCCATTTCATCGCGACCACGCCTGGCAGCGCGGCCAGCGCGGCGATCGCCGCATCGCCGATGCCGGCGTTGCGCAGGTACAGCACGACCGGCAGTCCCGCCGCCTCGCCCACGCGGCGCACGTAGTCCGCGACGCCGCGCGGGCTGGCGAAGGGGTCGGGCGGCTGGTGCACCATCACGGCATCGGCGCCGTCGGCCTTGGCGCGGGACGCCAGGCGCACCGCCTCGTTCACGCTGCGCCCGATGCCGGCCACCACCTTCGCGCGTCCGGCGACGAGCGCCGGCACCTCGGCCTGCATGCGCTCGGCCTCGGCGAAGGTCAGGCCGTAGAACTCCGACGTGTTGCCGTTGACCGTGAGCGCATCCACCCCGGCCGCCGCGCAGCGGGCGATGATGGGCGCCAGCCGCGCGGGTTGGATGGCGTCGTCAGCGTCGAAGGGCGTCACCAGGATGCCGGAGATGCCGGTGAGCGCATCGTCGAGCGTCATGGGCGGGGCCTTGCTTTGGGTGGCGGCGGCAGCACGCCATTGGTGATCAGGGATCGGATGATGTGCCCGCGCATGCGCGCCTCCGCCAGCGCGGGGTCGCGCCGGCGCAGCGCGGCGACGATGCTCTTGTGCTCGGTGAGTGCCTTGGGCAGGTCGCGCGGCTGGCTGCCGACGGCGCGGTGCCGGCCGAGATTATCGTAGGCGCGCAGCGACCCAAGGGAGCGGATCAGGAACAGGTTGCCGGTCGCACGATGGATCAGCGCGTGGAATTCCTCATTCGCCTCATCGAGCGCGTCGTGGTCGGCGGTCGCGGTGCCGGACTTCATGCGCGCGAGGATGGCGCCGAGCGCAGCAAGTTCCTCCGCCCGCATGCGCTCCGCCGCCAGCGCGGCGGCCACGCCTTCCAGCGCGGCGCGGATGCGTCCGAGCTCGCCGAGCTGCGCCGGCCCCATCTCGGCCACCACGGTGCCGCGGCGCGGATGCGTCACCACCATGCCGTCCTGTTCGAGGCGGCGCAGCGCCTCGCGCACCGGCTGGGCCGAGATGCCGAGCTGGATCGCCAGGCTGCGTTCGGAAACCTTGCGTCCGGCCGGCAGCAGGCCCTGGACGATGCCCTCGCGCAGGCGCCGATACGCACGCTCGCCGAGGGAGAGCGTGTCCTCCTCCGCGAGTGGCGTGATCCTCCCGAGGGCTGTCTTCGCAGCGGCCATGGACAACTGCCATAGCAGTTGGCAGCCTTGCGGGGAAGGACAGAGGAAACGCCCATGACCCGCAAGCGCCCGGAAGAACTGCGTAGCCACCGCTGGTTCGGTGTGGACGACATCCGTGCCTTCGGCCATCGGTCCCGCATGCTTCAGGCCGGCTTTGCCGAGAGCGATTTCCGCGGCAAGCCGGTGATCGGCATCATCAACACCTGGTCGGAACTCAGCCCGTGCCACTTCCACTTCCGCACGCGGGCGGAGGAGGTGAAGCGCGGCGTCTGGCAGGCCGGCGGCTTCCCCGTGGAACTGCCCGCGCATCCGGTGACCGAGCAGTACCAGAAGCCGACCAGCATGCTGTACCGCAACCTGCTGGCGATGGAGACGGAGGAACTCGCGCGCAGCCATCCCTGCGACGGCCTGGTGCTCCTGGGCGGCTGCGACAAGACCCCACCGGGGCTGATGATGGGCGCGATCAGTTCGGGCCTGCCGTCGATCTTCGTCCCCGCCGGCCCCATGCTGCGCGGCAATTGGCGCGGCAAGACGCTGGGGTCGGGCAGCGACGTGTGGAAGTACCATGCCGAATTGCGCGCGGGGAACATCACGCAGGACCAGTGGAAGGACATGGAGGGCGGCATCGCCCGGTCCTTCGGCACCTGCATGACCGCGGGCACGGCGGCGACGATGATGCTGGCGGTGGAGGCGCTGGGCTTCACCCTGCCCGGTGCCTCGTCCATCCCTGCCGCCGATTCCGCGCATCCACGCATGGCGACCGAATCCGGCAAGCGCATCGTCGACATGGTGTGGGAGGACGCGACGCCGCAGTCGCTGATCACCGAGGGCAGCGTGGACAATGCGGTCACGGCCGCGATGGCCTTCGGCGGGTCCACCAACGCCATTCCGCATCTGATCGCCATGGCGCGCCGCGCGGGCGTCATGCTGGACCTCGAACGCTTCGACGCTCTGTCGCGCCGCGTACCGCTGGTGGCGAATCTGCGCCCCAATGCCGGCGAATACCTGATGGAGGATTTCTTCTACGCCGGCGGCGCGCGCGCCTTCCTCGAACGTATCCGCGACTACCTGGACCTGTCCGCGCGCACCGTCACCGGGCGTAGCATGGGCGAGAACATCGCGGGCGCGGAGGTGTTCGACGACAGCATCATCCTGCCGCTCGACAAGCCGCTGCAAGCCGAAGGGGGGCTGGCCGTGCTGCGCGGTTCCCTCGCACCGCAGGGCGCCGTCATCAAGACCAGCGCCGCGGAACAGCGCCTGCTGCAGCATACCGGGCCGGCCGTGGTGTTCGAGAACTACGCCGACCTCAAGAAGCGGCTCGACGATCCCGACCTCGATGTCACGCCCGACAGCGTCCTGGTGCTCAAGCAGGCCGGGCCGCAGGGCGGGCCAGGCATGCCGGAATGGGGCATGCTGCCGCTGCCGCAGAAGCTGCTGAAGCAGGGCGTGCGCGACATGGTGCGGCTGTCGGATGCGCGCATGTCCGGCACGTCCTATGGCACCTGCGTGCTGCACGTCGCGCCGGAATCGCATGTCGGCGGGCCGCTCGCCTTTGTGCGCGACGGCGACCTGATCCGCCTGGATGTGGCCGGCCGGCGGCTCGACCTGCTGGTGGATGATGCCGAGATGGCGCGCCGCCGCGCCGCCTGGACGCCGCCCACGCGGCGCTATGGCCGCGGCTGGACGTCGCTCTATCTCGACAACGTCACCCAGGCGGATGAGGGTTGCGACCTGCGCTTCCTCGAAGGAACGCTGCCCACGCCGGAGCCGGATATCTACTGATGCCACGCACGCTGACCGACGCCGCCGCCGCGCTCGCTGCCGGGACCACCACCGCCGCCGCGCTGACCGATGCCGCGCTCGCACGCATCGCCGACCCATCCGGCGAGGGCGTGCGCGCCTTCGTCACCGTGCATGAGGGGTCCGCGCGCGCATCCGCCGCTGCGATGGACGCGCTTCGCGCCGCGGGGCGCGCGCCGACGCGCTTCGCCGGCATCCCCATCAGCATCAAGGACCTCTACGACGAAGCCGGCGTCACCACGCGATCGGGCTCGGTCGTGCTGGATGGCGCGCCGGCGGCGAAGGCCACCGCACCTTCCGTGCAGCGGCTGATCCGCGCGGGCTTCGTGGTGCTCGGCCGTACCAACCAGGTGGAATTCGCCTTCTCCGGCCTCGGCGTGAATCCGCATCACGGCACGCCGCTGAGCCCGTGGGATCGTGCGACGGGGCGGCTGCCGGGCGGGTCGTCCTCGGGCGCGGGCGTGGCCGTCGCGGATGGCATGGGCTTCGCCGCGCTCGGCACCGATACCGGCGGGTCGTGTCGGATCCCGGGCGCGCTGTGCGGCGTGGTGGGGTGGAAGCCGACCGCGAAGCGCGTGACCATCGCCGGCATCCTGCCCTTGGCACCCTCGCTCGATTCCGCCGGGCCGCTGGCACGGTCCGTTGCGGATTGCGCGATTATCGACGGCTTCATGGCAGGGGAGGAATCGCCGACCCCGCCCAAGCCGTTGCCGATGAAGGGACTGCGGCTCGGCCTGCCGCGTGGTACCTTCCTGACCGATGGCATGGACGGCACCGTCGCCGCGGTGTTCGGGCGAACCCTCACGCGCCTGTCCGCCGCCGGCGCGCAGATCATCGAATTCGATCTGCCGGAACTGGACCAGATTGCCGCCGCCAATGCCGCCGGCGGCTTCGCGGCCAGCGAGGCCTGGGCCTGGCACCATCGCCTCGCGACCGAACACGGCGATCGCTACGACCCGCGCATCCGCAAGCGCATCCAGCGCGGCGAACGGATGTCGGCGGCCGACTACGTGGAACTGGTCCAGGCCCGCGCCCGCATCATCGCCGCCGTCGCGCCGCGCACCGCGCCCTTCGATGCCGTGATCGGTCCGACCTGTCCCGTGGTGCCGCCCGCCATCGCCGAGGTCGCCGACGAAGCCGCCTACAACCGCATCAACATGGCGCTGCTGCGCAACACCAGCGTCGGCAATTTCCTCGACCGCTGCTCGATCAGCATTCCCTGCCAGGCGGAAGGCGAGGCGCCGGTCGGGCTGATGCTGACCGGCGAACACATGGGCGATGCGCGGCTGTTCCAGGTGGCGGCGGCGATCGAGGCCGCGCTGGCGGCGTGATCACTCCCCAGGCAGCTTGATGCCCGTCATCGCCTGCCACACGCGGATGACGAAGCCGTCGTCGCGCCCGCCCTGGCCCATCGCCCGCGCCGCGGTGAACAGCTGCTGCGCCGTGGACGCGATCGGCACGGGGAAATTCAAGCCGCGCGCCATGTCGGCCACCAGGCCGAGGTCCTTCACGAAAATGTCCACCGCGCTGCGCGGTTCGTCGTCGCCGTCCAGCACGCGCGCCATGCGGTTCTCGAACATCCAGGAATTGCCCGCGGCGCTGGTCACCACGTCATAGAGCTGCTGCGGATCGGCGCCCGCGCGGATGCCCAGCGCCATCGCCTCGGCCGCCACCGCTATATGCACGCCGGCCAGCAGCTGGTGCACCACCTTCACCGTGGCGCCGATGCCCGGCTCCTCGCCAAGGTTCCACACCTTCGCCGCCATCGCTTCGAGCACCGGCCCTGCCGCACCGAAGGCAGCGGCGGAGCCCGACGCCATCACCGTCATCTCCCCCGCGCGCGCCTTCACCGCGCCACCCGAGACCGGCGCATCGAGAAACAGCACCTGCCGTTCGCGCGCGCGTTCAGCCAGCGCGCGCGCCGCATCCGGTCCCATGGTCGCGGAACTGACGATCACCGCACCCGGTGCCAGGCGCGGCAGAGCACCCGAGGCGCCGAACAGCGCCGCTTCCGTCTGCGCTGCGTTGACCACCAGCACGACCAGCGCCTCGATCCCCTGGGGTAGGGCATCGGCGCTGGCCGCCACCGCGCCGCCGGCCGCCGCGAACTCCGCGCGCGCCGTCTCGCGCATGTCGCAGCCCGTCACCTCGTGCCCCGCGCGCAGCAGGCTGAGGGCGGCGCCCATTCCCATGCTGCCCAATCCGATGACGCCGACCTTCATGCCGTTCCCCCCCGCGTGACCCGCGGCACGCTGGCCGGGCCGGCGCGGCGCGTCAACGCAACACGGCGACCGTCACCTGGACCACCGCGGCCACCACCAGCAGCACCAGCAGGATGCGCTGCAGCACATGCATCGGCGGCATCGGTTCAGGGCCCGCGCGGGCGGCGCTTATGGCCCTGGCGGGCGATCAGCGCGCGCAGCAGGTCCTTGATGGCGGCGGCATCCGGGTGCCGCGCGACCACCTCGGCCTCATGCGCGCGGGCGGCGGCCAGCAGGTCGCCGACCATGGCCTCGCCCTTGGGTGCGAGATTGACGCGCACCAGGCGGCGGTCGCGCCCATCCTGCTGGCGCTTCACCAGCCCGTCGCGCTCCATCCGGTCGAGCACCTTGGTCATGGTCGGCTGCTGGAGCAGGCAGGCCTCGGCCAGCGCTGTCACGGTCTCCGGCCCGCCCGAGAGCATCGCCAGTACGCGCCACACCGGCACCGACACGCCGCGCGCGCGCAGCCGGTCGTGGAATTCCGAGGAGACGACGAAAGAGGCCCGCGCCAGCAGGGAAAGCAGGTAGTCATCCACGAAGCGCGGTGCGGCGTGCTGTTGGTCCATCCGAGCCACCCGGCGATTTCAACATAGCCTAAACGCGCGAGGGGCCCTGAGTCTTGCATTGCATGATGCTGCATTGCAGCGATGTTCAGCCCCCCGGCAGGCGCCCCGCCGCGCGGCGCTGTTCATAGGCCTTGGCGTGCAGGAAGGCGGCCTCGTGCACCTCGTGCGGCACCCCGGCTGCGCGCGCGGCTTCCAGCAGGAAGCCGAGGATGTGGTCCGCCTCGATCCGCCCGCCGGCCTCGAGGTCGCGCAGCATCGATGTCGCATAAGCCGCCTGCGTGTCGGCGAAGACGGCGCGGAACTCGGCCATGAATGCCTCGCGCATCGGGAAGCCGCGCGCGTCGGCGATCGCGGCGTTGCGGTCGAGCATCCGGTGCAGGAAATCGACGCCGCCGGGGCTACGCGCGATCTCGCCGACATTGGCGCGCATCAGCACCGTGCCGATGGCGCTGGTGCCGAGGTGCACGAGCTTCTCCCACATGCGCGCCATGATGTCGGGCACCGCGGCTGCGACCACGCCCTTGGCCGGCGCGAAGGCGGCCTCGATCGCGCGCACGCGCTCGCTCAGGGTGCCATCGGGTTCGCCGAAGGTGATCCAGCGCCAGTCGTTCAGCTGCCGCACCGTGCCGTCGGCAGCCAGCATCGCCTGGATCTTCGCCAGCCCGCCCAGCACGCGATCGGCGCCGAACTCCGCCACCAGGCGATCGACATGCGACAGCCCGTTCAGGACCGGCAGGATGACCGTTCGCGCATCGACCGCCGGGCGGATCGCGGCGATCGCATCATCCAGGTCATAGGCCTTGCACGACAGCAGGATCACATCCCAGCCGGGACGCGCCTCGCCGGTCCCGAGCGTGGCGACGCTGCCCTGCCAGGCACCGAAGGGGCTGTCGATGCGCAGCCCGTCGCGAACCACCTGTGCGCGGCGCGCCGGGCGCAACAGGAAGACGACCTCGGCCGTCCCGGCCTCGACCAGCCGGCCCCCGTAGTAGCCGCCCAGGGCACCCGCGCCCAATACCAGCATTCGCATCGTGCCGTTCCTTCTTCCGGGACGCGGTGTTGCGTCCGGCCCGCGACGACCACCGGGCTTCGGAGGGCCAACACTAGGCAGGCGTTCCGCTTCGCGAAAGGCGGCCCGGAGCAGGCGCCGGCGCTGCGCGCCGCGATGCGCGATGGCGTGGCGGTTTCGCGTTACCGCCCGGCGCGCAGCGCCTCCACCGTGCGCAACGACGCGGCCGCATCGACGCCCAGGCGCGTCATCGCGAAATCGGCCATGCCGAGCGCGATCTCGCGTTCACCCATCACGACCAGGCCGACGCCCCGTTCGCGTTCGAGGAACGCCGCCTCCTCCTCGTCATGCGCGCGGGCGGCGGCGATGATCGCGGGATTGGCGGCGCGCGCCAGCTCCAGCACGCGCCGGCAGCCGGCGGCATCCGGCAGGCCAAGCACGATCAGTCGCGCCGTTTCTGGCCGTGCGGCCTTCAGCACTTCCGATCGCGTGGCGTCGCCCCAGACGACGGGCACGCCGTCCGCGCGCAGCGTCTCGGCCATCTGGTGGTCGGCCTCGATCACGACATAGGGCTGGCCGTGATGGCGCAACGCCGCCGCGACCACGCGACCCACCCGCCCATGCCCGACCAGGATCGCATGGCCCGACAGCCCCTGCGGCGGTGGCTGTGACAGCCGTGCGCGGCCGCGCCGCAACAGCCAGGCACGCATGCGACGCGTGCCTTCGATGCGCAGCGCAAGCCGGTCTGCCAGAAGCTGCGTCAATGGCGTGGCGAGGATGGTGAGCGTCGCCGCCACCAGGATCGGTCCGCGCACCGTCTCCGGCAGCACGCCCGAGGCAATGGCCAGGGCGGCGAGCAGGAAGGAGAACTCGCCGATCTGGGTCATCGCGCCGGCCACCGTGGTCGCCGCCGGCACCGGCACGCGCAGCACCAGCAGCAAGCCCAGGATGGCGGCCCCGGTGGCCAGCAGAACGGCCGCCAGCGTGGCCAGGGAGGCGCCGGGCATCGCCACCATCGCCACCGGGTCCACCAGCGCGCCGACCGACACGAAGAACAGCGCGACAAAGATGCGCTGCAGCGGCACCGTCTCGGCCGCCGCCTGGTGGCCGAGCGGGCTCTCGCCCAGGAGGACGCCCGCGAAGAAGGCGCCGAGCGCGGGCGAGACCCCGAACATCGCCGAGGACCCGAAGGCGGTGCCCAGCGCGATCACGATCACAGCGAGCGTGAACAATTCGCGCGACCCGGTCGCTGCCACCAGGCCGAGCAGCCGCGGCAGCAGCACGCGCCCGCCGACCGCCATGGCGACGAGGAATCCCGCGAGTTCCAGCGCCGTACGCCCGAGCTGCGCTCCGAGATCCTCTGTCGCGCCGGCGCCCGCGAGCACCGGGAGCAGCACGAGTGCGAGCACGACCACCAGGTCCTGCACCACCAGCCAGCCCAGCGCGATGCGCCCCGCCTCCCCGGACAGCCGGCCCTTCTCCTCCAGCGCGCGCGTGGAGACGGCGGTCGAGGAAATCGCCAGCGCCAGGCCGAAGACCATGGCCGCACCGAAGTCCAGGCCAAGCGCCAGCGCCCCGGCCGCCGCGCCGACCATCGTGCCGATCGAGATCTGCGCAAGCGCCCCCGGCAAGGCGATGCGCCAGACCGCCAGCAGGTCCCGCGCGCGGAAATGCAGCCCGATGGCGAACAGCAGCAGGGCCACGCCGATCTCGGCGAGTGCCGCGGTGATGGCGGGGTCTGCGACGAAGCCCGGCGTATGCGGCCCGACCGCGATGCCGGCGGCGATGTAGCCGAGCAACGGCGGCAGGCGCAGCAGGCGCGCCGCGAAGCCGAGGGCGAAGGCGAGGGCGAGGGCTACGACGAGCGTCGCGACCAGCGGTCCGGCATGGGTCATTGCCGACAGGATAGACGGTTGCGCGGGCGCGTCAGCCGTCTGATGCGCCGCGGCGCCATCGCCGAGGGGGCCTGGCCCGGACGGCTGCGGGGCGGCTGGCATCGTCGGGGGGTGGCCGGCGCGATGCGTGCCCGGCTGGCGCTGGCCGCGGGGCTTCCTTCGCGGGGGCGGCTGGGCTATGGCTGGCGAGGTTGGACCCGTAGCTCAGCTGGATAGAGCGCTGCCCTCCGAAGGC